>ENA-UONX01000224-UONX01000224.1-human-gut-metagenome-genome-assembly--contig:-P74old-NODE-224-length-89015-cov-18.003878_pt1 | contig 89015 bp, 96 predicted proteins | sample MGYA00242466_ERZ724013 | MGnify/ENA metagenome assembly ERZ724013 | reverse complement strand
AAGCGTGACGGCAATCGGTTCGGGTGCGTTCAGAGAATGCGTCGCACTTAAAAAAATAGTCGTTTCGTCCGGCGTCGAGTGCATTGCCGAAGAAATGTTTTACGAATGCGCAAGTCTGACGGAGATTGTGCTGCCGAATACGCTTAAAGAGATCGGAGTAGATGCGTTCTACAACTGCAAGGCTTTGACAAGCATAGAGCTGCCTGAAAGCGTGACGGCAATCGGTCCAAGTGCGTTTATGCACTGCTCTTCGCTTAAAAAGATAGTCGTTCCTACGGGCATAGAGCGGATTGAAAGCAATATGTTTAACGACTGCACGAGTCTGACGGAGGTCGTGCTGCCAAGCATGCTTAAAGAAATCAGGGGAATGGCGTTCTTCGGATGCATTGCATTGGAAAACATAGAGTTGCCTGCAAGCGTGACGGCGATCGGTTCGATTGCGTTTGGCGGCTGCTCTTCTCTTAAAAAAATAGTCGTTCCTACGGGCGTAGAGCGGATTGAAGGCTCTACGTTTGTGGGCTGCTCGAATCTGACGGAGGTCGTGCTGCCAAGTACGCTTAAAGAAATCATGGGAATGGCGTTCCGCAAGTGCGAGGCGTTGAAAACGGTGGTTTTGCCGTCGTCGCTTGAAGATATAGGCAAAGACGCATTCTATATGTGTCCGCTCGAAAGCGTTTTCTTCGACGGCACGGAAGCGGAGTTTCTTTCCGTTTCCGTTGCAGAGGGAAACGACAGCATTCTCAGTGCGGCAGTATATTTTTATTCGGAAACCGAGCCGACGGAAAATCCTCAAAAATTTTGGCGTTTTAGCGGGGGAAAGCCCTTGCCTTGGGCGTGACCGACGCGCTTTTACACCTTTAAAAGCAGTCCCGTCAAAGACTTGGTTTTGCGGGGTAAAAAATTAAAAAAGGAGTTGATGCTTATGAGAGCGGTCAAGCAATGAATTTGCATTTGTACAACAGAAACCAAATTAAAAATACTAAAAAATAAAAAAGGAGACTTATATGAAAAAGTTTAATTTTAAAATTTTATCCGTTTTTCTGGCAATAGCAATTGTTGTGTCGGGAGCGGTAGTCGTCGTAGCCTCTCCGAGAGAAGAAGTAAACGCCCTGTCGCCGAATTATGACGGCAGCGACGTCTACTATTTTTGCGATTTATATCCCACTTTGACTTATGAAAACTTTTCCAATACGTTCAGCGCATCTATTTATCACGACGTGCGTTGGATAAGTGACTCTGAATTTTATAGGGATATAGAAGAACACTACTTTTTTACACTAAACAACCGAGTCGTTATTATCGATATAAAAACATTTATACCGGAAACCGGTATTTTGTCTGAGTTGTTTTCACACTTTAAAGAAAACAATTGCGTGACGGGATTTGTTACGAGTTATTCCGAAAGCGATTTCCCCGACACCTATTTTCTCGATTGTGTGGATATCTTTGTGGAAAATGCTCCCAGCGACAAGATGGACGTCTACTTTTCAGCGGCTTTCGAGGATTTGGACACAAACAGGGAGCTGTCCGATACGGTTTACCTGTTGGACGGAAGCGTTCTCAACATAAATTTTATCATAAACCGTGACTTTGGAGCATTGTGCACTACATCCCGTTATTTGAATAAATTTATTTTCGATTTGTTGTATTTTGTGTCAAGTACCGAATATGAAATTTACGATTATCAGAATGCACTTGACGAATGGAATATAACAATACTTGTCTATGTCGGAAACAATCAATTTGTTGACTTGACGACGTGGGAGAGATATACATTTTCCAGTACGCAGGAAATTTTGGAAGAATACGAAAAGGAGTATATCTGTTCGTTTGGTTTCGACATGTTCGATGAGGAGTTTTATTGGTTTTTGTATAACAACGGTGTGGACTTAAACTATTTGTTCGGGGTCAATCCATTGGACTATGACTACAACGGACTTGATTTGAGATTAAATAATTTCGATTATTCCGACGAAGCGGAGCTTTACCTTGTCGAAGCGCTGAAAGATTGGCTTTCGGTAATTTAAAAGCTCTGCTTTGGCGGCAGTTCACGGAACAGGAGGAATACAATTCCGACCCCGGCAGGAAATCGTTTTCCGACGCGACAATATATTTTTATTCGGAACAAAAACCCGTTTCGGAGGGAAATTTTTGGCGTTACTCGGACGGAGTCGCCGTTGTCCGGTGATTTTTGTCGCGGTTTAGACAAATTTACCGCTTTGCATAAACGCAAGGCGGTTTTGTTTTTTATCGGGAGCACAATCGGGCTTTTAAAAGAATATTATTTAATAAGCCAATTACGGAGGTCATGATGGATAATATTTTCGGAACGGACGGTATCAGGGGAGTGTTCGGCGCGGAATTGAACTGCGGGAGCGCTTATCTTTTGGGGGCGGCGCTGTGCGGAGCGGACGGAGACTCTCCCGTCGTAGTCGTGGGCAGGGATACGCGTCCGTCCGGGGAGGAGCTTATGCGGGCGCTTGCAAAAGGCGTGCACGACAACGGCGGTTACGTCATCAACATAGGAATCCTGCCCACCAACGCCGTTGCTTACTTTACGCGGAAAATGGGGTGCGACTTCGGCGTTATGATTTCCGCAAGTCACAATCCGCCCGAATACAACGGCTTGAAGGTGTTTGACCGCTACGGCGTAAAGCTGTGCGAAAAAAAGCAGAGGGAGATTTCCGCTTTTATGGAGGAGAGAGAGGTGTCGGACGCCGAGGGCGCGGATGTGTGCGCCTTTGACAGCGCGGGAAAGCTGTATTGCGACTACATAGAAAACCTGATTATGCCCGACCTCAAAGGGCTTAAAATTTCTCTCGACTGTTGCTACGGGAGCTGCTACGACGTGGCGTCCTCCGTGTTTGCAAAGACGGGCGCCGCGCTGCACGTTTACTGCGGCTTCAACCGCGGAGAGCTGATAAACAAAGACTGCGGAGCCACCCACACCGAGTTTCTCGAAAAAATGATGAGGAGCAACGGCTGCGAGCTGGGCTTTGCCTTTGACGGCGACTGCGACAGAGTTGCCGTTTTGGAGCGCGGGCGGACGCTTGACAACGACAGACTTCTTTTTGCGCTGGCAAAATATATGTCCGAAAATGGAATGCTCAGAAAGGATATGGTAGTGGGCACTGTGCTCACCAACCGCGGCGTGGAAATGGCGCTCAACGGGCTGAATCTCAGGCTTTTGCGAAGCGACGTGGGGGACGCCAACGTATTTCATCTCATGAGCAAAAAGGGCGTTAATCTCGGCGGGGAGCGCAGCGGGCATTTTCTGCTTAGCGACTTTGCGACGGGCAGCGACGCGCTTTTGAACGCGCTGTTTTTCGCAAAAATATACAGGGAAAAGGGAAGCTTGTTCGACTATACCGCGGGTTACAAAAACGTGCCCTGCCGCGAAAAGAGCATAAACGTAACTCCGCAGCAGCTCAAAAGCATGAAAAACAGCAGTTATTTTGAAAAGGTGGCGGGCGAGGTGCGGGCGCTTTTCGGCGGAGTCAAGCTGGTGCTCAGGGCAAGCGGCACCGAGCCTAAGGTCAGGATTTACATCGAAGGAGAGGACGCGGGAGAGATTGAGGAGGCGATGAGGCACACAGCGTGGCAAATTTCCGATTTCGTCTGAAAGCGTTTGCGTTTTGAAATGGTTTGTAATATAATAAATCTCAATATGGACAAGAAGCGACGCAACAAAATCAGCTTCGTCACCACGCTGTTCGGATTGATTGCAAATGCCTTGCTTTGCGCGGGTAAATTTGCGGTGGGGCTTTTGTGCGGCAACATCGCCGTCACTGCCGACGCGGTAAACAATCTTTCCGACGCGGGCAACAACGTTGTCACGCTGATAGCAATCAAGGTGGCGGGCAAGCCTGCGGACAAGGAGCACCCCTTCGGACACGAAAGGGTAGAATACGTTTCCGCGCTGGTCGTCGCTTTTATTATACTCTTTTTGGGCGTGGAGCTGGCGGTGTCTTCCGTTGAAAAGATAATACTCAATTTCAAAGAGCCTTATCTGCCCGAATTTGACGCGTGGCTGGTTTACGTTTTGTCGTTTTCCGTTGTCGTCAAGGTCGTCATGTTTTTCGTTTACAGGACAAACGGCAAAAAAGCGCAGTCTCCCGTGCTCAAAGCAATGGCGTTGGACAGCATTATGGACGTTGCCGCCACCGCCGCCGTGCTTGCGGCGATTCTTATCGGCAGATTGGCGAGCGTCAATCTTGACGGGTACATGGGACTTGCCGTATCCGTTCTGATATTTGTCGGCGGGATAAAGATAGCAAAGGATACCGTGAGCGGTTTAATCGGGGTTGCACCCGACAAAAAGCTCATTGCCGAGCTGGAAGCCGAAATCGCGGCTTACGACGGCGTACTCGGCGTCCACGACCTTTTGGTGCACAGCTACGGACCTTACAATACATTCGTCACGGTGCACGCCGAGGTGGACGCAAAAGCCGATATGCTTGCCGCGCACGAGCGGATAGACCGAATAGAAAGAGATTTTCTCGAAACACGAAACATACATCTGTTGGTTCATCTTGACCCCACCGAAAAGGACAATCCCGAAATCGAGGCGGTTTTGCCGTCGATAAAGGAAGTTTTGTCGTCCGTTGCCGACGGTCTTAATTTCCATGACGTGCGACTTGTCAGGCAGGGCGGCGCGGAAAAAATATTTTTCGATATGGTTGCGCCTTTCGAGCTGGAAAAGTCGGATGAAGAGCTTAAAAATCTTGCCGAAAGCCGCCTTTTTGAAAAAACAGGCATGAGCTTTTCGGTTACGGTTGACAGAGAGTGATTGCAAAAGGAGAAACGATTTGAGCAAAGCAGACGAAATTTTTATCCGAAACGTAAAAGAAATTTTAAACGAAGGCTATTCCGACCGAAACCTCGACGTGCGCCCGCGCTGGAAGGACGGGACTCCCGCGCACACAATAAAAAAGTTTTGTATCGTCAACCGTTACGACCTGAGAGACGAGTTTCCGATAATCACTTTGAGGCGCACCTTTTTCAAGACCTGCATAGACGAAATGCTTTGGATTTGGCAGAAAAAATCCAATAACATACGCGACCTGAACAGCGGCGTATGGGACAGCTGGGCGGACGAAACGGGCAGCATAGGCAAGGCTTACGGCTATCAGCTTGCGTTGAAGCACAGCTATCCCGAGGGAGAGTTCGACCAAGTGGACAAGCTTCTGTATGATTTGAAGCACAGCCCGCAATCGAGACGTATGATTGCCAATATGTACAATCACGCGGACCTTAGCCAAATGAGGCTTTATCCCTGCGCCTATTCCTTTACTTTAAATACGAGCGGAAATGTGCTCAACGGCATACTCAATCAGCGCTCGCAGGATATGCTGGTCGCAAACAACTGGAACGTGGTGCAATACGCCGTGCTGCTCAATATGTTCGCGCAGGCGTCGGGGCTTGTCGCCGGCGAGCTTGTGCACGTGATTGCCGACGCGCATATTTACGACAGGCACATTCCGTTGATTGAAAAAATGCTCGAACAGCCTGTTTACGACGCGCCTGAATTTGTCATGGACAAGAGCGTAAAGGATTTTTACGCATTCAATACGACGCATTTCAAACTTGAAAATTACAGATACAACGATTTTGAAGTCAAACCGGAGGTGGCTGTCTGATGAACGCAATCGTAGTCGTAGACAAAAAATGGGGCATAGGCAAAAACAACGATTTGCTGTTCAAGCTGCCTGAGGACATGAAATATTTCAGACAGAAGACTTTGAACAAAATCGTCGTCATGGGCAGCAACACGCTGAAATCCTTTCCCGACGGGAAACCGCTGAAAAACCGCACAAACGCGGTGCTTTTTCCCGGAGGCGAAAAACGGGACGACTGTATCGTGGCGGACAGTCTCGAAGAGCTAAGACAAGTGTTGACAAGCTTCCCCGAAGATGATATATTTATCATAGGGGGAGCGATGATGTACAAAACCATGCTCCCTTTTTGCAAGCGCGTTTACGTGACCAAGGTGGACGCGGACGGACAGGCGTCGGTGTTTTTCCCCGACCTTGACAGGCTCGGTTGGACGCTTTCGGAGAGGGTTGCGAAAAAACGCGACGGAGAGTACGAGTTGGAGTTTGTGGTTTATTCCAATCCGTCGCCGCAAAAATTTTGACAAAACGGATATTTCGCCGCAGCGCGGCTGAGATAAATCTTGAAAGGAGGTTAAGTAAATGAGAAAAAGCCTTGAAAAAGTGTTCGATATCATCGGCGAAATACTTGCCGTGCTTGCTTTGATACTTTACGTGTTTCTTGCAATCAACGCGCAGTTCATGTTTTTGCCCGACGGTGTTTTGAACGTGCTTATGGTAATTCAGCAGTATTCGTTCATAATCGTGACATTAGTCGTAGGTTTTGAAGCTATGATAAAGCGCAATCTGTTGTTCAGAATTATATTCTACGTCATCGTTGCGGCAGTGGTTATACTTCAGTTCTTCCCCGGCACATGGGATAACCTCATGGGTTATGTGGGCGCGATGGCGCTGTAAAAAGCATATTGAAAACGTCCGCTTTAAAGCGGACGTTTTGTTTTGTTGATTTTCAAATGCAAGAAAATAAAATGAAATTATTTTTTTACTTTTGTGCCGCAATTTCCGCAGAAAACTCCGTAGGTTTCCGTGCGGCAGTTCGGGCAAATCAGAATTTCCGTCATTTCGTTTGAGCAGCGCGGGCACGTCGAATAAATGGATTCCGTTCTGAAACCGCAGTGTCTGCAATACAGAAGGCGTTTTTTAGGCGCGGGAGGTTGGCTCGGAGAGAGGGCGGGGGCTGCGGCGGATAAGCTTTCTTCCCGTTCGTCCGACGCCTTTTCGCCGCCGTCCGCTTCCGTCGCGGCGTTGTCGCTCTGCGCAGTCTGCGCTTGCGCCTCCTCGGACTGCTCCGTGTTTGTTTCCGTTTCCGCAGCGTTGCCCGTCTCTGTGACAGGCGTTGTTGAACTTTCCTTTGCGGAATTTTTTTTGAGTACAAAGTTTAAAAACAGTGCAAGCAGCAGCGCCGCAGTGAACACCGGCGAAGCGTAATATAACGATTTCAGCGTAAGCGCCGCTGCATTCTGCGCCGCCGCCGAATTTAAAACGTCGCTCATGGGAAGCACGGCGAGATAACCCGTTTGAAGCAGCAGTATACATATAGAAGCAGTGAGCCACAGCGCGCGGCTGAGCCTGTTTTTAGAGGTGAGCATAACAATCGCAGCCGCGGCGGTGAGAACGCCCAGCGCCGTTTCTGTTATTTCCGAAAGCTTGTTTGCGTTCAGTTGGCTTGAAAAGACTGCGGCAACGACGCGCATTGCCGCCGCGAGCGCCAGCAGCGAGAGTCCGACGACCGCCCGTTTGTTTTTGGAAATGAAGCAGGTCATGACGGCGAGAACTGCGGCAACGCCCCAGAGCGCCGCTACTATCAAATCCGGAATATCCGAAACTCCCAATGATTGCGTCAACAACAGCATAAAAGCGCCTCCGCTTAAATAATACAACTTTTTGCCTCTTTATGCAATGAAAAGAGAGAAAAAAAGTTCAATCGGACGTCGTGCTTACGGAAAGCTCCGCGTGTTCTTCGTCGCCGCTGCCGTCGTCGGACATTTCACCGCGTTTTTTGAAAACTTTTCGATAGCACCTCAACGCTATGGGAGCAAAGATGACGAGTGAAAGCGTTTCCGCTATCGGATAGGCATAGAAAAGCCCGCTCATTTGGAAGAAATAGTCCAGAAGATATGCCATGGGAATCAGGAAAATCAGCTGTCTCGACATACTGAGGAACATGGAGAACAATCCGATGTTGAGCGATTGGAACGTCGTGACGAGCAATATGCCCAGCGAAGCCGGCAAAAAGCACCAGCTTATGCACCTGAAAGCGTAAATAGTGTCCTCCCTGAGCGACGGAGTAGTCTCAAAAATATCCACAATGAGACCGGGACAAATTTGGAATAGCAAAAGTCCTACCGCCATAATGGCTACCGAAGTAATCAGAGACCTTTTCCAACAGTCGTTGTATCGCGCTCGGTCGTTTGCGCCGAGATTGTAGCTGAGAATGGGCAGTGTGCCCTGCATCAGACCGAATACCGGCATAAAGACAAAGCTTTGAGTGGAGAAATAAATGGTCAGAACCCTTATTCCGTTGGGATACGCTTTGAGTATGCTGTTGAGTATAATGGTGGTGAACGAGCCGAGCGCGTTTAGTATGAACGTGGGCAGACCTATGCGGAATATGTTCCACACTGTGTTCCATTTTAATTTCATTTTGGCGAGGTTTATGCTCACGTCCTGCTTTTTTACGATAAACACGAGAATAACGTACGCGCAGGCAACAAATTGTCCGATGATTGTGGCAATCGCCGCGCCCGCAACGCCCATGTTGAGACATTTCATGCCCCAGAATTCGTCGAAAATGAAAATAGGGTCGAGTATGATATTGACTATTGCGCCGAGCGCCTGACTTACCATAGGCGCTTTCATGTTTCCCGTAGCTTGAAGCAGCTTTTGCGCGACAATGCTGACTACGGAAAAAACGGACAGTCCGAGCATATAAATAAGGTACTCGTTGCCCATATCTATCATTTCCGCGTCTTCCGTAAACAGCTTCATAAAGGGGACGGACACGGTAAAGGCGAGCGCCACAAACAGCAGCGAGCCGATAATGGAAAGAAAAACGGCGGTGCGCGCGACATTGTCCGCGCCTTCGCGGTCGCCCTCGCCGAGCTTTCTCGATATGAATACGTTTGCGCCCACGCCTATTCCCAGCGCGAGCGAAATCTTTATCATCACCATAGGGAAAGAAATGCCCACCGCCTCGAACGCGACCTGACTGTACTGCGACAAAAACATACTGTCCACGATTGTGTAAAGCGCGTCGATAAACATGGATATGATGGCGGGAAGCGACATATTAAGCAGCAGCCTTCCCATGGGCATACTGCGCATTTTTGCCGATTGTAAAGTATCGTTTTTCTCTTGCATGATTTCACCTGACAAAAAGATTAAAGTTTAACCAAACTATTTTAACAGATTCGCGGCAAAAAGCAAGCGTAAAAGGTGCGCAAAAAAGGAAAAATTTGCGCAATCCTCCGACTGCCCGCAAAAGAAAAACGGCGCGACGCGCCGTTTTTCTTTTATATTGATTTAAAGGAAAATAGCGAGGAAAATACCTGCCGCGACGGCAGAGCCTATGACGCCCGCCACGTTGGGACCCATTGCGTGCATGAGCAGATGATTGTCGGGGTCGTATTTTCTTCCCACCGTATGGGACACTCTCGCCGCCATAGGCACGGCGGATACGCCCGCCGAACCGATAAGAGGATTGATTTTGCCTTTGGTAAGCCAGCACATGAGCTTTCCGAACAGAACGCCGCCGACGGTGGAGAAGCAGAAAGCGAACAGTCCCAGACCGATGATGAGCAGCGTGTTGAGAGACAAAAAGTTTTCCGCAGTTGCGGTCGCTCCTACCGAGATGCCGAGCAAAAGGGTGACTATGTTCATGAGAGCGTTCTGCGCCGTGTCGGAAAGTCTTTCGGTGACGCCGCACTCCTTAAACAGGTTGCCGAGCATGAGGCAGCCGAGCAGTGGAGCGACGGAGGGGAGCAAAAGCGCGGTGATGATTGTCACCATAATGGGGAAAATGATTTTTGCTGCCTTGGAAACGTTTTTGGGCGGCTCCATGCGAATCAGCTTTTCCTTTTTGGTGGTGAGCATCTTCATCAGCGGAGGCTGAATCAAAGGAATCAGCGCCATGTAGGAATAAGCCGCGACCGCAATCGGTCCGAGCAGGTGGGGCGCCAGCTGATTGGTTACGTAAATAGCCGTAGGTCCGTCGGCGCCGCCGATAATGGCAATAGCCGCAGACTCCTCGCCGGTAAAGAAGCACACCGCAATCAGGAACGCGCAGTAAATTCCGAGCTGCGCCGCCGCTCCGAGCAGCATTGATTTGGGATTGGCGAGCAGGGGACCGAAGTCGGTCATCGCGCCCACTCCGAGAAAAATCAGACAGGGATAAACGCTTGTCTTGACGCCTATGTAAAGTATATCCAGCAGACCGCCGTTTTGCAGCACGTCCATATAGTCGGGCTTGGAGTTGTCAAACCACATTTCGGGGTGGTAAATGCCCGTGCCGGGCAGGTTTGTCAGCAGCATACCGAAGGCTATGCCGACAAGAAGCAGCGGCTCGAATTTTTTGACAATACCAAGATAAAGCAAAACGCAGGCGATTAAAATCATGACTGCCTGTTTCCAGTCCATTGTGGCAAAGCCGGAGCTGCCGAACAGGTTGCTTAAAAAATCTCCTATGTTCATGTCGCTCCTTTCAGGCAAGCTCGTAAATGGGAGTGCCTTGCTCTACCTTTGAACCCTTCTGCACGTAAAACGCCGTGACGGTTCCGTCCTTGCTTGCCGAAATTTCGTTTTCCATTTTCATGGCTTCGATAGTGAGAACGACGTCGCCGCGCTTTACCTTGGCGCCGACGCTTACTTTGAGTTCCATAACGACGCCGGGCAGAGGGGACTCCACCGCGTTTGCGCCCTTTGTCACCGTAGCGGTAACGGCGTCCGCAGGCGCGGGGGCTGCGGTCTGAGTTTGAGCCGGCAAAGCGGGAGCGGGAGCCGATATGGCGTCATATTCTTTAAGAAGAGAGGCAACGCCTTTTTCCACCTCTACCTCGTAGATTTTTCCGTTTAATTTGACGTTATATTTCATGTCAGTCCTTGTTCTCCTTTTTTTCTTTTATGGAAACGAATTTCAGCTCGTTGAGCGGAGTTTCAAGCTCGTCCGCGACAATAGCCATAATCATGGCGGCTTCCTTGTCGGGCACGTCGAAGAGCTTTACGCTGCCGCACGAGCCGGGAGCGGGGGTTGAGTCCTCCTGCGGTTTGCCCGCGGGCTGCTTTTTGAGCGCTTTCTTTGTAAGATAGTTGAGCAGAGCGATTAAAAGCGCCATGACGGCAAGCACGACAATTATGAGCACAAAGCCTATGACGGAGTAAAGCGCCGCTTCGCCGAAAGTAAGCTCGACGTCGGCAAAAGATAAAAGATTCAGCATTTTCCGTTCTCCTTATTCCGTCACCGCTTCGATGGTGTAGGAAACGACGTTTTCTTCCTTTTTGCGCCTTTCCTCGAAGAATTTTTCCGCTACCTGAGGGAAAGCGATGTAGCTCAAAACGTCCTCGTCGCTTTTCGCCGTGCCGGAAAGCTCCTTTTTGGTTTTTTCAAATGAGGGCTTCAAAGTGTCAGCAAAACGGCATTCGATGGGTTTTTCGTCTCCCAACGCCTTTTTGACAAGCTCGGGGTTGACCTTGCCGGGCGCGCGGCCGTATTCTCCGTGCAGATAAGCCTTGACCTCTTTGCCTATGCTTTTGTAGCGTTCGCCGAGCAGCACGTTCTGCGTCGCCTGCACGCCTACCATCTGACTCATGGGCGTGACCAGCGGGGGATATCCGAGGTCCTCTCTCACGCGGGGAATTTCCTCCAACACCTGATTGAGTCTGTCGAGTGCGTTCTGCTGTTTGAGCTGCGAAAACAGGTTGGACAGCATTCCTCCCGGCACCTTGTAATTGAGCGCGTCGGTGTCCGTGACCATAGCTAGCGGCATAAGAGTGCCGTCTGCTATGTAATCGTTGCGTATGGGCTTGAAAAAGTCGTTTACCTTTTTCATTACGTCGGCGTCGGCAACGCAGTCGTAGCCCAATTCTCTCAGAGCGTAAACAAGCGTTTCCGTCGCAGGCTGCGACGTGCCTCCCGAAAAAGCCGACGATGCGGTATCGATGACGTCCGCGCCCGCTTCGATGCCTTTAAGATATGTGATGAAGGCAAGGCCCGTGGTGCAGTGCGTGTGCAGAACGACGGGCAGACCGACCTTTTCTTTAAGCGCTTTGACCAGGTCGTAACACTCCTGCGGTCCCATGACGCCCGCCATGTCCTTGATGCATATTGTGGACACGCCCATTTCCTTCATTTCGGAGGCGACGCCGACAAAATTGTCAAGGGTGTGGACGGGGCTCGTGGTGTAGGAAATGGCTCCGCTTGCGATTGCTCCCGCCTTGACGGTTTCTTCGACCGCAACCTTAATATTCCTTGTGTCGTTGAGCGCGTCGAAAATACGGATTATGTCTATGCCGTTTTCCACACTCTTTTTGACGAACATTTTTACCACGTCGTCGGGATAATGACGGTAGCCCAAAAGGTTTTGTCCCCTAAGCAGCATTTGCAACTTGGTGTTTTTGACCTTTTTGCGGATTTTTCTCAATCTTTCCCAAGGGTCCTCGTTTAAAAACCTCAGACATGAGTCAAAGGTTGCTCCGCCCCAGCACTCTATCGAATAATAGCCCGCTTTGTCCATTTCTTCGAGTATGCCGTCGAATTTGTCGTAGGGCAGCCGTGTCGCGATGAGGGACTGATTCGCATCTCTCAAAACGGTTTCAGTGAATTGAACTTTTTGTGCCTTCATTTAACGAATTTCCTTTTTTATATTTTTTACGGCTTATGCCCGACTAGGCTCGAATTGAAAAAGTGTAGGCATAAACTATAATTATAGCGAATTAAGGTTGAAATTTTTTATAAATATGAATTTTATTCATATTTTTGCCTTTCTTTCAAGGGCAAAAGCTGCAAAAAACATGAATAAAATTCAGGTTTTGCGCCTTGAAAGGGCATAAAGCAGCTCAAAGCCAATCTCAACCAATATTATTTTAACAAATAAAAATTCAATGTCAACGGAAATGTATAGCTTGCTGAAAAGAAATTTTTTTGTATGCGGTTATAACTAAAATTTATCGACTTTGAAAACGCGGCGTTTGGCTTTTCCGTGTCGGCGGGCATAGTATAAAGAGGGAGGATATATGAACGAGAACGTCTGGCAGGCGCTGCTCTTTTCCGCGATAGCCGGACTTTCTACCGGTATAGGCAGCTTGATAGCGCTGTTTGCCAAAAAGAGCAACAAAACCTTTTTGTCCGTCAGCTTGGGATTTTCCGCGGGGGTTATGATATACGTCTGCTTTGCGGAGCTGTTTAAAAATTCTCAGGAAATGCTCGCCGCAAGCTTCGGACAGGTAAAGGGTGCGATTTTTTCGGCTGTTTCGCTGTTTTGCGGCATTGCGGCAGTCATGCTGATAGAGGGGCTTTTGCCCGAAAAGGAAAAAAAGGAGTTTGGCGGGGAGATTTGCGATGAGGAGAAAAAACGCAAGCGTCTGCTCAGGTCGGGGATATTTACGGCGCTTACCATTGCCGTGCACAATCTTCCGGAGGGGCTTGCGACCTTTGTTTCCGCGCTTGACAATCCCAAGCTTGCCGTGCCGGTGGTTGCTGCCGTCGCCATACACAACATTCCGGAGGGAATCGCCGTGTCCACGCCCGTGTTTTTTGCGACGGGGAGCAGGAGCAAGGCTTTCTGGTACTCTTTTCTGTCTGGACTTGCCGAGCCGCTGGGGGCGATTGCGGGTTATCTGATGCTTATGCCCATTCTCAACGAAACGGTGTTCGGCGTTCTGTACGGAGCGGTTGCGGGAATCATGCTTTACATAGCGCTTGCGGAGCTTTTGCCGTCGGCACACGAGCAGTCGCCGAAAAAGTTTGCGGTAAACGCGGGGCTTGTTGCGGGTATGCTGATAATGGCGATAAGCCTGATTTTGTTTATGTAAATGCAACAAAAAACGCGCGGAAGCCGCGCGTTTTGTTTTTAAATTTATTTTTTCAAATTATGTTGATTTGGCAGGCGCGCATGGCTTCTATGGCGTTTCTGTGCCGCTCGGGAGTGACTCCCGCGCAGCAGCTTTCCACGACGTTTATTTCCGCTTCGGGTAAAAACGCTTTTAGCAAAAGCGCGTTTGAAATCACGCAGATGTCTGTGCAGACGCCTACGAGGTCTATGCAGTCGAATTGATTGTCAAGCGCGTACTGCGCAAGCAGCAGACTGCCGAAAGTGTATTTGTCGAATACGTTTTGGACATAATCCGACAGAGCTTCGGCGATTTGCCAACCCTTTGTGTTTTTGACGCAATGGGGCACGGGCAGTTTTCGCCCCTCCTGAGTCTGCGCATAGTTTTCGTCGTGAGTGTCGCGGGTGAAAACTATTTCGGCGCCCTGTTCGTCCGCGCGTTTTACGTACTCCGCGACTGCCGGCAAAATTTTTTCCGTATCCGAGTTTGAAAGCGCGCCGCAGATGAAATCGTTTTGCATATCTATGACTGCCACCAATTTTTTCATGCTTTTTCTCCCGCAACAGGATAGCACAAATTCGGAAATTTGTCTATTTTTAAAATTATGCGTTTCAAAGATTTAACATTTTTTGCGGGAGTGTGCTATAATCAAAACTAATTTTCAAGAGCAACGGAGATTATTATGCGAATATTTAAAAAACTCAAAGTACAGTCTGTCGTCGTTTCATTGCTTTATCTTGTTCTCGGCATTTGTCTGCTTGCCGTGCCCGACGCCGCGAAACGTACCGTTTGTTATTTTGCGGGAGCCATGCTCATTGTCAGCGGTTTGGTGCAGATAATAAATTATTTTTTGTATTCGGTGGTTCGTTTCGGTTTTCTGTGGGGAATCATCGACGTTTTCGCGGGTATTTTTATTGTCAGCTCGGCGGATATATTCGCACAGACGGAAATTTTCGCTCTGCTTTTCGGCATTCTGTTGGTCGGGAAAAGCATTTTCGAGTTTCAGACGGCTGCGGACATGAAGAGGTTCGGCGTAAAATTCTGGTGGGCGGAAACGGCGTACGCGGCGCTGCTGCTTGTCTTGGGAGTGGTGCTGCTGTTCGACCCCTTCGGAGCCGAAAGGGCGTTGTTTGTTTATCTCGGCGTGTGTTCTCTGCTTAACGGTATTTTGGGCTTTGCGGTTAACTTTTTTGTTTCCGGAAAGATTAAAAAGGTAAAACATACGGTGGTGCGGGAGCTGGACAGCGACCAATTTGAATTGAGAGACGCGCCGGAGGAGTCCGACGGCGATTGACGGGGCGACGACGGGCTTGAATAAAGCTGTCTATTATTGTTTAAAATGTGTGTTATAAGCGCAGGCGGCGGGCGTTGGAGCCGCAAAACGTAAAAAGAGGAAGCTCTTCGCGCCGCCTGTTGGCCGTCAAACACGTTTTTCTCAGGCGGATTAATCGGCAAAAAGCTTGAGTTAGCAAACTCCGTCAAATTGTTTGCTTTTAAACTCGGCAGCCCGCGCCGCAGCGTTGACAAAACAGCGGCGTTCTGTTAAAATAAACGCACGCCGAGCAATATGCGGTAACGGTGTTGCATATCAAAAAGTAAAGTTTGGTTCCGCAGCCGTTTAAATCGAAAGATTGCGCAGCTTTTTTGAAAATAATATTACGGAGGCATATCGAAGCGGTCACAACGAGGCGGTCTTGAAAACCGTTTGCCCGCAAGGGCACGGGGGTTCGAATCCCTCTGCCTCCGCCATGTTGAAACTCTGGTTTGTCTCGAAAGGAAATAGCCAATTTCGGGTCAAATCGGGGTAAAAAATCACCTTTTATGTCTTTAATAAGGCATGAGAGGTGATTTTTCTTTATCCAAAGAAGAGTAAAGCCGTGAGACTTTATGTATTTTTCGGGGTGGTTTAAGACGATAAAAAGGATTTGATTGTGGGAACATATCGAGAAATGAACGGCTTTACTTTCCCTTTGAGAACCCTTTCAAATTGACTATAGAGGTGATTTGTGGTATCCTATAAGCAAGGAGGAAATCGCCATGAAAGTGTTATCGGCACGGTTGGCAATGAAAGACGGTTACGCACCAGAGCAATTTCGACACACGATTGCGGAGTGGCTCAAGGCGGGACCGCCAAGCAAAGAGGTCGGGGAGCGATATGAGACGGAAGAGATCTCAGCGAACCCGACCACACTAAAGGCAGGGTACTGCACATTGGAGACTTTTATACTTACGCGACCTGATGCGGTATATGAGGCTTGCAGATTAACTCATATTTACAGAGAACAGACATGGGTCACTGAGGTAATCCTAAAAGAAACAGAGCCTGATTGCAAGGTGTATATCAATATAAATTGCCTGGGAGATACGACAGGGTTCAATGAAATCCCAACCGTGAGGACAGAGGTCATACGGGCATTTGTAAAAGAGGGTTTACTCAAAGAGGATGTACTCCCAATATCGGCAGAACCAGTCATGCTGACAGGGAAAGAGGTAGATGTAGTGATTGATGCCATAAACGGCTCATACCGAGGAAGTCTGCCATTGGTCTTCGTGTCCAAGTTTTTTGACTCGGCGGGACATGAGGTCGATGTGCAATGGCTTGCGAAAGACCTTGCCGGAATCGGCATCGTTGTAGCAGAAGAAGACGACAACTATCTGGAAGAACTAAAAGAACGGACAAATAGGAAAAATCCATTTAATGGACACATCGGAATATACTTTCCTAACTCGCATAATACAAAAGGATATCGACCGTCAGATTGGCGAAGATATGGTTCAGTCAATGCGGCGATAATAAAAGAGGTGGCGGGGTACTCAACGGCGCAGACAGAAGCCGATGGAGTTTCGTGGGAACAATTACATAGTGAAATATTAGCGCACCGAGCGAAAGAAAGCGAGGATTTATTAAATGAGACTATTAACGAAAACGGAACATTAGAGGAACAACTAAAAGAAGCCAAAGAAAAGTTGCACAGGGCGGTAATGGAGAATAGGTCGCTGTCGGCGCAGAATGAGAGCCTCCGCCAAGCCCTTGATTCGAAAGACGATGGGCGGAAAATGCTGATAGCGGCGCCCATTGATGAATTTTTTACAGGAGAGCAATACGACCTCGTCATTACCACTTTGACAAAGGCTTTACGAACAACGGAAACGAATACGAGGTCATACGAACTTCTCGAGGGAATACTCGCTCTCAATGCCCTACGAGGTGAGGGGAAAGAAGTCGATGAGACGTTGAAAAGGGTGCTATCCAAAGGGGAGACTATCAAAGAACGCGACCTCCTCGAGTTAAAGGCAATCGGCTTTGAAGTAATATCCGACAGCAACCACTACAGGCTCATATATAATGGGAACGACAAGTACGTCATCACCCTTCATAAAACGCCGAGCGATGTTCGTAGCGGGAAAAATCTCGTGTCGGATATCCTTAATACAATCAGCGTTTACGGGTAAATAGTATCAACAAATCATACCCGATCTTGGTAAAACCGAGGTCGGGATTTTTCATTTTTTACATAACTTGGTTTTTGGACACTTTTTTTGTCGAATCACCCCGTTTTTGATGGATTAACTGGGTATTTTTATCTATCATAAAAATGCCCGCGCAGCGGTTCGCCTATGACTATTGTCAAATCAAGGGCGAGAAGGGGGTGAGAAAATGGAAACAACTGCAGAGAGGCGGAGAAAACGCTCCGCCTCTGCCGAAAGGATAAAAAATGCTTACAACGGAGCGAATCATGTAGAGGTTGAAGTTATAGAGGCAGCCGATGCTGCCCTCCCCGATAATACACCCAAAGAAATGAGGGTGTGCGCATACTGTCGCGTCAGTACAGAGGAGGAATCGCAGCAGAGCAGCTATGAACTTCAAGTCCAGCATTATACCCAGTATATCAAGGACCACGAGAATTGGACATTGCAGGGAATATATGCGGACGAGGGGATTTCCGGGACATCGGTCACGCACAGAAAACAATTTTTGCAGATGATTGAGGAGTGTAAAGCGGGCAATATCAACTTAATCGTTACAAAGTCGATAAGCCGTTTTGCACGAAATGTCTTGGACTGTATTTTTTATGTGCGAAAACTCAAACAGTTGAATCCGCCCGTTGGGGTATTTTTTGAAATGGAGGGTATCAACAGCCTCGATCCGAACAGCGAGATGATTCTGACGATATTGAGCATTGTCGCACAGGAGGAATCCAAGCAGAAATCCGAAAGCCTCAAGTGGTCTTATCGAAGAAGGTTCGCAAAGGGTATTCCCGTCAACAATATGTGGGCGATCATGGGGTATGACACCGATGAGAAAGGGAACATCTTCGTTGTGGAGAAAGAGGCTGAAATAATCCGGTTTATGTTTAACGCCTACTTGGAAGGGAAAAGCACCACAGAGATAGCCGCAGCTTTGACTGTCGCAAAAGTGCCGACCCCGAAAGGGAAGACGGTATGGCAAGCGGCGGTCGTGTGCAGTATTCTCCATAACGAAAAGTACATGGGCGAAATGAGAATGCAGAAGACGGTTACGGTTGACCTGTTCACACATAAAATCAAAAAAAATCGTGGACTGGCGAATCAGTACGTTGTTCGCAATTATCATGAGCCGATTGTATCGCGGAGTACCTTTGAGAAAGTACAGAAAATATTTCAAGAGGGTGGCAACAGGCGGCGTAGAACGGAAGAACAAGAAGCGCGGGTCAAGTTCAAACCGATACGCAAAGGAGCCTTGACGGGTTTCATTCCTATCCCGTCCGAGGTGGAGGTGATCGACATCGATCAGTTAAAGGAATTATCAATTAAAGCAAAAAACAGGAGGACTAAAAAATGCTGAAAGGTTTCAAAGTAATCGAATTGTATGGTAACGCGAGCGACTCGACGGTGAGTATCACAAACAAATACTTCAAGTTCAATGCGGTGACCGCTGACGAACTCAACAGACCTACCCATGTCCGTTTTCTGATTGACACGGACACGAAAAGGTTTGCAATCGAGGTGTGCGATGCGGAGGACAGAAATGCGGTTGTTTTCCCCAGTCCGAAAGAGACGCAGGAGAAGAGAGCGGTGCTGAACGTCACGAATAGACCCGCGCACGCAGCGATTCGCAAGATGATGAAGTGGTTCGACGATAAGTCGTACAGGGTACACGGTGTGGCTGTTCCCGAGTCGAACGCCATCATCTACAACCTGAACCAGGCGGTAGAAGTGAAGAGGTACGGGAGCAAAGCCGAGACTCCCGAGGAGGAAGAGTAAAATGTAATGCTAATAAAGGTAGGGCGGTCGGAAGGCCGTCCTATTTTCGTATAAAGAAGTCGTCATTTATGTACACCTTGCTATTTACAAGTGAGAAAAATTATGCTATAATCATAAAAATGGAGTAGATTAGGAAAATGACGATGAGACGAGAAAAAAGCTCAAAAATCAGATTGTTCAAAATATGGGACATCCTGCGGACGGAAACGGACGAGGACAACCCTATGGAAACATCGACCCTCATCCGGAAACTTGCGGAGCATGGGATTGAGTGTGACCGCAGAACAATTTATAAGGACATCCAACTCTTAAACGACTTCGGGTATGAAATCCTGCACACCAGAGGAGTTACAAACAGGTACTTCGTGGTTGACCGCAGTTTTGATATTCCCGAACTTCGGATTCTGTTGGATGCGGTTCAAGCCGCCAGTTTCATCACCCCGAAGAAAACGGATGCTCTCGTAAACAAAATTGCCGCTCTCGCCGGAAGTCATAGGGCGCAACTACTCAAGAACAATATCATGCGCTTCAATATCACCAAGCATACGAATGAGGCGATATATTACAGCGTGAATGAAATCGAGCGAGCAATCTTAGACGGGAAAAAAGTGTCGTTTTTCTATTTTGATTACAACGCAAAAGGGGAACGGATTTACCGCAAGGATAAGAAACGGTATGTTGTGAATCCGTATGCGACGGTTTTCTCAAATGACAATTACTACCTGGTGTGTTATAGCGACAAATACAAGAACATGACGCACTACCGCATTGACAGAATGGAAACGGTCGAAGTGGAGAAGGACGATATTACCCCAGCCGACTGCATTAAAGGTTTTGATATCACAGAACACAGAAAGCAGGTTTTTGGGATGTTTGTGGGCAAAGAGGAGCGGGTAAGCATAGTCTTCGACAATATACTCATTGATGCCGTCATGGACAAATTTGGCGAGGATGTGCAGCTCGTAGATAAAGGGGATGGGACGGCATTGCTGAATATATCCGTTCAGATCAGCCCGGCGTTTCTTGGATGGTGCTGTTCGTTCGGAGATAAGCTACAGGTGATCCATCCGCGATCTGTTGTAGCGCAGGTAACAGATTACGTGGCGCAGTTGGCGCAAAAGTACAAGAAAGAAGGAGAGTAATGGAAATACTTTTTGAAGTTTTATCGGTAATTTGGATAACCATCTCGTCTTTATTTGAGGGGATGTTTACCATGATTATTGAGAACCTGCCGCTGTTCATGGAAATGAAACAGGTGCTGGGGATGTTTACTCCGGCAGGGATGATCGCACTTTATTTGGGTGTGCCGACCATTGTCGTGTCGGTGGGTATTGCTTTGATAAAAAGAGCGATTCAAGAAAGATAAGGAAAGACAATGGGCGTAACCAAGACTGACTATATGAGAGGGATGCAGTGTCCCAAAATGCTTTGGCTCGATAGACATAAGCCGGAAGAAAAGGTTATTCCTCCGGAAGTGCAGGAACGGCTCGATGAGGGGAACAGATTTGGAGATTCGGCGATGGGTATGTTCGGGCCATTCGTAGAGACCACGACCTATCGTGAAGACGGGCGACTCGACTACGCTGCTATGTTAGCCAAGACTGATGAGTGCATCCGAAACGGAACTCTGGTCATTTGCGAAGCAGCGTTCCGGTATTATGGAAATTATTGCGCTGTCGATATCTTGAAAAAAGTAGATGGCGGATATGAGTTGTATGAGGTCAAGAATTGTAGAACGATCGAAGATCAGTTCGTAAAGGACGTTGGCTTTCAGCGGTACATAGTGACTCGGAGCGGGATACGGCTGAAAAAGTGCTTCATCGTATATCACGGACCAGACGAGAACAATCCGTTTGTGATAGAAGATGTAAGTAAAAAGGCAAAAGAGTATTCCGAAACCATCAATGACAATATTTGGCGGCTTGGGAAAATTAAAGCGCAGCCAGAAGAAGTAATGGTGGAGACCGGTGAACAATGCACCGCTCCATACGAATGCTGGTACTACGGCTATTGCCATAAGACGAAATAACTATACGGGAGTATATCATGATAACAGGTGAACTGAAAAACAAAGTCGACAATATTTGGGACACATTATGGACAGGTGGCATTACAAGCCCCATAACTGTCTTGGAACAAATAACTTATTTGATGTTTATGAAGTTGTTGGATGACAACCAACTGAAGAAGGAGGCAAACGCTAATGCTCTTGGGGTACAACTCAAGAACAAAGTGTTTGGCGATGGGGAATGTGTCATCAGCGAAGAGCCGCGTATCGTCACAGATTACAAAAATCTTCGGTGGAGCGTATTCCATAATTTTGAACCCAACGAAATGTTTCGCACAGTTCAGCAGTATGTTTTCCCGTTTATCAAAAACCTTAACGGCGGGAAAGACACCGCATTTAGCAGATATATGAAAGATACGGTGTTTCTTATTCCAACCGCCCGTGTGTTGGCTAAAGTCGTGGACGGCATCGACGCGATGGATATGAATAACAAAGATATTATGGGCGATGTCTATGAGTATCTTTTGGGCAAAATTGCGGCAGCCGGAGATAATGGGCAGTTCCGTACCCCCAGGCACATCATCAAGATGATGGTGCAGCTCATGAAACCGACTCTTGCGGATCGAATCCTCGACCCGGCAATGGGAAGCGCAGGATTTATTGCGGAAAGTGCAAATTACATACAGGAAAACTTTGGGAAGGAACTCCTCAAAAAAGAGAATGCCGATTATTATAAAACTCGGATGTTTTCCGGGTTCGATACAGATCAGACCATGTTGCGTATAGGCGCAATGAATATGATGTTGCATGGGGTTGAAGAGCCGAACATCAAGTACCAGGATAGCTTGAGTGCGGATAATACGAAGCGTGATGCGTACACGCTGATTATGGCGAATCCGCCTTTTACGGGGAATGTTTTCCAGGAGGAAATCAGCAAGGATATTCTTGCTTTATGTAAGACAAAGAAAACGGAATTGTTGTTCCTTGCCTTATTTACCAAAATGCTGAAAATTGGTGGACGCTGTGCCAGCATTGTTCCGGATGGTGTACTATTCGGAAGCAGTACCGCCCACAAACAAATTCGTCGGGAGTTGGTAGAGAACCAAAAACTCCAGGCGGTTATTTCCATGCCGAGTGGAGTATTCAAACCCTATGCCGGGGTTAGTACAGCAATTCTCATCTTCACAAAAACCAATGCGGGAGGCACGGATAAGGTTTGGTTTTACGATATGAAAGCGGACGGGTTCAGTTTAGATGACAAACGTAGCCCGATAGCCGATAACGATATCCCAGATATTATTGCGCGTTATGGCGACCCGGAAGAGGAAAAGAGGGAGCGCACAGACAAATCTTTCTTCGTCACGAAAGAGGAAATCGTTGAAAACGACTATGATCTCTCCATAAACAAATATAAAAAGACAGAATATGTTGCGGTGGAATACCCAGAGCCGAGGGAGATTATTGCTGAAATAAAAACTCTCGAGGCTGAAATTATGAAAGAGATAGAAGATTTGGAGGATTTATTATAAATGGCGACTCTCAATGAAGTTTGTACGATTATAATGGGGCAGTCTCCATCTTCGTCTACATACAATGCGGAAGGAATTGGGTTGCCATTTTTTCAAGGCAATGCGGATTTTGGGGATGAATATCCAACCATCCGGCTATTTTGCTCTTCACCCATTAAAATAGCCGAGAAAGGTGATGTATTAGTATCTGTTCGCGCTCCAATTGGCGCAGTCAATAAATCTTACCAGAGATGCTGTATTGGTCGTGGACTCGCAGCAATTCGCCCGATTAAAGACAAAAGTGATGACAGATATCTGTACCATCTGCTAATATCGAACAGGAATTATCTTGAAAGTAGAGGAACGGGAAGTACATTCAAGGCGATAACAGGAAAGGTGCTTTCCTCGGTTATTGTCCCAGTTCACAATCTTTCAGAGCAAAAAGTTATTGCGAGCATTTTAGACAAAATAGTCGTGACAATACAGAAACGAAAGAAACAGATAAAACTTTACGATGACCTCGTGAAGTCGCAATTTATCGAGATGTTCGAGGGCGAAAAGTATCCTGATTGTCCAATTAAAGAGTTAGTGGCGGGACAGGTGGAAAGTGTTCGAAAAAGATATAAACCCGATGATCGAATTCACTACGTCGATATTTCTTCGATAGACAATAAATTGAATCAGATGACGAGTTATACCGAGTATAGACTCCAGGAAGCACCATCGAGAGCACAACAATGTATTGTGAAAGGTGACATCCTTGTCTCGACGGTAAGACCGAATTTGCGAAATATAGCAATGAACACTTTTGACGATGACCACATGGTCGCGTCGAGTGGGTTTTGTGTTTTAAGAGCCACTTCCTGTAATCGTAGCTATTTGTTAGCGGCTTTGTTGTTGGATAGATTCAGCAGAAAAATGAGTGAACTAACAACAGGTGCTAACTATCCTGCAATCAAGGATTCGGATGTTCTTGGATACAGAATTCCAAGACCTCCTATCGAGATTCAAAATGAGTTCGCCCATTTCGTCGAACAGATCGATAAATCAAAAATTCCCTGCGAGATGGAGGTGGCGGCATGACGAGCGAGCGTTGGACATTGGAGGAAGTGTGCGAAAAAAAGAGTTCTAACCTCATGCAGAAGGATTTAAATCTCGGAACAGGGGAATTCCCTATCTATGGGGCGAGCGGATTGCTCGGATATGTGGACTTTTATCAACGGGATAAAGAATATATCGGGATTGTTAAGGATGGAGCCGGCGTTGGTAGGGCGATGCTACTTCCTGCAAAGTCGTCTTGTATAGGTACAATGCAATATTTAGTTCCCAAAGACTGCATATTATCGCACTATTTATACTATGCGGTTGAAAGTATGAATTTGGCAAAGTACAATACAGGGGCAACAATTCCGCATATATATTTTAGGGACTATAAAAGGGAAACATTACCCAAAAAAGGGAGAGATGAGCAGGAGTATATTGCATCTAATCTTGACAAAGTAGTTGGAACGATCAGAAAAAGGAGGTCGCAGCTACAATTTTTTGACGAACTCGTGAAGTCGCAATTTATCGAGATGTTCGGCGACCCAGAGAGAAACGAAATGGGTTGGAATATTGTACCCTTATCCCAAATTGCAGAGTATTTTAATGGTTTGACATATCGTCCCGAGGATAGGGATGATAAAGGCACAATTGTCTTACGGTCGAGTAATATACAACAAGGAGGGTTGGATTTTTCTGATATCGTTCGGGTACAATGCAGAGTAAAAGAAAAGCTGTTTGTGAAAAACGGCGATATACTTATGTGTTCCAGGAATGGAAGTGCAAACCTGGTTGGTAAGGTCGCGCAGATTCCACAATTAAGTGAACCAATGACTTTTGGGGCGTTTATGATGATTATTCGTTCCCAAGTTCCCGAATATCTTACAACTTATTTCAGATTAAATGCGTTTCGAAACCAAATAAAAACGGGGGCGACGACAACTATCAACCAAATTACAGCAGCGATGCTGAACAAGGTTCGTCTTCCATTGCCCCCCAGAACCATTACGGATAAGTTCGCTCGCTTTGTCGAACAGACCGATAAATCAAAATTTAGAATCAAACAGAGCCTCGAAAAATTGGAGATTTTGTATAAAGCCTTGCTTCAAAAATACTTCGGGTGACTAATTCTCGTGAAAATGACAGCCGAGAGCTGCATTTAATAAACTTTTCCGGAGAATTATACAGATGGTAGCAGAGTTAATCACCGAAATCCAGCAAGGAATGGCAGCAGTTTTGGATAATGCGCAGATGATGCAGCTCCAAAGGGTATTGAGTCACGCATTATTTGGTGTTGAGATCACAAAAAGGCAAGAACAGCAGGATACGGCTATGGCGAATGCAGAACTTTTGCAATCGTTTTTGGCGGCAAAGCACATAGAAGGCTGTTCGGATAAGTCGCTGAAGTATTATAATTCCGTAATCGAGAATATGCTCTTGGACGTGCAAAAGCCCATAGTACATATCATTACGGATGATTTACGGCAATACTTGGATAGATACCAAAAACAGAATAATGCCAGCAAAGTTACGGTGGACAATGTTCGGAGAATACTCTCAACATTTTTTGCTTGGTTGGAGGACGAAGATTACATATTAAAGAGCCCTGTTCGCCGAATTCATAAGGTAAAAGCAGGGAAAACCATCAAAGAGACCTATACAGACGAGGCCTTGGTCATTATGAGCGATAATTGCGAATCTGTGCGCGATTTGGCGATGATTGACCTCCTATCCTCGACGGGGATGCGTGTCGGAGAACTCGTGAATCTCAATAGGGATGATATAGATTTTGAGAACCGCGAGTGCATTGTTTTCGGCAAAGGCGAAAAGGAGCGCGTGGTTTATTTTGATGCGCGCACAAAAATACATCTTCAAAACTATCTGAACAGCCGTGATGACGATAACGAGGCATTGTTTGTTTCCCTGTTAAAGCCCCATAATAGGTTGCAAATTAGTGGTGTTGAGATCAGATTGCGCGAACTTGGTGTGCGTTTGCAAATCAACAGGGTGCATCCTCATAAATTTAGGAGAACACTTGCAACGCGCGCCATCGATAAAGGGATGCCGATAGAGCAGGTACAGCGGGTTTTGGGGCATGAAAACATCCAAACGACGATGCATTATGCCCAAGTCCGCCAAAATAACGTGAAAAATTCCTACCATCGTTTCATGGGATAATTGGCTCTAAATCGCAATTTATCGAGATGTTCGGCGATCCATTTATTACAACAAAGTGGGACAAAAAGCCACTTCGTGAGGTTTCGGTTTCGATTTTTGACGGGAGTAATATTCCGAAAGATTTATATTGTTCAACAGGCTCAATTGTTTTTTATAGAATCCAGAATGTATGGCGAAACGAATATCATCTCGATGATTTAGTTTATATCTCATCGGGGACAAGCATGATTTACTCGGATTCGTCCCTCAACACAAATGATATATTGATCACAAAGATTGGGAGGTTCTATACAAAAGATAGCAGTTTGGGCAGGGTTGCATTATACAAGGGGGAAACAGGGAAGGCTCACTTCAGCAACAATATTATGAGGATTCGACTTAAAGCCGAGGTCATGGGAGAATATATCAACGCACTTCTAAATTTAGATGTTTATCAAACCTATATAAAGAAGGTAAGTGTTGGAGGGACTGACAAACGGGCATTAAGTAAAATGATTATCGGGGAACTGCCCATACCTGTTCCGCCTATTGATCTGCAAAAAAAGTTCGTTGCATTATTGGAACAGACCGATAAATCAAAAATTCCCTTTGAGACGGAGGTGGCTGCATGAGTGAATACAAAAAATTAAGGGATATTGCCATCGTCGCAGCGGGACAAGGGGCTCCTCAAGGAGAAAAAAATTATTCGGATACAGGAATTCCGTTTATAAAAGCAGGTAATTTAATCGAATTGCTCTCTGGTAAAAAGGAAAGTGATGTCCAAAAAGTCAATGAATCGGTCGCTCGAAATTATAGGCTAAAACTTTATCCGGCTGGGACGATTCTCTTTGCTAAAAGTGGAATGTCTTGCATGAAGGGGTATGTGTATCGTCTGCAGTCTGACTGTTATGTAGTAAGTCATCTGGCTTGTATAACACCATTCGGGGTTTCTGGGGAGTACTTGAAATATTATTTTGAGTACCACCGACCTAATACTTTGGTAAAAGATGAGGCATATCCTTCAATTTCATTATCGGATATAGGAAATCTGGATATAAAAGTTGTTTCTATAATAGAACAGGAAGAGGTTGTAGATCGCCTTGCCCGAATCCATAGAGTAATTAGATATCGGCGGGATCAATTAAAAAAAGTCGATGATCTCGTGAAGTCGCAATTTATCGAGATGTTCGGCAATATTGTTCGTAACGAAAGAGAGTGGCCTTGTGAGAGCGTGGAACAGGTCGCTCCTGCTGTGCCATACAAGGGGCAGATTGCCTCGTTTGATGGAAAATTTTGGCTTTTAAATCTTGACATGGTAGAGGCCCAAACGGGAGAAGTAATTTCAAAAGTTATGGTCGATCCAGCAGAAATCGGTAATTCGACCACGACTTTTGATAGAGGCAATGTCTTATATTCAAAATTGCGTCCGTACTTAAACAAAGTTGTTATCCCCACCGAAAGCGGGTATGCCACGTCGGAGTTACTTCCTTTGAGACCGAATCCAGGGAAATTGAACAGGTATTATTTCGCTTCGGCACTTCGAAGCGATGCTTTTGTCGGGTATATACAAGAACAAGTAGCAGGTGCGAAGATGCCCCGTGTTTCAATGGGCGTGTTCAGAGCATTTCGTATTCCTTGCCCACCGATGTTGTTGCAAGAACAATTTGCTCGCTTTGTCGAACAGACCGATAAATCAAAAGTTCTCTTTACGCAGAAACTGTTTTTTCAATTATATATGGCTATATGCGTTAAGGCGTTTGAAAAAAACGCACAAATATTGTATAATTGTAGAAGAGAGGTGGCGAGATGAAGAATTTTGACTTCATAAAAGCGTGTCCGCAATTAAACGATCTTTCGACCTACTGTGAAGAGGCCGAGACTTTTGCTCTGTCCTATCCTCGGATTTCAGCCATCTCCGCCAGGAACGCCCTGGAATTTGTAATAAAATACACCTATAAGGCAAAATGTGGCGATATACCTTCTCGCGCCAGCCTTTTTGAGTTGATTTCGAGTTACGAGATAACGAACTTTATCAACGACCAGTGTATCCTCGACTCATTGCATTATATTCGAATTCTTGGGAATAACGCAGCGCATAATAACAAAATAAAGCCAAGCGAGGCAATGCTTGGGCTTGAAAATCTCCACTTTTTTGTGGGCGAGATGCTTATTTTATTGGGGCTGATAAAAGATTATCCTGCATTCGATAAGAGCCTGGTTGGGAAGACCGCCGAAGAAAAATCGATAACCGAGGAGAAGATCGAAGTCAAAGCGGAGACCGAGCAAGTCTTCAAAAAGGGTATAGACAAGGGGACAAAATTCAATGCACAGCGTCCCGAGTATATGAGCGAGGCGCGGACGCGGAAAATTTATATTGACCTGTACCTGCGCGAGGCAGGATGGGAGGTCTGTGATAAAGAAAATGTCTGCATCGCAGGGAAAGCGGGGATAGAGATAAAGGTCGAAGGGATGCCCAACGGAACAGGTGAAGGGTTCTGCGACTATGTGCTGTTCGGGCGTGACGGGCGACCGCTTGCTATCGTCGAGGCGAAAAAAACAAGTGTATCCCCGGAGAAAGGGAGGCACCAGGTATGTCTCTACGGCGAATGCATGAAACGAAAGTATGTTTATACCCCGGTGCTTTACTATACGAACGGGTATAGTCTAAAAGTGATTGACGGAATTTATCCCGACCGGGAATTGATGGCGTACCATACAATCGACGAGTTGGAATTGATGATTCAACGTCGGGATAGGAAAGATATCACCGATTTGCGAATCGATGACGAAATCACAAATCGCCCGTATCAGAAGATGGCGATAACGAGCATCTGCGAGCATTTCAATAAAAAGAATCGTCGCGGGCTATTAGTGATGGCAACTGGGACAGGTAAGACGCGCGTCGCTATTTCGCTGGTCGATGTTTTGGCTCGTAATCAATGGTTGAAAAATGTCCTTTTCCTCGCAGACAGAACATCGCTCGTTAACCAAGCGAAGAGGAACTTCGTTAAACTTCTTCCGCACATGAGTGTCTGCGAACTCTCGGCAGCGGGAGAGAAAGACATGAATGCACGACTCGTGTTCTGTACTTATCAGACGATGATAAATTACATCGACAGCGACACAAAGGGATTTTCGACAGGACGATTCGACCTTATTATAATAGATGAGGCGCATAGGTCAATCTTTAAAAAATACTCCTCCATTTTTGCATACTTTGATAGCCTGCTTGTCGGTTTGACTGCGACACCGAGAGACCAGGTCGATGCGAATACATATAGAATATTTGGGTGCGAAAGCGGTGTTCCTACGTTCTCCTATGGATTGGAGGAAGCCGTTAAAGACAAATATCTCGTCGATTGGCGCGAACCGTTAGAGCGCACAACAACAATTCTTGAAAGGGGGATAAAGTATAAGGATTTGTCCCCGGAGGAGAAAGAGCAGTACGAAGAAGTGTTCGGGTCAGACATGGCCGACACGGAAATCGGGAACAACGAAATATTCCGTACCGTGTACAACGAAAGCACTTGTGATCGCGTCCTCGAAACCTTGATGAATGAAGGACTCAAGATCGACAACGGGGAAAAACTCGGTAAGACCATCATTTTTGCCTATAACCATAAGCACGCCGAGTTAATCGTGGAACGTTTTCATAAACTGTATCCCGGGAAAGGCGCAAATTTCTGTCGCCTTATAGATAACTATGTAAACTATGCGGATGACCTTATTCGCAAATTTGAAGCAGACCCGGATTTTCAGATTGCGGTATCGGTCGATATGCTCGATACGGGTATAGACGTTCCTGCGGTTTTGAACCTTGTGTTTTTCAAACCTGTAAAATCATACATCAAATTCATGCAGATGATCGGTAGAGGAACGAGATTGTGTCCGGATGTATTTGGCCCGGGAAAGGACAAGGAATATTTCCTTATTTTCGATTGGTGTCACAACTTCGAATATTTTTCGGAGGCGGAGCATAGGACACAGAAAGGCATGGCAGCCATTTCGCTTACGCAACGGCTGTTTGAACTTCGGCTGGATATTCTCCAAGAACTTCAGAAAATTGAACATCAAGAGCAGGAATTTAATAAGCAATATTACGAAACGCTTAAATCACAACTGCTCGGATTAGTGAAACACATAAAGGGAAACAGTTCTCGAATCAGCGTAAGGCAGAAAATGCAGTACCTGGACAAGTATGCGGACGAGAATACTTGGCAATGCATTTCTCCAGTTATGGCAAAAGAGATTAAAACACATATCGGGCCATTGGTGGAGGAGGATTCTACAGATCACAAATATAGCAAGGCCTTTGACTGCAAAGTTCTATTCATAGAGTTCGCGCTGCTGACAACGGGTAATGCTTCGATAGCGCAGGAAGAGATTGCCGTGATTCGGAGTACCGCAAAATACTTGCTTGCCAAAGCGTCCATTCCGCAGATTATGGAAAAGGCAAAGGTGCTGAAAGAAATTGAGAGTGAGCAGTTTTGGAGCAATCCCTCTTTAAGCGACCTTGAGAGAATTCGCATCGAAGTCAGAGAATTAATGAAATTCCTGGAGGGGGATACCACGGTCAGCGTATTAACCGACTTCAAGGATGAGGCCATAGAACTGAAAGGCAGTTCAGTCGGACTTCTCGACATTAGAACCTACAAAGAGAAAGTGATTGATTATTTGGCAGAGAATTATGATAATCCGGTCATCAATAAAATAAAAAATCTCGAACAACTTACTTCGAAAGATCTCGACGAGTTGGAGCATATCCTTTGGGATGAGTTAGGGACAAAGAGCGACTACCAGAAGGCGACAAGCACTCCGAACCTTGCGGTATTTATCAGAAGTCTTGTGGGATTGGATCAAAAAGCGATTAACGAAAAATTTGGGCAGTATTTGAACGACAATGTTCTAAATGCCCAGCAGCAGGAGTTTATCAAAACGGTAATTTCGTATGTCAATGAGAACGGGGACATAGAGACATCCGACCTGCTCAACACATCACCGTTTGATGACCAAGATATCCTGGAACTCTTTGGCGAAAAATTACAAATTCTCCAATACATCGTAAACACGGTGCATACCGTGGTGCAAGTGGCAGCATAACACAAAGGAAACAGCGAGCGCAGGACTCGCTGTTTTTTTGTCCCGATACTACGGAATAGCTCACTACCCTTTGACATAAATCCCCAAAATTGTTATAATAAACGTATCCGAAAACCGAGGTATTCAATTTGAAAATTGCAGGTGGATAATCTATTTTATTTGCCACGTTCGGCAAGGCGATGGGAAACGAATATGAAATATTTGACAAAAGAATGGTACATTGCTTGGAGACGCGCTGGGATTTCCAGAGGATTAAGGCTTGATACACTTGCAGAGCAATTCAGCGAAGTTCACTACAAAGAGATATACGACGAGGAGTTGAGACGATACATAGCTGATTTTGAGCCAATGGACACCTCAACAATAAAGAAAATACACGAAAAACAATTTCAAGAGGCAAAGAAATATCTTCCCGAGAAAGAGTGGCAGAAATACTATGATGCTATGCTTGAGTGGCAGATAAAGACATGGCATGACGAAAGGGAGCCCTTTGGCGACGCCGAAAGGCAGCAGCTTACAGATGAATTCATAGATTGGCAGAGGTCTAAAATAGAAATCTGTCAAACCCTGCCGGACGAGATAAAAGCAAAAGTCGCCGATATCCGTTTGCTTGCTCTTGGATATGCGTCCCAAGAGGTCATTGATACATTAAACGGATACTGTGACGAACAGGAAAAAATAGCAGATGAAGTGGAGCAGGAAGTAAAACAAAGGAACAGATTCATTGAGGCAGGGACTTCCGCAGGAATGGAATTGAAGCAGGTTAGAGAAGAAAACCCAGATATACAGAACTGCGATAGTATTGACGACCAGTTACGAAACGAACTTTTTCAAAAGATCACATGGAAGGGGACAACGCTCCGCATAGATTTTGAAGAGGTTTCCCTCCTTATCCCAGAGGCTAAAATTTTGGAATACGACGAACTTATAATTAACGCGGGGTGGTTTGAATATGAACTGTACCGCCAAGACAATCGGATTCAATTCCAAATGCTTGCCGTAAACTTTGATAAGGGCGGCAGCATACCGGTTTACTTTTCGGTAGAGGGGACAGACATCCAATTTTCAGAAGATAGCCCAAGCGAAAGACAATAGACAGCAATGCGGAGCGAATCCATTGTACTACGGATACGCTCCGTATTCTTTGCAGAAAATGATTTATACTTATACCAACAACTGCTGATTAGCAAAGGAGGTTGGTATAGGTGACGCTGTCCGAGGCGGTCGCAACTCGAATCGACGAGTTGCTCGATGAAAAGAAGTTGACACAATACCGCCTGGCGCAGTTGAGCGGACTTGCCCAAACAACCATAGCAGATATTCGCAAGATGCGAAACAAGGGGACAAATATCCAAAACATTAACGCAATCGCACAAGGATTTGGAATAGACATAGCAGAATTCTTTAACTCACCGCTTTTCAAGGGTGATAGCATAACAGATTGAGAGCCGCATTAGAGCGGCTTTTTTCATGCAATCAAAAATAGGTGTCGCCAGATGACGACACCTAAAATAATAGTGGTAGAAATTTATTGACACAAACAAATGTTCGATATATAATATAGGCGTAAATGCAACAAACCGTTGCAGATAGAAAAGGAGACGATATGCGAAGCAAAGATACGGCTTTAATCGAGCAAATCAAAAAGAGCATCGAAAAGGCATACGAAGAAAGCGGTCGGACTCCGTCGGTAAGAGAGATAGCGACCGAGGTGGGGTGCAGTTATAGCACCGTATCTCGTTATTTGACCGAAATGATGTCCAGAGGAGTCATCACGCGAGAGGGAGGAATGTATGAGACAGAGACGATAGCCAAGATGAATCTCGAAACTGTTCCCGTCGCGGTTGTTGGTTCAGTTTCATGCGGTCCGTTGACATTTGCGGAAGAGAACATTGAGGAGTACATCAAACTCCCCAAGTCGCTTTTGGGAGCAGGGAAGTTCTTTATACTTCACGCGAGCGGACAATCCATGATAGGCGCAGGGATCGAAGACGGAGACCTTGTTGTGATTCGGCAACAGGAGACTGCAGAGCCGGGGCAAATCGTTGTGGCATTGGTCGAGGATGAGGTGACATTAAAACGATTTTTCCCCGACCCGCAGAACGGCTGTATTCGCTTGCACCCGGAGAACAAGCGCATGAAAGACATTATCGTAGATAATTGCCAGATACAAGGAGTGGCGGTAAAGGTACTGAAAGACTTATTGTGAGGTAGGTATGACGAAGCAAAGGACATATATGTGCATAGACATGAAGTCGTTTTTCGCTTCGGTGGAGTGTGCGGAACGTGGGTTGAATCCATTTGAGACCAACCTTATTGTCGCAGATGAAACCAGAGGCGATGGCACAATATGCCTTGCAGTTACGCCCAAGATGAAGTCGCTCGGAGTAAAGAACCGCTGCCGTCGATTCGAGATACCGAAGAATATCCATTACATTGTGGCAAAGCCGAGGATGCAGAAGTATATTGACTACGCCGCCGACATTTATGGAATATACTTGGACTACATGGACAAGCGGGATATTTATGTGTATTCCATAGATGAATCGTTCATCGACGCAACCGATTATCTGCAAATTTACGGCAAGACACCCAAAGAGTACGCGAAAATGCTCATCGGCGAGATAGCCAGACGGACACACGTCCCGGCAACGGCAGGAATAGGGACAAACCTATACCTTGCAAAAATTGCGCTTGATATTACGGCGAAGAAATGCCCGGACAGGATAGGATACCTGGATGAACAGATATTCCGGGAAACCTTGTGGACGCATCGCCCGATTACTGATTTTTGGGGCATAGCCAAAGGTATAGCGAATCGGCTGGCGAAGAAAGGCATATACGATATGCAGACAATTACGAAATGTCCAGAGGAGATACTCTACAAGGAATTCGGTGTGAACGCGGAACTGCTCATAGACCACGCTTGGGGGCGTGAGAGTTGCACGATGGAGGACATCAAGAGCTACAAGAGCAAGAGCCGTTCGGTATCCAATTCCCAGATACTGTTCAAGGATTATTCCTATGACCAGGCGAAAATCGTCATTGAGGAGATGATCCGCGCGGGGTGCTATGAAATGATGCGCCGCAAGGTAATAACAAACAAAGTCAGTATTTCGGTCGGATACTCGAAAGAGGTTCATGCCCCGACGGGAGGGCGCATGAAAATGCGGGAAACTACCAACCTCCCCAAAATAATCGTTCCATATGCTATGCAGCTCTATGAAAAAACGACGGCAAAAAATATGCCAATCAGGCGGCTCGGCATTGGATTTGAGAATGTCTGTGATGAAGGCTGCGAGGGCTATGACCTGTTCACGAATTGGGAGGAGGTCAAGCGAGAAAAACGGCTCGCCCGAACAACATTGGAACTCCAGAACAAATTCGGAAAGAATGCCATTATCATGGCATCCGATTTGCAGGAGGGAGCAACGCTGATAGAGAGGAACAAACTCATCGGAGGTCATAACGCGGATGATTAGGCAAGAAAGGGCAAAACAGTTTGCGCCATTCGATGCGCTTCGTGGGCTGCGGGAAGCACTCGCCAAGAAAGAGCGGGAACACGAACGGCAGGAACGCGGAGAGGTTTCGGAGGAAACGGCAGCCGAGATTGAGGCAACACTCATTAAACTCAAAAAGGGCGATCGAGTTCGTGCGCTGATTTACGATGACGGATACTATGTTACCGTGGAAGGGCAGGTCACCAATTTTGATGTGCCATTTCGATACATCAAGATCGAAGACGGAAAAATTCCGTTTAGCGATTTGTATGACTTAAAAATAGTATAGGAGGACGGAATAAATGGCTAAAGAGAAAAAAAGGTATTGCAGTATTTGCAGTGAGGAAATATCAGTCCCGTTTGGGCTACTTTATCATGATACATACTGCTGTAATTGCGGGACAATAATTCGCACTCGCCGTACACTTTTTGGGAAGGAAATATATCATTCATACGCGAAAGACGGAACACACATTATAATTGAAATGAAGAGAGGGAAGAAAAATGGCAAATGTGAAATGCCCGAAATGCGGTGAACTCAATAAGAGTTTGAATCTGGAAGAAACGAAGGGTTGGTATGAATGTTCGAAATGTGGCAGTGTCATGCAGGTGGATGGATATGACCTCGGCTGTGTTCGCATTCCCATCATTGAATGGAAAGACCTCCCCAAGTTAAATCAAAAAGTCTGAACCCGACACCAGCCCCGTGTCGTCGGATACAGTAAACAATGGAGGCATGAGTTACCTTTCTTCGGCAGTGGACATTCCCGACCCTGCATACGCAGATAGGCAAAATTAAGGCTTGTGCCGGCGGGAAAAGGAGGGAAACCTTGAATGCTGGGATGGAAGCCCATTATACGGCACTGTCGTAATTGTGGAGCAAAGATAGTTGGTTTTAAGAACAAGCAAGGAGTAGTTAAAGTGGATTGCCCGAAATGCGGAGTAAGTAGCATCAGCAAAATGCTTGACAGGCGGCATGAGCGATGTGATACATACGCTCCTCCGGGCATGGAAAGTTTGGACGAGGACGAAGACGAAGCGGACAACTGAATAACGTATAACGACGGGCATGGTCGAGGCTGAAACAGCGCCTTTTTATAAATCCAAGCCCAGGTCATATACTTGAACTATCGGTGGTTAAGCCGGAAACGTGAAGCCCCGACAGAAAAGATTCCCTAAATGGGGGTCTTATCTGTCGGGGCATTTTTTTTGCCCAACGCCCCGAAAAAACTTTTGAAAAATTTTTCAAACAGTAGGAAAACCCTACGGTTTGACTTCTAAAATACAGCCATCAAGAGCAAAGGGGGTGAGGTAAGTGAAAGCGAATGAGCGTCGCATGGCAATTTTAGAAGCTTTATGCGAGAGAAGACATGAACAAGTCGCAAACTTGGCGTTCGAGTTCGGTGTTACGTCGTGGACGATTCGCCAAGATATTCAGACGCTTTCCTTATCTTATCCAGTTTATACGACACAAGGGAACGGAGGTGGCGTTCATGTGGTAGATGGCTATCGGATGGGGAAACAGTATTTGACAAAAGAGCAGAAAGACCTGCTTGAAAAATTAGCGACGCGGCTCACGGGTGAGGACTTTCAGACGATGCAGTCTATCCTAAAAAAATTCAGCGAGCCGTCCAGAGGAGACAAATGAAAGTTAAAGCAGCACTTTTGGCGATGGCAATGCGCCAAGCGAAAATCAGTCTCATTCTTTTGGCATGGGAACTGAACATGAAACAAAAAGAGTTTGTTCGTACCGCAAAACAAGGCGCATTTGACTACAAACAGAGCAAACGGCTCCTGGAAATATTCGGAGCGGAAGTGATGGCAGAAATAATCGATTGGGAGGGCATGAATGTACGCAATCCGCTCATCTGATACCTTGCGAGTGTACGATGCCTACCTTTATCGAGACGGGCTGAAAAACATTCCGGGGCGATACTTCGATGCGGACGACAAAGCATGGGTATTTCCGTACACGGACGAAGCAGTACGGACGCTGGAACTGCTCGGCGCGAGGCTCGGCGACGGAATAGAACCGTCATCTCAAAGCAAGGCTGTCGCAAAGAAATACGAGACGATAAACACCCAGCCGAGAGTGAAAGCCACCTTGTATGCGCACCAAGTCAGAGCATATAACTTCGCGCTCGAAATGCTTGAAGAGGTGCGCGCGGCAGCGATATTCGCAGACATGGGTACGGGGAAGACTCTCATCACTATCAGTACGGTCGGGACTCTATATGAACAGGAGCACATCCATAAAATGCTCGTGGTATGTCCGAAGTCCATCGTCGGGGTATGGGAAGAAGAGTTCCGAAAGTTTGCGGGTTTTCGATACGCGCTGACGGTATTGGATGGGACGCTCGAAAAAAAGAAGTGTGCCTTTGAGTTCATGAACGGCACGGCGTTGCAAGTCATTGTGGTGAACTACGAAAGTTGCTGGCGGCTCGAAAAGGAAGTGTCAAAGTGGCGACCGGACATCATTGTCTGCGACGAGTCGAGCAAAATCAAGAATCCCCAGACCGCGCAATCCAAAGCCCTGCATAGGCTCGGACGGATTTCAAAATACAACATGATTTTGACGGGAACACCGACGACGGGCAGTCCGCTTGACTTTTTCAGTCAGTACAAATTCCTTGACGAAAGCATCCTCGGCACGAGTTATTATCTGTTTCGGAACAAATACGCGATCCTCGGCGGGTATCAACGGCACCAGGTCATTGGTTATCAAAATCTCGCAGAGTTGGTCGAGAAAGTTCACGCCATCGCTTTCCGAATAAGGATAGAGGATGCGGTCGACCTGCCGCCGTTCATTGACGAAGTTCGGAGCATACGTCTTGAGGAGCGGGCGAGGGTAATCTATGATAACTTAAAACGTGACTGCTGTGCAATGCTTGCGGAGGGTGAGGTCACGGCGAGGAATGTGCTGACGCAGCTCTTGCGGTTATCGCAATGTACGGGCGGGTTCATTCGCAGCGATGAGATGAGTGAGCCGCAAAAGGTGAGCGAGGCGAAACTCGATGCGCTCGAGGATATCGTGGACGGGTGCATGGATGAGGGCAAGAAACTGGTCGTCTTTGCAAGATTTGTCCCGGAGATCGAGGCGATAGAGCGAATGCTGAAAAAGAAAGGAATCGGATATTCGCTCATCATGGGGAGCGTGAAAGACAGAGCCGAGCAAGTGCGCAGGTTCCAGGAAGACGAAGACGTTCGGGTTTTTGTCGGGCAACTTCAGACCACGGGTATGGGGCTGACCTTAACCGCCGCCTCGGTAGCCGTTTATTATTCCCTGGACTTCAGTTACTCCAACTACGAGCAATCGCGGGCAAGGATACATCGTATCGGACAAAAGAGGAAGTGCCTGTACATTCATTTGGTTTGCAAAGGAACGGTTGATGAAAAGGTCATGAATGCCCTCAAGCACAAAGGCGATATAGCCAAATTGATGGTGGACGATTGGAGGAGTTTGCTCAATGGGTAGTTTCAAAGATTTAACCGGACAGCACTTCGGGCGGCTCACAGCATTGGAATCGCTGCCGCCTCACGGGAAAAACTCTTCGCGCCTTTGGCTGTGCGAATGTGAGTGCGGAAAGTTTGTCATTGTGCGTGGGACTGACCTCACCAACGGACATACCATGTCCTGCGGGTGTTATAGGAAAATGCTGAAAGCCGTACCCGTTTCTGAACTTCGGCTGCATCGGATATGGTCGAATATGAAACAGCGATGTAGCAATCCGAACAAAAAAGATTTCAAATACTACGGCGCACGCGGAATAACTGTTTGCGAGGAATGGAGAAAGGATTTCTGGAACTTCTATCACTGGGCGATGCTGAATGGGTACAAAGACGGGCTGACGATTGAGCGCATAGATTTGGACGGCAACTATGAGCCATCCAACTGCAAATGGATAAAAGCAACGGAGCAGCAACGGAATATGCGCACCAACCGTGCATACGAGATATTCGGTCACAGGTTCACGCTCGCGGAATTATGTCGGCTTTACGGACAGCCGAGAAGCACGGTAACAGACAGGCTGGACAAAGGACAGCCGCTACTTACGGCATTAAAGAAAAACGGGAGGTATAAATTGGACAACAGGCTTTTGGAACTGTCGGACAGGCTCAAAGAGCTGCGCGACAAAAAGGGCGATCTCGAATATGAGGTCAAACAGGTAAACAGGGAGATTGAGAACATCACCACCGAGATGATAGGGCTCATGACGACCGATGAGTTGTCGAGTTTTAATCGCAACGGTGTTACGTTCTCGCTCGTTACGCAGGAATACCCTGCGCCCGAACCCGAGAGAAAACCGGAACTTTGGGCGGTGATGAAAGAGCAGGGATTCGAGCATCTGTTCACGATCAATGCCCAAACTCTGCAAGCAACGGTCAAAGAGTTGATTGCAGAAAACGACGGGGTTCTGCCGACATGGTTGGATGGACTCGTCAAGATTGCGGAGAAAAATTCTATCCGCCTGACAAAATCGAAGAAATAAAAAAATAAGGAGATATCAATCATGGCAAACGAAATCGCAAAGAAAGAGAACACGGAACTGACCTACAATGAGGGCATCGACCTCGCCAGCGTATTTGCGGAGGAAATGGACGGACTCACGCCGACCTTTGAGCGCATCAAGATTCCCTCGGGTGGCGGCATCTCGTTCGAAGTACCCGGCGACGATCCCGAGAACCCCGACACGGTCAAAGAGTTCAAGGCAGTCATTCTGTATCATCATCCCATCAACTGCTACTACAAGGAAGAGTACACGGGCGGCAACAATCCTCCCGATTGCGGCTCGATGGACGGCCACGTCGGGATCGACGCAGAGAGTGGTGAAGTGAAGAACTGCGCCGAGTGTCCGTTCAACAAGTTCGGCAGCGGCAAGAACGGCGCAAAGGCTTGCAAGCAGAAACGCCGCATCTATCTCCTGCGTGAAGGGGAGGCTCTGCCCACGCTGCTCTCGTTGCCTACGGGTTCGCTCGCGGCATTCTCGCGCTACATCATGAACTTGCTCGGCAAAGGAAAAAAGAGCAATGCGGTCGTGACGCGGTTTTCGCTCAAGAAAGCTCAGAACAGCGGCGGCATCAATTATAGCCAGGCGGTATTCGCGCTCGACCGGTCGCTCACGCCCGAGGAAATGACGAACGTCAACCGTATGACCGAGCAGGTCAAAGCACTTGCGAACAGAGTCGTTGCGCTCGACGAAGAATAATCCGGCAGGGGGAAGGGCGGCGGCTTAACCGTCGCCCCAAGACCCCGAAGGAGTTCTATGAAGAGACAAAAGATCGTTTATATCTGTTCGCCGTTGCGCGGTGATCTGGAGAGGAACATCGCAAAAGCCAATTTTTATTCGAGATTCACTTACGAGCAAGGGTGCATCCCGATTGCGCCGCACGCGATCTTTACGCAATTTCTCAATGACGGCAATTCGAATGAGAGAAAGAGCGGAATGGCGATGGGGCTTGAACTCCTTGACCGTTGCGACGAATTGTGGGCATTCGGACCGCTTATCAGCGACGGAATGAAAAAAGAGATTGAACACGCCCGAAGAAAAGATATCCCGATTCGATATCTATCGGAGAGCCTGGAGGAAGAATGACGGACATTTTCGAAACGGTAAAAAGCCAAGTAAAAATAGCCGACGTGGTGGAGTTTTTCGGCGTAAAACTGAACAGCCGGGACAAGGGGCTTTGTCCGTTTCATCGTGAGAAGACTGCTTCGTTTTCCGTGGACCGCAAGAACAACATCTTCACTTGCTTTGGCTGCGGAGAGACGGGCGACGTCATCACGTTTGTGTCCAAGATAAAAGACATCGAGCCATACGAGGCAGCGAAACTGCTCGCGGAGATTTACCATATCGACGTGCAGGATGCAAAGCCGCAAAAGCCGAGCATTAAAAAATACCTGCAAGCCTGTATGAAAGATGCGGACAAGACGGATTATTTCGCAAAGCGTGGACTGACCGCCGAAACGGTCAAGAAGTTCTGTTTGGGGTTCGACATTCACCGGAACGCAATCGTCCTGCCGTATTCATCCGAGCTGACATATTATCAAACGAGGAGCATTGCCGACAAAAAATTCTATAAGCCACCGACCGAGGAGGCAGGAGCCGAGCCGTTGTTCAACCGCCGTGCATTGTGGGCATCGGACAGAGAACCGGTCTTCGTGGTCGAAAGCCCGATTTGTGCCTTGTCGGTCATGCAATGCGGAGGACTTGCGGTGTCGCTTTGCGGAGTGGGTGGGACGAGCAAACTCATCAAAGACTGTAAGATAAAAAAACCGACATCACCGCTTGTGCTGTGTCTCGATAACGACGAACCAGGGAGAAAGGCATCGACCCAACTCGCAGCCGATCTCACGGAGATGGAAGTGCGGTATGTGGTCTTTAATATTGCCGGAGAATGCAAAGACCCGAACGAACTGCTCATGCAGGATGCCGGGGAACTCAAAGACGGGATCGCCGCCGCCAAGCGCGAAGTCAAAAAGAAATACAAGCGCGGTGTGGAGAGTATATCTGCAAGCGAATTGCAGACAGCGGTGATAGACCCGCCGGAGTGGTTGATCCCGGAGGTGTTGCCGCAGGGACTTGCTATTCTGTGTGCCTCGTCAAAGGTCGGAAAGAGTTGGATGGCAATGCAGATGTGCGTGGCTATCAGTCAGGGAAAGCAATTCCTCGATTATTCGACGAACACGGCGGGGTGTCTGTACCTTGCACTCGAAGACGGGGTATTCCGTTTGAAAGACCGGTTGAACAAAGTTCTTCACGGCGGGCAAGCACCGGGGAATTTTTACTTGTCGGTCAAGGCGGGCGGGTTGGACGGCGGGCTCATCAAACAGCTCAACGAAGAACTCGATGAACACCCGGACATCAAACTCATCATCATCGACACCTTGCAAAAAGTAAGGGGATCGGCAAAACGGAACGAACTCGCCTATGCGACGGACTACCGTGAACTCGGCGGGCTGAAGGAATATGCCGACCAAAAGCGCATTTGCATATTCCTCATTCATCACCTGCGCAAGATGGCAGACGAGAACGATGTGTTCAACATGATTTCCGGGTCGAACGGCATCATGGGCGTATGCGACACGATATTCATCATCTACAAAAAGAAACGCCAGGACGAAAATGCCATGATGTTCATGACAGGTCGAGACATCCGGCAGAAAGACATCGTGGTGCATTTCGACGAGACGGAGTACCGGTGGGAAATGGTCGGCTCGGCAGAAGAAGAGGAGCGCAAACGCAAAAAGCGGGAGTATGACAATAACCCAATCGTTCGGACGATGAAGGAGTTGGTGAACAAGCCGCCATTCGTATGGAGAGGCACGGCGACCGATATGATGAAATCGGTGTTCGATGTGACAGGGGAAACTTTTGCGGGATCGTCCGCGACACTCGGAAAAATGATTTCGGAGATAGAGACGCAGCTCTACTACGACGGCATACAACATACGACCAAGCGCAGCGGGGCAAACAGGATGCACTACTTTACCAAACGACAAGATTACAGACCTTACAGGCAGGGATATTTATTCGATGACGGCGACGAGGAATAATCTAAAATCCGTATCGGTGTTCGGGAATTCTGTAAATTCCCTGTCACCGGGCAAAGAAACTATAATTTCCCTGTCGAGGTCGAGATTGTCTGTAAAAAAACTGTTGCCGAGAAAATGGCTGAAAAATCGCCTGTTTTGGGCAAAAAGTGGGCTTTTTGCAAGGGTTTTGCGGGATGTTTTCCTCGGATTTTGCTCACGGACAGAGGCATTTCCTGTAAAAAAACTCCGGGCATCGAAAAAACCTATAAAAAAACTGTGGAAGTCGACTGTCCATATATTTCGCATATATGCATTCGCGGAAAGCGCATATTTGGGCGGTTTTGAGTCACTTTCGAGGGGTTTTGAAGGGGTTTTCGCTCTAAAATCCATATCGAAAGCCCGAAAAACTCTAAAAAAACTGTCGGCAGCCGAAATCGCTGTAAATTCCGTATCGCTGCCCCGAATTCCTATAAATTCCATATCGGGAAAGACAGGGTCTGTAAAATCGAGCAGACAGCAGATCGCGGTAGGAAGATACCGCCTAATTGTGACGGGAGATGACGACAAATACAGAAACCAACCGTCACTACTGTCACAACCGTCACTACCGACGCAGACAGGAAAAACAAAAAACCAGAAGAGAGATTACTGTCACACTGGTAAAGCAGTATTTTATGACGGGTGTGACGGGAATGACAGGAGATTTTATGAAAGAGAGTGAGTTGATACGAAAAATCAGCGAATACCTCAAGAGCGTTCCCGACCTGTTCTTTTGGAAAGAGCATGGCGGGATGTATGGCACGGCGGGCATTCCCGATTTGATAGTCTGCTACCGTGGAAGATTCATCGGGTTGGAATGTAAAGTCGGGAAAAACGATGCTACCGTTCTGCAATCGCTGACCATTCGCCGCATCCTGCGGGCAGGAGGGTACGCGATGGTGGTGCGAACGGTTGAAGAGGTCAAACAACTGATATCAGCCTTTGAACAGGAGTAATATGCAAACGACGGAAAGAATGATTCACAAAGTATCGGTAGCGGAGGAAGCCGTTTTCGATTATGAGGGGATGGTCGGTTCGCCGCCGCCCATCCGCGACATCAAGCAAGAGGTCGAAACCTATTTGGGTATAACCGCCGCCCGAGTGCGTGGGTACTATTTCCGAGTGAAGTATTACGACGAGGCGATTGACCGGATGCTGATGCTTTTCCTGTACAAGGGCGAAAAATTTGGTCGAATGCAGATTTGGAAAGTATCCGGGATATGCTTTGCCGAAGATTGGACGGAGGAACTTGAAGAAAACGGGCAGATTCGGTTTTGGCTAAAGACTAAAATCGGCGATTTCCTGCCCGAGGTGGATTGGGTGGTCAAGTATCGGGTATGGCAGGAGGAAGAGGCGAAAGCACGGGAGGATTACAATGACTGAAGTAGAAATCAGAGAATACCTGCAAAATTACAGGGACAGGAAGACGATAGCCGATTATAAGGCGCAAAACGGAAGAAAGGATGACAGGGACGTCGTGTGCATACAGGCAATCGAAAACTGCATGAAACTTCTGCCGGACGGACTTGGCGATATTTTACGAATGCACTACATCGAGAGAAAATCCTTGCGAAAAATCGCAGCGGAACACTACTATTGTAAGGATACCATTGCCAAACGCAGGGATGAGGCGATAGCCCTCATGGGTGAGTGCCTGGCAAGCGTTTGAAAGCAAAGACAGGCGCAGACACTTTTCCTCTGAAAGTCGCCAAACCGTGCGTATAATGAGAGTAGGTGAAATCCTCCGAGTGGGAAGGGAGCGACCCGAGCGGCGTGATGCCGGGAGAGAATATGAGAAAAGGGGGATACGCTCCCTTCCCTTGTGTTTATAGAGGAATAAAATATGCCGAGAAAACCAAAACGCCCTTGCAGTTATCCCGGGTGTCCGAGACTGGTGGAGGGGCAATACTGTGAGGAACATAAAAAATTAACGGACGCACAGTACAATAAATATTCGAGGGACAACTTCTCAAAGAGTTTTTATAAGACCCCCGAATGGCTGTTCGTTCGTAAGCGGCAGCTCGCAGAGCATCCGTTCTGTGAGGAGTGCATGAAGAGAGGACAAGTGGTGCGGGCAGTTATTGTGGATCACATCCGCCCCATCAAACAGGGCGGTCAACCGTTCGCCCCGTCCAACCTTCAGTCGCTGTGCTGGAGTTGCCACTCGCGCAAGTCTGCCGAGGAGGGCAGCCGCTGGGGTGCGCCGTCCCGCAAGGGGTGACCCGCCCGGGGAGGGGGTGTCGAATCTCTGGGGCTTTCACCCCATACAGCGGGGCCGCACTCTCGCGCGAAAAATCGCGTATTCAAAAATCAAAGGGAAAATCAATCATTGGGGAAACCCCACTAAAGTGGGAGCGGGCAGATCGCCCGCTTTTTGATTTTCCGGGAAATCAAATTATTCAACGAAATCAAATAATCAAAAACGGAGGAACTATGCCGAGCGGAGGAAGAAGACCGGGTGCGGGGCGACCGAGAAAAGCCGCCGCCCAAAAGATACTTGACGGCAATCCCGGAAAGCGTCCCATCGAAGTGTTGAACTTCGATAACGGAGGAATGGAGTTGCCGAGCGAGCCGCCCGCTTACCTTTCTACGAAGGCAAAAGAGATATACCGAACTGTGTACGCCTGGCTGAAAAGCATCGGCTGTACAAACGGAATTCTCCCATACAACCTCGAAGAGTACGCATTCTGCAAAGCCCGATGGCTTGAGTGCGAGGAAATGAACACCAAACACGGGCTGCTTGTAAAAGACCCGAGCGGCAAAGCCATCCCGTCGCCGTTTGTGGCTATGGCGCAGCAGTACCTGAAACAGACAAATGACGTGTGGAGCAAGATATACCTCGTTGTGCGTGAAAGTAAATTGTCAAAGTGGGATGAAAACAATCCGAACGACGATATCATGGAAAAACTATTGGGAGGTAAGCCGTGATGGAATACACGCAAGAAAACCCGTTGCGGCTTATAGAGTTGTTCGCGGGTATAGGTTCACAAACGCAGGCTCTCAAGAATATAGGTGTGCCGCATAAGGTAGTAGCGATTTCCGAGATAGACAAGAACGCCATAAAGAGTTATATGGCTCTGCACGGGGAAACCATCAATCTTGGAGATATCCGTGAAATCAAGGAACACCCGGAGGCGGACTTTTGGACATATTCGTTCCCTTGCCAGGATATCTCCGTTGCGGGGCATGGAGCAGGAATCAGAGAGGGGACGCGGAGCGGTTTGCTTTTGGAGGTTGAACGACTGCTGAAAACAGCGGCAGAAAGGGGAACGCTTCCGAAATATCTGTTGCTTGAAAACGTAAAGAATTTGGTGGGAAAGAAATTCAAGGCCGACTTTGACAGTTGGCTTTCTTTTTTGTCCTCACTCGGATATACGAACTATTGGCAGGTACTCAATGCCAAAGACTACGGCATTCCGCAGCATAGGGAGCGAGTGTTTTGTGTATCCATACGCGGGAAGCATAAGCCGTTTATCTTTCCGGAGAAACGCGAATTGACACTTCGGCTCAAAGACATGATCGACGAACACGTCGATGAAAGGTACTATCTCAAAGAAAGCACGATTCGCAGCATCGTGACCTCAAAGTTCAATTCGCGCCGCGACTCGATTCGCCGCCCGTCCGATTATGCATACTGCTTGCGGGCAAGGGACTGCTACGAACCGCAATGTGTTCAAGTTGGGGAAGTGGTCGGGGAAAAATGGGAGAAGATGCATGAGATGAGTCGGAGAGTATTTCAACCCGATGGGCTTTCCCCAACGGTACATTGTGCGGGCGGCGGCAATACGGAACTGAAAATTGCTGAAGACTTTGTCCTCGGCGGGTTACAGGAGCATCAAGTACCGAGAACGGACGGGGGAAGCCCTACATTGACGGAGGCTATGGGGAAAGGCGGCGGTCAAACCCCTGTTATCATTGATACCAGCGAGCCGAAAGAACGATTTTTCAAGCAAGCATTCGAGACGATGAAAGAGAACGAGTGTGCGGCAGGGGACACGATAGATGCGTTCAATAAAAGAGTGAACAAGAGTGGAGTCTGCCCGACACTCACCACGCGCCCGGAGGGGTTCAAAACAGCAATCTTGCCTGTTGTCGTAGCAATGCGGGGTCGCAATCCGGATAATCCATCTGACCGTACACCCGGGATTCCGCTGAAGCAGCGACTTGAAGTGAACGAAAAAGGGCTGTGTAACGCTCTTACCACGGTTCAGAAAGACAACCTTGTGATGGACGGGGACTATGTTTCCAGGAAATACGGGGAGTTCATCGATGAAAACGGTTATATCCCGGAGATGTTCGTGGCGTATAATAAGCAGGAAATACACGATGTTGCACCTACTTTAACGGGACAATGCACTTGTGCATCGGGCAGCTCGGCGGTATTAAAACTTGAAAAACCGATTAAGGTCAAAGTAGCGACCAAGCAAGGATACGAGGAGGCAACTGCGGGGGACTATGTGAACATTACTTTCCCGAGTTCCAAGACTAAAAGAGGTCGGGTCGGAAAAGGCGTTGCCCAAACTCTGACCTGTGGAGACGGAAATGCGGTCATAACAGAGAATGTCCGAATCCGCAAACTGACTCCGAGAGAGTGTTTGCGACTTATGGGCTGGAAAGATGACCAAATCGATAAAATAGCCGCCGCACGAGTGAGTTCGACCCAACAATATCGGCAAGCGGGTAATGGCATTGTGGTGCAAGTCTTGGAGGCAATCTTCAAGGCTTTATTTTTGGAGAAAGAAACCGAATGAATAAGAGAATTTATACTGCGGAATCCGTAACGAGCGGACACCCGGACAAACTCGCAGACCTTATTGCGGACAGCATCCTTGACGAGTGCTTGGAACAGGATGCAGACAGCCGCGTTGCGGTTGAAGTGACGCTCACCCACGATAAATGCTTTATCGGTGGCGAAATCACTACGAAAGCAAAAGTCGACTATGAATTCATTGCCAGGGCGACTGTCGCACAAGTAGGGTATGATCCGGGCAGGTTGGAGTACGAAATTCATATCCATGAGCAAAGTGCAGATATCGCCAATGCCGTAGATAGAGATGAGCAAGGTGCGGGCGACCAGGGAATCGTGTATGGCTATGCCACAACGGAAACGCTAAACTTAATGCCACTGCCTGTCGAACTTGCACACCGACTGACGGACAGGCTTGAGCAATGCCGTTGCAGGGGTATCATCAAAGGACTTCGCCCGGACGGGAAAAGCCAGGTGACCGTGCAGTTCAACGGCGACCGTTTTGACAAAATCGTTTCCGTTCTTATATCGGCGCAGCATGAAGAATGGAAGACACTCGATGACCTTATTCCCGAGATCAGGGAAAAGGTCATCGGCTATGTGTTCGCGGAATACGACTTGACAGATGTTGAAATACTTGTCAACCCGTCTGGTCGGTTTGTAATAGGCGGTTTTGATGCCGATACAGGTCTCACGGGCAGAAAACTCATGGTCGATAGTTATGGCGGGATCGCACACAATGGCGGTGGTGCGATGAGCGGAAAAGATGCGAGTAAGGTGGACAGGAGCGGGGCATACCTCGCCAGATACATCGCCAAAAACATCGTTGCGGCAGGGCTTGCCGAGAAGTGCGAAGTTGCTTTGTCGTATGCAATAGGCATTCCCTATCCTACGAGCGTTGACATCAATACATTCTTCACGGGAACAGTAAATGAGCAGCTCATCCGCAATGCTGTGGAACAGGTTTTCGATTTGCGCGTGGGCAGAGCGATTGACGAACTTGACCTCAAGCGTCCGATATACGTTCAAACCGCTGTCGGAGGGCATTTTGGAAAAGAAGATTTCACATGGGAAAGGACGGATAAGTCGCGGGAGTTAAAGAATGCAATCATGCCGTGATGACCTGGTCTGCGATAACATTCGGCTGGTGTATTATCTTTTTGGCAAACTGTCGCAAACCGAATTTTTGGCCTTACACAAAGATGATATTATATCCTCCGGTATATTGGGCCTTGTGAAGGCGGCAAACACATTCGATGCGGCTCGCGGGACAAAATTTTCGACTTATGCCGCGCTTTGTATACGAAATGAGATGTTGATGTATATGCGCAAAGCGCGCCGGCATTTCGACAGGGAGATATCGCTCGAAACGCCTGTCACAGTAGATGAAAGCGGAGCGATACTGACCATAGCCGACACGCTCGAAGCAAACGAAAACCCGCAAGAGGAGAGCCTTGCGGGTATGATGTATGAAGAGTTCACCAGGAAATTAACGCCTCTTGACCAGAGAGTTCTTGGAATGAGAATAGAAGGGTACAAGCAAAAAGAGATATCGGCACGATTGGGCTATTCGCAGGGCTATATTATGAGGCGAATCAAAGGAATTCGTGCGAAGGCAAGGCTGTGGATACTTAATTCTCTCGACCGAGGACAAATTCTATGGAACACTCGAAATAGTCTGCCAAAGCGATGAGGCTTTCAAGGCTTGGAGAACTTTTTCCGTTTTGCCAATCGTAAATAATGCTTTCGTCTATATGGGCGTCCCTTGCGATACGATAACGGGATTTTTTGAAAAAGTTGAGCAGAAATGGAAGCCGATCTTTGAACGGAGGAAGTGGAAGTGGGTCAAACTCCGCGCCTGTATCGCTGCGGCCGAGCAGAAAGTCTAAGGAGCAATGAAAATATGCTGACAGACGGAAAGCCATGCTTAAACTGGGAAGTCTTTCACCCTTGAGATAACGGGAGATGACTTTCCTCGTAACGCCAAGTTCTTTGGCGAGATTGGCAGCCTTCATTTCGCGGTCAGAGAGCAGCTCCGAGAGCCTTTCGACAAATTTCTGCAAATTACTCATAAATAAGTCAAAACCTCCTAAATAATTATCTCGGATTTCGGACACAAATAGTTGAAAGTGTCCGCGAACCAAGTTATAATAGAAGTACATAGCAAGCGCGCGGCTATGAAATACTTTTTGGAGGTTGTGCAATGGCAAACTTTGAACTCGCACAGAGCAATCTGTGCAACACGGAATGGATGGAAAACGAGGACGAAATGCACGATGCAGTAACGGACTCGCGCGAACTCGCGGCAGGGCTGCTGTTCCTGCTGAAAGAGTATTACATAGGGTCGTTTGAACAGAATGAAGGCGAGATTGCCGTCAAGTTCAATAATGGCCAACAGTTTTCCGTATCCGTCAAAGAGCGCGCATAAGACAAAACCGATAAATTAAGTATCGGCAAAAAACACTAAAGACAACCTACGAAAGCACGAAAAGCGAAAAAGACCGCCGAGAACTCGGCGGTCTTGGCTTTTTCTTTCATTTTTAACTGGACTAAATGGGGATTTTACGGTATTGTTACGGCTATGGAGGTACAGACATGAAAAAAGGAAGAGTGGAGTTCCACAGCCGAGGACAATCGGGTAATATCTATTATATCATCGGAGCCACCCGCGAAGTGATGAAAAAACAGCGCCGAATCCTGGAATATAACGATATGTGGGATGAAGTACAAAATGCACATAGTTACCCGGAGGCGCTGAAAATCATAGCGAAACACGTAGAATTGGTCGACTTGGACGGCGTATATAATGTTTAGAAAAAACAGAAATATTCTTTGAAAAAAGTGTGTTTTTCGGCGCGATTTCGCTGGGCTCTTCTGATTTTTTACGGTATTGTTTGCTTGCAAAACGGGACAAGGAAAACCCGCAAGCAAAGGAGACACGTAAAAATGAAAGAGCAGAAGTTCGGAGTCGAAATCGAACTCACAGGCATCACCAGAGCAAAGGCGGCCGACGTCATCGCTGAATACTTCGGGACGACGAAATCCTACGACGGTGGGGCATACCGTGCCTACTCCGTTAAAGACAGACAGGGTAGGACATGGAAAGCGATGCGCGACAGCAGTATCGATGCGAGAACCAAAGACGGAGTGATGGCGAGCGAAGAATACCAAACCGAAATCGTCACCCCCGTGTGCGGATACGATGACATTAAAGACATCCAAGAGATACTTCGCCAACTGCGACACAAAGGCGCAATTGCCAACCAAAGCTGTGGCATTCACATCCATGTCGATGCAAGCAAACAGACAGCGCAGAGTTTAAGAAACCTGGTCAATATTATGGCGGCGAAAGAAGACCTGCTGTTCAAAGCCCTCGGAGTCACGGAGAACCGCGCGAGGAGATGGTGCAAAAAAGCGGAGTCGCAGTTCATAACGAACATCAACCGCTTTAAGCCCAAGACCAGGAGCGCGATAGAAAATTTATGGTATGGCGAAGACACAAGTTCATACCACAGTCACTATGATGACAGCCGATACCATGCCCTCAACCTGCACAGCCTGTGGCAAGGCAAGGGGATAGAGTTCCGATGCTTTAACAGCACAACCCATGCGGGAAAGTTGAAAACCTATATCCAACTCTGCCTGGCGATATGCAACCAAGCGATGACTCAAAAAGGGTCGAGTGCGCGGAAAACTGAAACCACGAATGAGAAGTACACCTTCCGCACCTGGCTCCTGCGCATGGGTATGATAGGCGATGAGTTCGACACGGCACGAAAGTTCCTACTCGAAAACTTAAACGGCGACATCGCATTCAGAAACGGCAGACCACACAGGGCTGCGGCATGAGCCGCCGCCCTGCGATAAACACAATCGGAGGATAGAACTATGAAAGGAAAGACCAAATTGTATGTAGCGTATGGTAGTAACTTGAACACAGGGCAGATGGCATACCGATGCCCGTGGGCTTCTGTGTATGGAACAGGTTATATCGACGGATACGAACTCTTGTTCCGCAGAGTGGCAACAATCGAGAAAAGGGAGGGCGCGAGAGTTCCTGTCGGGGTATGGAGAATCTTCCCCGAGGATGAGATTGCCCTCGATAGATATGAGGGATACCCTCGCCTGTATCGTAAAGAGACCATTACGGTGGACATGGGCAAAGAAAAGATTAAGGCAATGGTCTATATCTTGAACGAAGACCAGGGGAGATACGCCCTGCCGAACAAGTCCTACTATGAAACAATTCTCGGCGGGTATGAGACCATCGGACTCGATACTCGGTATCTCAAAAATGCGCTCGTAAGAACAGCGGAAAAAAGAGAGGAAATAGAATAAAACAAATACAACGTGTCTCTGGGGAGGAGGGTGCTTCGGTACTCTCCTCCCCGCTATTTTTCGGGAGGAGGGGGAATGCCATTCAATGAACAGCTCGCAAATCGGGCGGCGGCATTTATTCGCTCACTCAAACACACCAAAGGAACATGGCATGGCATGAACTTTGAACTGCTTCCGTGGCAAGACAAAATCGTGCGAGACGTTTTTGGCACGGTAAAGGAAAACGGGTATAGGCAATATAATACTGCCTATGTGGAAATACCAAAGAAACAAGGGAAATCAGAACTTGCCGCAGCGATCGCGCTTTACCTGCTTGCAGGTGATGGGGAATGGGGAGCGGAGGTGTACGGCTGTGCGGCAGACCGCCAGCAAGCATCCATCGTCTTTGATGTCGCTTGCCAGATGGTGGAGCAATGCCCGGCGTTGAAAAAAAGGATCAAGCCCGTAATGTCGCAAAAACGGCTTGTGTATGCTCCGCTGAACAGTTTCTATCAAGTCCTGTCTGCGGAAAGTTACACCAAGCACGGCTTGAATGTACACGGTGTTGTTTTCGATGAACTTCACGCCCAGCCGAACCGCGCTTTGTATGATGTAATGACTCACGGATCGGGCGATGCGAGAAAACAGCCGCTGTTTTTCTTGATTACGACGGCGGGAACGGATCGAAACTCAATATGCTGGGAAGTTCATCAGAAAGCCAAAGATATCATCGAGGGGCGCAAACGCGACCCGTCTTTCTATCCTGTGATTTATGGGGCAGAGGATGACGACGATTGGGGCGATGAGCGGACATGGTATAAGGCAAATCCGTCGCTCGGGGTAACAGTCGACATCGATAAGTTGCGGACGGCATATACATCGGCAAAAGAAAATCCTGCCGAGGAGAACTTGTTCAGACAACTCCGCTTGAATCAATGGGTAAAGCAATCCGTTCGATGGATGCCGATGGATAAGTGGGATGAGTGTGCCTTTGCCGTCGATCCCGAGAAACTCAAAGGTCGTGAATGCTACGGCGGTCTCGACCTTTCGTCAAGCACAGATATCACGGCGTTTGTTCTGGTATTTCCACCGCTTGATGAGGAGGACAAATACAGCATACTGCCGTTCTTTTGGGTGCCAGAGGACACGATTGACCTGCGGGTACGGCGCGACCATGTTCCATATGATGTGTGGCAAGCGAGAGGAGAGGTGCTTTCGACCGAGGGGAACGTCATCCATTACGGGTACATCGAAAACTTCATCGAGGAACTCGGGACGAAGTACAACATCAAGGAAATTGCGTTCGATAGGTGGGGAGCAGTCCAGATGACACAAAACCTCGAGGGCATGGGGTTTACGGTCGTACCGTTCGGGCAGGGGTATAAGGACATGAGCCCGCCGACAAAGGAACTGATGAAACTCGTATTGGAAAAGAGAATCGCCCACGGCGGGAACGTGCCGCTCCGTTGGATGATGGACAATGTCTATGTCCGTACAGACCCTGCGGGGAATATCAAGATGGATAAAGAAAAATCCACGGAGCGCATCGACGGCGCGGTGGCACTCGTCATGGCTCTCGACCGCGCTATTCGGAATAACGGACAGACCGATAGCGTGTATAACGAAAGAGGGATAATCGTTATTTAAGGTGACGGCTCAAGAGGTATTCGCTGGACTGAAAATTGAAAATACGGTATAATAGAGGAGCAAGATGCAGAGGAGCAAAGCCATGCGGTATTATGTCGTATCAGACCCTCACGGATTTTATACCGAATTAAGGGCTGCTTTGGAAGAGAAAGGATATTTCGAGGACAAAGAGCCGCATAAATTGATCGTGTGCGGAGATTTACTCGACCGTGGCTTTCAAGCCAAAGAGATGGAAAAGTTCATCTCGGACTTAATGGACAAGAATGATGTAATCCTTATCCGAGGGAATCACGAAGACCTTATGCAGGAGTTTGTGACAAACATCGAGAAGTATATGACTCCAATGGTCTTCAACACACACCATTATAAAAACGGCACGATAGATGCGATGTTGCAGCTTATCGATGCGGATATCCGCATGGTCTATCAGTTTCCAAGACCTGCCGCAAAGGAAATGAAAGGAACGGTGTTCTATTCCAAAATCATGCCGTCCATGCTCGACTATTATGAAACCGAGCATTATATTTTCGTACATGGGTGGATTCCCTGTAAGGCGAGCGGATATGGCGGTCATGCGACCTCGTTTGAGCCGATGCCGGGTTGGAGAACGGCGGGCAAACTCGATTGGGACTATGCAAGATGGTACAACGGAATGGATGCAGCCAGAGCGGGAGTAACAGAAAAGGGCAAAACTATCGTGTGCGGGCATTGGCATTGCAGTTACGGTCATGCGAAAATCGAGGGTAAAGGCGATGAGTTTGAAGGCAATGCCGATTTTACTCCATACTACGCAGACGGGATAATCGCAATAGATGCCTGTACATCTTTTTCCCGTCGGGTAAATTGTATCGTCATAGAGGATAATCCAATCTCCCTAATATAGAAAATTCGGATCTTATGAGTTAGCATCTCACAAAAGTAACGCTCGGTAACGAAAAAGTAACAGCACTCCCGTTTGTAAACGAAAGTTTCTATGGTATAATGCCATTAAGGAGGTCTTGATATGCAATTTCATGAACGCTTAAAAAACTACCGCAAAGAAAAGGGACTTACCCAGGAAGAACTTGCTGAAAAACTTCATGTAAGTCGAAGTGCCGTTGCTAAATGGGAGAATGGGTTAGGACTACCAAGCAGTGAATCTCTTGATGAGATGGCCACGTTTTTTGGCATAACGTCTGAAGAATTGCTTGCTGACCGCGAAACAGAAACAATCATCGTTGAAAAAAATAGCAAACTATCACAACAAAAGAAGTGGTTAATCGGGCTTATTTGCCTTGTCATCGCACTAATCGTGATCGGCTCTGTTTTAATCGGAATATTTATAAAACATGAAAGTGATATGAGAAATGGCGGCGGAGAAGTGCAGATTTTGGGAATCGGCGCAAGTTTCAACGCACAGTATGAGGAATTAGAGGGGAATGAAAAGTTAATAATATATCACTTAAAGACAGGTGAAACTTATGAGTTTTATATCCGCCTATATCACCGGGGGAGTCAAGATGTGAGGCTTGGTAAAGGCGGCGTCAATATTTATTATGACGCACAGTATTTTACATTTGATGCGGGCGAATATTGGGAAGAACCGGACCGTGATGATACCCCTACAGATGAATATCCTTTTTATTTTACATGTCTTAATATGGAAACTTATACGGAGATTTTAGTGACAACAGATAGTTATTGGTGTAAAGTGGCCGTGGTTATTGAAAACTAAGCATTCAACCCCGAGAGCCCCCTCGGAACATTGTGCTATGTGTTCCAGGAGGGGCCTTACATATGCCATGTCTGTGATTACGATTCCATTGCCAAAGTCGTATATCATTCCATTTCCGCCCAGCGTGATTATACTCTATGTCAAATACACGCCACGGTATAATAAACACTTTTTATACTGACCATAAAAATAAGCGAAACCGCACTCGAGTAGTGCGGTTTTTTCATGCAAAAAACGGAGGGAGAGATGAAAATAGAAAAGATTGCCGTCGGTGAATTGAAAGCCGCCGCCTACAACCCGAGGAAAGACCTAAAGCCGGGAGATGCCGAGTATGAAAAACTCAAACGCAGTATCCTGGAATTTGGGTATGTAGAGCCTGTAATATGGAACAAACGCACAGGAACGGTAGTCGGCGGGCATCAAAGGCTCAAAGTGATGAAAGACCTCGGCTATGAAGAGGTTGACTGTGTGGTGGTTGATTTTGACGAGCAAAAAGAAAAGGCACTCAATATCGCTCTGAATAAAATCAGCGGTGAATGGGATGAGGGCTTGCTCGCAGACCTCCTCAAAGACCTGGATAACAGCGGATATGATATCACCTTTACGGGTTTTGACCTTGCGGAAGCACAGGAACTGTTCGGGAGCGGGTCGTTTGAAAATGTTCATGAGGATGAGTTCGATGCGGAATCGGCAGCATCGGAGATCGCCGAGCCGAAAACAAAGCACGGAGACCTATGGCTCCTCGGCAAACACCGTTTGCTGTGTGGCGATTGCACGATTGTAGCGGATGTTGACAAACTGATGGACGGACGGATCGCCGACGTGATGGTAACAGACCCGCCTTACAACGTCGACTATGGCTCGGCGATCATAGGGAAGAATATGTCCAAGACCAGGTCTGGCAGCACGATTGCGAACGACAACATGAACGATGACGACTTCCATCAGTTCCTGCTTGCATTTTATAAGGCGGCATACGGTGTACTCAAAAAGGGCGCACCGTTGTATGTTTTTCATAGCACCAAAGAGACGGTGAACTTCACGCGAGCGATGGAAGAGGCAGGGTTCAAGTACGCACAGACGCTTATATGGCTGAAAAATCATTTCACGCTCGGCAGACAGGACTATCAATGGATACATGAGCCGATACTCTATGGTTGGAAAGAGGGAGCCGCCCATTACTTCATCGACGACAGAACGCTGGCGACGGCTTTGGAGGGCGTTGCCGAGAACATCAAGAAGATGAGCAAGGGAGAGTTGAAGGAACTTGTAGAGCGGATTTTGGGGCTTCCGACGACGGTAGTAAAGGACAACAAACCCGTAAAGTCGCCAGACCACCCGACAATGAAACCAATTACACTCTGCGCTAAACTGATTTATAACAGCAGTCATGAGGATGATGTGGTGTATGAGCCCTTTGGCGGGAGCGGCTCAACCATGATGGCAGCCGAGCAGCTCAATCGAAAGTGTTTTGCAATTGAACTTGACCCCAAGTATTGCGACGTCATTGTGCGAAGGTACAGGGAACTCTGTCCGGAGGCGGAAATCAAGCACATTCGTGACGGGCAGGAAGTTTTCGACTAAATATCAAAACAAGGCTGCTTTTGCTGGACTTGTCCCTCCAAACGTGATATTTTTGTTCAAAAATGGAGGAACGGCTATGTATGGCAATAGCATTTTTGAAGCCTTATACGACGGCGTTATAGATGAGCGAAACCGAAAGAAACGTCTGCCTAACAATGATCCAGAGACAGTAGCCTACGACAAACTTGAGGCGGCTTTGAACGACGAACAAAAGACCCTGCTCGACAAGTTCATGGAAGAGTATGCAGACAATGAGGATAAGTTCAGAAGAGAAGCCTATGCCCGAGGAGTGAAAATAGGAATAAAACTCGGATACGAGGCGGCAGATTATAACCCGGAGGACTGATATGGACGAAAAGGATACGACTCTCGAGGAATTCATCGAGTACCTGGATGCAATAGAGCGTAAAAGCGTTTCCGAAGACGAACTTTTACAATATTATGATAAGGAATGGGAAATTCGGCTCGGCGGCAAACTGGTTCGGATTCCCTTTGACGCGGTGTCATTTGATGCCATATATATCGCATTGAACGAGATCAAATCGGAGGAATAATTCTCCGATTTTTCTTTAAAAAAGTGTGTTTTTGGGCGCGGTTTCGCTGGGCTCTTTCCTCTTTTTACGGTATTGTTGTGTTACAAAATACGAAAGGGGAACACCCCGAAGGAGTACAAAATGAAGAAGACCTACAACTACGAATGGCAGACCGAAAAAGACCTTATCGCAAACATCCATACCAAGATGCGCTTCTACGGCAGCCAAGAAACCACCCTGGCAGAAATCATAGGGACTGACGACGAAGAGGTATACAGACAGGCACATAAACTGTGGCTTAAATTGAAAGATGCCTTTAACAAAGAGGCGGCGGGCTACGATCCTGACCTATACTGTAGTCGGCTCGGCTCAATCGGGCGCAAGGAACGCCGCGAGGTCATGCGCTCACTCTGGTGGGAAACATTAAACGGCGACAGATACGGCGACTACGACCAACTGACTGCTATAATAGAGTTACTTCACCACGGTGAAGACCTGCAAACAGGAAAAATCCTGTTCGGAAGTTAAAAAAGAATCGGCTCTCCCCGCAGAAATGCGGGGAAAACTTTTCCAAAAAAAGTGTGTTTTTCTTTCGGGTTTCGGCGCGATTTCGCTGGGCTCTTTTCTCTTTTTACGGTATTGTTGTGTTACAAAATACGAGAGGGGAACACCCCTCAAAGGAGAACAAAATGAAACAGACAATCAGCAAAAAGACACTCAAAGCCCTCGAAAAGATCGCGATGGAACAGAATGCGGCAATCGAAGCGCGCGGCGGACTGGAACGGAAATGGAACGATGAAATGGACTTCCCCGAAATCGCCGTATGGTCAATCGAGGAGATGCTTATCGCAGCCTATCAACTCGGCAGAAAAGATGCCAGGGAGGGGAAATAACATGGAACGAGACATCTTCGAAACACTAAAGGAATATAGCAAAGGCTTTCACAGCGCTGCACCATTAGAGGCGATAAGGGGCTATGATGCAAAAATCGCCGAACTGACCGCTCGAATCAAAGCGGATGTCGCCCATGCGCCCGAAATAATCCACGAAGAAGTAGCCAGGTACGAGGTCAATCGATACAGGGCTGCATTTACCAAAGGGATGCTTGGAATTATGGAGAGCGATGCGGAATGGAAAGCAATAGATAATATTATAATGGCATTAACGGATAGCACACCGCTCAAACGGTAGAAAACGGAAAAACAGGAGACCGCTCGGGAAACCGAGCGGTTTTTCAATGCAGAGGGAAGGAGGTAAAATGGGACTTTTCAAGAGGAGCAGGGACGGCCCAAAGGAAAGGAGAGACCGTTCGGAGCAAATGAAAGATTTCATCCGAGGGGTGGATATTGACTACATCGGGAACAGTAACAGCGGTGTTCGCGTGGATGAGTTGAGAGCAATGCAGACAAGCGCGGTATATGCTTGTGTTAAAATACTTTCGGAAACGATAGCGAGCCTGCCGTTGCACCTATATAAAAAAGGAAAGGACGGGAAACACGAACTTGCGGATCAGCACCCGCTGAATGCCTGTCTGTACGAATTGCCGAACGAGGAAATGACCTCGTTTGAGTTTCGTGAGAGCATGATGTCGTCCCTTCTGTTATGGGGTAACGCCTACGCACGGATCATCCGACGGCAAGGTCATGTGACCGAGTTATGGTATTTGAAACCTAACCTCATGACGGTGGAGCGGGATAGCCAGACAGACAAAATAAAATACACCTATTCGGATGACGTGACAAATGAGACGTATGTGTACCGACCAGACCAGGTCTTCCACGTGAAAGGGTTATCGTTCGACGGAGTAAAGGGCATCAGTCCCATAGCGCAGGCGAGGGAGGCAATCGGTCTCTCGCTTGCCACGGAAGAATACGGGGCAAAGTTTTTCGGGAATGGTGCAAGGCCGGGAGGAGTTCTTGAACATCCCGGTATTCTCAAAGACCCCGAGAAACTGCGAGAGTCATGGAATAAGGTGTACCAGGGTACGAGGAACAGCCACAAAGTTGCCGTCCTCGAAGAGGGAATGAAGTATCATACCATTGGCATCGCGCCCGAGGATGCACAGTTCCTGGAAACCAGGAAATACCAACTGAATGAGATTTGCCGCATCTTCCGTGTTCCGCCGCACTTGGTGGGCGACCTGGAAAGAGCGACATTCTCGAACATAGAACATCAATCCATAGAATTCGTCCAACATACCATCCGCCCGTGGCTCGTGCGATGGGAACAAGAGATAAGCCGTTCGCTCCTCGATGAGAAAGAACGGCTTTTGTATTTCGCCAAATTCAATGTGGACGGACTTCTGCGCGGGGACTACAAGTCCCGAACGGAGGGATATGCGATAGCCAGGCAAAACGGCTGGCTGTCCATCAACGATATTCGGCGTCTTGAGGATATGCCGCCGATACCGAAGGAGCAAGGCGGCGACGATTATCTCGTGAATGGCAATATGGCAGCGGCAGGGGCGGCGGCGCAAGGAATTCAAAAAGGAGGTAGCGATGGAGAAGGGGAAGAAGGAGATGCGAATGCTCCCGATGAAGGAACTCCGGGTAAGCGAAAGCGACGGAACGACCATGATTGAGGGACACGCCGCCGTGTTCGATTCGTGGTCTGAAACGCTTGGCGGCATTTTTCCTTTTAAGGAAATCGTCCGCAAAGGATCGTTTGCCGAGAGTATCGGAAAAGACGACATTCGCGCCCTGTTCAATCATGATCCGAACTATGTACTCGGACGAAACAGAGCAGGAACGCTTGAACTCGTCGAGGACGAAGTAGGACTGCGGGTGCGCATTTCCCCGCCCGATACAAGTTGGGCGAGGGACATTCAAACCAGCATTCGGCGCGGCGATATCAGCCAGATGTCCATAGGATTCGTGGTTGAGGATGATGAATGGCGCACGGAAAACGGTATGGACGTGCGGGAACTTCGGAAGGTTAGGCTGTTCGATGTGAGTCCTGTGACTTTTCCTGCTTATACGGCGACAGACGTAGGTGTCCGAGCAATGCAAGAATACGAGGGTTACAAGGCTGAACAGCGTAAACAGAGTGAAGAAGCAGAACAGGCGGCAGCAAAGAAAGCCAGGGAGCAAGCGAAGCTCGCAAGGCTGCAAGCAAAAATCAAAAATCTTTGAGGAGGAACAGTATGGATATCAAGAAAGTATTGGAAATGAAGGCAAAGAGAGAGGATGCCAGGCTCAAAGCAATGGCGGTACTGAATAAGGCAGAAGCCGAAGACCGATTCCTCTCCGAAGATGAACAAAAGGAAATCGACAAGTGCGAGTCGGAAATCCGCTCCTGGGATGAAAGCATCAATCGTGCGGAAAAGATGCTTGCAATGAGCCCGGAGGACAGGGGCGTGGAAAAACCGGAGTCCAAGCCCTCCCCGAGTAAAGGGGATGAAAAGCGGTTCGCGTCGTTCGGCGAACAGCTCATGGCGGTTTACAGGGCGGCGGCTCCCGGTGGTCATACGGACGAAAGACTGTCTACTCGCGCCGCGCTTGGTGCAAATGAAACCACGCCCTCGGACGGTGGCTTTCTCGTGCAGCAGGATTTTGTGACCGAATTGCTCAAGCGTACCTACGAAACGGGTATCCTCGCAAGTAAGGTCAAGAAAATCCCCATCAGTTCGAATGCCAACGGGCTGAAAATCAATGCCGTTGATGAAGAATCGAGGGCGCATGGTTCTCGTTGGGGCGGCATCCAGACCTATTGGGAAGGCGAGGCAGAAGAACTCACCGCAAGCAAACCTAAATTCCGCCAGATGGAACTGTCGCTCAAAAAACTCACGGGGCTGTGCTATGCGACGGATGAACTTTTGCAGGATGCAGCGGCTCTTGAGTCGGTTATTCGCCAGGCATTTGCGGAAGAGTTCGGTTTCAAAATCGACGATGCAATTCTGTTCGGCTCGGGTGAGGGTGAGCCTCTCGGTATTCTGAACAGCGGGGCGGCGGTCACGGTCGGCAAAGATAAGGATCAGACGGGCGTGATCACGGTCAATAACCTTATCACGATGTGGAACAGGCTTTGGGCGAGGTCGAAAGGGAATGCCATTTGGTACATTAACCAGGAACTCGAACCGTATCTGTACACGCTTACAATCGGCGACAAACCCGTGTATATCCCTGCGGGTGGGCTTTCGCAGAAACCCTACGGAACGCTGTTCGGTCGTCCCGTTGTTCCTTTGGAACAGTGCAGCGAGGCGGGTGAACTCGGCGATATCATTCTGGCGGATGTCGGGCAGTATCTCCTCATTGACAAGGGCGGCATGAAATCGGCAAGTTCCATTCACGTCAGATTCCTCTACGATGAGAACGTGTTCCGCTTTATTTATCGTGTGGACGGTAAACCTATCTGGAACAAGCCGCTCAAGCCGTTTAAGGGCAGCGCGAGCGTGTCGCCGTTCGTTGTCCTGGAAAAACGAAACGCATAAGCAAAAAGGTGGTGAGGGTATGCTTACTTTGCAGGAAACAAAAGAATTTCTCCGAGTTGACGGCGATGAAGAAGATGCCCTCATCTCATCGCTTATACTGACGGCGAAAGATTTGACGGAAGACGTTATGCGCCGGAAACTCTCGGACTTTGACGAACTCCCGGAGACTGTTCGGCAAGCGATGCTGATTCTTGTTGCGACACTTTATGAGGAACGCCAAGTATCAAAAGGAAAGACGGGCGTATCGGTAGCCGATACGCTCGATCTTGTCCGTCGGATGCTGTTCGCGTATAGAAAAGGAGCATTCTGATGGATATCGGCGAATTGAACAGACGAATAGAAGTTCTCAAATACTTTGTGGAACGAGATGCGTATGGCGGTGAAGACGGGAAATGGCTTCCCGTCGGGCGAGTTTGGGCAAAGATAGAGCCTGTGAGCGGAACGGAATACTTTACAGCACAACAAATCTCTGCAGAAACGGTGACGAAAATTACAATGCGATTTTATACCGGGCTGACTGTAATGCACAGGATACGCTATCGAGATAAACTGTATGAAATCATAGGCATCTCCGACGAGGATACGGCGCATCGTTGGACGGTAGCAAATTGCAAGGAGATGGTCGGCAATGGGTTACAGCGCAAAGCAGCGGAAAGTGAAAGTGAGGATCGAGGGGGCAGACAAAATTGTCAAGGAACTGAAAGCGATGGATGATGCAGCGGTCGCAGTTCTGATGGATGGTGCAAAGAAAGGCGGCGAGATAGCGCTTGAAGATGCACGTCAGAATTGTCCGGTGGATACCGGGGCATTGAAAGCCAGCCTTTCTATGGCAGAGGATAAAGCAACGGCGACGAAGGCGACCGTAAAAGTGGATTATGATAAATCCATCCGGTACGGGACGTTTGTCGAACTTGGTGCGCGCGGGCGACCGGGAAATCCATTTTTGAGAAACGCTGTCGATAAAAACCTCGACCGCATCAATGATGCGATTGTCACAGAGATTTCAAAGGCGGTAGGGAGGGAACTGTGAAAGATATTTGCCAGGCGGTGTACGAGTATTTGAGTTCCAGGGAAGAGATTACGGCACAGGTTGGGAAGAGGATATACCCTATTCTGCTGCCGCAAGATGCGCCGCTGCCGTCCATCGTATATGCGCCTGTGCTTGCAAACTACGACTCTGCCTTACAGGGTGATACCGGATACGCGAGACAGACGATTCAAATAGTTTGTCATGCCCGGACATTCAAATTGGCAAGAGAACTTTCCAGAGATGTAAAGAAAAGTTTACAGGATTATCACGGCGATATGTGCGGACTGTACATTCAAGCCGTGTTCATCAAATCGGATTACGAGTACGACGCGAATACAGCACTTAAATTTTCAATGGATGAGTATATGACGAGCATCGAATTCGAAATACATTATAACGAAAAATAGGAGGAGATAAGATGGCAGTTGCAGGTAAGAACGGGAAAGTCGTCATCGGCAGCGGAGGCGAAGAGAAGGTGGTCGGGATTAAGTCCTGGTCGCTTGAGTTATCTCTTGAAACATTGGAAACAACGGCTCTCGGTGACGATTGGAAGAATTATATTGCAGGACTGAAAGAGTGGACGGCTTCGAGCGAAGGTGACTATGAAGTGCCTGTCGATACGACCGGGCAACAGGCTTTGCAGGATGCATTTTTGAACGGAACGACCGTGCAGGTAAAGTTGTATGTGGACGGGGTGAATTATTACTCCGGCGAGGCATACATCAACAGTCTCTCTATCGAAGACCCTGTGGATGACGTCGTTTCCATCAGCATCGAGTTTACGGGTACGGGTGCGCTCACCTTTGAAACGGGCGAATAAGGAGGAGAACATGAAGAAAGGTGTAACAATCGAACTTGACAAGCCGAGAACTCTGCGGTACGGCATGAATGCACTTGCGAAAATCGAGGATATTACGGGAAAGACCATCATGGCTCTTGACCTTAACTCGCTCGGAATCAAGGACTTGCTCGTCATCGTATATGCCGGGCTTTGCCATGAGGATAAGAGCCTGACGATCGAACAGGTAGGAGACCTGTTGGACGAATATGCCGATCTGACGATGATTGCTGAAAAGGTCGGGGAGGCTCTGACCGAGGCGTTCGGAAAGCCGAAGGGGAACGAAAAGGGGGAATAGAAGCCGCCGACTTTGACTTGTCGGCTTTCCTGGAAAAGGCGGTCGTACAATTTGGAATTGACCCACTTATCGCAGACGAGTACACGCCATACGAATTATACCTTATAGGTAAACAGGTGCAGGAGCGGAATTTTCGGGAATTCGAGAATGCACTCACAGTTGCATGGCATACGGAGGCATTTGCGCGGCAGCGTAGGTTACCGAAACTCGAAAAGATTCTCAAAGAGGTGCGAAAGCCATCCAGGAAAGCAGAGAGCAGGAGCGATGCCATTCTCAAGGCAATGGCGGCGGCAAAAGGCGTGATTATATAATAAGGAGGGAGAGTCATGGCAATCATACGAAATCTGGTCGTCAAAATCGCGGCTGACATTTCCTCCTTGTCCAAAGGCCTACAAACGGCACAAAAGCAAATTCAGAAAGTTGCCTCCTCTTTTACGCGGGCGGGGACAAAATTGACGGCAGGAGTTACCGCGCCGCTTGTAGCCCTGGGTGCATCAGCAATCAATATCTCAAAATCGTTTGAGCAGAGTATGGCGAACGCCGCATCTGTCGCAATGGCGACCGGAGATGAATTACAAGCGATGACAGACCTTGCCCGTGAAATGGGCGCAAAGACTGTCTTTTCGGCTTCCGAGGCGGCGGATGCACTCTATTACATGGCATCGGCTGGTTATAAACTCGATGACATGACCCAGTCGATTGAGGCGACGCTAAACCTTGCCTCTGCGACACAAAGCGACCTTGCGTTCACAACAGACACGGTTGTTGCGGCGTTAAACCAATTCCAACTCGGGGCGGCGGGGGCAGAGCGAGTCGCCAATTTGTATGCAGCCGCCATTGGTGCGTCCCAGGCAGATATGGACAAACTTGCTTTCTCGATGAACTATGTCGGCCCCGTGGCGAACAGTCTCGGTTGGGAGATCGAAGAAGTTGTCGGCGCGTTGTCTGTGCTGTATGATGCGGGCTATGACGGGTCAATGGCAGGTACATCTTTGCGCCAGGCACTTGTCGCACTAATGAACCCAACATCGACAGCGCAAAAAGTTTTTGATGAACTCGGTATCAGTTTGGAGCAACTTGATCCGACATCTAACGATCTCGCCTCTATTCTTGATACATTAACGAGCGCAGGGATGACAACCGCACAGGCGATGAAAGTGTTCGGCGCAAGAGCCGGCCCCGGTATGTTGTCCCTGTTGGCGGCGGGCGGCGATGCTGTTCGTGAGTATACAGAAGCGATTACAGGGACGAATGCAGCTAATGATATGGCGGCAATGCAGGTTGATACCTTGCAGGGACAGCTCAAGATTTTGGAATCAGAGGTGGAGGAGGTGGCTCTCCAATTCGGAGACATCCTCATTCCAATCATCCGAGAACTGCTACAAAAATATATTTCGCCGCTTACAAACAGGCTGATGAGTTTGAGCGCAGGAACGAAAAAGAACATCGTGGTTATTGCGCTCCTTGCCGCAGCGATAGGCCCGCTCCTGCTCGTGGTCGGGAAATTGATTTCGAGCGTCGGAACGATCATCAAACTCGGGTCGCTATTGTTCTCGAAGACGGGACTCATCATTGCAGCTATCGTCGCAGCCGTGGTGGTGATAAAAAAACTGTGGGATACCAATGAGGATTTCCGAAACGCCGTAATCGCAATCTGGGAGAAGGTCAAAAACTTCATCCTCAATGCCGTTGAAGCAATTAAAGACTGGTGGGACAAAAACGGAGAGAAACTCATCAAAAAGGTGGTGAGTACCCTCAAGTCTCTTTGGAAAATCGTTAAACAGATTTTTGGCAAAATTCAGAAGATTGCGGAAAAAGTATGGGGGATCGTAAAGGACATCGTCATTGACGTGGTAGCGGCTATCTGTGATTTTTGGGAGAAAAACGGAGCGCAAATCTGGGCGACGGTTAAGACGCTGTTCACCAATATCTGGAATATCGCAAGCACCGCTTTTGATATTATCTACAATGCGGTGCTGAAATTTTTGGATTATGTTCGTCCGATATGGGAGAATATCAAGCAGCTATTTTCCTCGCTTTGGGATACCCTGGTTGAATTGTACGAGACCTTAAAGCCTGTCTTTGACCTCATCGGTGGGCTGGTCTTGACTCTTCTCGGTGTGGTGACGGGTGTCCTCTCCGGAATAATCGAGGCACTCGGTCCGTTCATTCAAGCCGTGATAGATGTAGCACAGGCAATCCTGGAAATCATACAGGTAATCTGCGCCGTGCTTCGCGGCGACTGGTCGGATGCGTGGGAACACATGAAAAACGTGGCATCCAATCTTTGGGACGCCATCAAAAATATTTTTCTCGGGATATGGGAGTTTATCCAGGGATTTTGCGAGGGAGTGAAAAACTTCTTTGGCAATCTCGGAGACAATATCGTTGCCATATTCAAGAGCGCATGGGAAGGGATAAGCGGCTTTTTCGTCAATATTTGGGAAGGCATAAAATCCGTTGCATCTTGGATATGGGATACCATAACCGGCTTGTTTTCGAAAATCGGAGACTTTTTCTCCGGGTTGTTCAAGGATGCATTCAATTGGGGCAAGAACCTGATACAGAATATCGGAGACGGCATAAAAAAGGCTTGGGACTGGGTAGTAGACGGAGTCAAGGGTGTCGGACAGTCGATTGCAGACTTCCTCGGGTTTGGTTCACCAACCAAGAAAGGCCCGGGGCATAAGGCAGACGAGTGGATTCCAAATCTTATGGACATGATGGCGCAGGGTATGTATAACGACATTCCCATGATTCAGCGAGCAGCTATCCAAGTGGCAAACGCTCTCGGTTTAACGACTACAACTAACCGCGCAATGGTAGGAACAGGGACGAGCCCGAATGCCGATTTATTGAATGGCATCTTGCAAGGAATGGCGGCTATGAACGGTATGGGAGGAGAAACAAGCAATAAGGAGATAGCATTACAGATTGACGGTCAGACATTTGCCAGGTTGATTGTTCCAAACATCACAAGGGAATATAAGCGCAACGGTGTTGAGTTAAAGGGGGTATAGTGCGATGGATTTTTTCTCGATAAACGGAAAGAGCATCAAAGCCCCGACGGAAATGACGATCTCCCCGGAACATCTTGACAAAGCCGAGCGGACGATGGACGGAACAATGGTCATAGATATCATCGGGAGTAAGAAAAAAGTGGACGTGTCCTGGGAATATTTACCCAAAGAGGATATGAAGACTTTAGCGACGGAGTCGGGAAGTGACCGATTTTCCGAAATATCCTTTTATGATGAAAAGACCGGAGAGACGGTGCAAATGACAGCAAGGGCAGAGAGTTTGACCTATATGCCGTACTATGACTGGGCAAAGGCTCAACTGATTTGGAAGAGCGTATCGGTTACGTTTAAGGAAAGGTAGCAGGGTATGGAGTATTCAGATAATCCGCGCAAGGTGTACGGAAAAGTAGAAATCGTTTACAGCGACAAAGAAATCAGCAGTAATATGGGTATAACAGTCAGCGGTAACTCAAAAATCAGCCACCCGCGCGAGGTGTTTGAGGGATATGTCTCGCCGACAGTCAGAGCCTGTACGATGGATGGAAATTCCGATATGAGCGGCTCGTACCAAATGGTGGACGATACCTGCATCGTCGGCTGGTGGTCAGGCGGTTTATGTGGCACAGGAGGAGTGTTCGCGGTTGAGCCATATATCGAGTTGTCGTTTGTGTTGCGTCCGATTATCTCATGGATTATCAGAGGGGACGATAAACTCAACCAATATCCTGTCGACTTCACGATTGAGTATAAATCAAACGGCAAAGTGGTTCATACAGAGGAAATCACGGGGAATGGTGAAATAGAGATAAAACTTGAACCCAAAGTCAATGATATCACCTCTATTCGAATGACCATTTCGAGATGGAGTACCCCGAATGCGTGTGCAAAGGTCATACAGTTTTACGATAAACTATATGAGGAGTACACGGGAGATGCCATGCAGATGTTTGAGGTCAACGAGGAGATGTGTTCGACCGATGGGAATTACAATATTAATTCCGATACAATGACCGTTACGCTCCATAACACCGACAGAAAGTTTGATAAAGGTTATCTTCGTTCGCTCATGATTTTGGGAAGAAAGGTACAACCATATATCGGGATAGAAAGGGACGGAAAAGTTATTTACACCAGATTGGGGACTTTTTATTCCGAAGAATGGCAGGTGGAGCAGGACAGCCAATGGGTAAAGTGTACGGCGGTAGATAGATTGATGCGACTACAGAGCCAAACATACATGGGCTATCCGTTAACGGAGCAAGTTTCAGTATATGACCTGGCAAAGGACATCCTGTTGAAAAGCGGGCATTCAGAAAACGAATTTGAGATATCTGCGGACCTCAAGGATATGGTTATAGGGTTGGCGTATTTGCCCAAAACAACGGTTTGGGACGCATTACAGGAAATCGCAAATGCGGCGTTGTGTAAAATCTTTGTCGATAGGGAAGACCGAATCCATGTACGCAGCGAACAGGCTGAAACCGAACAGGTGGGGATCGAGATAAACCCGAGCAATATGTTCAGTTACAAGTCGAGTATAACTTTGACGGAGTTCGCAAACAGCATCAAGGTAGAGTACGCAGATGTGGAAATTGCCGACGATATCATAGAGGTGGCAGAACTCGAGATAACATTGGCGGGCAATGAAGTTCGGAAGGTGTCTTTAGATTACTCTTCGGACGTTGCATATGCCGTCATTTTGTCAAGCAATGTCAATGTGCGGGCAGTCATGGAGCAGGGAGGAGTCAATTCTTGCCTTTTGACACTCACAAATCGTACAGGGATTTCACAAACTACAACATTGACCGTTGAAGGGAATGCGATAGAACTTAATTCTCATACGGTGGTGGTTGAAGACGAGGACAGCGTAAACAGTTACGGAACGGTAGAGTATTCACATACGGCATCGGAACTTGTGCAAAGCGAATCGCAAGCACGATATATCGGCGGGGTTATCCTTGCGAAAATGCGGGCGGGCGAGGGAGTGATTACATCCGAGTGGCGAGGTAATCCGGCGTTGGAGATCGGGGCGAGTTATAGCAGTACAGACCGCTTTGGAGATAAAAAAGAGTTGATATGCGAATACAATAAATTTTCTTACGACGGGGGTCTGAAACAGCAGACACGCGGACGATTAAAATAGGAGGACAACACATGGCTTCGTGGAAAGAACCGGAAACAAATCATACGGCGGGGGATCAGGTCACGCCGGAAATTTTTAATACCCTTGCAGAGAATGAGGTGTATTTGAATGAAACAAAAATAACGACAGACCAAGTGCAGGAGGCAATGGTTATGAGCGAAACAAGCGCAACACGGGAGAACTTGACGGAACAGGATACCGTGATGGGCGCATTCGGTAAAATACGGAAATGGTTTGCCGATTTGCGAGCATTGGCATTCAAGGATACAGTAGCAACCGCCGATATTGATAATTCGGCGGTAACGTCTGATAAAATTGCTTCTTCCGCCGTGACAAGCACAAAATTGGGGACGAGTTCCGTTATAACGTCAAAAATCAATGCATTGGCGGTTACAACGGAGAAATTGGCAGGTCTTGCAGTAACGGCAGCGAAACTTGCGGCAAATGCCGTTACGACAGAGAAGATTGCGGATTCGGCCGTTACGGATGCCAAGATATCATCGGTTTCTGCGAGCAAAGTGTCGGGGCTTGCAACGGTTGCAACGACAGGCAGTTATAATGACTTGACAAATAAACCATCTTTTTCTTCGGGGATCACTTTAACAAGGTCAACGATCCAACTTAACAAACAATACAATATTCCTGCGACGGGTGTCTACCTTTGTTTTGTGAGTTATATGAATGCCGGGAGCATTAAAACGGTGGCTTGTTTGGGGACAATGTCGAATAACCCCAATGTCGGAAACGGAACATATAGTGGTGTCTCGACTGTTTATGTAAGCGGTGGTAAACGCAATATTCAGTTGCATTGCGAGTATGTGAGTTCGACTGCAATCAAATACAAATTGTATATTTCGACTTCAGCAACTACTATGCCATCTGCTGCCTGGGATGAAGACGGCACAGTTCAGGTCATTCTTTACAAAATCAGCGGACTGTCGGCAATTTCGTAAGGAGTGGTATGAGCAAAAACAGAATACGGATAATACGGGGCGATGCATTTAGCATCGCCTTTCATAACGTATGCCTCCCAATTATCGTTGATGGCGAAGGGATAGAGTGCAATGGAATAGCCGAGGAGGATAGACTTGAGTTCTCAATCCGTAGGAAAGACCATTCGGCTGTTCTTGCAAAAACGTATCCGGGGGAAATGGAGAGAAATGGGAATACGTTTTATGTGACGTTGACGGCGGAGGAAACGGAAAAACTCCCAAGTATCCTTTATAGGATACAGTTGGAAGTCGATATAGCCAACCGAGGAGAGGAGGTGTACACGCTTGTCGATAAGGAATTGGAGGTGGTGGCAAAATGAATGAGTGCAATGCGAAATGCGACTGCATTCGAACCGAGCCGTTTCATACGATTACCAAAAAGTATTCGGGTATTGAAAACGATGCGCTTGAAACAGTCGTAGACAATAAGGCTTGGACGATAGAGGTAAAACAGAAACCCCAGCAGTATCAAAGCAAGTATGCGTTTCCGAATATAGGAAACCCTGCTGTGCTTTATGTCGACGTGAAAGAGAATGAGACATATCGTTGGGACGAGGGAACAAGGCAGTATGTCTGTATTGGAACAGATTATCGCGCAATAAAAATTATAAATGGAGGGAATGCAAAACAATGAGCAACAGAATTCTTGACAGTCAGATTCAGAGCAGAAACGATACGGCGGCGAATTGGTCGTCCGTGAACCCCGTGCTTTTGAAAGGCGAAATTGGTATCGAAATTGATACCAGGAAGATGAAGGTCGGCGATGGGACTTCGGCATGGAATGACCTTAAATATCTGAAAGATGATATTGTTATTGCATCGGCAAATCCCGCGACAACGGATAAGGACTATGATCTCGGCGAGTTATGGTTGAACCAGACGGATAAAACATTCTTCGTCATGGTCGCAAAGACGGAGAGTGCAGCCGAGTGGAAACGAATTCCGAATGCGGATGAACTCGTTGTGGTCGCAGAGGCACAGACCGCACAGAAACTCAAAACAGCCAGGAGTATCAGCATCATCGGCGATGCAACGGGCGCAACGACTTTTGATGGCAGCGCAGATGCAAGCATCACGCTTGTTCTGAAGAACACCGGGGCGAGTGCAGGGACATACACGAAAGTCACCGTAAACGAAAAGGGGCTGATTACCAAGACGGAACTTCTCACGGCAGAGGATATCCCCGCGCTTACCCTGGCAAAGATTACCGATGCAGGAACTGCGGCGGCAAGGGATGTCGGTACAGCCCAGGGAAATCTTGTCGAGGTCGGCGCAAACGGAAAAATTCCCGACAGCGTTCTGCCTCCGCTTGCGATTACCGAACCCCACGCTGTTGCTGATGAAACCGAAATGCTCGCGCTTGATGCGCAGGTCGGTGATATTGCCATTCGTGCAGATGAGGGGAAGTCCTACATTCTGAAACAGACTCCGGCATCAACGATTGGTAACTGGCTTGAACTGAAGTCTCCCGAATGCAAGGTATTGTCCGTAAACGGAAAGACTGGGGCGGTCGTATTGACGACCTCCGATATAGCAGAGGGAACTCACCTGTACTATACAGAGGAAAGGGCGTCGGCCAACTTCCAATCCAACTATAAGGCTGCAAGTTCCGTTGACCTCACGGACGGTGATACAATTCTCCACGCAACGGATACCCTGGTGCTTAACGGGGGCAATGCCTGAAGATGTTATCAATTATCATAAGTATCTGTGCAAGCATCGTCAGCGGGATGGTGCTTTTTTTCTTGCAGCGGTTTTTCAAGCGGAAAACAAAAAAGGATGAGGAGCGCGATGCGACAAAGGCGAGAGAGAATATGCTCATCCTAAAAAGCATTGATGCCGTGGGAAAACTCACCTATGCCAATGCCGTAGCAATCCGAGACGGGAAAACCAATGGGGAAATGCACGAGGCTATGGAAGCCTACCAGGAAAACAAAACAGAGATGTACGAATATCTCTTGGAGCAGAACTCGAAAAAATAAGGAGGAGAGAATATGGAGAGTTATTTGGAGTTGGTCAGCGTGCCTGCGATTGCGGCTATAGTGTATTGGGTAATCGCCATCATAAAGTACGCAGTCAAAGAGAATGAGACGTTCAAAAGATTTATTCCGCTGATTGCCGCAGGGCTGGGCGTAATCCTCGGCGTGGTCGCCTATTACCTTGTGCCGGGCATTGTTCCCGCCGATAACGTGGTAGTCGCCATTATTGTTGGCGGTGCGAGTGGGTTGACTGCGACGGGTGTCAATCAGATCATTAAGCAACTTTCTGGCAAGGATAATGGCAATGAGCAGAAGTAACCTTGTGAAGTGTGAAATCGCAAATGCTATCGTAATGCAGTTATGGGTAAAATGCCTTATTTCGACAGAAGAACGAGATGCGATTATAGCCAAAAATAAACGCACTTTTCTTTCCGAATAAAGCGGTTTTTCTCTGGACTTTCGTCGCAAAGTACGCTATCGTTTGTCCTGCCCTGGGATGGGCAGGACAAATTTTTTATCGTCAACAAGTCCTCACATCACATAGGGAGAATAAGACGAAAAGTCTAAAAGGAGGTAGGAATGAACAAAAAGAGAGCTGCGGCATACGCCAGAGTATCTACCAACAGTCGGGCGCAGGAACATAGTTTTGAGTTCCAAAGCCGATATTGGAATCAGACACTCGGCAACAATGATGACTACGATTATATCGGCTTATTTGCAGACAAAGGAATAAGTGGAAAATATATTAATCGTCGTCCACAGTTCCTTGCCCTTATGGAATTATGCAACCGTGGAGAGGTAGATATCATCTTTACTAAATCCGTTCAAAGGTTTGCAAGAAATGCCGAGGAACTTCTAAAATGTGTACGGGCATTGCGAGAGAAAGGAATCGAGGTGTATTTCGAAAAAGAGAATATTCATACCTTAAAACCCGACACCGAGTTATATCTGACAATCGCTGCCGCAATCGCTGAAGAGGACTTGACACGATATAGTAACAATGTTGCATGGTCAATCAAGGACAGGTTCGAAAGAGGGGAAATGATACTCGGTCCGAGGATTTATGGATACCGTAAGACGGCAGAGAATAGACTGATTGTTTACCCAGACGAAGCGCGAATCGTAAAACTGATTTTTGAGGAGTATATCAAGGGAGATGTAAGTACAATAAAAATTGCCAAGAAATTGAATTCTATGGGGATACCTTCACCCAATGGCGGAGAGTGGCTTTGTAGCCAAATATCATACATTATCAAGAATGAAAAATATTATGGTGATATGATTTTACAGAAAACATTTAAAGAGGGTGGTGTAAAATATGCTAATCGGGGAGAGCGAGTCAGATACTATGTGGAGAATAGTCATGAGCCGATTATAAGTAAGGAAATATGGGATAAAGCGCAAGAGGTGTTGGGGCAAAGAGCGAACCCACACCTCGTAGGAGCGAAACTGAAATCATACCCGTTCACGGGGCTGATTGTCTGTGGCGAGTGTGGCGCAAATTATACCCATAAAGTAAATAACAGCGGAACGATTTCACAGGCGAATTTTTGGAAGTGCCACATAGCAATACAAAAAGGGGTGAAATACTGCCACAATCCAGGGATAAAAGAAAAAGTTTTATACGACCTCTTCGTAGATTGCTACAATGAATTTGTGACCGAGGGGTATTATAAAAAAACAGTCGATAATACTGAGGCACTTGACAGATTGGCGCGGCTCAACGATAGCGAAACAGAACTTACGATGCTGATGACTCGGGGAGTAATAAATCAGAATCAATACCAGGAGGAACAACAATGTATCAGAGTTGAGATGCAGAGTATCCAACGAAAATTACAGGAAGAACGATCGTACCTTGTTCAAGGAAGCGACTTCCATCCGATAAAGGAGTTCGATGAAGATAAGTTATATAAGTTTATAAAGAGGGTAGTCGTGAAAGATTGGACGGTCACGTTCGAGTTCTTTAACGGAGTATGCATCACTCGCTCCTATACCAATGGACAGCCAGGAAACATCAAAGATTGGAAGTTAAAACAAAAACAACGGAGGAAGGAACAGAATGGACAGTAATCAGAGAATCGTGCGGACAATCCCCGCATCGTTTACGAGGACAACCTCGCAAGTCGTTCGGCTGCTAAATGTGGGTGCATATGCTCGAGTAAGTACAAAAAAGGATGAACAGGAGGACAGTTACGAACGGCAGATTTCGCATTATACGAAATATATCAAATCCCATGAGGGTTGGCAGTTTGTGGACGTATATGCGGATGAGGGGATTACAGGGACTCGGGCAGAAAAGCGAAAAGATTTTCAACGGATGATGGATGACTGCCGTCACGGGAGGTTGGATAAAATCCTTGTCAAATCAATTGCCCGATTCGCTCGCAATACTGTGGATGCGCTGAACGCTATCCGAGAGTTAAAAGAGTTGGGGGTCAGCGTGTACTTCGAGAACGAAAACATTGATACATTGTCGCCTGGCGGCGAGGTACTTCTCACAATTCTTGCGGCTATGGCAGAGCAGGAGTCAAGGACTATATCGACAAATATAAAATGGGCATACCAAAAGAAATTTCAGAACGGGGATATACAACTGAATTATAAGAGGTTTCTTGGATACACCCGAGACGAAAGCCATAATTTAATTGTAGTACCCGAGGAGGCGACTGTTGTACAGAGAATTTTCCGCGAATATCTGTATGGATACTCGTGTGCGAACATAGCCGCAGGACTAACAAAAGATAAAATACCCACACCGAGCAACAAGACGAAATGGTATGCGTCGGTTATTATGAGCATACTCCAAAACGAAAAATACTATGGAGGGCTGATATGCGGAAAAACATATAAGCCAGATGTATTGAGCAAAAAGCGATATAAGAATGAGGGGCAGGTCGAAAGATATTATATAGAGAATAGCCACCCCGCCATTATATCAAAAGAGGAATTCGACCTCGCACAAACAGAGATGCGACGGAGACAGACGATACGAGGGTTCTCCGAAACGAATCAAGGGAGGTATAGTAGTAAGTACGCTTTCAGCAAAAGGCTAATCTGCGGAGAGTGTGGGGCATATTATAGAAGACACGCACAATATTGCAAGGGGGAATATATTCATACATGGGTATGCCCGACACATAAGATAAAGGGTGGGACGGCGTGCAGTCAGACCTATCTGAAAGAGGAGGAAATAGAGGGGGCGTTCCTTGAAATGCTCAAAGCACTCGTTGGGGATTTCAAAGAAATCTCTGACACCTTAAAAGAGAACATAGTATCCTCACTCGATGATAGTATAGCGGAGGACATCAATGAGACACTCCTCCAAATAGAGGCTCGCCAAACAGAAATGCTCGAACTGCTCCGAGAAAAGAGGGCGGGGAGGGTCTCCGACCAAGAGTACAATGAACGTGGAATGGCGATTGAAAAAGCAATACAGGAGTTATCTGAAAGGAGAGTGAAACTCGAGAGTAAATCAAATACGGCGAAATTGGCAATGATGAGGGTGGAACAGATAACGAGCGCACTAAATGATGTGGGGAGTCTGGACAAGTACAACGGAGAGATATTCCGTGCCATCGTCGAAAACGTGGTTGTGAGAAATACTTATACCCTGGATTTCCATCTCAAAGTAGGCATAGTCGAGAGCATAACAATCACCAGGAAATAAGAGTCGCCGACCGTAGGGGAAACACTTGCGGTCGGCGACTTTTTTTGCTATAATATAGAGGTAAAGGTAGAGGTAAAGGGCAACGAGACCTTTCATAGTTACACCCTTTGAAAATGGGCTATTTTGAGACCTTTCGTAGTCATCTGCCACAAGCACCCAATTTGAACCCAAGAGGTTGAAATCGGGTGCTTTTTCTATGTTCGCGGTATTCGCGTAGTTCGGCTAAGTCGGATTTATCAAGTTTAACCTTCGTCGGCATATTCGGTGAAGTGTTATAAAAGATATAAATGCAATCATCGAATAACACCACGCGGTATATGAACGAGTTGAAAAATTCGTTCTTTTCTTCATTGCTTTGGTATTTTTTTCTCGCAAAGTAAGTTAAGAACGCTTTTACTTTTTCAACGTCAAGCGGTTGTATCTGTCGCGCCTTTTCTACCGCAATTTTACTTCCCAATTCGTCGCTTTGCCGTTCCAATTCAAGCAACTTTTCTTTCGTAGACTTCGTAACTATACCTGCCGCAATCGCTGAAAGAAATCCGTCTATTGCTTTTTGTACTTGCTTTTGTTCCTTTTCGAGCAGAGCAAGCGTATCGGACTTTTGCAAACTCTCGTTAAACTTTTCCGTAACCGCCGCCGCGAGTTTGTCTATTATGCTCGGTTGCAATACATACTCAACGGTTTTGCCGAATACCAAATCTTCCAGCCTCTCTTTGGTAATGTTTGCTTTATTGCATTGTTCCTTATGAAGTTTACGATTAAAACATTTGTAGTAGTGGTAGACCTTTCCCGTATGGCTTGTTCCGTCCTCGGCGGTCATAAGCGTACCGCAATTGCCGCAAAAGAGTTTTCCGCTCAATATGTACGGGCTATGGTCTTGCACAGCCTTTTGCTTGTGCCGTTGGTTATCCATTATATCATTACAAGCCTTAAAGGTTTGTTCGTCCACAAGCGCAGGTACTATGTTGTTATACGTTTGCCCATTACTTATAACCACGCCCATATACTTGCTGTTGCGGATTATTTTAGCAAAGGAATTGACGGTAAACTTCGCGCCGCTCTTGTTGTGTATGCCCATATCGTTCAAACGATTGACTATGCTTTTTGCTTTCTCGCCGTTCTTGTATCGTTCGAACATATCTTTTACAATAGGTGCTTCTATGGGATTTATCGTCCAATGCTTGTCTACAATGTCGTAACCGAATAACTTATATCCGCCTATAAAATAGCCCTTGGATAGGCTTTCTCTAATGCCTCGACGGACTTTCTGACTTAATTCTGCGGAGTAATATTCCGCCATACTTTCGAGTACACCCTCTATGAGAATACCGCTCGCATCTTCGGTTATGTTCTCTTTCGCCGAAAGTACGCGAACGCCGTTTTTCTTTAACTTCGCTTTGTAGTTTGCACTGTCGTAACGGTTGCGAGCAAAGCGGTCGAGCTGGTAAACAAGAACGTAATCGAAAGTCTTTTTCTTGCTATCGTCAATCATCTGCAAAAAGTTCGGACGCTTATCCGTCGTTCCCGTCAATGCGCGGTCTATGTACTCGCCGACTATGAGTAAGTCGTGCCGCTTGGCGTAGTCATAGCACTCACGTAATTGTCCTTCGATTGACTGCTCTGTTTGCGTGTGCGAGCTGAATCTCGCATATATAACCGCTCGTTTATTCATTGTGTTGTTCTCCTTTGCCGAATACTCTCTCGGGGGATAAGATAGAAGTATCCCCGTGTTGCTTTACATAATCAAGTAAGATGTTCGCCAATATCTGCGCACTCGTTTCTATCTGTTCCTGTGTAATTTCATAATCTGTTGTTTGTGTTGTGCCCGTAGATAAGTCCACGGACACGAAGTTATGTTGCTTCAAATCTCCTTATTTTGATGCTACGACATACTATGTTCTCTTTGTCGAACGGCTACAATGTTCTCTCGCCCTATGATTACTATGTTCTCTCATCATTTATAGCGTTCGTCCTCCTTTAATAGATTTTTGTAAACCACCCGACCGGACTGTTCGCCCGATCGGGTAGTTACGCATTGAATTATTCTTGCTTTTTGAATTGCTCCAACTCGCTTGGGAAAAAATCGTCATACCCGTCTTTGAGCTTCGCAAAATCGGTATCATGCCTTGCGAGCAATTCTTCATATCCCGCTTGTATAAGTTCGACTTTGGTATAACCGTATTCTTTCAAAAACGCATTGATTTTCTCCAAAAGCTCGCGCGGTATCATTGTCTGAAAATTACCGCTTGTCGCTTTTCTTTTGTCCTTGTTCTTTTCCTCATACTTGCGGTTAGCAATCCGTTGAGGAGTGTTTTCCTTGCGTGTAACCATAAACCACCTCGTAAAACAAGTATCGTATATATACGATAGCATACTTTTTGCGTTTTGTCAATAGGTTACACCCAAATTCCTTTCGGATTCTTAAAAATATCGTACTCATCGTCGGCGTACCGCTTAAAACGCTTTGCCTGTTCGGGAGTAGTGTATTTAAGTAACGACGTACTTTCGCCGCGCTTCGCGCCGTAACGCTTGGATATCGCTTGATAAAAGCACTCTTGCAAAACGGAGTAGGACATTTGTTCGCCGCGTTGCTTCCAAAACTCGGAATGGCACAATAACGGTTTTGTTATATACCGTCTTGTTTTGTAAATCGGGTTGCCGCTTTCGTCGCGCATTTGCAGGTTGTTTCCGTTTTCGCTTTTGGCGTTTCCCATTGTCTTTACTTTCCATCTATCCGTGATAGGCAGATAGTACAAGAAAAGATTTCGCCTGTTCGGCTCGGTTACTGTTAAAGCGCAGATAATGTTCTTATCCGTTTGCAAAAAACCTATGTAGTTTACGGCAAAATCATAACAATGCCGAAAGTACATTTCTATTTCTTCCTCGTCGGGAAAGTCTTGCCAAAACTCCCGATTGCCGCCGAATTGCAAGCATTCCAAAACCTTATTCTTTCCGCGTGGATGAAATTGTGCATTTAGCTTTTTTATTGTTTCGGCAATTTCGGTTTGAAATATGCCGGTTTTGCGTTTCAGCCAATGCACCGAGTATTCCGCTTGCGCTTCTACAAGATAGTTGTCTTGTGCAGGCAAATCTTGCTGTCTGAATGCAAGAACGGAAATAGTAGCGTGCTTCTCTCTCGGATAAAGCCAAGTATAATCGTGATTACTGTAATAGCCTATATTTTTACCTCCTTTATAGATTTTCGGAATAAAACAAAATCGGCTCTCCGTTCGAAAGCCGACCTTAAAATGTCTGTTCGACAATATTAAGTTTTTGTTTCGCTTTGCGCAAGCGCCTCCTATATATAAGCCACGAGAACGCCGAAAATATTACATCAAATTAAAAATTTTCAAAAAATTTTTTCAGTGCGCTATTTTTTTGCCTGTATAATACTCGTAAAATGCTCGCAATCGGCCGTTTCGCATATTGGCAACAAAAGGATAAAGCCGCTCTGTTAGGCATTGTTCTACGGTTTTCTTTAACGGTTTTGCAAGTTTTTCCACCGCAGTATAAATACTCTCGAATGCCTTGTGCGAGTCGTGTAAACCGTTTCTTTCGCGGTTTTTTACTTCCTTGCACAGCCGAACATATACGCCTTGTATGATTAGCGGTTGCTCCTCGTAATAATCTTTGAAATGTTGCTGTTCTATTTTCGACGCGGTTGAAAGATAGTTTTCTATGTCGGCATTGATTTTATCTTCGTCAAATAGATAGTAGCGAAGTATATAGCGGCACAGCTCGCCGATACTGTAAAACCAATTTATGAACGGAAGAATATCTCCGAATATGCCCCTTATGACAAATTCTATTTCTACGTCAAGGAAATCGGGCAACTCAAAGTCGCGTATATATATTTCCCAAAGCTTCCAAACAATATCGTCCGATGTATTGTCTTTGCTCAGATCGTAAGCGTCCAATTTTCGTCTTGCGCGACGGAACGTAGAAGATACCGCACCTTGCGTTATGTCCAATTCCGCGGCTATATCTTTTTGCGTCATTCCGTCGTCCACGCTCAAACAATACACTTCGCGCTCGCGTTTTGTAAGCGTGGATAGCGCACGTATTCTGTCTATCCGCTCGGCGGTAGTAAGCGCAAGCGGCACGTCGCGATTGATCCATTTTTGCTGTTGCTCCAGAGAAAGTTGTTCTTCGTTTTCAGGAAACGGCTCGTTATGGCGGTACACTTTGTGCCAATTATTGTACTCGAATCTGTCCAACTCGAATAACGCTTTCCATTCTTTTTCGGTAACTTCTATGACGAAATACCCCTTACCGTAAAGGAAAGTATTAGCCTTATCTTCCTCGTTGCAGGGATAGTAATACAGAAATTTGCCGTCCGTCTTGGCTCGAAGTTTTTTCTTATTAAAATGGTACGCGACCTTATCCATACACTCATTATACCATAAAGCAACCGATAAATACAGCGAACGAAGCCATAATTTACGATAATTTTACGCCCGAAATCTTGCCCGATAATTTTGGCTATATTGGTATCTTTTTCAACGCCTAAGCAGGATAAGGAAGGTGGTATATTCCCACCTTCGCGCGGCAACAAGCGGGAAACCCGCTTTTGGAATTTACGCAAATTATCGCAGATAATCGCCACAAATTGTGGAAATTAGTTGCCACAAATTGTGGAAATGCTATTGATTTTTTTTCTTAAATATGTTATACTGTTTTTGAGGTGCTAAATGAAACAGTATAAAAAGCGAATCGCAGATAAATTGTTGGACATAAAATTAAAAGCATTCGGGGCTACGCTTATTGTCGGACCGAAGGGGTGCGGTAAAACTACAACAGCAAAACAGAAAGCAAAAAGCGTAATTGAGTTTCAAGACGAAGATAAACGTGAAAGCTACTTGACAGTAGCGAAAGAAATGCCGTCGAAACTTTTGATTGGCGATAATCCGCGCTTGTTTGACGAATGGCAAGACGCGCCGAAATTATGGGGAGCAATCAGAAAATCGGTAGATGACCGCGGCGAAAAAGGATTATATATTTTGACGGGTTCGTCGTCGCAGACGGTTGAAACACCACACACCGGAACAATGCGCATTTCCACGATGACAATGTGTCCGATGAGCCTTTACGAAAGCAATGAATCGAACGGTTCGGTTTCTCTTACAGAGCTTTTTAATAATCCCGAAAGCTTCGATGGTTGTATTTCGAATTTGTCGATTGATGACCTTATCTTTGCTATTTGTCGTGGCGGCTGGCCGGCAAGTGTGTCGGACGATGTAGGCGATTATCAATTGGAAATCGCAAAAGATTTGTTTGTTCAGACTTACAAAATGGATATTTCCAACATCGACAAGGTAAAGAGAAATTCAAAATGGGCCGAAACGATTTTGCGTTCTTACGCGCGAAACATTTGCACACTCGCCGATTTGAAAACTATTTATCGCGATGTAATGTCAACTTGCGACGTTTCCGAAAAAACAATTGCGGAATATATTTCCGCACTCGAAAAGCTATACATTATAGACGATATTTCGGCATGGTGTCCCGCTATTCGCTCCAAAACGGCTATTCGCTCATCGGCAAAACGAAATTTTATCGACCCATCCATTGCCGTTGCGGCAATGGGACTATCGCCCGATTATTTTAATACCGACTTCAAAACGCTCGGGTTTTTATTCGAATCGCTGTGTATACGTGATCTAAAAGTATATAGCTCTGTACTCGGCGGAGAAATTTCTTATTATCATGACAGATACGGTCTCGAAGCCGACTGCGTCCTGCACTTAAATAACGGCAAATATGCATTGATTGAATTCAAGCTCGGTTCGAGCGAAATCGACTTAGGGGCAAAACACTTGTGCGAAATCGAGCGACTAATTTCAGAATACAATAAGACGGAAACACAATGCCCTCTTCGTCTACCCGATTTGAAAATTGTAATCACGGGAACGGAATATGGCTATAAACGCGACGACGGTGTAATTGTTGTTCCGATTGGTTGCTTGAAAGATTAAACTACTATCGTGAAATAAATAGAGGTACTTATGGAAGAACTGCAACAGAAGATAGCGCAAGCAATGCAATCGGATTTTGTCGGTGACGTTGTTTTTGATGATGAAGAAATAGAACAAATGAAAGCCGATTGCCGCAAGTTTTACCGCGCAGCACAACAAAGTTGGTCAAAAGTTTATCGTTCGGAAGATATTAACGAACTGATTGTCTTAATTATCAATATTGCAAAGACTTGGGACGACGATAAAGAAAGTCGTTTTTGGGTAAAGCTATTTGGCGAAATTTTTGATGATGCTTCTATTTCTCCGATTAAGTTTTATAATGAGTTTGAAAATTCCTTAAAGCACCACGGCAAAACGCTATTTTTGTCCAAAGAAAATAAGAGAATGTTCCGTGAGGTTTTCTTGTTGCACGCATTTGCTCCGGATAAATCCCGTGATTCATTTGTGCGACTTTTGTGGAATTGGTATACAGATACAGACGTTGTTGGATACGATTTTCAACCAAATGATCCACTTTATACGGAAATCGCTAATTTTCTTGACAAAAAGTTTTCAGGCGAAGTGAATATGGATGAGGATTCATCTTTCGAAGGAAAAACTTATGCCATTAAATCTTCTTTCAAGTATTTATTTACGCAAAATAAAGAGCAAGGAATAAAGCTACTTAATACACTATTTGCATTTTTTGATGACATATATTTTAATGGGCGATATAATGACGAATCTTTTTATTCGGAAAGTTGCTATGAAATTATAAACAGAATTTTGGATGAAAGCAACGACATGATTAAACGCCGCAAACGAATGGCTACCGAACATATTGTCAGCGATTACAGTAAAATCTATGCTGCTTATGAAGTTGACGATAGTGGTAATGCCGCTATATTTATTCCGGAAATTCGAGCAATTGATGAATTGGCAGATGAGTACGAACTTGAGATTTTTAATGATGACAATATAATATTCCAAACGCAAGGCTATATCGTAGGTAGCGACCTAAAGCGTAAAATCAAGCGGATTTCCATACCATTTAACTTTTTCGGTACGCAAGCGCAACAGACGCTCCACTTCAGAGTAAAAATGTATACTTTGCAGAGCGGATACCTGAAACGTCAAATATACGACTCGAAAGAGTCGCTTTATAGAGAGTTTATTATTTTTAGGTTAAGTCGTGAAATTAGGCTCCAGAATTGCAAACCGAATACATATTATGTGGTACATCCGAGCAACGTACAGCTTGAAAAACTAACAACTTGTTCAGTTCGCAATATTAACCAATTTACGTCCACCGTAATTGCCGAGGAAAACGACTATATTACAGGAGTAACACAGCAAGTATTCTTTAACCAACAACCGAAAGATTCGTACGTTATTATTGAGGGGCGTAATATAGAATCGATTTTGTTTGTACGCGACGACATAGAGTATCCTTTTTATAAATGCGTTAAGTCTTTAAAAATGTTTAATCCGGCAGAAGCTTCGCAAAAAATAAAGGACGAATTTGTTGACTATTTGTCTACTACTTTTTCTATAGCAGATAAGGATTTTTATCGTCAGTTTATTGAAAAATTACATCAAACAGGTGCCATATCAAAAGGTCCATTAATTGAAATCAACGATATATTTAAGAGTGGGCATTCAATAGAATATTTGTATAATAATAATGTTTTAAGCAAATTATTTGCCGATATTGAGGCGACAAAATCAAACATTTTACCATATAAACGAAAATTGCCTGTCACCCGCCCTTTGTATTTGCATCAAGAAAGAGCCATAGATGTAATTACAACAAAAAAGCTTAATGCTGTTATAACTACAGGAACCGGTTCGGGTAAAACAGAATGCTTCTTAATCCCCATCATAAATGAATTGTTACGAGAGAAAGAACGAGGAACTTTATCAACTCCCGGCGTACGTGCAATTCTTATTTACCCAATGAATGCTCTTGCGAACGATCAAATGAAACGTTTGCGTGAACTTCTCATGTTCTTCCCCGATATAACCTTTGGCGTTTATAATGGCGACACAAAAAAAGAAGAAGCCGAAGCTCGGGCGCAATATATCGATTTACACTCTCGTGAAACTTGTGAAGAATTACGGACTCCATTAAATAACGAATATATTTCTCGAGACAAAATGAATGAAACTCCGCCGCATATTCTTTGCACAAACTATGCAATGTTGGAGCACATGATGTTACGCCCCGATAACGATAGAATTTTTACAAATTCGAATTTCAAATTTGTCGTTTTAGACGAGGCGCACATTTATACGGGCGCAACGGGGATGGAAACTGCTTTATTGTTGCGTCGTTTAAAAGCGCGCATTGGTGGAGATGTTCGTCCGCAATTTATCCTAACGAGTGCGACTTTGGGTAAAAAAGGAGAATCGGAACGATCTATTATAAACTTCGCAGAAAATTTGTGCGGCGAAAAATTTACTGTTGAAAGTATTATCTTCGGTCAGCGAGAAAAACCTATTTTTGCCGATAATGATAATTTATTGCCAATAGAGTTCTTTGAGGAGATTTCGGCTTCCGAGTCTACAGAATATACTCAAATATTTTCCAAATATGGCCTTTCATACGATAATGGTCAAGATGTTTATGCCAATTTATATGAGTGTTGCATAAATAGTCGCTATTATCGTTTATTGCGTGAAAATCCATTACCTCCCACTGATATTGCGCACTTTGCCAATTTATTAGGTGTGTCGCAAAAGCAAGCCGTATCGTTCGTTCACGCTTGCTCAATAGCTTCGAAGAATGGCAAATCTTTAATCGATGCGCGATATCATTTTTTTATTCGCGCATTAGAGGGATTATATACACCTCTATATGGGAATAAGCATATATTTTTAGAAAGGCGAGACAAAACCGTTTGTGGCGATATTGAAATTGCTGTGTTCGAAAGAGCTGTTTGCACAAACTGCGGTGAGTTTGGAATCGTAGGGAAAATAGATAAAGTAGACAGAATAAATAAGTTATTGCCGTGTTCGCAGTATGATAAGGAAATACAATTCTTTCATATCGAAAAAGCCGATATTTCTGAATTCGAAGAGATGGACGATGAGGAAATAGATATAACCGGAGATATCGATGCGGAAAAAGATAAACCAAAGCAAAAGAAATATAAGCAATATTACCTTTGCCCAATATGTGGTGCTATATCCGAAAAGGATGATGGCAAACCGCGTTGCGGACATAATGACATGATATTGATATCGGAATATACGGAAAGCGATGGGAAATGCTTATCGTGTCAAATGGGCAAATACCGTAGATTTTACATAGGTATAGAAGCGGCTACAGGTGTTTTGGCTACGGCGCTATATGAAGAACTACCTTCAAAAATGATCCCAGAAACGTCGCCGGATGGAATCACTTTGGAATTCAAAGGCGGTAAGCAGTTTTTATCTTTCTCCGACAGTAGAAGCGATGCGGCATACTTTGCAGCTTATTTAGATAAATCATATAAAGAATTTTTGCGAAGACGCGGATTGCTTCAGGCAATCAAAGAAAATTACGAAGATATGCTTGACGAACCGTTTACACTTGACGAGTTCGCCGATAGTATCGCGAGAATATTTAAGAAACACCAATCTTTCAAGGTCGATTTAACACAGTCACTATCCGGACGCGAATTAAAACAAATATCATATCGCAATGCATGGATGGCAATACTAACCGAACTTGTATATGCGCGTAGAAGGACAAGTCTGGTTTCTTTAGGGCAAATTGTTTTTGAGTACATTGGCAACACTCCGACTATCGTCAAAGCTATGTCCAATAAATATAAAATAGATGAAGAGACTTGTAAAAATTTACTCGACTATTTAGCAATGTCGTTTGCAAATTTCGGTGCGCTTGAAATTGATGATGATATTTTAGACGCGGACGACAGGAAATATATTTTTTATACGGCAAAGCAAAAGTTTGTAGTTTTGCAAAAAACCAAAACTACGGAACGCCAATATATGAGTTGGATGGCTCGTAATCGTGAGGGCAAGGCTGATTCTTATTACCCGAATATACGCGCTACCATTGTTTCAAGAGTAATTAAGTCGGATATTAAGAAGGCAAACGAGTTTTTAAAAGACTACTTTGAAAAGTGGCTTATAGACAACAGAAACACATATCGGTTCCAGCGCGGTAATGGCGATATGTATTATATGCCTACGCAAAATTATAGAGTGCGAATTCTCGGCGATCAATCGGCACATTGGTATAAATGCGAAAAATGCGGCAAGGTCTCTCCGCATAATATTGATGGACTATGCGTTGAGAACGGTTGTCAAGGTAAGCTACAGCCATTTGATTCTTCAAAAGAAATAGTAAACAACCACTACTTAAACCTGTATAATAAACCTGAATTTACATCATTATTGATTAGAGAACACACGGCACAATTGTCAAGAGAAGAAGGATTGCAGTATCAAACGGATTTTGAAAAAAATCATATTCATGCTCTTTCTTGTTCTACTACTTTTGAAATGGGTGTAGACGTTGGCGAATTGGAAACGGTATTTTTAAGAAATGTACCGCCAACTGCCGCAAATTATGCACAGCGCGCGGGACGCGCCGGCAGAAGTAAAAATTCTGCTGCCTATTCTTTAACTTACGCGAAATTAAGTTCGCATGATTTCACATTCTTTAACGAGCCGCAAAAGATTATTGTCGGACAAATTAAACCACCGGTATTCAGAGTTGATAATGAAAAGATAGTTTTACGTCATATTAACGCTGTGATTTTAAGCTATTTTTTCAAAGAACATCCGGAATTTTTCGATAATAATCATACTGAAGCTTTTCTTGATAATGGCGGCTACGAAGTGCTTGAATCCCTCATTGCGAACCCCACTCAAGAATTACTTGAAATTTTAGAAAAGTCTATACCTTATGCAGATTCTTATCAATGGCAAAAGAAACTGATCGACGCCGATGACGGAATATTATATAACGCCGTGAAAGAATATCGCGAAACAGTCGATGAAATCAACAAGTTAATCGAAAAATTCGCTACCGATAAAGCGTTTGATAAAGCGGACAGTTACACGAAAATGCTAAATAGATACCGCTCGAAACAAATGATAGATTTTCTTGTTCGAAACAACATCTTGCCCAAATATGGATTCCCTATAGATACGGTCGAATTGGAAATTGCGAGGGACAGTAAGCAAAAGCATTTTATGTCCGTCATTTAATATTCTTCCTTCAAAAACATTGGAGTTAGATTATAAAAGAGAACGCTTTAACACGCTTATCAAAGAACAATGTAATTTATTGGATTATCTTGAAGAACAACGAAGTGCTGTTATCAATGGCGCGGCGGGCACGGGCAAAACAATGATAGCCATAGAAAAGGCAAGACGACATTCAGCGAATGGAGAATCGGTCTTATTCTTATGCTTTAATTCAAAACTAAAAGATTTTTTAGAAATCAATTATAGATATCCTAATGTTGAATACTATACTATTGATGGATTCGCTTGTAAACTTTGCAATTCTCAAACGGCGGATTTTGAAGTGCTGGAACTGCAAATTATCGAACTTGTGGAGAATAATCAATTCCCTTATACGCACATCATTATTGACGAGGGGCAGGATTTGGGACAAGAAAGGATTCAAAGCACAAAGATACTTGAGCTTTTAGAAGAAATCGTTCTATCAAAACCCACAGGAACATTCTATGTGTTTTACGATAAATTACAGTTGGTGCAAAGCTACCAACTGCCGAAGTTGATTCAAGAAGCCGATTGTAAGTTAACTCTATATAAAAACTGTCGAAACACGAAAAAAATAGCTGAAACTTCATTTAAGCCCCTTAAAACAGTTCCTAAACTTTTTGAATCGGCACTGAACGGCAATCTACCCGTTATTTCGTTTGTGGATGGAACAAACAAATTGAGGGTGCTTGATGCAGCAATTCAAAAAGGAATTTCTAACGGTATTACAGATATACAAATTGTCAGCTGTGCGCCTGCAGATAGAAGTACATATCAAACTAATTTATCAGTTTCCGGTAATTATCTATATAACGGACAAGAGATCAAATTTACTACATGTAGAAAATTCAAAGGGCTTGAAGCCGATATGGTTATATTGGTAGACGTGGATTACTCAGTATTACACGATAACAATATGTTGTTTTATGTTGGAGCTTCTCGTGCTCGATTAGAATTGTGCATATTATGCAATCTCAATGATGACGAATGTTCTACCATAATTTCCATTTATGGTGGTTTTGTAAAAAAGAATAACCCGAAGCAGACATTGTCAAAAATGCTTGGCTGCAAGTTGGAATAAGAATATCATTTATAGTTAAAACAACTAATATATCTTACCATTTAGTGGTGAACATGAATTATGGATAACAACATAAAAGAATTTATAAGCGAACTTGATACCTTATGGGGACGATTGTTTACATATAACCATGCCCTTATGAAACGCTCCGAAGATGAAAACAAGTTCGGTTTGGAGTCGTTTACCGATGTCATAGATTTCTATTTAACCTCACAAGCGCAGTGTTTTATAAAAGATGTAATGCTTCATCATTTTGGCAGCTCCGGTATGTTGCTTGCCGCACGTTGCTTTATTGAGGGGTTAGCAATAAAACGTATGTACGAAAAAGGCAAGATCGACAATCTGCAAGTTGAGCTGTTACGCCATCAAGTGCATATTATCGAATACAACTATTATAAAGAATTTGATGATATTGCCGATAAAATATTGCTTCCGGAAAAATTAGAAAAAGATTACGATGATTCAGTTAAATTTTTTCAAGAAAAGCTTGCCGGTACATATAGTGAAAAACAAATATCGGCAATTCTCAAAACGAACAAGCCGTTTTTGTGCGAACCCTATACTAATTTCAGAAAGATAATCGGCGAGAATTTGGGTGATGACTATGCTATACTTTACGGATTGTATAGTCAGGCAATACATCCTTCCGTCAATGACTTTTATATGAACGAAGGGATTTGGGACACACTAACCGGCGTATTGCTTCTTGTGATGGAAGAATATAAGTCTTTGCCGCAATCAAAGCTTACGTTTAATTCATACTATAATTCTATATATACTTCGGATATTGCAAAAAATTATGAAGATATAGTCCGACAAGAATGTAAAATATTGGTAAATATCGGTGATGTGTTTTGTAAGTCATTTAATAAAAACTATACATCGAATACGTTAGCGAGCACGAGTTTATTGATGGGAGAAATGTGTACCGATAAATTGCTTGGCTTGTGCGAACAGGTTAAATCCAAATGGAAAATAGTTTTAGAACTTTGCGCATCTTTCTATGAGTGTTATATTACTCCGTCCTTACACGAAGAACGGTTTATGTTACTTGAGGAACACGAGCATTTGCAGACTCAACGTAATCTCGGCGAATCCTGTTCTGTAAACCAAACATACTCTATTTATAAAACGTTGTACCCCAATGGAGTTAATATTGATTTATTCGAAAAGAACTTTTTAACCACGTGTGGATACACAATTGATGAAAAAGGTGTAGCAAAAAGCTTAACGGGCATCGTGAAGGAATTTATTAAAAAATTTACGACAGCGAAAGCTCCGATTTCTTTGGATAGAGCGATGTTATTAGATTATATCGAAAGTCAAATGATTTCACACGCCAACGGCTATATGTGGTATGCAAACAGTGGTTCGTGGGGAGATGTGAACAATGTTATTATCGGGGCTGACATTTGTGTAATTTTCTTGTTGGAATCTATTCTTACGGTATTCAAAATTCATAGAGCTATTGATGAGTCAAACCAATATAAACAAATAATCAACATTGTACGAAATAGTATAAAGCGGATTAGAGCGTTGTCTGAAGAAAAAGCAAAAATACTCAAAATCCCCGGAATAATCATCTGATTATAGCAGTATACGCATTCCAAACCGCTCTTTCTCTATAAAAAGTTCAAATTCGGGTGCTGACGTGCCGCCAAAAACAAAGGAAAGGGCGCGTCTTGCGTCCTTTCTCTATGTCTGGTACTTCGAGTAGGCTCCCTGCTACTTGCCTTTAAAAGTGCGCCCTCCGCAACACTTCTGCCCGATTTCGAAGTATATTTATCATGAAAATTCAAAGCAACCTAAATCAAATGCTCCGTTTGGGCTGTTTGATTTTTTCGTCGTTCTGCCGATTTATACGAAATCGGAAAAATGCCAAGCATTTCGCGGCGCGTCAGTTTTAATTTAATCGGGTATTCGCCGCAGCGGCCATTACTTTTTTATATTTATATAATTATATTGCAAACGCTTGATCTGTTTTCTTTTTTATGTTATAATATCATTGC
>ENA-UONX01000223-UONX01000223.1-human-gut-metagenome-genome-assembly--contig:-P74old-NODE-223-length-89164-cov-106.015958_pt1 | contig 89164 bp, 75 predicted proteins | sample MGYA00242466_ERZ724013 | MGnify/ENA metagenome assembly ERZ724013 | reverse complement strand
CCAACCACTTTCTGTGGCTGTGTTCAAAATGAACACGACCACATCTTGTGGATGGTTTCAAACCAATCCACAAAATCAGTGAGATTTGTGACAGAGAATATCATGTTTCGCAAGGTGCGTCAAGATGATTTTGAAAAATTTATGACGGTAAAGCATAAGAAGTCTTACTATTTGGCTCAAATTGAAGTCTACTTGACTTTTTTATTGAAGAGATGTCCGTTTTATGCTGCTGCATCTGTAACAGCCTGACGATAAGCACTTGCAGCGTTGTTATTTTATTCAACTGGCTGGGGGATAGTCCTCTGCATCGGGCGAAGTATTCCTCAGTACGGTTTCCACCGCGCACAGAGCAATCTTGGCAAGATTCAGCGTGGTATGGGGATTCATGGCGGTATGCCTCCGTCTATTTTTCTGTGTATAGAATACCACATAAACAAAAAGAGAACGGACGGTCGTTTCTGTTTACGAATTGAGCGCCTGCCACAACGCATCTGAAGCATCAAACACTGCCACGCTGTACCCGGCAAAGCGGCTCTGGATATCAACAGTCTGGCTGCCATCGGCGGCAGTGTTGTAGCTGCCCAGTTCCAGCCCGGAAAGGGCGGGCTGGCTGCGCCACGGGATAAGCTTTGTCTGCCATTCCGCGCCCAGCTTTTCGCTCAGTGCCCCATAGGCCTGTTCGAAGCCCTCCGGGTCATCCAAGATCCAGATTTTGCTCTCGCCGTTGGCAAGGTCGGTGTTCATCTGGGTGGCACCGGCCATCTGACCGTTCATGTCGGTCAGGGCGGCATCGGCGCTCCATGTGTAGTTGTTCACCTGCACCACCACAGTCCCGTCGCCGTTGGCGTCCTCCGCATAGTCTGCCAGCGCAGTCTGCAGGCGCTGCACGGCCTCGTCCGGCAGGGCCTCCGCCGTGACTACCGCCACGGTGTAGTCCGGGTCTACGGTAGTCAGCAGGCCGTGCGCCACATACGCTACGCCCACAATGACCATTGCCGCCACCGCCACGATGCCCCAGTTGTAATACCACCAGTTGGCGCGGGAGCGCTTTTTCTGCTCCTGTGCGGTCAGGGGCTTATCCGGCGCTGCCGGGCGCGGGATGCTGCGCACCTCTACGCCGTATTCCTGCCGCAAAACCGGGAACAGGGTCTGCATCGCTGCCAGCCCCGGCAGCCAGAAGCCGAACAGCACCGCCCAGAACACGCTGACCGGGAACAGCAAGATCATGCCGCCGATGCCCGCCAGCATGAGAACGCCTGCCAGGACGCAGCGCGCCGGGGCGACAGCCAGCAGCCTGCCCGCCCGGCGCAGCAAGCTGTCCGGGGCGGGCAGTTGCAGCGGCAGAACGGCAGCGCAAAGCGTAGCCAGAACCGCCAGCACCAGAAAATCCAGCGCCAGAAAAACGAGAATGGCAAGCCCGGGGTAATACCCCTGCTGCGCGGCGGCTTCAAACACAAAGGCCGATACAAAGCACAGCAGCCCCAGCACCAGCGTGCCAATGCAGCCAAAGCCGCAGGCGGCTTTCCAATGGGCGGCTAGGGTCTGCTTTGCCCGGGGCAGCCACTGGGAGGGGTCGTTCTGCAAGCTGCGCAGAGCGCAGTCTGCCAGCAGCACCATGGCAGGGCCGGTCAGCAGACCGGTGACCGCACTGCACACCACCGTCAGCGGCAGGGAGAGCAGGGTCACGCCCAGCGAGACCCCCAGTGCGGCAGGCAGGCAGAGCACGCAGACCATCAGGTTCGTGCCCAGCAGCTGGCCGAGGTCGCGGCCGACCATCTGGCAAAAGCGTGCAAAGCCTTTTTTCTCCGGCTCGTTTGGGCCTACGCCGTGGCCGTCCCGCCCATAAAGGGCATTGTAGATGCTCATTTTACTTCACCTCGGTGCCAAAGGCTTCGATTTGGGTCAGCGCCGGGAAGGGGGAAGTCCCCTCGGCCTGAATCAGATCCTTCAGCACAAGGCTGCGCACCCGCTTGGGCTCAAAGGCCACGCTCTGGGGTTTGGCGCTTTTCACCAGCGGGATGTCCAGCTGGCTGCCATCAGAAAATTCCACCGTGGCCTTTACCCAGTAGTTGTCGTGGGGGAAATCTGCCCGCTCGGTGATGCGCAGCTCATCCAGCAGTACTTCCCGGCCAAAATCCAGCGTCAGGGCTGCGTTCGGGTCGCGGTTGATGCCCCAGCTCTGGTAGGGATACTCGCCGTGGGCGCTGTTCTCAAAAATGCCGTCGATGGCGTTGCGGGCGGCAAACACCGCCTCGCCGCGCGTTTCTACGTTGGCGCTGGCGTGGGGATAAAAACCGGTGTCGCCATGCTCGTCATAGCAGTTGAAGGCCAGATTCCGCCGGGCGGCAATCTCTTCCGGCAGTGCCAGCCGTGCCCGGATAACGTGACGGCTGCCCGCAAAGCTCTTGGGCGAGTAGGTGATGGCCTGCTCCCCGAAGGGAATGTGGAAGTTGATCTCCCGCTTGACCACATACACAAGGGCTTCGGGCATGGTGTCCTCGAACTGGATGACGCAGTACTGCCCGGGATGGTCGATCTCCAGCGCCACCCGGTCGCCGGGCTTGTAGCAGTTGGTGTAAACAAGGGATACGGCGGTGTCAGCGTCACAGGTCATCAGGGTGTGGCCGGCTTCGTCCAGAATTTTCAGCTTGATGGTTTCCATGGCAGTTCTCCTTAGTACAGTTCGAGCTTCAGCATTTTTTGGAAATGCAGGGTGATCTTATAGATCGTTTCCGGCCATGCGGTGCGCAGGCGCGGGTCGGTGATAGGCACCGCCGTAACAGCAGCCGTTGCGGCGTCCGGGTCAAAGCGGATGCCGCCCAGTGTGCCCACCGCAAAGCCGTCCGCAGTGGGGACGGGTTGCTGCTCGGTGAGCAGGGTCAGGTCTACTGTGCCGGGATAGTCTGTTTCGTCCCGCAGGGTGATGCCCTGTTCGCTGACAGATACGCTGCGGCGGTAGGTGGTAAGCCCCGGGATGGGCGGGTACGCGCCCGCCAGTTCGCCGGTGATGCTATTTTCCTCGGTGCACACCTCCCGGGCAGCGTATTCCGCGCCGGGCAGCTGCTGCACGCCGTCAAAGGTGGGCAGGTTGTGCCATGCGCTCTGCATCGTCCAGATCTCATACCGCTGAGGGCTGAAGGTCTTTTTGGTGTAGCTCTCCACTCCGATATCGATGAGAAACGGTCTTCCGTCCTTGTACACGGTAATGCTGCCGGTATCGTTGTGGTTGTGGCTGTCGCCGTTGGAGCCAAACTTTGCACCCAGCACCCAGCTGCCCTGCCGTGCGGCATAAATGCCTACACTGGGGTACCATACTGCAGAACGATGCTGGGGAACTGCGGCGTATTCCATCAGTTCCTGCTCGGCAAAGGCGGTGGTCAGCCGGTACCACAGGTTGATGTGGGTGCTGCCGTCCGGGTTCTGCAAATGGTCGGGGTCGGCATCGGCGCGGAAATCTGCCGCCGCAAGGGCCTGCAAAGCATCGCTGCCTACGGCCTGTCCAAAGCGGTATTCCCGTGCACCGCAGCGCCCGGCCAGGGGGCTGCAATCGCCAAAGTTCAGATAGTAAGGTCCTTCCACATGGACATTGCAGATGTACTCCGCGATATTTTTGATCTTTGTTTCTCTGAATAGCGGGCGGAAGGCCTCCGGCGCAACGTTGGATAAAATTTCAAGACAGCCCCACAGGGTCAGTCCGGCGTGGCGATAATACTGCGCACCCTCGTTGCAGCAGCCGTCCGCGCCGTAGTCCTTCAAAAAGCAGTCGAGGCTGTAGGCTGCCTGCTTGACGGCAGCTTTTCGCTGCTGCTGGGTGGTGGGCAGCAGAAAAACGGTGAGCAGCACATTCTGAGTGCACCAGCTCGTCCAGTTACACATAGGCTCTTCGCCGTTGCCCATCCACCAGAAGTGGCTTGTAAAATAAGGCGTCAGGATGCGGGCGTCCAGCTCCCGCTCCATCCTCGCCGTGATGCCCGGCGCGGCAGTATCCAGCTCATCGGGCAGTAAGTACCGGGTCAGCGCCAGAAGCGCGCCGGTCTCGGCGGCAAATAAATCCACGATGGGGCGGGTGGTGTCCGGCAGGGGCAGCTGCGGGGTGTCCCGCACATAACTGTTGTGGGCGGGCAGCTGCCATGCACTTTCCTCGCAGATCGCCCATACGGTATCGGCAATTTCATCCAGAAAGCGCCCTTTGTGCTCCACACACTCGGCACTTACCAGCGCGCACAGCCGCGCCCGGCGGGAAAAGTAAGCCGTCTCCCATGGGGTGCGCCGCCCAGTGTGGGTGAAATCCAGCCAGAGCGAGAGCGGCAGGGGCGCAATGGGCGTTTGCAGCGCGGCTTCCCCCGCCTGCAAAAAGCGCTGCTTTGCCCGCAGGGGCAGCCCCTGCCATGCGGTGTGCTCTTTGACAGGGGGAAAGGGCCGGTAATCGGGAAGAAATTCCGGCAGATGAGCAAGCTGTTCCTGTATCATAAAAGCCTCCGATTTTAAATACTTTGCTGGTATTCCCGCGGGCTGAGCCCCGTGACCTTTTTGAATACCTTGGAAAAATAGAAAGCGCTCTCGTACCCCAGTTTCTCAGCGATCTCGTATACTTTCAAATCGCCCTGTTCCAGCATCTCTTTTGCCGCAGCGATGCGGGTCTCGGTGATGTACTCCACAAAGCCGCTGTCGCCGTATTTGCCGAACAGCTGGCTGAGGTAGTTGGGCGAAAAATTGAATACAGCCGCCACATCGGCCAGCGTCAGTTTTTCCGAAAGATGATTCTTAACATACTCCTGCACCTGTGCCACCACCTGCATCTTCCCGGCGGTGGCGTCGCCCTCGTTGACCTCCACGAACTGGATGGGCTGCTCCACCGTGAGCAGGGGCTGTAGGTGGGCGTTTTCCCGGCAGCGGCGCGCCAGCCCCAGCAGGGAGCCGGTGGGGCGTCCTACCGCCCAGAGCAGCCGTACCGTGAAATAGTTGTATAGAATTTGGCTGGCGCGTTCCAGCAGCGGGCGCAGTACCGTCCGGTATTTTTGGCACTGGGCATCGGTCAGGCAGAAAAGCACATTGCAGCGCATGGCATCCGCCCCGGTCACATAGCAGGGCAGGTAGTTTTGCAGGGTGGTCTCCAGCATCCGCCCGCAGGAAAAACTCAGCTTCAGCTGCTGGGCGGGGGTAAGGGCGGTGTTGGCGATGATCTCGCAGCTGGCTACAAGGTAGGCGTCGCTTGCAAGGTTCAGCTCCATGTGCTGCAAAGGCTGCTCCAATGCGGCTTCGTCCGGGAACAGCCCGGCGTACAACCGCACGAAAAAACGCTCCTGATAGCTGCGCACACTCTCGGCAAGATTTTCCTGTGCTGACAATTCGCCCAGCAAAGCACGCTCCTTTTTTACCTTTTCGGCGGCCTTGGCAAGGGCGGTTTGCAGGTTTTCGGGGGTCAGGTCCAGCTTGACCAGATAATCCACCACTCCGGCACCCATGGCCTGCTTGATGTAATCAAATTCTTCAAAGCTGGTCAGCATGATAAAGGCGGGCAGGGCGTTGCGCTCCCGGCAGGTGCGGGCAAGGGTAAGCCCGTCCATCACCGGCATTTTTACGTCGGCAATGACGATATCCGGCTTCTCCCGCTCAATGAGTTCCAGCGCCAGCTTTCCGTTGCGGGCGGTGCCGCAGACGGTATAGTCCAGCTTTTCCCATTCCAGCATCCCCTGCAGGCCGATGAGCACCAGCGGCTCATCATCCACCAGTAATATCCGCAGCATGGGTGTCTCCTTTCTGTTGATAGGGCAGCCGGATGGTGACCTCGGTGCCCACGTCCTCTTCACTTTCAATGGTCAGGCCGTAACCCTCGCCAAAGGAATACCGGATGCGGCGGTTCACGTTCCACAGGCCGACATGACGGAACTTTTCAGCCTTTTCGGCACCCTCGGCGGGCTCGTCCAGAAGGTGAGCTACCTGCTCCGGCGGCATGCCCACGCCGTCATCGGTAATGCGCAGCAATACGTCCCCGGTATCCGGGTCGGTGGAGATATCCAGCAGCACGCTGCCGTGGCCGCCCTTGGGTTCCAGCCCGTGGAAGATGGCGTTTTCCACCAGCGGCTGCAAGGTGAACCGGGGAATCATGCAGTCCCGGCAAAGGGTCTCGCTTTCAATGCGGGAGACCTCAATCTCCAGGTCGCCGCCGTAGCGGTACTGCTGGATGGTAAAGTAATCGTTGAGCAATGCCAGCTCCTCCTGCAAAGGCACCAGCTTCTGGGTGCCCTTGGAGATGCTCTTGGTCAGCCGCGCAAAGGCGGTGACCATCTCGGCAATGCCGGGTGCGTGCTGGATGGTAGCCATCCAGCGGATGCTGTTGAGGGTGTTGTAGATAAAGTGCGGGTTCACCTCGTTTTGCAGCATCCGGTATTCCAGCTCCTGCTTGCGACGTTCGTCCTCCACCCGGCGGGTCATCAGGCTGTCCACGTTTTCAGCCAGCTGGTTGATGCCCCGGCCGATGTCGCCCAGCTCGTTGTTCCACTCCACCGTGCGGTCGGGGGCAAAGTTGCCGCTGCCCACGGTTTCGATGCGCTTTTGCAGCGCCTCCACCGGGCGGGTGATGACCCGCTCCAGCCAGTGCTGCATCAAAAAGCTCAGTCCCCAGATGATGGCAGTGCCAAGGGCGACCAGCCACAGGTACACGCCGTAGTGCAGCAAAAAGGTATTTGCGGGCAAAAGCTGTACCAGTGCCGCGCTGCGGCCGTTCAGTGTTACCTTGACTACATAATACTTCTGGCCGTCCAGCTGCACCTTGCCCTGCCATGCGGTCTGCTCTGTCACGCCGTTATTGCTGCCGGTGCGCAGGGTGTAGTCCACCTCCCGCAGCGGATTTTCAATCTCGGTCAGGCTGCCGTTTTCGATCTGCCACAGGCGGCTGCCCATCTCCCAGTACAACGCGCTGCCGTCGGTCAGGCTGTAACCTGCTGCCGGGTCGGTGATAATGGCGGTATCCAGCGCAAGGTAGGTGCTGCCCCGGTGCAAGGTGCCCTTGCCGCAGCGGACAGGCTGGCTGATGGCGATGCAGCTCGGACTGCCGGGCAGCAGCGGGTCGGTGGCGAACTGCATCCCGTACCCCTTGGTGAGAAACTGCTTTACGCTGGTGCGGTTGAGCGCCGCCGAGGAGTTCAGCGGGCCGAACTGCAAATGCCGGTCGTTCTCATTGGTAACAAAAAAGCGGAGGATATGGCTGTACAGGGTGCTGGAATAGTATTTTTCCTGCATGGCTTCGTAGGCGGCAATGGTCTGGGTGCCGTTGATATTTTCCTGCGAGATGTACCGCCGCACGGTGCTGTCAATGGAAGCCCAGTTCAAAAGAGCATCGGCGCTTTCCAGACTGGTCTCGATGGAGGTAGCCACCAGCCGCAGGTTGAACTCTGCCGCCTGCAGGGAGTTGGCACGCACATATTGGTTGGAGAGAATGAACAGCGCCGCGCCCACGGCCAGAGAGGTAAGAAAGGTAAAAAAGCGCATTCCCCACACGATCTGCCGCCGCAGCGGGAAACGGTGGCTGCTCTTCATAACGGTGCCTCCTTTCTGGTGACAGTTTGCATTCTTTCCTTTATACAGTACTGATTCCGGCGCGGTTTGTCAACGGCTTTTTTCATGAGAATTGTGTACTTTATATGCTTTTTTCTCTCGTCACGGATGCAAACTGTGCAAGAGAACAAGAAAGTGCAGACTCCAGTGTAAGAAAGTACATCTTTTTTTAAAAGATACAGAAAAACTGCAACTCTTCCCGGAATTTTTCCATTCCGGTTTTTGCGTTTGTGCGGTATCCTAGTGTCAACAAAAGCGAGCGGCTCCCCGGCACGGGGGAGGCTGCTGCACAGAACAAACACACTGCCCTGAAGGAGGACACACTTATGAAAAAGATCTCTCGTCGTTCGTTCCTTACCGCTGCCGCTGCCTGCGGCGCAGCTGCTGCCCTGAGCGCCTGTGGCGGCTCTTCTGCAAGCTCCACCGCTGCTTCCTCCACTGCCGGTTCCACCGCTGCTTCCGCAGCCGCAGGCCCTGTTACCCTGCAGTGGTCAGTGTGGGATAAGGAGTCCACTCCCTACTGGCAGGCCATGGCCGACGGCTACATGGCAAGCCACAAGGACGTGACCATCGAGATGGTGGATCTGGGCTCCAGCGATTACATGACCGTTCTGGCTACCCAGCTGGCCGGCAGCGCCGATCTGGATATCGTGACCATCAAGGATATCCCCGGCTACGCAAACCTGATCAATTTGGACTACCTCAAGCCCCTGAACGAGGTACTGACCCGCGACACTGGCGATTTCAACGGCACCATCGAGCAGCTGACCACCGACGACGGCAACTTCTACGCCGTGCCCTTCCGCAGCGACTTCTGGGTGCTGTACTACAACAAGGATCTGTTCGATAAGGCCGGTGTGGAGTATCCCTCCAATGACCTGACGATGGAAGATTACGATGCTCTGGCACGCAAGATGACCAGCGGCTCCGGCGACACCAAGGTCTATGGCTGCCACTACCACACCTGGCGCTCCGCCGCTTCTCTGTTCTCCATTCTGGACGGCAAGAACACCATCATCGACGGCAAATACGACTTCATGAAGCCCACCTACGATATGGTCATTGCCCAGCAGAAGGACGGCATCTGCATGGACTACGGCTACCTCAAGACCTCTTCTCTGCACTACTCCGCAGCCTTTGAGAACCAGCAGTGCGCAATGGTCAACATGGGCAGCTGGTTCATTTCCACGCTGGAAGCTTACATGAAGGATGCTGAGACCAAGTTCAACTGGGGCATCGTCAAGTATCCGCACCCCGCTGGTGCAGAGGCTGGTTCTACGCTGGGCACTGTGACCAGCCTGGCCATCAACGCCGATTCTCCCAAGGCAGAGGCCGCTGCCGACTTCATCAACTGGTGTGTCTCTGAAGAGGGCGCACAGGCCATTGCCAAGACCGGCACCTTCCCGGCCTGCGGCTCCGCTGCTACCGCCGAGATCATCAAGTCCACCGAAGGCTTCCCCGAGGACAGCAACTCTGTGGATGCACTGACCACCAGCAACGTTTATCTGGAGATGCCCTACACCCAGTACGCATCTGATATCGAGACCATTCTGAACGCCGAGCACGATGCCATTATGACCATGAGCGAGACCGTGGACGAGGGCATCCAGAACATGAACGATCAGGTTCCCGCAGTTCTCGGCTGATAAAGCGTTTTCCGCAATGGTTTGCGGTTCTCCTTCTTCATTGTTTTCAATCCCCATTCATTTTCCGATGACGAGCATCGGAAAAAAGCCCTGTCCGAGCGGGGCGGGTATGCACAGCGCCCGCCCCGCTCATTTTTTGGAAAAACTGTTATACTTCCGGGAAAGGAGGCTCTTTTATGGCGAGTGCTGCTGTCCAGAATAAAACTCCCCGTAAAGTGCTAAAAAAATCGACCCGCGATTCCCTGATCGCGTATTCCTTCATTGCGCCAAACTTCATTGGCTTCTGCGTGTTTACGCTGGTGCCCATGGTGTTTGCCATTGCGCTGGCCTTCTGCGCATGGGACGGCCGCCACGCCATCGAGTTTATCGGCCTGAAAAACTTTGTAAAGCTCTTCACCACCGATAAAATTTTTCAGGCGGCTTTGAAAAACACCATCGTCTATGTCATCGGCACCGTGCCGCTGACGCTGGCCTGTTCGCTGGCCATGGCCGTGCTGCTGAACCAGAACGTGAAGCTGCGCAACTTCTTCCGCACCGTGGCGTTCTTCCCTTACGTTGCTTCGCTGGTGGCGGTGGCAGCGGTGTGGAACATGATCTTCAACCCCTCCATGGGCCCCATCAACATGATCCTGAACCAGTTCTTTGGCGTGGCGGTGGAAAACCTGCCCCGCTGGGCTGCCGGTAAGGACACCGCTATGATCACGGTCATCCTGTTCAGCGTGTGGAAGAACATGGGTTACTACATGGTCATCTATCTGGCAGGCTTGCAGGGCTGCAACCCGGACCTGAACGAAGCCGCCGAGCTGGACGGTGCAAATCGCTGGCAGCAGTTCTGGCACATCACTCTGCCGCAGCTGCGCCCCACTACCTTCTTTGTGGTCATCATGCTCACCATCTCCGGCTTCAAGGTCTACGACCAGATGTACATGATCACGCAGGGCGGCCCCGGCACTGCTACCATGACGCTGGTGTACTACATCTATAATGTGGCCTTCGTCAATACTCCGAAATACGGCTACGCAAGTGCCATTGCCATGGTGCTGTTCGTACTGGTGCTGATCGTTACCATCATCCAGTTCCGCGGCTCCAAGGGCGATAACTGAGAAAGGAGGAAGAAACCATGGCAACCGCTGTTATTAAAGACCACGCTTCCCAGAAGCGCCGCAATTTCATCTCCAAGTTCCTGATCTATTTCTTCCTCATCGTCATCACAGCTTGTATGCTGCTGCCCTTTTTGTGGATGCTGTCCTCCTCCTTTAAGCTGAATAAGGACGTGTTCGGCTTCCCCATCCAGTGGATCCCCAAAAATCCCCGCTGGCAGAACTATGTGGACATCTGGACCCAGATCCCGCTGCTGACCTTTGTGAAAAACACGGTCAAGATCACCGTGGTGGTCACCCTGTTGCAGCTGTTCACCTCCTCCTTTGCAGCCTACGCCTTTGCCAAGATGCAGTTCAGGGGCAAAAACGCGCTCTTCCTCGGCTACATTGCCACCATCGCAGTGCCTTGGCAGGCCTACATGGTGCCCCAGTTCATGATGATGAGCTCGTGGCATTTGAACAACACCCATCTGGCCATTATGTGTTTGCAGGCTTTCAGCGCCTTCGGCGTGTTCCTGATGAAGCAGTTCTACGAGGGCGTGCCCACCGAGCTGTGTGAGGCTGCCCGCATTGATGGCCTGAGCGAGTACGGCATCTGGTGGCACATCATGCTGCCCCTCAGCCTGCCCGCCCTGTCCACCCTGACCATCTTCACCTTCGTGAACACATGGAACGACTTCCTTGGCCCCCTGATCTACCTGACCAAGACCGAACTCAAGACCATCCAGATCGGTCTGCGTATGTTCATCACCCAGTATTCTGCAGAGTACGGCCTGATCATGGCGGCCTCTGTGGTGGCACTGATCCCGGTGCTGATCGTGTTCCTCTCCCTGCAAAAGTACTTTGTGCAGGGCGTGGCATCCACCGGCATCAAGGGCTAAACAAATCACCCGTAAGCGGGGCGTGGGCAGTACCCGCGCCCCGCATTTTTTGCAGAAATAGAGGGAAAGCGTTATGTTATATCCTGAACAGAATGAAGCGCGCTTGAAGCTGAGCCTTGACGGCACATGGGCGTTTGCGCTGGGCAGCTGCGCGGAAACCCAGTTCGACCCCGCAAAGCCCCTGCCGGACGCCCAGCCCATCGCGGTACCTGCCAGCTACAACGACCAGAACGACCAGACCACCGCCCTGCGCCGCCACTACGGCTGGGTGTGGTATCAGCGCAAGGTCACCCTGCCCGCCTTCTGCGCCGGGCAGCGGGTGGTGCTGCGGTTCGGCTCGGTGACCCACACGGCCAAGGTCTGGCTGAACGGCCAGCTCATTGCGCAGCACAAGGGCGGCTTTACCCCCTTTGAAGCGGACGTCACCGCTCTGCTGCAACCCGGCGAGACCGCACTGCTGACCGTAGCCTGTGACAACCGGGTGAACCACAGCACCCTGCCTGTGGGCAACGAGGACGGACAACTGGCCTTCTTTGGCTCGGACAACGCGGGCATCCCCAGCGTGGAAGCCGCCAAGCGCGCCGCCGCACCCCAGAACCGCCCCAACTTTGACTTTTTCAACTATGCGGGCATCCATCGCCCGGTGGTGCTCTACACCACCCCTAAAGAGTACATCGAGGATGTGACCATAGTGCCCGCCGTGGACGGCACGGTGCAGTACGCGGTAAAAACCACCGGCAGCGCACCTGTCCGTGTCACGGTGCTGGATGCTGACGGCAACGCCGTTGCAAGCGCCGAGAGTGCAGAAGGCACGATCACCATCCCGGAAGTGCATCTCTGGGAGCCCAGACCCGGCACGCCCTACCTGTACACCCTGCATGCCACCTGCGGGGCAGATGTCTACGACCAGACCTTTGGTGTGCGCAGCATTGAGGTGCGGGGCACACAGGTGCTTTTGAACGGCAAGCCGCTCTATTTCAAGGGCTTTTGCAAGCACGAGGACTTTACCGCCCATGGCCGAGGCTTTGACCCGGTGCTGAACGTGAAGGATGTGAACCTGATCCACTGGGCAAACGCCAATGCCGTGCGCACCAGCCACTATCCCTACGCCGAGGAGTTCTACGACCTGTGCGACCGGGAGGGCATTCTGGTCATGGACGAGACCCCGGCGGTGGGCATCGGCGGCGGGGCAGCGGTGAACCCCTATAAGGAATACCCCCTTGCGGAGCATCACCGGCAGGTGCTTGCCGAGATGATCCATCGGGACAAAAACCACCCCTGCGTGGTGCTGTGGAGCCTTGGCAACGAGCCGGATCTGGAGCACTTCCCGCAGGATGCCTACGATTACTGGCACCCGCTGTATGAACTGGCGCATCAGCTGGACCCGCAGAACCGCCCGGTCACCCTCGTCTGCTGCCAGAACGACTATACGAAGGATATTACCACCCGCACCATGGATATCGTCTGCATCAACCGCTACTACGGCTGGTACAACCTTTCCGGCGACATGGACGCTGCCTGCTACGGCTTGAATCAGGAACTGGATTTCTGGGCAGAGCAGCACAAGCCCGTGATGATGAGCGAGTACGGCGCAGACACTGTGGCAGGTCTGCACACCGCCGGAGCCGAGATGTTCAGTGAGGAGTTTCAGGTGGAGTTCTACCACCGTCTGGATGCAGAGTTTGACAAGCGCCCGTGGTTTGTGGGAGAATTTGTCTGGAACTTTGCAGACTACGACACCGTGCAGGGCCCCATGCGGGTGGACGGCAACAAAAAGGGCCTGTTCACCCGGGACCGCCGCCCCAAGCTGGGTATGCACTTTCTGCGCCAGCGGTGGGCAGAGATCCCTACGTTTGGATTTAAGGAGTAATCATGATGAAAACCTACCAGAACCACGCTATGACCGACGCCGAGGCACGGCAGGCACTGGCCGATGCCTGCAAACAGGTGGAGACCAATCTGCCCCTGTACACCTACCAGTGCCAGAACCATTCCAGCGTGAACAATATCTACCCCGGCTGTGCCAATAACCAGTGGACCTGCGGCTTCTGGCCCGGTGAGATCTGGCTGGCCTACGAGGCCACCGGGGACGAAAAATTCAAGACCGCCGCCCTCATTCAGGTGGACAGCTTTGCGGACCGCATTGCCCGCAAGGTGGAGGTGGACCACCACGATATGGGCTTTTTGTACAGCCCCACCTGCGTGGCAGCGTGGAAGCTGGTGGGCAGCGAAACCGGCAAAAACGCCGCCATTGCCGCCGCCGACCAGCTGCTGACCCGCTACCAGCCCAGCGGCCGCTTCTTGCAGGCATGGGGCACCATGGACGACCCCGACAACTACCGCTATATCATTGACTGTATGCTCAACGTGCCGCTGCTGTACTGGGCAGCGCAGGTGACCGGCAGCGACCACTACCGCGAGATCGCCGCCGCCCACACCGCCACCACGCTGGCAAACTCCTTCCGGCCGGACGGCAGCACCTACCACACCTTCTTTATGAACCCGGACGGCACCCCCAAGGGCGGCCGCACCTGTCAGGGCTATAAGGACGACAGCTTCTGGGCACGGGGACAGGCGTGGGGCGTGTACGGCAGCGCCATTGGCTACACCTACACCCACGATGAAAAGTTTTTGGATGTGTTCCGCAAAGCGCTGGCGTTTTACCTTTCCCGTCTGCCGGAGGATATGATCCCCTGCTGGGATATGCTCTTTGCCCCGGAAAGCGGCGAACCCCGGGATTCCTCCTCCGCGGCCATCGTGGCCTGCGGCCTGCTGGAAGCCGCCAAATATGTCGGCGAGGCTGAAGCTGCCCAGTGGCGCACGCTGGCCCGGCAGATGCTGGCTAGTCTGACCGCAAACTATGCGGTAAAGCCCGGTACCCTCGGCTCCGGCCAGCTGCTGCATGGCACTTACAGCAAAAAAAGCCCCTACAACACCTGCACCCCGGAGGGCGTGGATGAATGCACGAGCTGGGGCGATTATTTTTACATGGAGGCGCTGACCCGCCTGACCAAAGACTGGGAGATGTACTGGTGATGAACTTGCAGACCAAAGCGGATTTTACCGCACTGATGCACAAATTTCTCGACCCGCTCAAGCCTTATTATTCCGCAGGCTGTGCCCGGCTGCATCTGGGCGAGACGGGCGTGACCTACAACCAAAATGCCATTGAGCTGGAAGCCTTCAGCCGCCCGCTGTGGGCGCTGGTGCCCTTCTGGGTGGGCGGCGGTTCCGACCCGGAATTTGAAAAAATCTACCGCAAGGGTCTTGCCGCCGGCACCGACCCGGAAAACCCCGAATACTGGGGCACCACCGGGGAGTACGACCAGTGCTATGTGGAGATGGCGGCTATTGCCTGCGGCATCCTCACCGCACCGGAAAAGCTGTGGACGCCGCTTTCTGATACCGGAAAACAGAACCTTGCCGCATGGCTGGGGCAAATCAACGCCCACACCATCCCGGACTGCAACTGGCAGTTTTTCCGCATCCTTGTAAACCTTGCCCTGAAAAGCGTGGGGATGCCTTACAGCCCGGAACTGCTGGAGGATGGCCTTTGCAAAATTGACAGCTATTACAGCGGCGACGGCTGGTCCACCGATGGCGCCTCCGTGCAAAAGGATTACTACATCCCGTGGGCCATCCAGTATTACGGACTGCTCTACTCTAAATTTGCCGCCGACACCGACCCCCGGCGTGCTGCACTCTACCGCCAGCGCGCCCAGCTGTTCGCGCAGCAGTTCGTCTATTGGTTCGATGCCAACGGCGCAGCCCTGCCCTTTGGCCGCAGCCTGACCTACCGCTTTGCCCAGAACAGCTTCTGGGCGGCCTGCATCTGGGCAGGGCTGGAGCCGCTGCCCCTGCCGGTAATGAAGGGCCTTATCGTCCGCAACTTCAACTGGTGGCTGGGGCAGAAAATGTTCGACCGGGACGGCATCCTGACCATCGGCTACTGCTACCCGCAGATGTACATGGCCGAGCGGTACAACGCCCCCGGCAGCCCCTACTGGGGCATGAAGAGCTTTTTGCTGCTTGCTTTGCCGGATGACCACCCCTTCTGGTCTGCCGAAGCCGCGCCCATGCCCGCATTGGAGCGGCTCAAGCCCATGCCATACGCCAATATGCTGGTGCAGCGCCGGGCGGGGCGGGTAACGGCCTATGCCGCCGGTGTCAACGAGGGCCACGGTCACGGACAGTTCCCGGAAAAGTATGCAAAATTTGCCTACGATACCCGCTTTGGCTTCTGCGCCTCCCGCAGCCGGGAGGTGCTCAATCAGGCCGCGCCGGACAGTATGCTGGCCTTTGTCATCGACGACAACGTGTTTGTGCGCAAGGTGAGCAAAACGTGGGAAATTGAAGCCGGGGCTGTGACCGCGCAGTGGTCGCCCTTCCCCGGGATTGAGGTGACCACCACTATCACTCCCACGGCCACCGGCCACCGCCGCCACCATGAAATTGACAGCAGTTTCGACTGCGAAGCCTATGACTGCGGTTTTGCCGTGCCCAATTTTACACCGGGCTACGCCGAAAGCGCGGAAAACGATACCGCCGAAGCCCATTGCGACACCCTGTGCTGCGCCGTGCGCGGCAGGGGAGAAGCAGTGGTCATCGGCTGCGACCCTAACACCAGCCTGTACTTCACCAATGTCCATCTGCCCGCCGTGAAGTACCACATCCCCAAGGGACACACGGTGCTGGACACCGAGGTCTTTGACGAAGCAAACTGATGCCGCTTCTTTCTATAGCAGTTTGCGTTTTTAATGCACAAGCAACATCCGCAAACTGCATATCGCAAATATGCCGTTTTGATAGGCACTATTTTTGAAAATTGCGATAGAAAAACAGTCGTTTTTGTGCGGCTGTTTTTCTTATATTCTGTGCTATAATGAGAGCAGAAAATGCTGCGAGGTGACATTTATGCCTTTAAATAATCCTATCACATCGGCGCTTCTGGCCGACCCGGAAATTTTCCAGCAGAACCGTTTGCCCTTCCACGCTCATTTTGCAGACCAGACAAGCCCGGAAATGCCGTTGGCCGTCAGCTTGGATGGCGAATGGGCTTTCCACTATGCGGAAAACCTGACTGCGCCTTTCTCAGACTGGGACACCCTGACCGTGCCCGGCTTCATCCAAATGCAGAGCCTGCAAAAGCCCGGCCAGCCCTACGGCACGCCCCATTACGTCAACACCCAGTACCCGTGGGACGGCCATGAAAAGCTGCACCCCGGTCAGATTCCGCAGGATTATAACCCCATCGGGGAATACCAGCGCAGTTTCACCCTGCCGGAAAGCTGGGCAAGCTGTTACTTGCGCCTGAACGGTGCCGACAGTGCCGCCGCCGTCTGGTGCAACGGCGTTTACATCGGCTACACCGAGGATACCTTCACTCCCGCTGAATTTGACATGACTGCTGCCGTCCACCCCGGCGAAAATACCCTGACGGTACAGGTGTACCGTTTCTCCTCCGGCAGCTGGCTGGAGGATCAGGATTTCTGGCGCATGAGCGGCTTGTTCCGCTCTGTGGAGCTGTTCACAAAGCCGGAAATTCACCTCGAGGATGTCTTTGTGAAGCAGGATTTTGCCCCGGACTTTTCCAGTGCCACTGTCACCTTTGATTGCAAGGTCAGCGGCGCGGGCACCATCTCGGTGGTGTTTGATGGCGAGGAGCAGTCTGCTGAGGTGGGCGAACCTGCCGAATACGACAGCGGTGTGGTGTTCGGCAAGGGCGAGGCCGACCCGGACGTGGAAGAGGACGTGCAGGATGTCTCCTTCACCTTTACGGTGGAGCATCCCACCCTGTGGAGCGCCGAGCAGCCGAACCTGTACGAAGCAGAAATTGCCCTGCTGAACGAGGGTGCTCTCGTGGAGCGCACCGGATTGAAAGTCGGCTTGCGTAAGTTTGAGCTGAAAGAACGCCAGATGCTTTTGAACGGCAAGCGTATCGTGTTCAAGGGTGTCAACCGCCACGAGTGGAGCTGCCGCACCGGCCGCACCGTCAGCCGGGAAGAGATGCTGTGGGATGTAAAGAACCTGAAGGCCCACAACGTCAACGCCGTGCGCACCAGCCACTACCCCAACGACCCCTATTTCCTGTCCCTCTGCGATGAATACGGCCTGTATGTCATCGGGGAGACCAATCTGGAGACCCACGGCACATGGCAGAAGCTGGGTGCGGACGGCTCGGACGAGTGGACGCTGCCCGGTGCCCGCCCGGAGTGGCGGGAGAATGTGCTTGCCCGCGCCGAAGCCATGCTGGAACGGGACAAAAACCACCCGGCCATCCTCATCTGGTCTTGCGGCAACGAGAGCCACGGCGGCAAGACCCTGTGGGAGATGAGCGAGTATTTCCGCAACACCGACCCCAGCCGCCTTGTGCACTACGAGGGCATTTTCTGGAACCGGGAGTACCCCGCCACCTCCGATATGGAAAGCCAGATGTACACCCCGGTGGCAGACATCAAAAAGTTTCTGGCAGAGCACCCGGAAAAGCCCTTTATCATGTGCGAGTACAGCCACGCCATGGGTAACAGCTGCGGCGGCATCACCGACTACACCGAGTATGCCTACGAAGAGCCGCTGTATCAGGGCGGGTTTATCTGGGAGTACATGGACCACGGCATTGCAGTGATAAGCCCGGACGGAAAGCCCGGCTTTGCCTACGGCGGCGACTTTGGCGACCGCCCCACCGACCGGGAATTCTGCGTGGACGGCCTTGTGCTGCCCGACCGCCGTAACACCCCCAAAATGGACGCCGTCAAGGCGGCCTACGCACCGCTGAAGATCACCCTGACCGACACGGAAGCCGTGATTGAAAACCGGAATCTCTTTACCGACCTGAACGCCTACGACCTTGTGTTTGCGTCCTCGGTCAACGGCAAGCCGGAGCGCCGGGCGGTGCTGCGGGCAGACTGCAAGCCGGGCGGGACGGAGCACATCCCGTTTCCCTTTGCCTTACCGGAGGCTGGGCTTGCCTGCATGACCGTTACCGCCATCCAGCGGGCTGCACTGCCCGGCATCCCGGCGGGCTATGAAGCCGCTTTGGGGCAGGTATGGCACAACTACGCCGTCGCCCGGCTGACCCTGCCCGCCCCGCAGCTGGTGGAGATGGACTGCAACGTCGGCGTAAAGGGCGAGGGCTTCGAGTACATCTTTGGCCGAGGCAAGGGGCTGGTGTCCATCCGCTATAACGGCGTGCAGCTGCTGGACGATACCGTGCGCCCCAATTTCTGGCGTGCGCCCACCAACAACGACGAGGGCTGTGCAGAGCCGTTTACATTTGCCTTCTGGAAAACCGCCGGTCTCTACGCCCGCTGCGATAACCTGACCGCTGAAACAAAGGGCGATTTCGTCATCGCCCGCGCAAACTACACCCTGCCAGATGGGCAGACGCTGCCCATTGATTTTGCCATTGACGGCGCAGGCCGCTGTGATATCACCATGACATGGCAGGGCACGCGCACTGAGCTGCCGGAGTTCGGTCTGCTCTTCCCGCTGCGTCGGGAGCTGACGGAAGTCTCCTATCTGGGTCTTGGCCCCCGGGAGACCACCGCCGACCGCACTGCAGGCGGCAAGATGGGTGCGTGGAACTACAACGTCCGGCAGGATTTTGCCCAGAACACCCCGGTCTACCCGCAGGAGTGCGGCAGCCGCACCGGCGTGTACAGTGCAACTGTCACCGGCAGCGGATTGAATATAGGCATCGGCTTTGCAGGGGACGGCATGACCTTCTCGGCGCTGCCCTACACGCCCCATGAACTGGAAAACGCCCGCCACCTTTACGAGCTGCCCCGGGACGACAATAAGACGGTCGTCCGCTGCGCTGCTTTCCAGCGCGGCGTGGGCGGCGACAACAGCTGGGGCGCAAAGCCCCATGCAGACGCCTGCTTTGCGGTGGAGAAGGGAACCTCGTTCCGTTTTACGATTCAAAAATAAAAATTTACTTGGCTAAAGTGGTGGGTATCATCGTGATACCCACCACTTTGGTCTTATTGCGAAACCGTAACAAGACAAAAATCAGCGCAATATTCAAATAGTATATTTGCGATATGCAATCCAACGTTGTAGCTGCTGCATTAAAAAGTTGAATTTTTATGGTTTATGGAGAAATAAGGAATTGTGTCAAAATGACACAATTGCTCCGGGCACCTTCATAGAACCATGGAATGTGAATATTTTGCTTTCATAGGAGTTCATGTTTTTTACTGAATCTCGTGAAAAGCGTATAAAAAGCTTGCAATCATCTGTAAAATGTGGTATATCCATTATACGAAACATTGCTTTAAAAGAACACTCCACCGTTCAATGATGTGTAAAGTGAGGTGCCTGCCATGACCGCCGTGATCTATGCCCGCTATTCATCGGATAACCAGCGCGAAGAATCCATTGAAGGCCAGATTCGTGAATGCACTGCCTATGCGGAAAAGAACGGCATCACCATCGTCAAGCACTACATTGACCGTGCCATCTCTGCCAAGACAGACAACCGCCCGGAGTTTCAGCAGATGATAAAAGACAGCGACAAAAAGCTGTTTGACATTGTGCTGGTCTGGAAGCTTGACCGTTTTGCCCGGAACCGCTACGACAGTGCCCGGTACAAGACCCAGCTGAAGAAGAACGGTGTCAAGCTCATGTCTGCCACCGAGATCATCTCCGAGGGACCGGAGGGCATCATTCTGGAATCGGTGCTGGAAGGTTATGCCGAGTATTATTCCGCTGACCTGTCTGAAAAGGTCATTCGTGGCATGACCGAAAACGCACTGAAGGGAAAGTTCACTGGCGGTGCCATTCCCTTTGGCTACATCATCAACGCAGACCACCGCTTTGAAATCGACCCGTTGACTGCTCCCTTTGTGGCAGAAACCTTCCAGCGGTACAACGATGGCCAGACCATGCGGGAAATTCGGGATTGGCTGAACGAAAAGGGCGTCAAGAACCAGCGTGGCGGGCTGATGACCTTCAACACCATTCAGCATATGCTGAACAATCGCCGCTACATCGGGGAGCTGAAATATCGTGATGTTTTGATTCCCGATGCGATTCCCTCCATTGTGTCCGCAGAGCTTTTCAACGATGTGCAGGAAAAGATCGCCAAAAACAAAAAAGCCCCTGCCCGTAGAAAGGCAGAGGATGACTACCTGCTCACCACCAAGCTGTTCTGCGGCTACTGTGGGGCGTTGATGTTTGGCGAAAGCGGCACAAGCCGGACGGGTGAAGTCCACCGCTACTATAAATGTGCCACTGCCAAAAAGCACAAGGGCTGCAAGAAAAAGACCGTCCGCAAACAGTGGCTGGAAGATCTGGTGGTCAACCAGACCATGCAGCTTGTGAAAGACGATGCCGCTATGGAATCCATCATCGCCAAGGTGATGGAACTGCAAAACAAGGAGAATACCAACATTCCCCTTTATAAAAAGCAGCTCCGGGATGCAGAATCCGGTATCCAGAATATGCTCAATGCGATTCAGGCCGGTATCCTGACCAGCTCCACCAAGGAGCGGCTGGAGCAGCTGGAAGAAACCAAGCGTGAGCTTGAAGCCCGCATTGCGGAAGAAAAGCTGGCGAAGCCGAAAGTGACCGAAGAATTTATCAGGTTTTGGCTGCTGCGGTTCCGTAAGCTGGACATGAGCCTGAAAGACCAGCGGCAGGCACTGGTGGATACCTTCATCAATGCGATTTACCTGTATGATGATAAGGTTTTGATAACCTTCAACTATAAAGAAGGAACACAGACCGTCACCTTTGGGGAAGCGGCAGAAGCCGCATCAAAGGGAAATGGTTCGGATTTGGATTGCTTTACTGCACCAACAAAAGAGCGTTGAATCGTTTGATTCGACGCTCTTTTTCTATATCAGAAAACTGGGGAGGGCTGTTTTATGGATCGGACACTGCGTGAGGATGCGGATGCCATCATCGCATCCAGCCTGAAGGCGGTTTTGCCGGACGAAGCCGTGCGCCGCGCGCTGGCACAGTTCCGGCCCGGGCGGGGCCGAGTGCTGCTGGTGGCGGCGGGCAAGGCTGCCTGGCAGATGACCCATGCTGCTGTGGAAGCGCTGAGCCGGGTGGATGGCGGTGTGGTCGTGACGAAATACGGCCACGTGAAGGGTGAGATCCCCGGCGTGATCTGCTGCGAGGCGGGCCACCCAGTGCCGGATGAAAACGGGTTTGCGGCCACGGAGAAGGCGTTGGAGCTCGTCCACGGCCTGCAGCCGGAAGACACCGTGCTGTTCCTGCTCTCCGGCGGCGGCAGCGCGCTGTTTGAAAAGCCGCTGCTGCCCGGCGCAGAGCTGCAGAACATCACCGGCCAGCTGCTGGCCAGCGGGGCGGATATCGTGGAGATGAACATCATCCGCAAGCGGCTCTCGGGCGTGAAGGGCGGGCGCTTTGCGCAGGCCTGTGCCCCGGCACGGGTGTTCAGCATCGTGCTCAGCGATGTTCTGGGTGACCCGCTGGACATGATCGCCAGCGGCCCGGCCGTGCCGGACACATCCACCTGCGCGCAGGCGCAGGCTGTTGCCGAGAAATATCACCTGCAGCTCTCTGCGCGGGCAAAGGCGCTCCTGGCACAGGAAACACCCAAAGCGCTGGATAACGTGACCACCCGCATCACTGGCAGTGTGCGTGAGCTCTGCGCTGCTGCAGCCGATGCCTGCCGGGCGCGGGGCTATGAGCCCCTTCTGCTGACCGACCGGCTCTGCTGCGAGGCGCGAGAGGCAGGCAGCTTTCTGGGCACCATTGCCCGCACCCACGCAGGGCAGGGGAAAAAGCTGGCTTTCCTTGCGGGCGGCGAAACCGTGGTGCACCTCACCGGCAAGGGCCTTGGCGGCCGCAGCCAGGAGCTGGCCCTTGCCGCAGCCCCGGCCATCGCCGGGCAGAAGGCAGCCGTCTTTTCCGTGGGCAGCGACGGCACCGACGGCCCCACGGATGCAGCCGGAGGCTATGTGGATGGCGACACCGCAGCGGCGCTGGCAGCACGGGGCCTGCGGGTGTTTGACGTGCTGCAAAACAACGATGCCTACCACGCGCTGCAGGCGGTGGGCGGGCTGATCGTCACTGGAGCCACGGGGACCAACGTCAACGATGTGGCTGTGGCACTGGTCGAAGGAGAATAAGCGATACGCAAACAGGCCGTCCGGCGGGAGATTTCCCGAGCCGGACGGCCTGTTCTTTATGGGAGGTTTATAAAGCGCACCGAGAGCGGCGCAAACCGCCCTCAGAGCGCGGAGAATGCAGGGAAAGGGACTTTACTTCTTGAAGGTCAGAACGCCCTTACGGTAGGAAGGATCGTGGCTGTCCACGAAGTCGAAGGCTGCCTGTGCGTCCTCGAAGTTCCAGGTGTGGGAGATGCTGCCGCGCAGATCCACCTTGCCCTCGTTGACCAGGTCGATGACGTCCTGGAACTTGCGGTTCTGCAGGCGGCTGCCGCGGACGTCCAGCTCCTTGGAGGTGATGACGAACTGGTTGACCTCGGTGGGTGCCACGGAGAAGCCCATGGTGATGACGCGGCCGGCATTGCCGGTGGCCTGCAGAGCGGTCAGCAGGCTGCCCTTGACGCAGGCGGCGTCGATGGTCACGGTGGGGCCGTAGCCGTCGGTCAGCTCGTGAGCCTTGGTGGGAACGTCTTCCTTCAGGCTGTTGATAGTGTAGGTTGCGCCGTTCTTCTTGGCTTCCTCCAGCTTTGCGTCGTCGATATCGGTGACGATGATGGCCTTGGGGTTGTACAGCTTGACGATGCGCAGGATGGAGCTGCCCAGAGCGCCGCTGCCAATGATCATAACGGTGTCCTCGCTCTCCAGCTGGGCACGGCTGCAGCACTGCACGGCGATGGTGGTGGGCTCGATCATGACGGCTTCCTCGTCGCTCAGGATCTCAGGCACCAGGTAGCAGTCGCGATCCGGCACAGCCATGTACTCGCGGTAGCCGCCGTCGATGTGCACGCCGCGCACCTTCAGGTTGCCGCAGACGTTGGGGCGGCCCTTGCGGCAGGCGTAGCAGTGGCCGCAGGCGGTGACCTGGTCGATGATGACGCGGTCGCCCACCTTCACGCGGGTCACGCCCTCGCCGATCTCCTCAACGATGCCCACGTTCTCGTGGCCGATGATGCGGGGATAGGTGGCGGCAGCATTGGTGCCGTGGTAGATGCCCACGTCGGAGCCGCAGATGCCGGCGGCGACCATGCGGACCAGGACATTATTTTCTTTGTCGATCTGAGGCTTCTCGAGATCAACGATCTGCAGTTTATTCGGTTCAACGATCTGAACGCCCTTCATAAAATCTTCCTCCTGAAATTGATGATGGTTTTAAAGATTTTCATGACTTTCTCTGCACGGTGGGCGGATGGCTCCGGGCCGTGCTGACACTAACATATTACCACAGACGAAACGAAAAGTAAATTGCTTTTTGAAAAAAGAAAATATTTTCTTTTTTCCACAAAAACGACCTGTACAACGGCTTTATTTCGTATTTCTGCGGATTTGCAGCGGAAATATGTAACATATCACGACGGCTAAAATCTGGCTAAAAATAGAAAGCGCCTGCAGCTTTCACCGCAGGCGCTTCCGGACGAAGTAAGAGAGTTTCTCTGAAACGTTAGGGGTGGGATCAGCCCATGAGCAGGTTGGCGACGCCAACGGTCAGGGCAGGCACATAGGTGACCAGGAACAGAACGCCGAAGTTGACGATCAGCAGCGGGACCAGAGCCTTCACGCTGTCGGACAGGGTGCACTTGCCGTAGCGGGAACCGATGTTGGTTGCAGCGAACAGGCAGACACCAACAGGGGGAGTGCACAGGCCCAGGACCAGGTTCATGACCACGATGATGCCGAACTGGATGGGATCGACGCCCACGGCAGTCGCCACAGCCAGCAGGGTGGGGAACAGGATCAGGATGGCGGCGATGGTCTCCATGAACATGCCCACGAAGATCAGGAACAGGTTGATGAGCAGCAGGATCAGGTACTTGTTGGTGGTCAGGCGCAGCATTGCGTCAGCGATCATGCTGGGGATGTGCTCCTTGGTCAGGATGAAGGCAAAGACGTTTGCAAAGGCGACCAGAGCCATGATGGCGGAAGCAGAAGAAACGGTGTCCTTCAGGCAGGCATACATCTCCTTGGGGCCCATCTTGCGGTAGATGAACACGGAGACGAACAGGCCGTAGACCACGCAGATGATGGAAGCTTCGGTCGGGGTGACGATGCCGCCCATGATGCCGAACAGGATGATGGCCACCATGATCAGTGCCCAGATGGCTTCCTTGGTTGCGTGCCAGATGTGAGACCAGCTTGCAGCCTTATCACGCTTGGGGTAGTGGCGCTTGACGGACAGCACATAGCAGGTGCCGCACATGCCGAGACCCAGCAGCAGGCCGGGGACGATGCCGGCCATGAACATCTTGGAGACGGACAGGCCGGTCATGGTAGCGGCCATGATCATGGGCACGGACGGGGGAATGATGGGGCCCAGGCAGGAAGATGCAGCGGTGATTGCCACCGAGAAGGGCACGTCGTAGCCCTGGTTGACCATCATGGGGATCTCGACGCCGCCCAGTGCCACGGTGTCGGACAGAGCGGTGCCGGAGATGCCGGCGAAGACCATGGATGCCAGAACGTTTGCGTAGGCCAGGCCGCCGGTGATGTGGCCGACCAGTGCGTCTGCAAAGTCCAGCAGCTTCTCAGAGATACCGCCCTGGTTCATCAGGTTGCCGGCAAAGGTGAAGCCGGGGATGCACAGCAGGGTGAAGGAGTCCAGACCCTTGAAGAAGTACTGTGCGAAGTTGATCATCTGGATGTGGGAGCCCAGCATGTAGGCCACGGAAGCGAGGCCCAGACTGAACGCCACGGGCACGCCGATCGCCAGCGCGACGACGAAAACAATAAACAGAACAGCGACCATTGCTTAGTCCTCCTTTTCAGCCGGAGTGTCGTTCCAGCTCAGTGCGGTGCGGACGATGTCCAGCAGGTAGCTCACCGGCAGGATGACGAAGGTGAGGAACTGGGAGAAGTAGATGTACTTCATCGGGATGTTGGTGGCGGTGGAGTTCATTGCGAAGGTGGGGAAGCAGTATTTCGGCTCGGCCATCACCAGGATGATTAGGCACATGGCGAGGATGACGACCTCGATGACCATGTTCAGCACCTTCAGAGCCTTGGGGTTCTTCTTTTTCAAAAAGTCGCCCATGAACTCAACGTTGACGAACTCATGCTTCAAAGCAGCCAGGCCAACGCCAAAGGCCACCATGTAGATGAAGGAATAACGGGCCAGCTCCTCGGTCCAGGAGGGGGCATTGGGCAGGAAGTTGCGGCTGATGACCTGCACCAGAACGCAGAAGCAGAAACCGATGTAGAAGATGGAGCTCAGTGCGTACAGAACTTCCATGTAGCCCTTGATGAACTTATTCAGGCTTTTTTTCATAAAGGATACGACCTCTCTTTCCTTGAGGATGGTATGGACGATAAAGAAGGGGCAGACTGCAAGTCTGTCAGCCTGCCCCGTTGGAACTTAACTTTTTATCGTCAGTCGATCAGCGATCAGGCCAGAGCTTTGATCTCGTCGTAGATCTTCTTCTGGCTGTCGGTCAGGATGGGCAGCACGCCGTTGACCATGGCATCGGCGAACTCCTTGGTGTCGACCTCGATGAACTCCATACCCTGCTCCTGCAGCTGGTTGTAGTACTTCTCCTCGTTGTCCAGGAACAGTTCATGCTCGTGTGCCTGGCACTCGGCACCGGCGGCATCCACCACAGCGCGCTGGCTGTCGGACAGGCGGTTGTACTGGGTCAGGCCCATTGCAATGTAGACCCATGCACGCAGGTGAGCGGTCAGGATCAGGTAGGGGCAGACCTCGTAGAAGCTCTGGGTCTCGATCATAGCCAGCGGGTTCTCCTGTGCCTCGATGGTGCCCTGCTGCAGAGAGGTGAAGACCTCAGACAGTGCCATGGGGGTGGGCTTTGCGCCCAGAGCCTGGAAGGCGGCCACGGTCATGGCAGACTGCGGGGTGCGGATGACCAGGTTGTTGCAGTCGGCAACGTTGGTGATCTTCTTGGTGGAGGTGATGTAACGGGGACCACGGGTGAAGTAGCCCAGGCACTTCATGCCGCAGGCCTCCATCAGGCCCTCGAACTCCTGGCCGACTTCACCGGTCAGCACCTTCTCCATCTGCTCATCGCTCTGGATCAGGTAGGGCATGCCGATCATGCCAAGGTCCGGCTGGTAGGTCTGCATGGACTCGCCGGTGAAGGTGATATCCACCGTGCCGCTGTCGGACAGGATGCCCTGGATCATATCGACCTCAGGTCCCAGCTGGCTGTTGGGGAAGACATCGACTTCGATAGTGCCGTTGGAGTTTGCTTCGCAGTACTCCTTGAACTTCAGAGCGCCCTGGTGCCAGGAGTCGCTCTGGTCATTGATGTGGCCGATGTTGATGACGACCTTATCGCCGGTGACCTCGCCGCCTGCAGCTGCGGTGGAACCGGAAGCTGCGGTGCTGGTGGAAGCGGCAGTGCTGGCGGAGGAGCCGCCGCAGGCAGCCAGACCCATGGCCAGAGCAGAAACACCTGCAACCTTCATGAAGTTGCGACGAGTGATCTTGTGGATACGCATAACATTCTCTCCTTTTACTTCGTAAAAACCTTTTCCGTAAAGTGCTGAGCGGCAGGTTCGTGCGTCTGCGGCTCAGCTTTCCTGCAAATATACTAACATATCAGATGCCCGATGTCCAGAGAAAAAAGCAAAGTTTCTTTGCCAAATTCTTAGCCGAATCTTTGTGCGAAATGTAAAAAATCTTAGGAGTCTTGGATACAACATCCCAAAATTTTCGTCAAAGAGGGTGGAAATTACAAATAGATTACAATAAAAGTCCTTGTTTGAGAAACAATCCTGCTCCCCGCGCGGAAAAGATCGGCAAAGAGGAGATGATATGTTACGTGAATTTTTGACAATGTCAGAGCCCGGAAAATCCTCTGCGAAAAGCCCGGCCCGGCAAACTGATATGCAAAAAAAAAAGGCTCCCCCCGCATCGTGCGAGGGGAGCCATAAGGAGAAGAATGAAGCTTTATCAGCCCATGATGAAGTTTGCGACGCCGACGCTCAGAGCGGGCACATAGGTGACCAGGAACAGAACGCCGAAGTTGACGGCCAGCAGCGGCAGCAGTGCGATGACACTGTCCGACAGGGTGCACTTGCCGTAGCGGGCACCGATGTTGGTGGCGGCGAACAGGCAGACGCCAACAGGGGGAGTGCACAGGCCCAGCACCAGGTTCATGACCACGATGATACCGAACTGGATGGGATCGACGCCCACGGCGGTGGCCACAGCCAGCAGGGTGGGGAACAGGATCAGGATGGCGGCGATGGTCTCCATGAACATGCCCACGAAGATCAGGAACAGGTTGATGAGCAGCAGGATCAGGTACTTGTTGGTGGTCAGGCGCAGCATTGCGTCAGCGATCATGCTGGGGATGTGCTCCTTGGTCAGGATGAAGGCAAAGACGTTTGCAAAGGCGACCAGAGCCATGATGGCGGAAGCAGAAGAAACGGTGTCCTTCAGGCAGGCATACATCTCCTTGGGGCCCATCTTGCGGTAGATGAACACGGAGACGAACAGGCCGTAGACCACGCAGATGATGGAAGCTTCGGTCGGGGTGACGATGCCGCCCATGATGCCGAACAGGATGATGGCCACCATGATCAGTGCCCAGATGGCTTCCTTGGTTGCGTGCCAGATGTGAGACCAGCTTGCAGCCTTATCACGCTTGGGGTAGTGGCGCTTGACGGACAGCACATAGCAGGTGCCGCACATGCCGAGACCCAGCAGCAGGCCGGGGACGATGCCGGCCATGAACATCTTGGAGACGGACAGGCCGGTCATGGTAGCGGCCATGATCATGGGCACAGACGGGGGAATGATGGGGCCCAGGCAGGAAGATGCGGCGGTGATGGCCACAGAGAACGGAACGTCGTAGCCCTGGTTGACCATCATGGGGATCTCGACGCCGCCCAGTGCGACGGTGTCGGACAGGGCCGTGCCGGAGATACCGGCGAAGACCATGGATGCCAGAACGTTTGCGTAAGCCAGACCGCCGGTGATGTGGCCGACCAGTGCGTCTGCAAAGTCCAGCAGCTTATCGGAGATGCCGCCCTGATTCATCAGGTTGCCGGCAAAGGTAAAGCCGGGGATGCACAGCAGGGTGAAGGAGTCCAGACCCTTGAAGAAATACTGTGCGAAGTTGATCATCTGGATGTGGGAGCCCAGCATGTAGGCCACGGAAGCGAGGCCCAGACTGAACGCCACGGGCACGCCGATCGCCAGCGCGACGACGAAAACAATAAACAGAACTGCAACCATTGCGTTTTGACCTCCTTTACGCAGCCGGCTTCTCGGTCCAGCCGATCAGGGTGCGGACGATGTCCAGCACATAGCTGACGGGCAGAACGATGAAGGTGAGGAACTGGGAGAAGTAGATGTACTTCATGGGGATGTTGGTGGCGGTGGAGTTCATCGCAAAGGTGGGGAAGCAGTATTTCGGCTCGGCCATCACCAGAATGACCAGGCACATGGCCAGGATGATGACCTCGATGACAAGGTTCAGCACGTCCAGTGCCTTCTGATTTTTTGCCTTGAGGAAATCGCCGAGGAATTCGACGTTGACGAACTCGTGCTTCAGGGCAGCCAGACCGACACCGAAGGCCACCATGTAAATAAAGGAGTAGCGGGCCAGCTCCTCGGTCCAGGAGGGGGCATTGGGCAGGAAGTTTCGGCTGATGACCTGCACCAGAACGCAGAAGCAGAAGCCTGCATAGAAGATGGAACTCAAGGCGTACAGGATCTCCATGTAGACCTTGATGAATTTATCCAAGCCTTTCTTCATGATTTCAACCTCGTTTCAGATTTCAAAGCCGCATCAGGCCAGAGCTTCGATCTCGTCGTAGATCTTCTTCTGGCTGTCGGTCAGGATGGGCAGCACGCCGTTGACCATGGCATCGGCGAACTCCTTGGTGTCGACCTCGATGAACTCCATACCCTGCTCCTGCAGCTGGTTGTAGTACTTCTCCTCGTTGTCCAGGAACAGTTCATGCTCGTGTGCCTGGCACTCGGCACCGGCGGCATCCACCACAGCGCGCTGGCTGTCGGACAGGCGGTTGTACTGGGTCAGGCCCATTGCAATGTAGACCCATGCACGCAGGTGAGCGGTCAGGATCAGGTAGGGGCAGACCTCGTAGAAGCTCTGGGTCTCGATCATAGCCAGCGGGTTCTCCTGTGCCTCGATGGTGCCCTGCTGCAGAGAGGTGAAGACCTCAGACAGTGCCATGGGGGTGGGCTTTGCGCCCAGAGCCTGGAAGGCGGCCACGGTCATGGCAGACTGCGGGGTGCGGATGACCAGGTTGTTGCAGTCGGCAACGTTGGTGATCTTCTTGGTGGAGGTGATGTAACGGGGACCACGGGTGAAGTAGCCCAGGCACTTCATGCCGCAGGCCTCCATCAGGCCCTCGAACTCCTGGCCGACTTCACCGGTCAGCACCTTCTCCATCTGCTCATCGCTCTGGATCAGGTAGGGCATGCCGATCATGCCAAGGTCCGGCTGGTAGGTCTGCATGGACTCGCCGGTGAAGGTGATATCCACCGTGCCGCTGTCGGACAGGATGCCCTGGATCATATCGACCTCAGGTCCCAGCTGGCTGTTGGGGAAGACATCGACTTCGATAGTGCCGTTGGAGTTTGCTTCGCAGTACTCCTTGAACTTCAGAGCGCCCTGGTGCCAGGAGTCGCTCTGGTCATTGATGTGGCCGATGTTGATGACGACCTTATCGCCGGTGACCTCGCCGCCTGCAGCTGCGGTGGAACCGGAAGCTGCGGTGCTGGTGGAAGCGGCAGTGCTGGCGGAGGAGCCGCCGCAGGCAGCCAGACCCATGGCCAGAGCAGAAACACCTGCAACCTTCATGAAGTTGCGACGAGTGATCTTGTGGATACGCATAGAAATTCTCTCCTTTTCGTTGGTTTTATCATGCCTGCGCTCTAGGCGGAACGCTGCTGCGCCGGTTCGTGCAGCCGTGCGCCGCGTGCCGTCTGCGACATGTTTCCCTTGGCGATATACTAACATATCAGATTACCGGAGACAAGATGAAACGGCCTTTCTTATCTGAATCTTTACCGGGCGTTCCAGGGGGAGGACCGGTGCGCTTTTCCGTGGACTCGCCCGAAAAAACTTCTGAATAGAGCAGAAAAACCGGATAAAACAAAAAAGAGCAGGCCTGTACATGGGTGTCGTACAGGTCTGCTCGAGGAAAGTTCAGAGAATGCGGCAGCAGCGCTCCGCAAAACCGGAAGGCCGCTTGTAACATTTCAGACGCAGATCATTTCTTTTTCTTCTTGGGTTTCTCGGCTTTGTACACCGTCACCAGGCTCTTGAGCTTCACGCCAGTCTCGTGGGTATCCTCCACCGGGCCGGAATGGTAGCGCTCCTGCTCCAGATAGGCGATCATGCCGTCACGGTCGAAGCACTTCTGGGCCGAGATGCCGGTCAGCCGGGCTTCCTTGCTGGTGAACACGGCGATCACCTCCACCGGGATGCCGCTCAGGCCCGCCTTGTCCATGGCGCGGCGCAGCAGCACCTGCTGCTTTTCGCTGGCGGTGACCGGGTTCGGGATGCGGTTGTCCGTGTGGTTGATGTGCTGGCGCCACTGGTCATTGGGCTGGTCGCCGGGGTGGATCTCACCGGCAAAGCCGAAGCAGTTCAGGCCCACCACGCCGCCCGGGGTGACCACCAGCGCCAGCGTAGTGGTCAGCTGGCCGCTTTCCTGAATGGTGCCGGGGTACACCAGCGTATAGTGCTGGCGCTTGGTAAAGGTGATGAGCTGCGAGACGATCGCGGTCAACTCGCCCTGCATGCTGTTGTTCACATGGCGCTCCGGCTTTTTCTCCGGCTCCACCTCAAGCCCCAGCGGGCCGCGCTTTTTCTTGCGGTGCAGCGGGGCCATCAGGGCCTGGGTGAAGCTTTTGGTGCCGTTGCGCGCTGCCACCATGGGCAGGATCAGCAGCAGGATCAGGGCCAGAACGACCACAACAAGAATATTCCATGCGTCCAAAACGGTACTCTCCTTATAAATCAATGTAGGGGAGGGGTGGCTTTACTCCATCGTGACAACGACCTTCATGTAGTTGCCGGGGTTCTTCTCGATGTCGATGATGGTCTCAGGCACTTCCTCCAGCGTGACGGTCTTGGTGAGCAGCTTGAGCATATCCACCTTCTTGGAAGCGATCAGCTCCAGTGCTTCGGGGAACTCGCCGGCGCTGGTGCGGGCACCGCGCAGGTCGATCTCCTTGCGGGTGATGGTGTCGGTGGGCAGGCTGGTCTCCTTCTTGGGCCAGCCGGTGAAGGTGATGCGGCCTGCATGGCTCACGAGGTCCAGCGTGCTGCGGATGGCCGGGTTTGCACCGGAGCACTCCATGACCTGCTGTGCGCCCTCGCCGCCGGTGATCTCGTGCACGCGGGCATTGGCATCTTCCTTGCCGGAGTTGATGGTGTACTCCACGCCCAGAGACTTTGCAAAGTCCAGGCGCTCCTGCACCAGATCCAGCAGGATGGCGTGTGCGCCGTAAGCCTGTGCGACCATGGCAGCTGCCAGACCGATGGGGCCTGCACCGATGATGGCGCAGTATTCGCCGGCCTTCAGGCCGCCGCGGTGGATGCCGTGCAGGCTGATGGTCAGGGGCTCGGCCATGGCAGCCTGCACCCAGCTCATGCCGTCCGGGATCTTGATGAGCATATCAGCGGGGTGGCAGAAGTACTCGGCCATGCCGCCCTCGACGTGCACACCCAGAACATGCAGGTTGTCGCAGCAGTTGGTGCGGCCGATGGAGCAGGGGTAGCAGTGGCCGCAGTACAGGTAGGGGTCCACGACCACGCGGTCGCCCACCTTGATGCCGTTCTTGTTGTTCTCCGGGATGGAGACGACCACACCGGCCAGCTCGTGGCCGATGACGCGGGGATAGCTCACCAGACCGTTGGTGCCGCGGAAAGCGCCGATGTCGCTGCCGCAGATGCCGGCGGCCATGATCTTGATGAGCGCCTCGCCGGGCTTGGGTTCCGGCATGGGGATCTTGACGCAGGAGACCTGCCAGGGTTCTGCAAAGCGGATCGCATTGATTTCAGACATGAGATTGACCTCCTATAGCCAACTGATATGTTACTTTCTGAGCTTATTATAACGCCTTCTGGCCGGAAATGCAACTTGTTTTACGTTTTTTAACCGGAAATTCTGGATTATGGTTGCTTTTTGTAAAAAAGAGTTTTGACAAGTGATATGTTATGCTTTATAATAGAACCAACAAATCTGTGCCCGAGCGCTTTCCCGCCGGAGAGCAAAACGACTGTAAGGGGATTTTTCTATGAAAGATGACAAGGCCCGTTCCCTGCCGCTGCTGATGGACCCGCGTCAGCCGGATGAGAACAACCGGGCTTACGCCTACCGCATCCTGCGCAAAAATATCATGAACATCCAGCTGCAGCCCGGCTGCCAGCTGAGCGAAGCTGACCTGAGCGAGCGGCTGGTCATGAGCCGCACCCCCATCCACGAAGCGCTGATGATGCTCAAGGGCGAATGGCTGGTGGATGTGCTGCCCCAGCGCGGCAGCATCGTCTCCAAAATTTCGATCCAATATATCAACGAAGGCTATGCCATGCGCAAGATGCTGGAACCGGCCTTGCTGCGCAGCCTGTCCGGCCACCTGAACCAGGAGCAGCTCAGCGAGCTGCACGGCCTGCTGGAACAGCAGGATGCTGCGGCCTGCGTCAGCCACGATGTGCTGGGCGATTACTTCATCAACCTGGACAACGAGTTCCACAAGCGCCTGTACACCTATGCCGGTTACGACCGCATCTGGCAGGCCATGCACAACGTCACCACCCACATGGACCGCGTGCGTTATCTGGACACAGCCCTGTGCCAGCTGGATATGGAGACCTTCCGTGAGGAGCACGAGCAGCTTTACAAGTACCTGATGGTGGGCCTGCCCAAGGATGTGGATGTGGACGAGTTCTTTGAACATCACCTGGGCGCTTATCGGGAGCACTTCCAGAGCCTGCTGGACCGCTTCCCGGATTTCTTCGTCTGAGCGGGGCTGCTTCCTTATATAAGAAGGAAGGGCCCGAAGGAGGGAAAGCATGGATGTGACCGCACAGCGCGGAGAGCATGAATCGGCCAAGAGCTATGTCCTGCGCGTTCTCATCGACAATATCATCAACACCCGGCTGGCCCCGGGCGAAAAGCTGAACGAGCCGGAGCTGTGCGAAAAGCTGGGCGTCAGCCGCACCCCGTTCCGGGAGGCCGAACTGGAACTGGCCCAGCGGCGGCTCATTGAGATCCGGCCCAAGATCGGCACCTATGTGTCCCTCATCGACGCGGGGCTGGTGGAAGAAGTCCGCCACCTGCGCGCGGTGCTGGAAGCCGAGATCGCCGGCATGGCCTGCGAAAAGCTCACCCCGGCGGACCTCGACCACCTGTGGGAGAACGTGGCCATGTGGCACATGTACATCGAGCGCGCACAGGAAGACAAGATTTTTGAGCTGGACAAGGAGTTCCACCGGATGCTCTATGTGCAGTGCGGGTGCCCGTACTGGTACGATCTGGTGGAGAACCTCGCCCCGCACTTTGACCGCACCACCATCCTCAGTTTCCGCTGTCGGCCCGCAAAGGCCATCTATGAAGATCATGTGGGCCTTTTGAAGGCCATTGAACAGAAGGATACGGCAGCAGCGCAGCGCATTGCCGGCCAGCACATGCAGCGCTACACGGAGAACCTTTCCGCCATCCGGAAAGCCTTCCCCGAATATTTCAAAGTCTGAATTGACTGCACATCGTTCAGAAATGCCGCATTCTTGCCGAAAGATGCGGCATATTTTTGTGCAGTTTTTTCGCAAAAGCCCCTTGACAGAATCCACGAAACGTTATATATTTGATGTGATGAAATATATAACACAACGCCGGATTCCCATACAAGAAAAAGGAGAAAGGTGGATACCATGAAAAAACAATACGATGTGGTCATCATCGGTGCGGGCGTCGTCGGCAGCGCCATCGCGCGCGAGCTGTCCCGCTACAAGCTGAGCATTGCAGTGCTGGAGAAAAATCTGGATGTCTGCAATGAGACCAGCGGCCGCAACTCGGCCGTGGTGCATGGCGGCTTTGCGAACCCCACCGGCAGCCTGAAGGCAAAATGCTGCGTGGAGGGCAACAAGATCATGGATCAGCTGGCCGAGGAGCTGGACTTCCCGTTCAAGCGCTGCGGCAAGGTCCTGGTGGGCAACACCCCCGAGGACATGGAACAGCTGGAGCGCACCATGAAACAGGGCGCGGTCAACGGCTGCACCGGCCTCGAGATGATCGACGAGAAAAAGCTGCATGAGCTGGTGCCCGCCGTGGTGGGCAAGTTCGCCATGTGGTCCAAGAACAGCGGTATCATGGACCCGTTCCTGTACACCGTGGCTCTGGCTGAGAACGCACATGCCAACGGCGTAGACTTCTTCTTTGACCACAAGGTCACGGCCATCACCCGTGAGAACGAGCTGTACTACCTGCACACCGAGCACGGCGATGTGTGCACCCGCTGGGTGGTCAACGCCGCAGGTCTGGGCGCAAAGCAGATCTCCGACCTGCTGGGCCTGACCGGCTACCGTGTCATCGGCTCCCGCAGCAACTACATCATCCTGCACAAGCGCATGGGCAAGCTGCTGCCTATGCCGGTGTACCCCGTGCCCAGCAACACCTACATGGGCATCCACATCACCCCGACCGTGGACGGCAACGTGACCATCGGCCCGGACGCCGAGAACACCGACGTGCTGGACGACTACAGCGTGCCGCAGGCCAACATGGACAGTCTGGCCGTGGAGGGCGCAAAGCTGTGGCCCCACATCGCCAAGAAAGACCAGATCCGCACCTTCGCCGGCATCCAGCCCAAGTGGGTGGATGAGAACGGTGCCATTCAGGACTGGAAGGTCGAGATCCGCGACGATGTGGCACCCAATGCCGTCAACCTCGTGGGCATCGAGTCTCCGGGTCTGACCGGAAGCGTGCCGCTGGCCCGTTATGTCATCAACATGATGCTGGAGCACGAGAAGTTCGAGGCAAACCCCGACTTCGACCCGCACCACAAAGGCATCGTCAAGTTTGCAGAGTGCACCCCCGAGCAGCAGGCAGAGCTTATCGCCCAGAACCCCGATTACGGCGAGATGATCTGCAGCTGTGAGGAAGTGACCAAGGCGGAGATCATCCAGGCCATCCACAACCCGCTGGGTGTCTCCACCATGACCGGCATCAAGTACCGCACCCGCGCCATGATGGGCGGCTGCCAGGGTGGTTTCTGCCAGATGAAGATCGAGAACTTCATCGAGCAGGAGCTGGGCACTGAGCCGGAGGACATTCGTTACAGCCGTCAGGGCTCGTGGGTCCTGACCGGAACCATGCGGAAGGAGGAGAACTGAGCGATGGAACAGAAAGACGTTGTGATTATCGGCGGTGGTCCCGCAGGTCTTGCCGCAGCTGTCGAGCTGCACAAGCAGGGCATCCGCAACATGATCATTCTGGAGCGCGAGGCGATGCTGGGCGGCATCCTGCGCCAGTGCATCCATGACGGCTTCGGTCTGGGCCGCTTCGGCGAGAGCCTGTCCGGCCCCGAGTATGCACAGGCCTTCATTGATGAAGTGAACAAGCGCGAGATCCCCTATGAGACCAGCGCCACCGTGCTGAGCCTGACGGCGGACCGCGTCGTCACCGCCTCCACCCGCAATGGCCTGCGCCAGTATCAGGCCAAGGCCGTCGTGCTGGCCATGGGCTGCAAGGAGCGCAGCCGCGGCGCACTGGGCATCCCCGGTGAGCGCCCGGCCGGTGTCTTCACCGCCGGCACCGCCCAGGCTTACATGAACCTGTACAACCGTATGCCCGGCAAGGAGGTCATCATCCTCGGTTCCGGCGATATCGGCATGATCATGGCCCGCCGCATGACGCTGGAAGGCGCTCATGTGCAGGCAGTGTTCGAACTGATGCCGTATCCCTCCGGCCTGCCGCGCAACATCGTGCAGTGCCTGGATGACTACAACATCCCGCTCTACCTGAGCCATACCGTCACCGAGATCCATGGCCGCGACCGTCTGACCGGCGTGACCATCTCCGAGGTGGATGCAAACCGCCGTCCCATCCCCGGCACCGAGAAGGAGTACAAGTGCGATACCCTGATCCTCTCCGTCGGCCTGATCCCCGAGAACAAGCTGCTGGAAGATGCCGGCATCGCCATTGACCCCCACACCAACGGCGCATTCGTGGACGAAAACCTGCAGACCAATGTGCCCGGCGTGTTCTCTGCCGGCAACGTGCTGCATGTGCACGATCTGGTGGACTTTGTGTCCATGGAGTCCGAAGCGCTGGCACGCCATGCTGCTGCCTACGTCGAGGGCAAGGGCATCGACCCGTGCACGCTGGACGTGAAGTGCGGCGAGGGCGTGGGCCACACCATTCCGCAGAAGGTCAGCGGCAAGAACGACTTCAACCTGTCGCTGCGTGTGCGGAACCACTACCGTGACTGCCGCATCGTGGTGCGCCAGAACGGCGTGGAAGTTGCTGCCAAGAAGATGAAGAAGGCCATTCCTGCAGAGATGATCCAGTTCAAGGTCTCGGGTGCCAAGCTGCAGGAGGAAGGCGCACTGGAGGTGTCGGTCGAATGAAAAAGCAATTTACCTGTATCGTCTGCCCCAACGGCTGCGAGATCGAAGCTGAAGTTGAAAATGGTCAGGTGATCTCGGTCACCGGCCAGACCTGCCCGCGCGGTGAGCAGTATGTCCGTCAGGAGCTGACCGCACCCCGCCGCACCATCGCCAGCTCGGTGCTGGTCAAGGGCGGCGAGCTGCCCGTCACCAGCGTCCGCCTGACCAAGGCCATCCCCAAGGATATGATCTTCCCGGTGATGGACGAGATCCGCAAGGTGGTCCTGACCGCCCCGGTCAAGGCAGGCACCATCGTGCTGCACAACGTCTGCGGTCTGGAAAGTGATGTCATGGTCACCAAGAACGTTGCCGCAAAGTAAACTCTTTACACGCTTCTCCAAAATGTAAAAAGCACCCGCTGCCCAAGGCTCGAAGAAAGCCCGGCAGCGGGTGCTTTTGTTCTGCAGAGAGGTCAGAAAAACGGCTCAGTACCGATAGGGCTGGACGGCGGGCTGGTCGGCCTTGTGCTCGCCGATGATCTTTTCCATCCACACCATGTCGTACCAGCGGCCGAACTTGTACCCGCAGTTGCGGAAGGTGCCGCACAGCGCAAAGCCGAGATGTTTGTGGAACTGGGCGCTGTTCCGGGTCAGGTATTCGTCCTCCACCTGCGGGTAGCCGATGCAGGCGTACAGGTTCAGAATGCCCATGGCCTTCAGCCGGTCGGCCAGCGCCTGATACAGCATCCGACCCATGCCGCACTTCTGGGCATTGTGGTCCAGGTAGATGGTCAGCTCGCAGGCCCAGTCGTAGGCGGCGCGGCCCACAAAGGCCCCGGCGTAGGCGTAGCCCTCGATGCGGCCGTCCTTCTCGATGACGAGATACGGATACTTTTCCATGGTGTGCCGCATCCGGCCCTCAAATTCTTCCAGCGAGGGCACGGTGTACTCAAAGGTGATGACCGTGTGCTCGACATAATAGGCGTAAATTTCCAGAATGCGCGGCGCATCGGCGAGGGTCGCATTGCGGACGGTGATATCTGCCATAAAAGCCCCTTCTTTCCCCATAAAGCTAGTCTGATTATAGCACGCGGAAAGGCTGTTATCAATTTGCCCGGCGGGTAAGGGCGACGGATTTTCGGCAGACTTTTTGGCTTTTTCTGTCTAAAACCCGGAAAAACGGCAGTTCACGCGCCTGAATTGCCCGAAAAGCTTGCAGGAATGCGGGTTTTTGTGGTAAAATAAACAATATATTCCCAATGAGGGGAAGAAAGAGAGGGGTAATCTGAAATGATCAACATCTGCATCATTGCCACCATCGTGATCTATCTGGTGGGAATGCTGCTGGTTGGCTTTGTCTATAGCAAATCCAACGAGGACAGCAGCGATTTCTACCTCGGCGGCCGTAAGATGGGCCCGCTGGTCACGGCCATGAGCGCCGAAGCCAGCGATATGTCCAGCTGGCTGCTGATGGGTATGCCGGGCCTTGCGTACCTCACCGGTATTGCATCCCCGGGCTGGACGGCCATCGGTCTGGCTGTGGGCACCTGGCTCAACTGGCTCATCGTGGCCCGCCGCCTGCGCCGCTACTCGGCAAACCTGAACGCCATCACGGTGCCGCAGTTTTTGTCGCTGCGCTTCCATGACCAGCGCAACCTGCTCAACGCCCTGGGCGCGGTCATCATCATCGTGTTCTTCATCCCGTACACCGCCTCCGGCTTTGCGGCCTGCGGCAAGCTGTTCAACAGCCTGTTTGGCGTGGACTACATGATCGCCATGATCCTGTCTGCCGTGGTCATTGTGGGTTACACCATCATGGGCGGCTTCCGCGCCGTGTCCACCACCGACCTGATCCAGTCCGTCGTCATGAGCATGGCCCTGATCGCCGTGCTGGTGTACGGCGTCAGTGTGGCCGGCGGCTGGGATGTGGTGCTGGACAATGCCCGCAGCCTGCCGGGCTACCTGACCATGCTGGCAAGCCACAATGTGGCAGACAACTCTGCCACCTCCTACAGCCTGCTGGATATCGTATCCACGCTGGCATGGGGTCTGGGCTACTTTGGTATGCCCCACATCCTGCTGCGCTTTATGGCCATTGAAGATGAGAAGAAGCTGGTGCTCAGCCGCCGCATTGCCAGTGTGTGGGTGGTCATTGCCATGACCGCTTCCATCATCATCGGCATGGTGGGCCTGGGCATGACCAAGGCGGGTGCGCTGGAATTTTTGAGCGGTTCTTCCAGCGAGACCCTGATCGTGCGCATTGCGAACCTGATCGCCCAGCACGGCGTGCTGGCGGCCATTCTGGCAGGCCTGATCCTGGCCGGCATCCTTGCCGCCACGATGTCCACGGCTGACAGCCAGATGCTGGCAGCGGCTTCCAGTGTGTCCCAGAACATCCTGCAGGAGTTCGGCCACATGAAGCTCAGCGAGAAGCAGAGCCTGTTTGCAGCCCGCCTGACCATCATCTGCATCAGCGTGGTGGGCGTGGTGCTGGCGCGGGACCCCAACTCCAGCGTGTTTGGCATCGTCAGCTTTGCATGGGCCGGTTTCGGCGGCTCCTACGGTGCCGTGGTGCTGTGTGCCCTGTTCTGGAAGCGCTGCAACTGGCAGGGCGCGCTGGCCGGTATGCTCTCCGGCGGTTTGATGGTCTTCGTGTGGAAGTACCTCATCAGCCCGCTGGGCGGCGTGTTCGGCATCTATGAGCTGCTGCCCGCCTTCCTGACCTCGCTGCTGGTCTGCGTCGTGGTGAGCCTGGTCACCCCGGCTCCTTCGGCCGAGATCGAAGCGGAGTTCGAGGCAGCCAAGTAACATAAAACAAAAAAGCGGGCTTTTGCAAAAGGGGCAAAGGCCCGCTTTTCTGTGTGCGGCAGAAATGCTGCGGATGCCTTGCATTGACGCGCGAAAATTGATAGAATGAGGGTACACCTTTTATTCATACCGGCACACAGGAGGAATGTTTTTATGACGTTTTGCAATCATTGCGGCAAACCCGTCCCGGACAATGCGGCGTTCTGTCCGGGCTGCGGCAGCCGCCTGACCCCCGCCGCACCGAACGGTGCATACAACAGCAATGCGCAGCAGCAGCCGCGCGTGCAGGTCCCGCAGGTGCAGACCCCGCCCACGCAGCAGTACAATGCCCCGCCCGCCCCGGATTTTACCAAACCGCAGGCGCTGCCCATGAACTATTATAAGTTCGCCATCTGGGTGCAGCTGTTCCTGGGCGCACTGGTCTATGCCGTGCAGGGTCTGGGCCTTTTGTTTGGCTTCTGGTACGAGGCGGTGTCGGGCATCAATGCACAGTGGTTCTATCTGTTCTTCCCGGCAATGCACATTGTGGATATCCTGTTCGGCCTGCTGTATCTGGCCATGGCCGTGGGTGCGGTCTACACCCGGCAGCAGATGGCTCATTTCAAAAAGAACGGCCCGGACCTGTATTACCTGTTCCTGATCGCAGGCATGGTGCTGTCGTTCCTGTATGCCGTGCTGCAGGGCATCATCTGCTCGACGGGCAGCGGCATTTCCAGTGCGATCGGCTCGCTGGTCGGCAGCGGCGTTGTGCTGGTGCTGTGCCGCATTTACTTTGAAAAGCGCCGCAGCATGTTCTGCAACTGAGCCGGAGCTCCCCCGAGATCAAAAGCAGCCGCACCGGAAGGTGCGGCTGCTTTTTGTGTGCGCAGAAAAACGCGTTTCCATTGACTTTTCCGCAAAGGTATGGTACTGTTGGTTAGTAATGCTTAACTGCACCTTTGTATGAGGGGGAGAACGCTATGACACCGGAAGAATACAAGAATCTTTCCATCAAGGAATTCACCGAGGCGGCCAAGGTCTACGACAGCGGCCACGCCAAAAGTCGAAACAGCCTGCGCCGCTGCCTTTGCAGCCCGGCGGGCAAACAAAAAGGACGTGCTCCCTTGCGGGAACACGTCCTTTTATTGCTTACCTAAGTATCAGGCAGTCAGCTTACAGCTGGGGGCCGGCAGAGACCAGAGCCTTGCCGTGCTCGTTGCCTTCGTACTTCTTGAAGTTCTTGATGAAGCGGCTTGCCAGATCCTTAGCCTTCTCCTCCCACTGGGAAGCGTCAGCATAGGTATCGCGGGGATCCAGGATGCCGGTGTCCACGCCGTTCAGCACGGTGGGGACTTCGAAGTCGAAGTAGGGGATCTTCTTGGTGGGCACGTTGTTGATATCGCCGTTCAGGATAGCGTCGATGATGCCGCGGGTATCCTTGATGGAGATACGCTTGCCGGTGCCGTTCCAGCCGGTGTTGACCAGGTAAGCCTTGGCGCCGCTGGCCTTCATCTTCTTCACCAGTTCCTCAGCGTACTTGGTGGGATGCAGCTCCAGGAAGGCCTGGCCGAAGCAAGCGGAGAAGGTGGGAGTGGGCTCGGTGATGCCGCGCTCGGTGCCGGCCAGCTTTGCGGTGAAGCCGGACAGGAAGTAGTACTGGGTCTGCTCGGGGCTCAGGATAGAGACCGGGGGCAGAACGCCGAATGCGTCAGCAGACAGGAAGATGACGTTCTTGGCTGCAGGTGCAGAAGAAATGGGGCGAACGATGTTCTGGATGTGGTTGATGGGGTAGGACACACGGGTGTTCTCGGTGACGGACTTGTCAGCGAAGTCGATGTGGCCCTCAGCATCCAGGGTGACGTTCTCCAGCAGAGCGTTGCGCTTGATGGCGTTGTAGATATCGGGCTCAGAGTCCTTATCCAGGTTGATGACCTTTGCGTAGCAGCCGCCCTCGAAGTTGAACACGCCGTTGTCATCCCAGCCGTGCTCGTCGTCGCCGATCAGCAGGCGCTTGGGGTCGGTGGACAGGGTGGTCTTGCCGGTGCCGGACAGGCCGAAGAAGATGGCGGTGTTCTCGCCGTTCAGGTCGGTGTTGGCAGAGCAGTGCATGGAAGCCATGCCCTTCAGCGGCAGGAAGTAGTTCATCATGGAGAACATGCCCTTCTTCATCTCGCCGCCGTACCAGGTGTTCACGATGACCTGCTCCTTGCTGGTGATGTTGAACACAACAGCAGTCTCAGAGTTCAGGCCCAGCTCCTTGTAGTTCTCAACCTTGGCCTTGGATGCGTTGTAGACAACGAAATCGGGCTCAAAGTTCTCCAGCTCCTCAGCGGTGGGCTTGATGAACATGTTGGTGACGAAGTGTGCCTGCCATGCAACTTCCATGACAAAGCGGATGGCCATGCGGGTATCCTTGTTGGCACCGCAGAATGCATCCACGACGTACAGGCGCTTGTTGGACAGCTCCTTCTGAGCGATGGCCTTCACAGCAGCCCATGCTTCCTGAGAAGCGGGGTGGTTGTCGTTCTTGTACTCGTCGCTGGTCCACCACACGGTGTCCTTGGAGTTCTCGTCCATGACGATGAACTTGTCCTTGGGGGAACGGCCGGTGTAGATGCCGGTCATAACGTTCACAGCACCCAGCTCGCTGACCTGGCCCTTCTCATAGCCTTCCAGGCCGGGCTTGGTCTCCTCCTCGAACAGCTGCTCGTAGGAAGGGTTGTACACGATCTCGGTCGTGCCGGTAATGCCATACTTGGTAAGATCCAACTTTGCCATATTGCGATACCTCTACTTTCGTTTGATCCTTACGTCCTTTGCAGGGTGCAGCGCTTCCGGTCTGCCGGGCGCTGCGCAAGGGGTTTGCAGTTTGTAAATGCAAATTCTCCTGTTTACCATTATACATAAAAGCCTTGCAAAATCAATAAATAAACCGTACTATTTGCAGAAAAGAAACAAATTTCATTAAGAAATTTAACTGCCTGAAACAATTTCAGGAAACAAAAGCAGGGGGCAAGACCTGAAAAAATAAGGTGGAACGGCGGGAAAACAATTTTTTGATAAAATTTTGACAAGCTGGTATCCATGGAGAAAACGTGACATTTTTCAAAAAAGAAATCCTTTTTGGTCCCTTGTGCGTTTTAATAGACAGAAGGGAGGTGAGCCGGATGCAGACCGAAACGCTGCTGCGCCGTGTCCAGACCGGGGACGCAGACGCACTGGATGCACTGGTGCGGGAATATTATCCGCAGATTTTGAACTACTGCCGCTGGCATGTGCCGGACGCTCAGCAGGCCCAGGACGCCGCGCAGGAGACCTTTTATAAGGCGGTGCGCTGGCTGGACGGCTGCGGCGGCTTTGCCGGGCAGTTCCGGCCCTTCCTTTATAAGATCGCGAAAAACGTCTGCGCCGACTGGCACCGCGCTTCGGCCCGGGACGGCCCCGCGCTGGAAAGCCTGCCCGAGGAGCCGGGTTATCAGGAAGCGGGCTTTGACCAGACCGAAGACGCGCTGAGCCTGCGGGCCCTGACCGCAAGGCTCGACCCGGAGACGCGGGAGCTGGTGCTGCTGCGGTTTGGCCAGCAGCTCAAACTGCGGGAGATCGCGCAGGTGACCGGCCTGCCCATGCGCACGGTGCAGTCCCGCCTGCGTGCCGCGCTCAAGATTTTGAAGAATCAGCTGGAACAGGAGGAATTGCCATGAGTGCATCAAATCGCAAATTGAAGCAGCAGCTCACCCGCGCGCTGGCCGCGCCGCCGCAAAGTCGGACTGCCGCAGTGCCGGAAACGCTGCTGCACCGCTGCCGGGCTGCGTACCACCCGTGCCCGCGCGGGGGCTGGAAAAATCTGCTGTACTGGCAGCTGCGGCTGCTGGGGTGGAAAGCCGCTGGGCTGGAAGCCTTTGCTGCACTGGCGCTCTACAGTGTGGGCCGGGCGCTGGGCCTGTGGGAAGCCGCATGGAGCCTGCGCAATGCGCTGTTCGGGCTGACGGCCCTTGCCATGTGCACAGCCCTGCTGGGCCTGCCGTTTTTGTGCCGGGCCAGCCAGTACCGGATGCTGGAACTGGAACGCGCCACGCATGCTGGGATCGGCACGCCGCTGGTGCTGCGTTTTCTGCTGCTGCTGGCCGGGGAAGTGGTGCTGCTGGCAGTGCTGGCAATCAGCGTGTACGCAGCCGCGCCGCTCAAACTTGGCCAGCTGGTGTGCCTGCTGGCGGTGCCGTTTTTGCTGGCCAACAACGAGCTGTTGCTGCTTTTGCGCCGGGTGCGCCCGGAACGGCTGGTGCTGGCCGCCGTGCCGCTGTTTGCTGGGCAATTGTGCCTGCTGCGCCTGATCGAGGCCGAAGAAGAATTGCCGCAGCTGCCCGCCGGTCTGCCGCTGGCGGCCGGTGTGCTGGCGGTGTGTCTGGGCGGACAGTGCGCAAAGCTTGCTGCCCGGCCGGAATACGCGGCAGAAATGTGAAAGGAGCCTTTGTATGAAACTGGAAATACGCCATGTGACCAAGCGCTATCGTGACAAGATGGCGGCGGCAGACGTGTCCCTCACCCTGACAGCCGGTGTATGGGGCCTGTTGGGGGCCAACGGTGCGGGCAAGACCACCCTGATGCGGATGCTGGCGGGTATTCTGCGGCCCACCGAGGGGCAGATCTTGTGCGACGGGGTGGAGATCGGCGCGCTGGGCGCAGCCTACCGTGAAAAGCTGGGCTATCTGCCGCAGGAATTCGGCTTTTACCCGGAGTTCACGGTGCAGGACTATCTGGAATATATGGCCGCGCTGAAGGGCCTGCCCCGGGCCGAAGCCGCCCGGCAAATTGATGCATTGCTGGAGCGGGTAAGCCTTGCCGAGGTGCGCCGCAAAAAAATTGTCAAGCTTTCCGGCGGCATGAAGCGCCGGGTGGGCATCGCACAGGCCCTGCTCAACGACCCGGAAATTCTGATCCTGGACGAGCCCACGGCGGGCCTTGACCCCGGCGAGCGGGTACGGTTCCGCAATCTGCTGTCCGAGTTTGCGCAGGACCGCATCGTTTTGATTTCCACCCACATCGTGTCGGATGTGGAATACATTGCGGCCGAAAACGCCGTGATGAAGGATGGAAAAATCATCGCCGTGGACACCACCGAGGGGCTGGTGCAGCAAATTGAAGGAAAGGTCTGGCAGGGGAGTGCCCCGGCGGGCGAACTGCCCCGGTGGGAGCACCGTCTGCAGGTGGTCAACCTGCGCAACGAGCCGGACGGCACCGTGACACTGCGCTATCTGGCCGAGGCCCCGCAGCTGCCCGGCAGCATCCCGGCCCGGCCCAAACTGGAAGACCTGTATCTGTGGCTGTTCCCGGAAGAAACGGAGGCTGTACAATGAATCTCTACAAACTGGAACTGAAGCGGGTGTGCAAGACCCGCATGACCGCCATTCTGCTGGCCATTGCGTTGGTGCTGGCTGTGGTCATGGCATATCTGCCGGTGACCTTTATCGGCTGGACGGAACTGGATGCCAGCGGAAACGAAGTGCGTTACACGGGTCTGAAAGCAATCAGGAAACGGCAGGAGCAGCAGGTATCCGGTACAATCACGCCGGATGTCATGCAGGAAGCACTGGAAGCCTATCAGCGGGTGTACCGGCAGTATGATGCAAGCTCCATCAACGATATCCCGGTCGAGGTATTTTATAAAGAACTTGCCCGGTATCAGCCTCTTGTGAACAACGCAAAGGAAGCCTTTGCCGACCCGAAAACCGGCATGGCACCGGGCGTGATGGGGCTGACCGCAGAGGATATGCAGAACTTTTACAGCCAGCTCCCCAAACGGCTGGAATCGGTGATCTGGCTGGAACAAAGCGGAAAGCCCGGCTATGAGCAGGCGCAGGCCATTGCACAGAAAAAGTTCGATGCTGTACAAAAACCGTTCACCTATTCATTTGGGGTCAGTTCAGACGCAATGGATTACCAGACCCTGTTGAGCTTGCTGCTCACCCTGCTGTGCGCGGTGATTGCGGCCCCGGTGTTTGCATCGGATGCACAGACCGGGGCGCAGGACATCCAATTGTGCACAAAAAACGGCGGTCTGCGGCTAGCAGCGGCAAAGCTAGCGGCGGCGTTTAGTATCACAGGGGCGGCGTATCTGCTCTGCGGCGTGGTGTGGATCCTGGTCACGAATGCTCTATTTGGCTGGGAAAGTACCCAAACTTCCGTGCAATGGCTGTTTTCTGTGACCAGCCTGCTGCCGTATACCGTTGGCCAGCTGGAGTGGGTCATGCTGGTGGCAAACTTCCTGATCTTCTTTGCGGAGGTGGCCTTTGTGCTGATGGCATCCGTATGGGCCAAGAACAACCTGACCGCTTTGTCTGTGGCGCTGATCAGTGTGGTGGCCCCGCTCATTGTCTATATGGTGGTGCCCGGGTCGCTGGGAGAGTGGTTGTCCACTCTGCTCCCGGCGGGCGGCATCGGCCTGTCCAACGCCCTGCTTTATAAGATGTACAGCTTTGACTTCCTCTTTGCGGGCGGACATGCCTTCTTCCAGGCCGATGTGCTGCGGGCGCTGGCCCCGGTCAAGATCGTGCTCTTTTTGGCACTGGCTGTGTGGGGCTACCGGCGGAAGATGGTGCGGTGAGCGAACCTGCCGCACCTCTTGACAAAAATCCGCGATGCCACTATACTAAAGACAAAGGAAAGGCACTGGCTGCTCATGTGGTCAGCTCCTTACCGGCATTATGTCAAAAGATTGACCGCCTGGGTTTGGGAGACAGAGGCGGTCAATCTTTTTTGCTTTTGGAATAATGTTTTGCTTTCGCAGTCGCTTTGGGCCTGCCCCGAAAGACATCCCTTGCGATCATCCAGGTGATCTGGACCACGCCAATAAGAAGGTTCAGTGCGGAAAAACAATATCTTTCATGCAATTTTCGCGGCGATCCATCCGTTTTTATGGCAAAGGAACTTTGTTTCTGGTATACTGAAACCAGAGAGATATTTTTCCGCCTTTTTACCGGGCCCTTACATATTGAAGGAACACTGCCATGAAAACCATCTACATCCTGCTCACCCGCTCGGGCACGCTGCTGTCCAACCTGGTCTACGCCGTCACCGGGGCAAACTATACCCATGCGTCCCTTGCCTTTGACGAAGACTTTGGCTGCCTGTACAGCTCCACCCGCAAGAATGGCTATACCATGTTCCCGGCGGGCCCCAGCAGGGAGTACCTGAACCGGGGCGTGTTCCGCCTGCGGGAAAACGTGCCCTGCGCGCTGTATGCGCTGGAAGTGACGGACGAAGCTTACGTCCGCGCCCGCCGCCGTGCCGACCACATGATGGCCCATGGCAATCTGTACCGGTTCAACGTGCTGGGCCTTGCGCTGTGCGGGCTGCACATCCGGTGGAAGCGCCGCCGCCACTATTTCTGCTCCCAGTTCGTCAGCGAGGTGCTGGAAAAAAGCGGCTCCATGCAGCTGCCCAAGCACAGCACCCTGATGCACCCGAACGACTACACCCGGCTGGAACAGCTGCGCTGTGTCTATGAAGGCCCCCTGGCCGGTCTGCCCCAGCGCCGGAAGATGGCGTTTGACGAGAGCGAGACGGTGGTCAGCGTCTATCTGGGGCTGGCGCTGGGCCTCGTCCGCGCGGGCGTTTCCGGCGTGAAAAACATTTTTTGAAAAAATTGAAATTTTGTGTTGACAAAGTACGACCTCTATGCTAAAATAATCGAGTCGGGAGCGAACGCCCGATGCAAAATGGACGTATGGCCCGTTGGTCAAGCGGTTAAGACAGAGGCCTCTCACGCCTTTAACATCGGTTCGATTCCGGTACGGGTCACCATTTTATAGTAGTAAAACGGCTGTATGCCGTTTTATATAGATGCCTCTTTAGCTCAGTCGGTTAGAGCACCTGACTGTTAATCAGGGTGTCGCCTGTTCGAGTCAGGCAAGAGGCGCCAGCAAAGCGATGGGAATTTTTCCATCGCTTTTTTCTTTTTCCCGGCGGCTTTTGTTGACAGGGCCCGCGGGGCGGGATATACTTACAATAATAAATGTAAGTGAAAATCTCTCGTTTCTGAGAGCTAAAGGAGAACACCATGAAAAAAGTTATTCTGACCGGCGACCGTCCTACCGGCCGCCTGCATGTGGGCCACTACGTCGGCTCCCTGAAAGAGCGTGTGCGCCTGCAGAACTCCGGCGAGTACGACGAAATTTACGTCATGATCGCCGATGCACAGGCCCTGACCGACAACGCCGATAACCCCGAGAAGGTGCGCCAGAACATCCTGCAGGTGGCACTGGACTACCTGGCCTGCGGCATCGACCCGGCCAAGACCCACATCTTCATCCAGTCCATGGTGCCCGAGCTCACCGAGCTGAGCTTCTATTACATGAACCTCGTCACCGTGAGCCGCCTGCAGCGCAACCCTACCGTGAAGACCGAGATCCAGATGCGCAACTTTGAGACCAGCATCCCGGTGGGCTTCTTCTGCTACCCCATCAGTCAGGCTGCCGATATCACCGCCTTCAAGGCCACCACCGTGCCCGCCGGCGAGGACCAGAAGCCCATGATCGAGCAGTGCTGCGAGATCGTGCACAAGTTCAACGCTGTCTACGGCGAAACGCTGGTGGAGCCCGAGATCGTTCTGCCCCAGAACGCCGCCTGCCTGCGCCTGCCCGGCATCGACGGCAAGGCCAAGATGAGCAAATCTCTCGGCAACTGCATCTACCTCTCCGAGGAGCCGGAGGACATCAAGAAGAAGGTCATGTCCATGTACACCGACCCGAACCACCTGCGTGTGCAGGACCCCGGCAAGGTGGAGGGCAACCCGGTGTTCATCTATCTGGACGCTTTCTGCCGCCCGGAGCACTTCGCCGAGTTCTGGCCCGAGTACCAGAACCTCGACGAGCTGAAGGCCCACTACCAGCGCGGCGGCCTGGGCGATGTGAAGGTGAAGAAGTTCCTCAACAGCGTCATGCAGGCAGAGCTGGAGCCCATCCGCACCCGCCGCAAGGAGTGGGAGCAGCGCCTGCCGGAAGTGGTGGAAATTCTGAAAGAGGGCAGTGCCTACGCCGAAAAGACTGCCGCCGCCACCCTGGCCGATGTCCGCAAGTCCATGCGCATCGACTACTTTGACAACGATAACCTGCTGAAATAAAAACGAAGGGGGCTGTTACACGGTATCTGTGTAACGGCCCCTTTTTGCACGAAAGGAGTAGGTTCTAATGTATCAGGCATCCGATGCACGCTATTCTTCCATGCCGTATCACCGCTGCGGCAAAAGCGGCCTGCTGCTGCCGGCTGTCTCGCTGGGCTTCTGGCACAATTTTGGCGACACCGGCCACTACGAGACCATGAAGCAGCTCTGCTTCACGGCCTTCGACCACGGCATCACTCACTTTGACCTTGCCAACAACTATGGCCCGGAGCCGGGCAGTGCCGAGAAGAACCTCGGCCGCATCCTGCACGAGAACTTCATGCCCTACCGCGATGAGCTCATCATCAGCACCAAAGCGGGCTACACCATGTGGGACGGCCCCTACGGCGACTGGGGCAGCCGCAAGTATCTGCTGGCAAGCCTGGACCAGAGCTTGAAGCGTCTGGGCCTGGACTACGTGGACATCTACTACCACCACCGCATGGACCCCAACACCCCGCTGGAGGAGACCATGGGGGCCCTTGCCACTGCCGTGCAGAGCGGCAAGGCGCTGTACGCGGGCCTGTCCAATTATAACGGCGAAACGCTGGAAAAGGCCGCCGCCATCCTGAACGAGCTGCACGTGCCCTTCGTCATCAACCAGAACCGCTATTCCATCTTTGACCGCACCATCGAGCAGAACGGCCTGAAGAAGACAGCCGTGCGCCTGAACAAGGGCATCATCGCCTTCAGCCCGCTGGCACAGGGCCTGCTGACCAACCGCTACCTCAACGGCATCCCGGAGGACAGCCGTGTGCGCACCGATGGCCGCTTTTTGAAGGAATCTGCCCTCACCGAAGAAAAACTGGCGCAGATCCGCGCCCTGAACGAGATCGCGGCGTCCCGCGGGCAGACGCTGGCCGAGATGGCGCTGGCGTGGATCCTGAAGGACGGCGAAGTGACCAGTGTGCTGATCGGTGCTTCCCGCCCGGAGCAGATTCTGGACAACATCAAGGCGCTGGAAAACACCACCTTTACAAAAGAAGAACTGGAAGCCATTGATAAGGCTTCCGGGTTTGCAAAATAATAGGCTTCCCCCTTGGGAAAGACTCTCCCCGGTCGGGGAGAGATGTCGCAATAGCGACAAAGCGGGGAATAGCTGTCGCGAAAGCGACGGATGAGGGGGAAGCTATCTTTAGATTTCGCTCGGCTAGAGCAGCATCTGACCACAACTGCCCCTCATCCGTCTGCTCCCGTTGGCCGCATCCACCTTCCCCCTCGGGGAAAGGCTATCCAAAGGAGAATTTTATGTCCAAAACCGTCTGGATCACCGGCGCAAGCTCCGGCATCGGGCAGGAGTTTGCGCGCCGCTACGCAAAAATGGGCTGTCGGCTCATCCTCACTGCCCGCCGCACCGACCGTCTGGAAGCCCTCGCGGCCGAGCTGGGCACGCCCTGCCGCATCCTGCCCGCCGACCTTGCCGACGAAGCGGACTGCACCCGGCTGTGCGCCGCGCTGGCAGGGGAGAACATCGACATTTTTATCAACAACGCGGGCTTCGGCGTCTGCGGCAGCTATCTGGAAACGGATGCTGCCCGGGAAGAAGAAATGATCAAAGTGAACGTGGCCGCCATGGCCCGGCTGTTCCACTTTGCGGTGCGCAAGATGGACGCGGCAGGCGGCGGCACCATCCTCAACGTGGCATCCTCGGCGGGGCTGCTGCCCGGCGGGCCCTACATGGCGGGCTACTACGCCAGCAAGGCTTATGTGGTCAGTCTGACCCGGGGCGTGGCCGAAGAACTGCGGGAGAACCGCAGCCCGGTATACGTCTGCGCCCTCTGCCCGGGACCGGTGAACACCGAGTTCAACGACCGGGCAGGCGTGGTGTTTGCCCTCAATGGCATCACGCCGGAGTTTTGCGTGGAGGAAGCCCTGCTGGGTATGATGCACCACAAGACCGTCATCGTGCCGTCGGCCTTCATGCGGCTGTGCACCGGCGCGCAGAAGCTTCTGCCCACCCCGCTGCTGATGCCCATCGTGGCGCGGCAGCAGAAAAAGAAGCTGGGATGATAGAAGAAGACCGGACTGCAGTTTTGCAGTCCGGTCTTTTGCATCTGCTATTAAAGTGCGATGCCCAGCAGCAGGAACAGCGCACCCAGAACGCCCATGCCGCCAAGCGCGGCTCTGGTGAGCTGCTTGTCCCGCTTTTCGTAATCTGCGGCGGCCTGCCCGACGTATACGGTGCAGTCTGCGCTGCGGCCCTCCGGGGTGCGGACCGTGACGATGGCTTTTCCGTCAGCCACGGCAGTGACGGTGCCGCTGGCGTCCACGACGGCTACGGAGGGGTCAGAGCTTGTCCATTGCAGTGCCACAGCGGAGGGCTCCTGCACAGCCACAGTGGGGATCAGGTCCTGCTGGCTGCCCACGCTGTGCAGCAGAAGAACGTCTGCATCCAGCGTGACTTTGCCGATCTCGGAAGTGACCGTTACGGTGCAGGTCAGCGTTTCGCCCTGCGTGGTGTATGCATGGATGACTGCTTTGCCGGGGGCCAGCGCCGTGACAAGGCCGCTGGCATCCACCGAAGCGACGGCCGGGGCAGAGCTGCTCCACTGGTAAACGGAACACCCGGCACGGGAGACAGACTTTAGTGCCAGCTGGCGGCGGGGGTTGGGATTCTGCCACGTCTGGGTCATTTCCAGTGCGGTCAGTTCCAGCTCAGAGCGTTCGGTCACGGGCAGTTCCGGCTGTACGGTGATGATGTAAAGTGAGGAGGTCTCGGTCTGGCCGGGGGAGACGGCCCCGGCAGCCAGCGGTGCGGACAGTACCAGACAGCTCAAAGCCAGAGAAGCGAAAATGATTGCGTGTTTTTTCATGGCAGGACTCCTTTTCTTTTGTGAGAATCATTCTTGATCGTGAGAATACAGGAAAGTCGTACTTATGTCAAGAAGAAACAGAGAGAGGCCTGCAACTTTGTCAACAAGCCTAAATTTCAGTGCACGGTTTTGTGCGTTCTGATGATGAATGAAAAGTTGCATACAAGCGATTCTGCACTTTTGGCAGATTTGCGCAGTTTTTGATGAAAAAATCTGCCATGCAAAAGAAATTACAGTAAAAATGCGTAAGAAAATGCCTTGACAGCGCCGGAAAAGAATGTTAGTCTAGTATACAAGAGAGGTGCGGCCACGCTTCGGCGTCTGCCGCGCCCTGCAAAGCTGAACGGGGAAATCTTCCCCCGCTGAAAGAACAATTTGATTGGAGGACTTATTTATGGCACAGTGCACTCCCAAATCTTTTGACCTGACCGGCAAGGTGGCTCTGATCACCGGCGCATCCTACGGCATCGGCATGGCTATTGCAAAGGCTATGGCCGCTAACGGTGCGACCATCGTCTTCAACGACATCAAGCAGGAGCTGGTCGATAAGGGCCTGGCTGCTTATGAGGAAGCCGGCATCAAGGCACACGGCTACGTCTGCGACGTGACCGATGAGGACGCTGTCAATGCTCTGGTGGCAAAGATCACCGAGGAAGTCGGCCACATCAACATTCTGGTCAACAACGCCGGTATCATCAAGCGCATCCCCATGACCGAGATGAGCGCTGCCCAGTTCCGTCAGGTCATCGACGTGGACCTGAACGCTCCCTTCATCGTGGCAAAGGCTGTCATCCCCGATATGATCGCTCAGGGCGGCGGCAAGATCATCAACATCTGCTCCATGATGAGCGAGCTGGGCCGTGAGACCGTCTCCGCTTACGCTGCTGCCAAGGGCGGCCTGAAGATGCTCACCAAGAACATCGCTTCCGAGTACGGCGCCTACAACATCCAGTGCAACGGCATCGGACCCGGCTACATTGCTACCCCGCAGACCGCACCCCTGCGCGAGATCCAGCCCGACGGCAGCCGTCATCCCTTCGACCAGTTCATCGTTGCCAAGACCCCCGCAGGCCGCTGGGGCGAGGCCGAGGATCTGGGCGGACCCGCTGTCTTCCTGGCATCTGCCGCTTCTGACTTTGTCAACGGCCTGATCCTGTACGTTGACGGCGGCATCCTGGCTTACATCGGCAAGCAGCCCCAGTAATTGCTGAGGGCGCTCCCGCAGAAAAGCCTGAATCAATGAGCGCGGCGGCAGCCGGGCAGGCCTGACCTGCTGGCTGCCGCTTTTTGTATTTGTATGCGAAAGGATGTTATGCTATAATGGAAAAACAGCATAAGGACGCGGCGTGGGTCCCCCATGCCGAGATCGAGCCCGAAGTCTGCGGCAAAGGCGTCAAGCGCCGGGTGCTGGCCTACAGCAAGGACGCCATGTGCGTGGAGAACACCTTTGAGACCGGCGGTGTAGGTGCCATGCACTGCCATCCCCACACCCAGATCACCTACATCGTCTCCGGCCGCTACCGCTTCACCATCGGGGACGAGACCCGCGAGGTGGGCCCCGGCGACACCCTGCTCAAGCAGAACGGCGTCATGCACGGCTGCGTCTGCCTGGAAGGCGGCGTGATGCTGGATTTCTTCACCCCCATGCGGGAAGACTTTGTCTGATGCCTGCCCCGCGCAGGAAGTAAAAATAAGAAGGAGATTCACTGTTATGAAGATCGCACTCATCAACGAGAACAGCCAGGCCGCCAAGAACGGCATCATCGAGGCCGCCCTGAAGAAGGTCGTGGAGCCCATGGGCCACGAGGTGGTCAACTACGGCATGTACGCTGCGGACGATGCTGCACAGCTGACCTATGTCCAGTGCGGCATTCTGGCTGCCATCCTGCTGAACAGCGGCGCAGCCGATTACGTCATCACCGGCTGCGGCACCGGCGAGGGTGCCATGCTGGCCCTGAACAGCTTCCCCGGCGTCATCTGCGGCCATGTGGAAGACCCCGTGGATGCCTACACCTTTGCCCACGTCAACGACGGCAACGCCGTTGCCATGCCCTTTGCCAAGGGCTTCGGCTGGGGCGGCGAGCTGAACCTTGAGTACTGCTTCGAGAAGCTGTTCGGCTTCGGCCACGGCCAGGGCTACCCCAAGGAGCGCGTGGAGCCCGAACAGCGCAACAAGAAGATCCTGGACGGCGTGCGCGCCGTGGCCTTCAAGCCGCTGGTGGAGATCCTGCAGGGCATCGATCAGGACCTGGTCAAGGGTGCCGTTGCCGGTGAGAAGTTCAGCGAGCTGTTCTTTGCTTCCTGCAAGGACGATGCGTTGGCCGCTTACATCAAGACCCTGCTGTAAAGCGCGGGGGATGACACCATGGAATGGCTTTATCATCTGAACGCAGGCGCCACCCACGGGCTGGAAATGTTTCTGGAGACGGCGGTGCCGATGATCGCGGGCCTTGCCGAAGTGATCGGCCTGTTCATCATCATCACCAGCCTTGCCAAGGCGACCTACCACTATGTGCGCGCCACCTTTTTCCACGATCACCACGACTTCCATCATGAGATGAGCAGCGGCCTGACCACCGCGCTGGAATTTCTGATGTCGGCCGAGATCGCCAAGACCTTCCTGCTGCAAAATCTGGAATCGGTCATCCCGCTGGCGGCCACCTTCGCGCTGCGCGCCATGATGAGCCTGATGCTGCACTGGGAAATGCAGGGCGGCCGCCGCTCCGGCCGCAAAAAAGAGGAAAATGACGCGGGCGAAGAAAAAGAATGACTCACAAAGTTTTGCCAAACTTTTGCCCAGTCCACTTTCCCTGTGTTGTGAAAAACGTAAAACCTTAACGTGAACTCTTGACAGGGTTGCACAAAGAGACTATACTCGTGCCATCGAAAGCAAAGGCGCTGACGGAAGCAATTCCGCCAGCGCCTTTTGTGTTTTCGGGGATATTGCCGCTCGGGAGGAATAGAGGGCCTTCTGAACGGTGAAAACAACGCTCCTGCGTGTGATCGGTATGAGGAGCGCGGCACGCGCTGCAGGGTTCTGGTGCTTTGCGGCAACACATCGTGGGGAGGTTAGAAAGTTATGTTCAGCTCCGTCAACACCTGTTGGACGCTCGTGGGAGCGTTCCTCGTCTACTTCATGCAGGCGGGCTTCGCCTTGTGTGAAGCCGGTTTTACCCGTGCGAAGAACACCGGCAATATTCTGATGAAGAACATGATGGACTTCTGCATCGGCACCCCGTGCTACTGGCTCATCGGCTTCGGTCTGATGTTCGGCGGCACCGGCGCTCTGATCGGCGGCTTCGACCCGTTCATCCAGGGCGACTACAGCCATCTGGGTCTGGATATCCCGCTGTGGGTCTACATCGTGTTCCAGACCGTGTTCTGCGCAACGGCCGCCACCATCGTCTCCGGCTCCATGGCCGAGCGCACCAACTTCAAGGCTTACTGTGTTTATTCCGCAGCCATCTCGCTGGTGGTTTATCCCATCTGCGGCCACTGGATGTGGGGCGGCGGCTGGCTGCAGAGCATGGGCTTCCATGACTTTGCCGGTTCCGCAGCCGTGCACAACGTGGGCGGCGTCATCGCCCTGCTGGGCGCCTGGATGCTGGGCCCCCGCATTGGCAAGTACGACAAGAACGGCAAGCCCCATGCCATCCCCGGCCACAACCTGACCGCCGGTGCACTGGGCGTGTTCATCCTGTGGTTCTGCTGGTTCGGCTTCAACGGCGGTTCTTCCCTGAGCCTGTCCACCGACGCCACCATGACCCTGACCGGTCTGGTCTGCTTCAACACGAACCTCGCCGCAGCCGTTTCCACCTGCGTGACCATGATCTTCACCTGGGTGCGCTACGGCAAACCCGATGTCTCCATGACCCTGAACGGTTCTCTGGCGGGTCTGGTGGCCATCACCGCAGGCTGCGACACCGTTTCGCCCTTCGGCGCTTTCTTCATCGGTCTGGTGGCCGGTTTCCTCGTTGTGCTGAGCGTTGAGTTCTTCGACAACATCGCCAAGGTGGATGACCCCGTTGGTGCGGTCTCCGTCCACTTTGCAAACGGCGTGTGGGGCACCATCGCCGTGGGCCTGTTCTCCACCGGCGCCAACACCGAGCACGCCGGCCTGTTCTACGGCGGCGGCCTGGCGCAGCTGGGCACCCAGCTGCTGGGTCTGGTCTGCGTGGACCTGTACGTTGTCATCGTGATGTTCATCATCTTCAAGCTCATTGATAAGTTCATCGGCCTGCGCGTTCCGGCCGAGGTGGAGATCGACGGTCTGGATATCCACGAGCACGGTCTGGCATCCGCCTACGCTGGCTTCTCCATCTCCGACGCAAACTCTGCCGCCATGGTGCCCAACGAGAACACCGACCTCGGCGAGGACGATGTGACCAAGGCCACCGACCGCCAGATCAGCGCCGCAGTGCCTGTGGTGCGTGAGCCTTCGCCCGTCATCCACGATGGCGTGTACGACACCGGTATGCACAAGGTGTCCATCATTGCAAAGCTGTCCAAGTTCGATCAGCTCAAGACCGCCCTCAACGATCTGGGCGTCACCGGCATGACCGTCACCCAGGTGATGGGCTGCGGCATCCAGAAGGGCACTTCTGAAAAGTACCGCGGCGTGCCCGTGGACAGCACCCTGCTGCCCAAGATCAAGGTGGAGGTCATCGTCTCCAAGATCAGCGTGGACGCTGTGGTGGAGGCCGCCAAGAAGGCCCTGTACACCGGCCACATCGGCGACGGCAAGATCTTTGTCTACAACGTGACCCGTGTGGTCAAGATCCGCACCGGCGAGGAAGACTTCGCCGCCCTGCAGGATGTGGAGTAACGCTCCACGGCTCTAACAGCTGTCCTGCTGCAGTGCAGGTGCACCGGCCCGACACCGGTTCCTGCCCTGTGGTGTGACAAATAGATTTGTTCTCCTTTTTCCTTTTTTCTGATCCGAAATCTCAAACTGGCAACCAAATCAAAGGCCCCGCTTCTGCGCACAAAGAAGCGGGGCTTTTGGCGTATAAAAAACCGTTCAGCGCAGAAAAATCATTTTTCCAGCATCTATCCCTTGATTTTTTCGCCCCGGCGTGCTACAATCAGCGTAGTTTCATCCTGTTGAAAATGTTGATGCGGACAAACCGAAGCTCCGTACCCCATGCCGCAGAGAGGGCTGCCCCGTTTCCGGGTGCTGCAAGCAGCCTGCCATGGCCCCGGCTTCTACCACCGCAGAGTGCAGAGGCGAACCTCTGCCGGGCGTGCCCGTTACAGCGCAGCGAGCGGCGTACCTTTTAGAAAAGGCGCGCAATTCGGGTGGAACCGTGGAACGCTGTTGATGATTTTATCAGGCGCTTCATCCCGTTATTGGTGCGGGGTGAAGCGTCTTTTTTGTTTTTTATTTTATCTTGTCAAAGGAGCAAACACCATGAAGATCATCTATAAGGACGGCCATGTGGACGAGTGCCCGCAGGACCAGGAACTGCACGTCATCCGCCACACCGCAGCCCACATCATGGCACAGGCCATCAAGCGCCTGTACCCGCAGGCTGATTTCGCCTTTGGCCCGGCCACCGAGAACGGCTTCTACTACGATGTCGATCTGGGCGACACCAGGCTCTCCGACGAAGACCTTGCCAACATCGAAAAAGAGATGCGCAAGATCGTCAAGGAGAACCTGCCCATCAAGCCCTTCATCCTGCCCCGCGCCGAGGCCGTGAAGCTGATGGAGGAGCGTCAGGAGCACTACAAGGTGGAGCACATGGCAGATCTGGCTGACGAGACCGAGTTCAGCTTCTTCCAGCAGGGCGAGTACGTGGATATGTGCATCGGACCCCACCTGACCTACACCAAGGCGCTGAAGGCCTTCAAGATCACCCAGCAGTCCGGCGCATACTGGAAGAACGACAAGGAAAACAAGATGCTGACCCGTATCAACGGCGTGGCATTCCACAACCAGGAAGAGCTGGAAGCCTGGGAGAAGGAGCAGCAGGAGGCCCGTGAGCGCGATCACCGCAAGATCGGCAAGGAGATGGGCCTGTTCATGACCGACGATCTGGTGGGCCGCGGCCTGCCCATGTTCCTGCCCGCAGGCTACACCGTCTGGCAGGAGCTGGAGAACTATATCAAGGAGAAGGAGCGTGCACGCGGCTACCTGCACGTGATGACCCCCTGCATCGGTACCGTGAACCTGTACAAGACCTCCGGCCACTGGGATCACTACCGTGAGAACATGTTCCCCGCCATGGAGATGGAGGGCGAGAGCTACGTCCTGCGCCCGATGAACTGCCCCCATCACATGATGATCTACGCAAACCGTCCCCACTCCTACCGTGACCTGCCCATGCGCATCGGCGAGATCGCCCACGACTTCCGTTACGAGTCCTCCGGCACCCTGAAGGGCATCGAGCGCGGCCGTCACTTCTGCCAGAACGATGCTCACCTGTTCTGCACCCCGGAGCAGATCAAGAGCGAGGTCGCAAACGTGTGCAACCTGATCTTTGAGGTGTACAAGGACTTCAACATCACCGATTACCGCTGCGTGCTGAGCCTGCGTGATCCTGCCGATAAGAAGAAGTACCACGACGATGATGCCATGTGGAACCATGCAGAGCAGGCCCTGCGCGAAGTGCTGACCGAGCTGGGCATCCACTTCACCGAGGAGATCGGCGAGGCTGCCTTCTACGGCCCCAAGCTGGACGTGAACGTCAAGCCCGCTGTGGGTGCGGAGTACACCCTGTCCACCTGCCAGCTGGACTTCTGCCTGCCCGCCAAGTTCCACCTGACCTATGTGGACAAGGACGGCACCGAAAAGACCCCTGTGGTGCTGCACCGCGCCATCCTGGGCTCTCTGGACCGCTTCATGGCTTACCTGATCGAGGAGACCAAGGGCAAGTTCCCCACCTGGCTGGCTCCCACCCAGGTCAAGGTGCTGCCCGTCTCCGAAAAGACCCTGGACTACGCCCAGGGAGTGACCGAGAAGCTGGCCGAGGCCGGTGTCCGCGTTGTGCTGGATGACGACAACCAGAAGATCGGCTACAAGATCCGTGCTGCACAGCAGGTGGACCGCGTGCCCTATATGCTGGTGCTGGGTGCCAAGGAAGCCGAAGCCGGCAACATCTCCGTGCGTGACCGTAAGGGCGAGACCACCACGATGGAACTGGATGCATTCATCGCAAAGGTGACTGCCGAGATCCGCAGCCGCAGCCTGTAAGCAGACACTGTAAAAACACAAAGCGCCGCTTTCCCGGCAGGGGAGAGCGGCGCTTTTCTGTATGGCAACAACGAATGTAAGTATCCGTATGGATGCCGCAAACTGAAAAAATAAAAAATACCGCTGCCTTGACTTTTTTGCAAGGATGCATATAATAAGGGTAGAGAAAGTTGATAGAGATTGAGTATTGCATCGGTCTCACACAAAAGTGAATCCCCTCGGAGTTGCCGCTCCAAGGGGGTTCTTGTGCTTACTTGCCCTTGCGGTGACTATCAAGCCACTTGCACAGATAGTTTGCCGTTATCTGCGCTGCGACAGCCACGAGAAAGTTGACTAAAATTGAGCTCATCGGTCCTCACCCCCTTCTGATGCCAGAATGGGAAGGGCAGCGTGACCAGTATAGCATAAAAATCGACAGTGTGCAATTTTCGGCAAATAACAACACATAAACGGGAAGGCCCTGTTCCGATCGGAACGGGGCCTTCGCTTATGTTATATACTCCGTAAAGAGAGTTACGCGTTTTCCTTCTGGACGCTCTTGACGGCCAGGGCCTTGGCGGGCTTCATCAGCAGCACGCAGACGCCGTTGAAGATGACGGAACCCACGATGAAGGTGATGAAGAACTGGGGCAGGTGGGTGGCCAGGGCGGTGGTGTCGATGCAGGCCACGGTCAGGTAGGCAAAGCCCACGTTGTTCAGCACCTTGGGTGCGTAGGGGTGCAGGATGATGAGGATGAACAGCACCACGGCCAGCGGGATGAGGAAGCCGAAGAAGCCGCCCAGCACCGGGGTCAGCGCGGTGATGCTCAGCAGGGCTACGACGGTGAGGACAAGGCCCACCAGACCGCCCAGCTCCACCGTCCAGAAGCGGTCTTTCACGTCACCTTCCAGTGTGAACATCATGATATTGCTCAGGAAGATGAGCCAGCTGTATTCCATGCCGGTCACGTGGATGATGGCGTTGGCAATGAGGATCCACGCCAGCAGCATCAGGCGGAAGTACAGCAGAAAGCGCTTGGTCACGGCTTCATTCATGATAAAATACCTCTTTCCTGGTTGGATTGGAAAGCAAAACTTTCCTTCAAAACGGATTTTTGACAGGTAAAACCTGCGGTTGATGCTATCAGTATACAATATTTACATGCTGAAAACAATACTTTCGCAAGAATAAATTGCATATTTTGGAAATTTTACCTTGCAGAACAAAAGGAAAGAGACTTCTCACCCGGCACACTCGCCTTGCTGCGCGTTTTGAGAAAGCGGGTGAACGCTCTTGCCCCCGCCCTGCAACGGGAGTATAATAAGCCAAAGAGCATTCTGCCGCATCTGCGGCTTGAACAGGGGAGGAACCTGATATGAACAAACCGGTACTGGTGGTCATGGCGGCCGGCATGGGCAGCCGCTACGGCGGCATGAAGCAGATCGACCCGGTGGGCCCGAACGGCCAGGTCATCGTGGACTATTCGCTCTACGACGCCTGCCGCGCAGGCTTTGAGACAGTGATCTTCGTCATCAAGCATGAGATCGAGGCGGCGTTCAAGGCCGCCATCGGCGACCGCGTGTCCAAGGCTATGAACGTGAAATACGCCTTCCAGCAGCTGGACGAACTGCCCGCAGGCTTTGCCATCCCGGAGGGGCGCGTCAAGCCCTGGGGCACCTGCCACGCCGTGCTGGCAGCAAAGGACCTCATCGACGGTCCGTTCGCGGTCATCAACGCCGACGACTACTACGGCCCCGAGGCCTTCCGGGTGATGTACGATTACCTGTCCACCCACGAGGACGGCGATTTCTACGACTACTGTATGGTGAGCTACCTGCTCAAAAACACCGTGTCCGAAAACGGCAGCGTGGCCCGCGGCGTGTGCGTCACCAACCCCGATGGCACTTTGCACAGCGTCACCGAGCGCACCCGCATCGAGACTTACGAGGGCGGCGTGCACTACACCGAGGATGGCGGCGCAAGCTGGACCGACCTGCCCGGCGAGACGCCTGTGAGCATGAACCTGTGGGGCTTCGGCCGCAGCTTCCTGGATGAAGCCGAGCAGCGCTTTGCAGGCTGGCTGACCGAGAACCTGCCGAAAAATCCGCTCAAGTGCGAGTATTTCCTGCCGCTTGTGGTGACGGAACTCATCGAAGAAGGCAAGGCAAAAATTCAGGTGCTGCGCAGCACCGATAAATGGTACGGCGTGACCTACCGCGAGGATAAGCCGCTGGTGGTGCAGGCCATTGCCCGCAAGACCGCCGAAGGCCAGTACCCGGAAAACCTCTGGCAGTAAGAGCAGCAAAAATCAAAAGCAGCCGTTCCCCGGCCGGGGAACGGCTGCTTTTTTGCGTGCGGGTCAGGCCTGTTTGTCGGTATCCTGCGGGTCCTCGTCTTTCTTGGCAAGGAGCTGGCGCAGCGACTTCAGGCTGGTGTTTTTCACGCCGTGCTTCAGGTCCGGGAAAGCGCGGATCATGCGGCGCGGTCCGATGATGCGGGGCGTGCGCAGCAGCTGGGCCTGCATCTCGTCGCTGCGGGCCTGCAGCTCTGCGGCCAGCTGTTCCAGCTTCAGCAGTTCGGCGGCGCGCTCGGCCGTGCCCTTGGCGGCCAGCTGGGCAGCCTTGGCGGCTTCGGCCGCGTTGAGTTTGGCGATCTCCGAAGCGTGCTTGGCGGCGTCCATGGCCTCGTCGGTCTTGGCGCGGACGGCGGCCATGGTCTCACGCAGGCTGCGCTTTTCCGGCGCAGCGTCGCGGGCCTCGGCGGCAGCCAGCTTCAGCTGCAGGCGCTGCTCGTCCAGCTTCTGGTCGGCAGTCAGGGTGGTGATGCCCAGCAGCTGGGTCATGGCGTCGCTCACGGCGTGGATGCTGTCTGCCAGCTGTTCCATGGCGTCCAGCGTCTTGGAAAGGCCGGATGCCGCAAAGGCAGTGACCACCACATCGGCCGCATACACGGCGTAGAGCACGCACATGAGCACAAGCCCGGCGAAGGGCGGGATCATATCCACAAAGCTGGCAATGACCGGGTGGACGATGCGCATGACCACCAGCGTGCCCACGCCCCACAGCAGGCAGAACTCCAGGCAGATGTAGCCGCCGATGTTGAAGGGGAAGTCGCTGTAGTCCCACCAGCGGGTGTGGTAGACCTTATACAGCAGCCAGCCGCCCACCAGTTCCAGGGCGCTGGGCAGGATGACGCCGCCGATGTACAGCAGCAGGATGCTGCCCTGCAGCGGGGTGAGCAGGAACAGTACCAAAATCATGCCAAAACCGTAGATGGGGCACACCGGGCCGTTGAGAAAGCCGCGGTTCACCAGCTGGCCGGTGGTGGCGGCGGCGTAGATGACCTCCAGACACCAGCCGATGCAGGAGTAGATCAGGAAGTACGCCAGGATGTGGTACAGCGAAAAACCGAATACCACGGTGTCCGTCAGAAAGGAAAGCATAAAATACCTCCAACTTTAAGTTCCTCGCCCTCTCCGTCATTGCTGACGCAATGCCACCTCTCCCTTCGGGAGAGCTGTCGAGCGAAGCGAGACTGAGAGGGCGGGATGACTGCTTTTGTCAGATCTGCTTGTTTACAATTTTGTATTCATCGCCCGGTTCAAAGAACGGGCAGGCGGCGGTTGCGTGGGAGAGATAGCGTGCCATCTCGTCCTCGTCCAGGGAGCCGCCCTCGGCGCAGTAATAGCTGCCGTATTCGTCCTGCACGTTGTTCAGGCAGACTTCGCAGGGGTCATTCATGGGCTTCGCCTTCCTGTGCGGCTTTGGCGGCAGCCTCGGCGGCTTCGCGGGCCTGCCGCTTGAGCACCTTGGGTTCGATCCAGGTCACGCTGGCGGGGTCCGGGTTCTTGCGGGCGATCAGGGCCTTGATCTTGATGCCCATTTCGGTGAACATGCCTTCGTGCTCGGTGCGGATGTTCCACGCCGGCTCGTTCTCGTGCAGGTCAAAGGTCATCCACTCGATGTCGTAGCCGGAAGCGGGGAAGTACTCCAGACTGTCGCGGAACAGGTCGTCGTCGTCAGTTTTGAAATAAATTTCGCCGCCGTCCTTCAAAAACTCGCGGTAGTTGATGAGCTGGCGCGGGTAGGTGAGGCGGTGCTTGTGGGAGGAGCCGTTCTTGCTCCACGGGTTGCAGAAGTTGATGTAGATGCGGCTGACTTCGTCCTCGGCGGTGATGACGCCCTTGATGCGCTCGATGTCGGTGCTCATGATCTTGACGTTGTCGATGGGGCGGTTCGCGGCTTGATAGGCGGCTTCGATCTTGCGCTTGGCGAGGATGAGCACCTTGTCGGTGATGTCGATGCCGAGGTAGTTGTTCTCCGGGTGGGCGCAGGCCAGCTGGGAGATGAAGCCGCCTTTGCCGCAGCCCAGCTCCAGCACGAAGGGCTGCTCCGGGCGGGCATACTGGGCATGCCACTTGCCGCCCCAGATCAGCGGCTCGTGGACGTGGAAATCAGCGGCCATCAGCTCGTCGTGGGCATAGGGTTTGAAACGCATTCTCATAAATGTTGTTCTCCTTATAGCTTTAAGGTTGATAGGGAAAGCTGTGCATATAGATGCACCCTCATCCGGCGCTTACGCGCCACCTTCCCCCGTCTGGGGGAAGGCTTTGACGTTGCAGAAAAGTTTCAGGCTTCCCCCGGTCGGGGGAAGCTGTCACCGCAGGTGACTGATGAGGGCGCTTCCTCGCTCATTTTTTCAAAAACGCCTCCACCTGTTCCGGTGTGGCGGCGCAGCTGCCCTGACAGATGCCGGGCTTGCCGCCGCCGCGTCCGTTCAGGGCGGCATTCAGGGCTTTGGTCAGGGCGCGCACGTCGCCGTCGGCCTGCGCGATGCAGTAGCCGGTGCCCTTTTCGGTGGGCGTCAGCGCGGCACACAGGCCGGTGGTGGCTTCGGTCAGGCGCACCGCCAGCCGGTGCAGGCCGTCCGGGTCAAGGCCCGGCACGGTGCGGATGGCATCCTCACCGGGGTTTACCAGCTGGGCAAGGGCGTCAAACAGCTGGGCACACATGCCAAAATGTGTAAACTTGAGAGCAGTATACTCGTCGTAGACACGATGCACGGCCACAGCAGTCTGGTCGGCCTTGGCCGAGAGCAGCGCGCCGATATCGGCCTGCCGGGCGCGCATGGCCTGCGCGGCCAGCAGTGCCCGCTGCCCGCACACCACGCTCAGCCGCACGCCGCCCTTGTAGTTTTCGGATGCCAGAATTTTGATCTGGCCCACCTGCCCGGATGTGGCGGTGTGGGTGCCGCAGCAGGCGCACACGTCCGCGCCCGGGATGGTCACGATGCGCACTTGGCCATCGATCTCCTTTTTGGAGCGGTAGGTCATCTGGGCCAGCTCCTCCCGGGTCGGGTAGGTGATGACCACCGGCACATTCTGCCAGATGATGCGGTTGGCGGCAAGTTCCGCTGCCTGCAGGCCCTCGGGCGGGATGGGCACACTGGTGTCCATGCGCACGGCTTCGGCCCCGATGTGGAAGCCCACATTCTCGGCCCCGAACATCTGGTGCAGGATGCCGGAAAGGATGTGCTCGCCGGTGTGCTGCTGCATTTTGTCGAACCGCCATTCCCAGTCGATGCGGCCGGTGACGGCGGTGCCGGGCACCGCGCTTTCCGGCAGGGCATCCACGCTGTGCCAGATGATGCCGTCATGCTCGTGCACATCGGTCACGTTCAGCACGGTGCCGTCCGGCAGGGTCAGGGTGCCCCGGTCGGCGGGCTGGCCGCCGCCTTCGGGGTAAAACACCGTGCCGTCCAGCGCGATGCGCCCGCCGCCGGTCTTGGCATCGGCTTCGGCGGCAAGGATGATGCCTTCGCCCTCGGTGCGGAAGGCGTCGCGTTCAAAATATTTTTCAGTGCGCTGCATAGCGCGAGTACCTCCTGTAGATAGAACGATTGAAAATGCCCTCCGCTTGTGCTCTGGGCATATTCAGCGGAAAAATTATTTTTAATTTCGCGTTTGTCGCGGCCTGCGGGCCGCTCCAAACGCATTTTCACGGGTGGGGTCGTGACCCCAAACTGCATTTGCAGTGCCGCTTTCTACGAAAGCGCGGCGCTGCGGGCGAGCGCTTGCTCCCCCGGGGGGAGCTGTCGCGCAGCGACTGAGGGGCTTTAAATGGAGAAGCGAAAAAAGCGTTAAAGCGATAGCGCCGACTGGCGCAGCGCTAGCTTTTTTGTGCTTCGACTTCTTCTTTAGGATTGTCAAGGGCGAGCAGCCCTTGGCCCGTTGCGGGGTGGGTGGAGTCCAGAGGTAGGGAGGGGGGAGTCGGAACACCCCTCCCTGCCTCTGGCCCAGCGGAGCGTCCCTGCACGCTTGCGGCAAGTAGGAACTTCCCGGCTAAAGCGAAAAGCTTGCGGGCGCGCCAGAGGCTCCCTCCCCGAGGGAGCTGTCAAAACCGTCAGGTTTTGACTGAGGGAGTTCAAAGCGTCATCTTTTTCAGTATACCACGTTTTTTGCCTGTGGAAAATAGTCTGCGGATATGTTATTATAAGAATCAACAATGTTCCTGTCGAAATGTTGAAAAGTGAGGAAGGTAAAACCATGCGTGAAAGTGGAATTCTGATGCCGGTGTCCAGCCTGCCCGGCCCTTATGGCATTGGCTGCTTTGGCAAGGAAGCGTTCAAGTTCGTGGATTTTCTGGCCGACGCGGGCCAGAAGATCTGGCAGATCCTGCCGCTGAGCCCCACGGGCTACGGCGACAGCCCCTATCAGAGCTGCTCGGCCTTTGCCGGCAACCCCTATTTCATCGACCTCGATGCCCTGAAGGAAGAAGGCCTGCTCACTGCCGCCCAGCTCAAGGCGGAGGACTGGGGAAAGAACCCCAAAGAGGTGGACTACGGCACCCTCTACGTCAGCCGCTACAAGATGCTGCGCACGGCCTACGCGGCCTGGCGCAAAGCCTGTGCGGGCCTGCATGGCTGCGCTGCCTATTTCCCGGATGACTACTATGCCTTCACCCTCGCCAATGAGGACTGGCTGGACGACTACGCCCTCTACATGGCCCTGAAGACCGCCAACGGCATGAAGAACTGGGTGGAGTGGGAGAAGCCTTACCGCCTGCGCGACAAAAAGGCGCTGGCCGCTTTTGCCGCCGAAAACGCGGAGGAGATCGGCTTCTGGAAGTTCGTGCAGTATAAGTTTGCCACCCAGTGGCAGGCCGTGAAGGCCTATGCCAACGAAAAGGGCGTAAAGATTTTGGGCGATATCCCCATCTACGTCTCCGCCGACTCGGTGGATGCCTGGGTGGGCGGCGAGCTGTTTGAACTGGATGCCGACGGCGGCTTTGCCCGGGTGGCAGGCTGCCCGCCGGATTACTTCTCCGCCGACGGCCAGCTGTGGGGCAACCCGCTCTACGACTGGGCTTACCACAAGAAGACTGGCTACGCCTGGTGGATCAAGCGGGTGCGCCACGCCCTGGGCATTTACGACCTGCTGCGCATCGACCACTTCCGCGGCTTCGACACCTATTGGGCCATCCCGGCCACCAGTACCACCGCCCGCACCGGCAAGTGGGAGAACGGCCCCGGCATGGAGCTGTTCGATGCGCTGGAAGCTGCCCTTGGCAAGCTGCCCATCATTGCCGAGGACTTGGGCGAACTGTTCCCCAGTGTGCGAAAGCTGCTGGCCGACAGCACCTTCCCGGGCATGAAGGTGCTGCAGTTCGCCTTCAGCGGCGGGGACAGCGAGTATCTGCCCCACAACCACGTCAAGAACAGCGTAGTGTATCCCGGCACCCACGATAACACCACCCTGACCGACTGGTGGGAGAACGGCGCCACCGCCAAGGAAAAGGCGAATGCCGCCGTCTACCTGCACCTGACCGGCATGAAGCCCACCGCCAGGGAGTTGGCCGCCGTCAAGACCGATACGGCCCGCATTGCCCTGCTGCGTGCAGCCCTGGGCTCGGTGGCGGACCGCGTCATCGTCCCCATGTACGACTGGCTGGGCCTCGGGGCCGAAGCACACCTGAACACCCCGGGCCGCCTGGGCGGCAACTGGGCCTGGCGTGCGGCCTCCGGCTTTGACACCAAGGCACTGGCAAAAACCATTGCCGACGAATGCAGTGTGTATTGCCGCGTATAATCCGAAGGCTGGAAGCGGAAGATGTTCGACAATCTGACGAAAATGTGAAAACTCCGGCAAAAATTTGTGCGTTTTGCTGGTAAACGGTTCGATGCAATGGTATAATGTCGCTAAAGCAAGGCGGCATTATACCGTTTTTTATTTGCTGTCCGGCAGGGCATGACCGCTGCAACGGAATGGCAGAGGAATTTGCGGTATAATGAGCAGAGCGTTTCCCGAAGTGATGCGGGAAACTGGAAATGGCACACAGCGTATGGGAGTGCTGTGTGCGCAGATGATGGGGAAAAATTATGAAAAAAGAATGGACCGAGCAGGACCTGCGCAGTCTGGCACAGACGGCACAGGCGGCCTTTGAAACGGTGACCCTGACCGAAGAACAGCCGGGTGACGGCTGGCAGGACGACGGCCTGCGTGTGGATTACGAGCTGCGCAACGGCCGGGTGGACTGCGTGCTGCGCCGCCAGGTGGAAGCCGACGGCAAGTGCTTTGAACTGCAGATGGCGGCCCCGCTGGCGGGCAATGTCCTGCCCGAGGAGCGTATGACCCCCCGGGAGCGGGAGCTGTGCCGCGAGGATATGAGCCACGACTTCCTCACCGGCGTGTACAACCGCCGCTATCTGGAGACCGTGTTTGCCGCCAAGCTGGAGCAGTGCGCCGCCGAGGGCCGCAAGGCCGCCGTGGCGCTGGTGTCCATTGACAACGGCCAGAAGCTGCGGGACACCTACGGCCAGCCCGTGATGGACCAGCTGCACTGCTTCGTGGGCAACCAGTGGAAAAAGAGCTTCGACACCCCCGCCGCCCGCATTGTCTGCCGCCTGACCGGCAGCATCTTTGTGGTGGGCAGCCTGGACGCCGACGCAAAGCAGCTGGCCGACGAGATGCGCCTGCTCTACGAGCAGATGCCTCACGCCTGCATCACCACGGTGGGCATGATGCACCGGGTGCCCTTCACTCTGAGCTGCGGCGTGGCCGGGCTGGAGGATGTGCAGGCCAAAAACTGGCAGACACTGTACGAAAAATGCGACGAACGCCTGCGGGCGGCCCAGGCCGTCGGCGGCGACTGCATCCGGGAACACTGAATGACAGAATAAAATCCCCCTTCCGGCACAAGCTAAAGCCAGAAGGGGGATTTTTTGTATGGAAAATCAGAAAAACGACAACCTGAACCTTTTGGAAGCTGTGGTGCAGAACACCGAGATGGGCAAGAACACGCTGGAGCAGATCGTGCCCATGACCGACGATGTGCAGTTCAAGGCCGAGCTGCTGCGCCAGCGCAACGTATACCACCAGCTCAATCAGGAAGCCCACACCGCCATCGAGGCCTGCGGCGGCACCGCCCAGGGCCAGAGCGCCATGGCAAAGTTCAACACCAAAATGGGCATCAGCATGAAGACCCTGACCGACAAATCTACCCGCAACCTGGCCGAGATGCTCACCCAGGGCAGCGGCATGGGCGTGGTGGACTGCGTCAAGGCCCAGAAGGACTATCCCAACGCCGCCCCGGGCACCAAGCGCCTTGTGCAGCGCCTGCAGGACTTTCAGGAGGACAGCCGGGTAAAGCTGGAACAGTTTTTGTAATGATGTGATCCTTTGCAGGATCATGATGTTTTTTACGGAAAAATGATGGAATGATGTGCGCTGCGGCGCATGAGAAAACGAAGCCGCCTGTCAGGCAGTGATACCTGACAGGCGGCTTTATTGCCGCAGAAGCGGCACATCATTTTGCAAAGCAAAACATCATCTGCGGCAGCAGACATCATACCGCAGGTACATCGTTTTTTACAGGCTCTCCACCATAGCTGCCACGATCTTGGTGGCGGTGGCAACGTATTCTGCGATGCTGAATTTCTTCACCACAAGCACTTCGTGGCCGTCCTCGTCGGCGTTGTCGCTCATGGCGCGCAGGATGACGCAGGGCACGCCGTTCTTGGCGGCGATCTGGCTCACGGCGGCACCTTCCATCTCCACGCAGTCGGGGGCACACTTGGCCTCGATGGCGGCTTTGGTCTCGCTGTCGCCCACGAACAGATCACCGGTGGCGATCTTGCCCACCAGCGCCTTCACACCTGCGTCGGCGCAGGCCTTTTCGGCGGCGGCGATCAGCGCCGGGTCGCCGGTGTACTCCTTGAGGAACGGCGGGTTCTGGCAGATCATGTCCAGCTGGGCGTCGTGGTACAGCACGGTCTTGCCGATGACCACGTCGCCGATGCCGATCTTCGAGGTCATGTTGCCTGCAATGCCGGAGAAGATGATCTTCTCGGCACCGAACTTGGTGATGAGCACCTGGGTGGTGGCGGCGGCGTTGGCCTTGCCCATGCCGGCACAGCACACCACCACCTGCTTGCCTGCCAGCGTGCCCTTGTGGTACTCCACGCCGCCGTAGGGCTCCACGGTGACATTTTCCAGCTTTGCACACAGCTGATCGACTTCATCGGGCATTGCGCCCATAATACCGAAAATCATATTTGAATCCTTTTCTTCTTAGCCTTCCCCCGAGGGGGAAGCCTGAGATCAAACGTTGAACAGGAACTCGATCACATCACCGTCGTTGACGACGTACTCCTTGCCTTCGGTGCGCTGCAGGCCCTTGGCCTTGACGGCGGCATAGTCGAAGTTGTTGGCTTCCAGGTCGCTGTAACCGATGACGCTGGCACGGATGAAGCCGCGCTCGAAATCGCTGTGGATCTTACCGGCTGCCTGCGGAGCCTTGGTGCCCTTGCGGATGGTCCAGGCGCGGCACTCCTTCTTGCCGTCGGTCAGGAAGGAGATCAGGCCCAGCAGGTCATAGCTGGCAGTGATGAGGTTGTCCAGACCGCTGGCTTCGATGCCCATCTCGGCCAGGAACTCCTTCTTTTCCTCGGGGGAGTAATCGGCAATGTCTTCCTCGGTCTTGGCGCAGATGGGGATGTAGCGGGCGCCCTCCTCCTTGGCGCGGGCGGCCACCAGCGGGACATACTTGTTGTTCTCGATGCCCTCCATCAGGTCGTCCTCGCCCACGTTGCAGGCGTACAGCACCGGCTTTGCGCTCAGCAGGCCCATCTCGTGCAGCACGGTCTGCTGCTCGGTGTCGGCGGGGTCAAAATCGAAGCTGCGGGCGGGCTTGCCGGCGCTCAGATGGTCGGCCAGCTGCTGCAGCCAAGCGGCCTCGGCGGCAGCGCCCTTGTTGTTGCCGCTCTTGGCGGCCTTTGCCATGCGGCCTGCACGGTTCTGCACCACTTCCAGGTCGGAGAGGATCAGCTCATAGTCGATGGCGTCGATGTCGGCGATGGGGTCCACAGCCTCGGCCTTGGAGACATCCTCCACCACATGGATGATGTTGTCGTCGTCAAAGCAGCGCACCACGTGCACGATGGCGTCGCACTCGCGGATGTGGCCCAGGAACTTGTTGCCCAGACCTGCGCCCTGGCTGGCACCCTTTACCAGACCTGCAATGTCCACGAACTCCACGATAGCGGGGGTCTTTTTGTTGGTCTGCCAGATCTCGGCCAGCTTGTCCAGGCGCTTGTCCGGCACGGCCACGATGCCGCTGTTGGGCTCGATGGTGCAGAAGGGGTAGTTGGCAGCTTCCGCATTCTTGGTGGAAGTGATGGCATTGAACAGAGTGGACTTGCCGACGTTGGGAAGTCCCACGATACCTAATTTCATTTTTATGATTTCTCCTTAAAAATATTGGCCGATCAGCAGCAGCTCGGCTGCGCTGAAAAATTTTGCTATAACAAAATAATTGTAGCACAATGGGCGGGTTTTCTCAATATGCACTTGCAGGGATGACCGCAAAGCGAGATCCTCAATAAGGGATTCTGAAGTAATCCATGACGGCCTTGAACTGATCCTGCGCGGTCAGGCAGGTATCCAGCAGATACCCTTGTTCTGACTTCCACTCATGGAGACCCCGATAGTAGAACAGCTTGAGATCGTCCGTAATAATGAACGGCACGATGTTGTTCCGCAGGCACTCCTTGAAGAGCAGAAGCCGCCCGACACGGCCATTTCCATCCTGAAACGGATGAATGGATTCAAAGGCATAGTGGAATTCCAGCAGGTCTTCCAGCGTCTTGGCAGAATTTTGGTTGTACGCAGATATAAGTTCTTTCATCTGTGGAGCAACCAGTTCCGGTGCGGTGGTACTTCTACCGCCGACTTCGTTCGGAAGCTTTTTATATTCACCGACCGCGAACCAGTCTTTGCGGGAATCGCTGGTGCCGCTTTTCAGGATGAAGTGCAGTTTTTTGATCAGAGCTTCGCTGAGAGGTTTCCTGGCGTCGCGGATAACCATATCAATGCATTTGAAGTGATTGGCCGTTTCGACCACATCATCCACATTGACAACGCCATTCTCCATACCGATGGTGTTGGTTTCATAGATATAGCGCGTCTGGTCATGGGTCAGGCGGCTGCCCTCCATGTGATTGGAGTTATAGGTAAGGTCGATCTGGATTTTGTGGTAGATTCCACCTTTGACGTGTCCGGCCATTTCATCCTGCAAAATATCGAGCAAGGTACGAGGCGCTGGCTGCTTTTTGTTGATACGCTCTGGACGCTCTGCATCCTGCGGAACGTTCCATGTCTTGCCGATAAGAACTGCACCCGGAATCTTGCCGGTAGCACAGTAGTTGCGGACAGTGCGCTCTGAAACGTTCCATGATTTTGCCGTATCAGCGACAGATTGATAGTTCATTTGAACACCTCCTGTAGGATGATTATATCATTTCATCGGCAAGAAATCAAATTATTGAATGTTTGGAAATTGAATTTTGCCGATAAGAGCTGTGAATAACCAGGTAAAAAAGAATGGCCGCTTATGGAAAGAGAAATCTTCTTTCGATCCATGAGCGGCCATAACTTTTTCTGGTTGTGTGGGCTTGAAGCGGAGAATGTGCTCACCCTTTTGCCATGAAGATGCAGCAAGATATACGAATTTGCACAAAATGATAAATAACGTAGTAACGATGAATATGAGGGCGCATGAACTGGTATCAGGATACATTGCAGGCATTGCAAACTCTGATACCGAGTTTCATATAAAATACGCTCCTTACACGTTTTTCTGATACACGCTCTGCCCGGAAAGGGCATAAAAATACATCTATCATTATACGCGAAGAAAACAGCGAGTGCAAGGGCTTTTCCGCACGGGCGGCCCGCCGGACAAAAACAAACCATTTTACATCGGGCAGGTTCTATAGTATACTATCCCTATTGGTAAATATTAAAATAACAGGAAAGGCTGGGAAGGATATGGAACGCAGCGACCCGCGCTATCAGGCGTATGTGGGGATTTTGAAAGAGGAGCTCATCCCGGCAATGGGCTGCACCGAGCCCATCGCGCTGGCCTATGCCGCCGCGAAGGCCCGCGAGGTGCTGGGCGTGCTGCCCGAGAGCGTGCAGCTGCAGGTGAGCGGCAGCATCATCAAGAACGTGAAAAGCGTCATCGTGCCCAACACCGGCCACCTGAAGGGCATGGAAGCTGCGGCCGCCGCAGGCATCATCGCCGGTTCGGCCGAGAAGGAGCTGGAGGTCATCGCCGAGGTCAGCACGGACAAGCAGGCTGCCATCCGGGATTACCTGCAGACGGTGCCCATCTCCATTGAGCACATCGAACAGGGCCATGTGTTCGATATCATTGTGACCGAGCGCTGCGGCGATGCCTGGGCAAAGGTGCGCATCGCGGACTTCCACACCAACATCTGCCTGATCGAAAAGGACGGCAAGGTGCTCTACGAAAAGCCGCTGGCGGACGAAGCGGCGCAGGAGAGCAGCCGGGCGGACCGCAGTCTTCTGAACATGAAGGATATCTGGGAGTTTGCCGAGACCGCCGACCTGCGGGATGTGGCCGACTTGCTGGAGCGGCAGATCCGCTACAACAACGCCATCGCGGAAGAAGGCCTTCTGGGCGACTACGGTGCCAACATCGGCCGGGTGCTGCTTTCTACCTACGGCAACGATGTGTCTATCCGGGCCAAGGCCAAGGCGGCCGCCGGTTCGGATGCCCGCATGAACGGCTGTGAGCTGCCGGTCATCATCAACTCCGGCAGCGGCAATCAGGGCATCACCTGCTCGGTGCCCCTCATCGAGTACGCCAAGGAGCTGCACAGCGGCAAGGAGAAGCTCTACCGCGCCCTCATCATCTCCAACCTGGTGGCCATCCACGAAAAGACCGGCATCGGCACCCTGTCGGCCTACTGCGGTGCCGTCAGCGCCGGTGCCGGTGCAGGCGCGGGCATCGTCTACCTCTGCGGCGACGGCTATCAGGCCGCCATCCACACGGTGGTCAATGCGCTGGCCATCGTGTCCGGCATCGTGTGCGACGGCGCAAAGGCCTCCTGCGCGGCAAAGATCGCATCCTCGGTGGACGCGGCGCTGCTGGGCTACAACATGTACAAGTGCCATCAGGAATTCAAGGGCGGCGACGGCATCGTGATGAAGGACATCGAGACCACCATCAAAGGCATCGGCCGCCTGGGCAAGGACGGCATGAAGGAAACCAACGAGGAGATCATCCGGCTGATGATCGAGTGAGAACGAACAGCAAAACGCCCCTCTGCGGAAAAGCAGAGGGGCATTTTGCATTCATGGAAGGCTTAGCAGTTTGGAAAGGGCCGCAGAGTATCGCTGACACCGGAGATGTAGTTCATGTCAACATCGTAGAATCTGGCAAGCTGGATCAGGCATTCAACGGGGATTCGGACCTTTCCTTTTTCGTAGTCGGAATAGGTGGTCTGGGCAACATGGATGGCGTTTGCGACCTGGGTCTGATTCAGGTCGTGATCGTTGCGCAGGGCTTTGATGCGTTCGGTGTATAACATAAGATCACCTCTTTGTAGAAAAGTCTACAAATAATGGCCCCGACATCTTGATTTTTAACGGATAATCCGTTAAAATGAGGAAAAAGAGGACGAAAACGAGTGGATGCGCAGAACCAGGAAAGGGAAAACGAGAATGAAAGTGAGCGCGGAAGCGGGGTTGAATGCGGCTTTGCGTCAGCTTCCGGACGGTCCGCCGGAAAGCGGCGGAATTTTGGGCGGACGAGATCAGACCGTCACAGACATCGTACTTGATAAGGGAAGAATCGGCGGGCGGCCCTGCAGTTATACGCCGGATGTTGCTTTTCTGAATCGTGAGATCAAGAGGTGGGCCGAGAAGGGGCTTCGATTCATGGGCGTGTTCCATGTGCACTTTGGCGGGGCGGAAGCATTGTCGGAAGGGGACCGGAATTATATTGCCCGAATCATGGATGCAATGCCCGAGGGGTATGATCGCTTATATTTTCCCGTTGTTGTTATGCCGGAACGCAGAGTCGTTGCGTATCAGGCAGTGCGCACAAACGAGAAAATAGAGATAAAAAGGGACGAAATCGAGTATCAAGGAGGAAATTGACATGAAAAACGAAACTGTAGCGGCTGTTACGCTGCCGGAAGGCACTTTCAACGGAAACTGCTCGGACTGCGTCTATGCAGACCGCAGCGACTGGCGTGACGGCGCGGTGTACTGCCTTTGCGAAAAAGGCTGGACACATGGTTACAATCGCCCGAGCGACCGCAACGGCTGCGCATATTATGAGGAGCGCTGACGGCAAAAGGGAGAATGGATATGTGGCTTTCGATCATCATGATTGCCCTGCTGGTATGGGGCACATGGCTTTCATGGAAAGATATTGAACAGGGGACCGGCTGGGTCTGCGGTTTCTTCTCAGCCAAAATGCTTAAAAGCTTGAACGACAAAAAGAACCTGTGGAAAAAGATTCTGCTGGCGGTCGTGCTGGGCTATATCACGGTGGTACTTAAGGTGACGAAGTGGATCATTCTCTTTGTGATGCACATGGTGGATGGTTCGCTGTTCCGTTGATAAATAGGAGGGATTGCAATGAAAAAGGTTACACGGAAAGAATTTTTGCGGATCGCAGCGGCCGCTGCATTGGTGTGTGCAGCAGCTTCGCTGACAGGATGCGGCAAAAATGTGGAAAAGCTGGTGATCGGTGACTGGTATCTGGAAGGCTCTGACCGGCTGAGATTTACGATTTATGATGACGGGACGGTCAATATCCCGGGTACTTATGGGACGGGAAAATGGTCGATCGTAAATGACAATCAACTGAAGATCTCTGATTTCTACGGGGAGTCTACGGTGCTCAAGATCGAGGACATCGACAAGGATTCCATGACCTGCCGGCAAATTTATGATGGTCGGGAAGATGAAGAGACGATCACCTATTGGCATTCGGCAGAAGAAGCAGAGAAGCACTGAAAATGGGGGCCGCTATGAAAAAAATCAAATGGAGCAGCATTTTATTGACAATGTGCGCACTGGCAGTAGTCATTGGCATTGCTAGCTTGACGGTCCGTGGAAAGAAAACAAAAGAAAAACTTGTGCTGGGTGACTGGTACAGGCAGTGGTCAGAAAGCCTGAGTTTTACGCTTTATGACGACGGAACGGCCAACATCGCCGGTACTGATCGGATGGGAAAATGGTCATTGGTGAATGATGACCAACTGATTCTGACGGATGCAGACGGAAAAGCCACCATTTTGAAAATTGAAGGAATCGATGCGGATAACATGGAAGTACGAGAGATCGTGGATGGGCAGGAGAGCGAGAAAGCGGTCACGTTTTGGCACACCGCAGAAGGAGCACAGACAATTCGGGTAAAAGGCTATCACTGAGAAGGCGATGTTTCCGCCTGGAACCGGCTGTGACAGTGTGATATAAAAAGAACGCAGAGAGTGGCGGGGGGAACGCGGCTCTCTGCGTTTTTTGTCGTCATTTGCCGTCAAAGGTTCAAAAAATCATACAAATCCTTCTTTATTTTGTCATAACTCTTCCGTATAATAAGAAGTGGAATACTTTGCTGCTCTGCCCGCCCGGCGGGCATCCGATAAAATGGGAGGAGATCATTATGGCCAACGAAAAGATCCTCGTTGTGGACGACGATACCAACATCTGCGAACTGCTGCGGCTGTACCTGACCAAAGAGGGCTATCAGGTCACGGTGGCCAACGACGGCGAGGAAGGCCTGGAAAAGTTCAATCAGGTCAAACCGGACATGGTGCTGCTGGACGTGATGATGCCCCGCATGGACGGCCTGGAAGTGTGCCGCCGCATCCGCAAGGCAGGCAACACCCCGGTGATGATGCTCACCGCCAAGGGCGAGACCTTTGATAAAGTGCTGGGCCTGGAGCTGGGTGCCGACGACTACATGGTCAAGCCCTTTGACGCCAAGGAAGTGGTGGCCCGCATCAAGGCGGTGCTGCGCCGCTGCCAGACCACCACGGCTGCGGCCGAGAGCACCGAGGGCGTCATTGAATTCGACAACCTGCGGCTGGATATGAACAGCTACGAGTTGCGGGTGAAGGGCAAGGTGGTGGAGGCTCCCCCCAAGGAGCTGGAACTGCTCAACTGCCTGGCCTCCCACCCGAACCGTGTTTACACCCGCGATCAGCTGCTGGACGAGGTGTGGGGCTTTGAGTATTACGGCGACAGCCGCACCATCGACGTGCACGTCAAGCGCCTGCGCGAAAAGCTGGCCGGGGCTTCCGACAAGTGGGAGCTGAAGACCGTGTGGGGCGTGGGCTATAAGTTCGAGGTGCGTCAGTAATGCGCAAAAGTGTTTCCACCGCGTTCTTCTCGCTGGTGTCCACCCTCATGGTGCTGGGCATTGTGCTGATGGGCGCTTCCGAGTGGGTGCTGTTCAAGAACTACTTTGCAAAGGACCGCTACGAAACGCTGGATCAGGTGGTGGGCGTCACCCAGCGCACGGCCCAGTATCTGGCCCAGCAGGCCGCGCTGCCGGAAGGCGACGAGCTGGATGCTTTGAGCACAAAGCTTGAGATCATCGGCGAGAGCGCTGAGGCCTATCTGTTCTTTACAGACAACGACGGCAAGGTGATGATCGCATCCAGCCCGGACAAGCTGGAAGCCGACGCCGTGCCGGGCGAGATGATGGAGAAGATCGACGCTTCCGGTCCGGATTACTACCATGTGTTCGGCACGCTGGACGGCGTGCTGACCGAGAAAAGCTACATCACGGTCAGCGAGATGTGCAACGAACACGGTCAGCCCAGCGGCTATGTGTTCCTGTGCTCCTCCGGCAACCAGCTCACCCAGTTCAAGCAGCAGTTCTGGTCCAACTTCCTGCTTTCTGCCTGCGTGATGCTGCTGTGCGCCAGCCTGCTGACAAAGCTTTTGATGCGCAGCCTGACCGACCCGCTGCAGAAGGTGACCGATGCGGCCCAGCGCTTTGGCGGCGGTGACCTGTCCGTGCGCGTGGAAGGCGTGGAGGGCGAAGGCGAAGTGGCCGACCTTGCCCGCACCTTCAACCGCATGGCCGAGAACATCCAGAATAACGATAATTCCCGGGGCCAGTTCATGGGCAACATCGCCCACGAGCTGCGCACCCCCATGACCACCATCAAGGGCTTTGTGGACGGCATCCTGGACGGCACCATCCCGCCCGACATGCAGAACCACTACCTGCAGCTGGTCAGCGAGGAGACCGGCCGTCTGGCGCGGCTCATCCAGAACATGCTGGACCTTTCCAAGCTGGAAAGCGGCGAATACCAGGTCAACGCCCGGATGTTCAACATCTGGGAGACCCTCACCGGCGTGGCGCTCTCGGCTGAGCAGCGCATCAACGACGGCATGATCGAGATCGAAGGCCTGACCATGGACGAAAAGGTGCTGGTCTATGCCGACCCGGACCTGATCCATCAGGTGGCCTACAACCTGCTGGACAACGCCATCAAGTTCACCCCGGCGGGCGGCACCATCCGCTTCCATGTGGAAAAGCTGGGCCCGGAGGCCGAGATCTCCATCTGGAACTCCGGCCAGGGCATCAGCCCGGAGGCGCTGCCCTATGTGTTCCAGCGGTTCTACAAAGAGGACCGCTCCCGCGGCCTGCACGCCCGGGGCGCAGGCCTTGGCCTGAACATCTGCAAGGTACTGGTGAACCTTTCCGGCGGCCAGATCCGGGTGGAGAGCGAACAGGGCGAGTGGTGCAAATTCGTGTTCACCCTGCCCACCGTGGCCCCGAACCCCGGCGGCATGAAGCGCCTGCCGGACGAAGCGGGCGGCGAACCCACCGTGGAAGACCCCGCCAGCATGAAACCTGTGGAATGACAGCGCAGCCAGACTGCCCCAGCATCGGGGCGGTCTGGCTGCTTTTGCGTTGACGATTGAAAATGGCCGCCGCGTTCGCTTTGGCCATAAATAGCGGAAATAAAATTTTTTATTCGCAAATCGAAAAAATCTGCGGATTTTTTCGATTTGCCTTTTCACGGGAGGGGCCGTCAAGAGAAACGGCATCTGCTGCCGCTGGCTCCCTTCGGGAGCGTCCGCGCAGCAAGGATAAAGATGCAGTTTACCATACCGGCCTTTTGGGTGAAAGTGCGTTTGGAGCGCTCCGCGTTTGCGTAGCAATGAAAGCCCCAGTGGGGCTTTTAAGCGGCGAGCGGTCTGCGTCGGCAGATGGAGGGGCTTTGCCCCGACAAGTTCCGCAGAGCGCGACAAACGCGAAATTAAAAATAAAATTTCCGCTGAAGATGGCCAGAACGAAGTGGAGGCCATTTAAAATGGTCTGCCTGACAAAGGAAATGCCGCAAATGGACAAATCTTGCCATTTACGTCATTTCGGTGAAAAAGACGGCGGCGGGTTTGATTTTTTGCGCGTTTTCATGTAAACTAAAGAGTAACCATGCCTTCGTGGATTTTGCCGCAGAAAATGCGGCGAAATGTGAAACGCATGGGACAAAAACTGCTAAAGATAACGGAGCGTAAAAATATACTATGGCAATCGTAAGTCCTTCGATCCTTTCGGCCGATTTTGGCAAACTGGGTGCGGACTGCCGCATGGTGCTGGACGCCGGTGCGCAGATGCTGCACTACGACGTGATGGACGGCCACTTCGTGCCCAACATCAGCTTTGGCGTGCCGGTGCTCAAGAGCCTGCACAAGAATCTGCCCGACGCCTTCTATGACGTGCATCTGATGATCAGCCACCCGCTGCAGTATGCCGAAGCCTTCATCAAGGCGGGTGCGACCCTGTACAACTTCCACCTCGAGTGCGAAGACGACATCCAGCAGACCATCGACGCCGTGAAGGCGCTGGGCTGCAAGGTGGGCCTGACCATCAAGCCCGGCACCCGGCCGGAAGCGCTGGCACCGTACCTCGACCAGCTGGACCTTGTGCTGGTGATGAGCGTGGAACCCGGCTTCGGCGGGCAGAAGTTCATGCCCTCGGCGCTGGAGAAGCTCTCCTGGCTCAAGGCTGAGCGGGAAAAGCGCGGCCTTGCCTACCTGCTGGAAGTGGACGGCGGTGTGGATGCCGTCACCGCGCCGCAGTGCGTGGCCGCCGGTGCGGACATTCTGGTGGCAGGCAGCGCTGTGTTCGGCGCGGCAGACCCGGCTGCAGCCGTGCAGCGCCTTGCCGCCCTTTGAGAGGTGCCGTGTATGGATGAAGCTTTGATCCAAGAGCAGGAAGCCCAGCTGCAGAAGACCGGCCGCTACTACAAGCACATCTGCTTTATGGCCATTCCGCTGCTGTGCATGTCCTGCTACCTGTACGGTCTGCGCCCGCTGCTGCTGTGCGGCATCGCGGTGCTCACCGGAAATTTGTGCGACCGTCTGGTGTCGCTGCTGCGCCGCCGCGTGTATCAGGCCAGCGATTTTTCAAACGAGAGCTTCGGCCTTGTCATCGCCCTGCTCATGCCCGCCACGGTGGACATCTATGTGCTGGTGGCGGCGGTGCTGGCCGGTGTGCTCATCGGCAAGGAGATCTTCGGCGGCTACGGCAGCTACCCCTTTAACCCTGCCGCTGTGGGCTATGTGGTGGCAGCGGTGTCCTGGCCGGAACAGGTGTTCCGCTATCCGCAGCCCTACACTGCCATCCCGCTGTGGGACGCCTCGTCGGTGCCGGTATCCAGCGCCGTCGAGGACACCCTGCGCAGCGGCGGTATGCTGAACATCGGTTCGCTGGCGCTGGGGCTGGGCGAATATGCCGCCCCCATGGGCACCGGCGCGGCCCTGATCATTCTGGCCTGCGGGCTGTTTTTGTGGACGCAGAAGGATGCCCACATGTCGGCCTCGGTGAGCTTTCTGGCCACCTGTGCACTCATCGCCTTCTTCTTCCCGCGGCAGGCGGGCCTGGCCGACAGCGCCGTGCTGACGAACGCCCTGCCCCGTCTGCAGTGCATGCGGGACGAGCTGCTCACCGGTGCCATCCTGTTCAGCGCGGTGTTCCTGCTCAACGAGCCCTACACCTGTGCCCACCACCGGATGGGCCGGGTGCTGTACGGCGTTCTGGTGGGCCTTGTGTCCATGGGCTTCCGCTACTATGGCGTGTATGAGACCGGCGTGTGCTTTGCACTGCTGGTGGTCAACAGCATTTCGGCCTGGATCGACCGCACCGAGACGGGCCTGTACCGCATGACCCATCGGCAGCCCGGGCCGGGAAAGGAGGCCGCACAATGAGAAAAGTGACGGCAGAACTCATCGTAAAAGACCCGGCCAAGTTTGCCCACCACGACCGCGTATTTCTGAATAACCCGGTGGTCATGCAGGGCATGGGCCTGGCCCCGCTGGTGGTGCTTGCCACCTCCGGCCAGAACGCCGTGATGCTGGCGGCCGCCGTGGCGCTGCTGCTGGTGCCCTCCCGCGTGGTGGCCTGCCTTTTGAGCCGTCTGGTACCCCTGCGGGACGAAGACCCCTCGCAGGAAGAACTGCAGAAAAAGCTGCTGCCCCGTGCACTGATCTATGCCTTCAGCCCGGCGGTGGTGTATCTGGCAGCGTACCCCATCCTGAACGCCGTGTTCGGCACGGGCCTTTTGAGCCTGGGCATCTACCTGCCCCTGCTCACGGTGGAGCCGCTTTTGACCTACCGCTTCGGCCGCGTGCAGGAGACGGTGCACAAGGCGGTGTCCAAGGGCCTCCGCATCACGGTGGGCTATGCGCTTTTGCTGGTGCTGCTGGGCTGCGTGCGCGAATGGCTGAGTGCGGGCACCGTATTCGGGGCTGCTGTGGGCAGCCGGGCGCTGCTGCCCATGGCCAGCATGCCGGCGGGCGGCTTCATCGTGCTGGGCGTGCTGTGCGCCGTCTGGCGTGCGCTGGCGAAAAAGCGCCGTGAATATCTGGAAAAGGAAGCCCGCAGCCTTGTGGCCGTGAATCACCAGAAGGAGGCGGAGCACGGAGAATGAGAGACGTTGTGATCACTTCGGCTGAATTTTTCAGCTATGCCGTGCTGGCGGTGTTTGCGCAGAACGCCGTCTTTACCCGTGCGCTGGGCGTTTCGCGCCTGGTGCAGCTGGTGGGCGACGACCGCACCAGCAGCTGGCTGTTCGGTCTGCAGCTGTGCATCACCCAGGTGCTGGTGGCCCCCATCGCCTGGTATGCGGGCAGCGGGATCGCCCCGCTGGCAAACCGTGCCCAGCTGCGCCCGCTGGTGTATATCGCCAGCATCGCGGTGGTGTGCTTTGCCGAGTATGCGGTGCTGTGGCTGGCAAAGGGCCTGCCCCACCGCAGCGCCCTGCTGCGCATCCTGCCGCTGGCCGCGCTGAACAGCTGTGTGCTGGGCACTGTGCTGGTGGAGCGCACCCAGAGCTTTACGCTGGGCCAGAGCTGGGGCTTCGGCTTTGGCAGCGGCCTTGGCTATGTGCTGGCCGTGCTGCTGGTGACGGAGGCCCGCCACCGCCTGCGCAGCAAGGCCATCCCGGAGACGTTCCGGGGCCTGCCCATCACGCTGGTCTACATCGGCGTGCTGGCGCTGGCGATCTATGGTTTTACCGGACATTCGGTGATCCTGTAACATCGGCAGGAAAGGAGAATGCACTATGGCAAGATACAAACGCAGGCCGAAGGTCAAGCGCTACCATCGCAGCTTCTACAGCCGCACCGCCCGCATCAAGCGGGGCGTGGGCATCGTGGTGCTGGTGCTGGCGGTGCTGGGCGCGGCCTGGCTGGCAGCACCCCATGTGCTGGACTGGGCCACCCACACCTGGTACACTGTGGTGAAGAACCGCGATCTGGAAGCGGAATCCGCCTCCCGCGCGGCGTCTTCGGAAGCAGCGGCATCTTCTGCTGCGGCCGAGGCAGCTTCCTCGCAGGCGGCCTCGGAGCCCGCAGAGCCGGAGCTGGACGGCAAAGCCATCACTGGCGGCAGCTGGGCCGAGGTGGATGTGACCACCCTGACCGATGACGCCGCCATCCGTGCCGCGGCGCAGCAGCTGAAGGCTGCGGGCGCAGACTACGGCGTCGTGACCCTGAAGGATGCATCCGGCACGGTCTACTATGCGTCTGCGGTGGCGGCTGCTGCCAACGGCATCGTGGAGAGCCCGGCCGACCCGGCCCGCATCGCGGCCATCTTCCGGGAGGAGGGCATCATCCCGGTGGCGCAGATCGCGGCCTTCAAGGACCCCATCTCCTCCCGCACCGACCGCAGCATGGCTATCCATTACGGCGACGGCCTGTGGCTGGACGCCCAGAAGGACGGCAACGCCTGGCTGAACCCCTACTCTGCTGCGGCAGTGGAGTATGTGGGCGATCTGGTGGCGGAAGTGCAGGGCATGGGCTTTGAGCAGGTGATCCTGACCAATGTCCAGTTCCTGAAGCTCAGCCGCAAACAGGACTACGGCGAGACCGGCGGCGTCTCCCGTGCGGATCAGCTCAAGGCGGACATCGCTGCCTTGCAGAGCCGCTTTGCAGGCAGTGTGACATTGTGGTTCAGCTACACGCTGGACCAGTGCAATACCAGCAGCGTGGCGCTGGATGTGCCCGCTGTGACCCTGGGCATGGACAACCTGCTGGTGACGGCGGACAAGGCGCTGGATGCCGACAGCCGCACCGCGCTGGAACAGTCTGCCGTCGAACAGGGCGTGCAGCACCTGGTACTGCACAGCACCGACACGTTCCAGTAAGTTTTTTGGAACGTTTCTGGCTTTTATAGAGAGGGAGAAATCTGCTATGAATTCGAAATCCTGCTTTGCACCGGCCCACATCCTTCTGCCTTCTGCGCAGATCCCGCTGGAACAGTGGGGCTGCATCGCCTGCGACCAGTTCACCAGCGACCGCGAATACTGGCAGAAGGCCGAGGCTGCCGCAGCAGGCAGCCCCAGCACCCTGAACCTGATTTTGCCGGAAGTCTATCTGGAGGACGGCGACGCGGACGCCCGTGTTGAAACGATTCACGCCACCATGAAGGATTACGAGCAGAACGTGCTCACCCGCAGCGTGGACGGTTTTATCTACGTCGAGCGCACCGAGCAGAGCGGCCGGGTGCGGCAGGGCCTTGTGGGCATGGTGGATCTGGAAGCCTACAGCTACCGCCGCGGCGCACCCTGCGCCGTGCGCCCCAGCGAGAGCACGGTGGAAAGCCGCATCCCGCCCCGCATGAAGGTGCGCACCGGCGCGGCGCTGGAAACGCCCCACATCATGATGCTGGCCGATGACCCGGGCTGCACCCTCATCGAGCCGGTGGCGGCGCATAAGGCGGAGCTGCCCAAGGTGTATGAGGGTGAGCTGATGCTGGGCGGCGGCCACATCGCAGGATGGGCTGTGGAGGACCCTGCCCTCATCGCGCAGATCGAGCATGCGCTGGACGTGCTGGGCAGCCAGGAAGAATTTGACAAAAAATACCCGGATGCCACCCGCCGCGACCCGCTGACCCTGGCTGTGGGCGACGGCAACCACTCGCTGGCCACCGCAAAGGCCTGCTGGGAGGAACTGAAAAAGACCCTGACGCCGGAGCAGGCCGCAAACCATCCGGCCCGCTGGTGTCTGGCCGAGGTGTGCAACGTGCACTCGCCCGCCATCGAGATCGAGCCCATCCACCGCGTGCTGTTCAACGTGGACTGCGCCGCCGTGCTGCTGGCGCTGATCACCTGGAGCGACGCCAACATGGCAGGCTGCTGCTTTGGCGGCAGCAAGAAGCAGCCCTTCACGCTGGCCGGGCCCCACATGGCCAATGTGCTCAGCTTTGAGGACCCCACCGCCCCGCTGACCGTGGGCACCATCGACGAATTCATTGAATACTACCTCGAACACCACAAGGAGGCCCGCGTGGATTACGTCCACGACGAGCCTGCCGTCCGTGCCCTGTGCAAGAAGGGCGCTGTGGCGTTCCTGATGCCGCCGTTTGCCAAGAGCGACCTGTTCAAGGGCGTCGTGATGGGCGGTGTGCTGCCCCGCAAGACCTTCAGCATGGGCCACGCGGAGGAAAAACGGTACTACATCGAGTGCCGGAAAATTGTAAAATAAGAACGCTCCCCCAAAAGCCTTCCCCCAGCCGGGGGAAGGTGGCATTGAGCAAAGCGAAATGACGGATGAGGGTAATGGGACAGCAGATGTGTGCAATTGACGCGCCCTCATCAGTCTGCTGCGCAGACAGCTTCCCCCGACCGGGGGAAGCCAATGGGGAAGTGCCACTTGAAATTAGGAGAACCATGACATTTAAAGAATTGAATCTGTCCGCCCCGCTGCTGCGCGCTGTGCAGGAGGCGGGCTACGAGACCCCGTCGCCCATCCAGGCGGCTGCCATCCCGCCGGTGCTGTCCGGCCGGGATCTGATGGGCTGCGCCCAGACCGGCACCGGCAAGACGGCTGCTTTTGCGCTGCCCATGCTGGACCGCCTCACGGCCAACCCGCCCCGCCGCAAGGGGGCTATCCGGGCCCTGATCCTCACGCCCACCCGCGAGCTTGCCTTGCAGATCGGCGAGAGCTTTGAAGCCTACGGCAAGTACCTCAAGCTGCGCAGCACCGTCATCTTCGGCGGCGTGGGCCAGGCACCCCAGGTGGAAGCGCTGAAAAAGGGCGTGGACATCCTCATTGCCTGCCCGGGACGCCTGAACGACCTGATCGGTCAGGGCTTCATTGACCTGTCGGACCTTGAAATTTTCGTGCTGGACGAAGCCGACCGCATGCTGGATATGGGCTTTGTGCACGACGTGAAAAAGGTGATCGCCAAGCTGCCCAAGGAGCGCCAGAACCTGATGTTCAGCGCCACCATGCCCGCCGAGATCGAGCAGCTGGCCGCCGGCATCCTGCGGGACCCGGCCTTTGTCAAGGTGGACCCGGTGTCCAGCACCGTGGACCGCATCCAGCAGAGCCTGTACCATGTGGAGAAGGGCAACAAGAAGTTCCTGCTGCCCTGGCTCATCAAGAACCTGCAGCCCCCCGTGGTGAACGCGCTGGTGTTCAGCCGCACCAAGCACGGCGCGGATAAGATCGCCCGCGACCTGACCAAGCAGGGCATCCCGGCGGCGGCCATCCACGGCAACAAGAGCCAGACCGCCCGCGTCACCGCGCTGGAAGATTTCAAGGCCGGTAAGACAAAGGTGCTGGTGGCCACCGACATCGCCGCCCGCGGCATCGACATCAGCGAGCTGTCCCATGTGTTCAACTACGACCTGCCCGAGGTGCCGGAGACCTACGTGCACCGCATTGGCCGCACCGCCCGCGCCGGTGCCGACGGCACCGCCGTCAGCTTCTGCGCGCCGGAGGAGCAGGAGTATCTGGCGGGCATCGAAAAGCTGAACCGCCGCAAGATCCCGGTGGTGAGCGGTCACCCCTGGGACGGTGTGCCCGCACCGGTGCGCCCGGAGCCGCCCGTGCGCGGCAAAAAGCCGAAGGCGGCTGCCGCACAGGCCGACAGCCAGCCCGAACCGCAGGCCGCCAAGGCTGCAAAGCCGGAAAAGCCCGCAGCCGCAAAGGCAAAGCCTGAAAAAAAGGCTGCCGCCGCGCCCAAGGCACAGGCAAAGCAGCCCGCAAAACTGGAAAAAGAGGAACAACCCATGGATGATACCAAGCGCACTTCCGGCGGGCGCAATAATGACCGCCGTTCCAATAACAACAACAGCCGCCCCCGCCGGGAGCAGAACGCCCCGGCCCGCGGCAGCAACGCCCAGCCCAAGTTCGACCCCCACTTTGTGAGTGCGCCGGAGGCCACCCCGCTGCGCCCGGCCAAAAAGACCCCGGCAGCTCCTGCTGCCCCGGCCATCCGCAGTGCCGCTCAGCCGGCCCAGAACAATGCACAGGGCCAGCAGAAGGGCCGCCGCAATGACCGCAATGACCGCAGTGACCGCCCGGCCCGTGGTGCCCAGAACGGCCAGAGCACCCAGAATGCAGAGCAGAGCCGCAGCCGGAATGACCAGCGCGGCCGCAGCCAGAACACGGGCCGCAGTGCCCAGCCCGCCCGCGCCCCCAAGGCAGAGCCTGCCCGCCGGGGCCGCGGCGCTGCCGCCCGCGATGAGGACCCGGGCCTTGTGCTCATCAGCCGCCGCCCGCCGCAGCAGAAGTTCACGAACTTTGAGGAGTATATGAACGCCCACGGCGGTGCCACCGCCCCCATTGAGGACCACAGCGACGAAGTATGAGCAGAAGTGAACCGTTCGCCCCGTGGCAGTGCCCGCTGTGCGGCGCGCGCCTTTCCGGGGACAGCGTCCTGAAATGCGAAAAAAGCCACTGCTTTGACCGCGCCAAAGAGGGCTACTGGCATCTTCTGCCGGTGCAGAGCATGCGCACCAAAGCTCCCGGCGACAGCAAAGAGATGGTGGCGGCCCGCCGCGCCTTTCTGAACGCCGGGTACTACGGCATCTTCGGCAAGGCGCTGGGCAAGCTGTGCGTCGAGTATGGCGTGCCTGCCGCCCCGGATGCGCCGCTGCACCTGCTGGATGCAGGCTGCGGCGAGGGCTGGTACGACCGGTGCATCGCGCAGAAATTTGCCGAGACCGGCCGCCCGCTGCAGCTGGCGGGCTTTGACATCGCAAAGCCGGCCGTGCGTCTGGCCGCGAAGGCCCTGCCCACGGCGCAGTACGCCGTGGCGTCCAGCTTTGGCCAGCCCGTGCGCACCGGCTGGGCCGATCTGCTGCTGAACTGCTTTTCGCCCTTTGCGCAGGAGGAATTTCTGCGGGTGCTGCGCCCGGGCGGGCGGATGATCTACGTGGTGCCCGGGGCCGAGCACCTTTATCAGATGAAGGCGGTGCTGTACGAAAAGCCCTACAAGAACCCGGTGCAGGAGATCGCCTACGAAGGCTTCAAGGCCATCGGAGAGCGGGAAGTTGCGGGGCGCATCACGGTGCCCCACGGCCAGCTGGAAGCGCTGTTCGCCATGACGCCTTATTACTGGAAGACCCCGCGCGGCGGTGCCGAGCGTCTGGCCGCACTGCCGGAACTGGAAACGGAAATTTCGTTCCGGTTCCTGGTGTTTGAAAAACTTTGAGAAATAAAAAACTCCCCCGGCAACGCCGGGGGAGTTTTTGCGTCATAACGTCAGGTATGATATTCCATCCATTTGCCTTTCCAGGCGTAAAGAGCCATCAGCACGGCACCCAGCCCCCAGCTGACCGGGTACAACAGGAAGATGCCGTTGATGGTGGAAAAAGAGGGCAGCACCCACTGGATCCACACAATGCGGAACAGGCACAGCGACACCAGCAGCACCACCATGGGCGGCACGCTGGCCCCGGTGCCGCGCACCGCGCCTGCCAGCCCGTGCAGGATGCTGAGCAGAAAGTAGAACGGGCAGAACCAGTGCATGGCCAGCTTACCGAAGGCAATGACGGCTTCGTCCCGGGTGAACAGGTGCAGGATGAAGTCCTGTCCGGCCAGCAGAGCCGCGCCGGTGCACAGGGTGTAAAGGATGCCGATGCCCAAGGTCACCCAGACGGCCTTTTTTACCCGGTCCAGCCGCCCGGCACCGTAGTTCTGGCCCACAAAGGTGGTGGCCGCCATGCTGATGCTGGTCACGGGCAGGATGTTGAAGCCGTCGATCTTCATGTAAGCGCCGAACCCTGCCATGGCGGCGGCACCGTAGCCGTTCACACCGGCCTGCACCAGCACGTTGGAAATGGAGATGACCATGTTCTGGATGCCGGTGGGCAGGCCCACCCGGATGATGCGGCCTGCCATGCTGCGGTGCAGCCGGATGCCGGAAAGCTCCACATGGCAGGCGTCGTCGGTCTTCATCAAAAAGCGCAGGCTCAGCACGCAGGAGACCAGCTGGCTCAGGTCGGTGGCGATGGCGGCACCGGCCACCCCCATTTTCAGCCCGGCGATGAGCACCAGGTCCAGCACGATGTTGGTCACCGACGCAGCGGCCAGATACACCAGTGACCGGCGGGAGTTGCCCGCCGCGTTCAGGATGCCGGCCGTCATGTTATACACCACGCTGAACAGCACGCCGCCGAAGTAAAGCCGCAGGTAGGTCACTGCGTCGCCCATCACCTCGGCGGGGGTATTCATGGCGGTAAGCAGCGCCCGGCAGCAGGCTACGCCGCCGATGGTCAGCACAAGGCCCATGAGGACCGCAATGGCCAGCGAGGTGTGCACGGCCTCTCGGGTCTCTTTGTGGTCCCCGGCACCCAGATACTGGGAGATGACGACGCCCGCGCCCACGGCCACGCCCTGGCTGAAGCCGATCAGCAGGTAGATGGGTGAGCCACTGGAGCCCACGGCGGCCAGCGCATTGCTGCCCACAAAATTGCCCACAATGATGCTGTCGGCGGTGTTGTACATCTGCTGCAGCAGGTTGCCCAGGATCAGCGGCAGGGCAAACAGCAGCAGGTTCTTCACGATGCTGCCCTCGGTCATCAGGTTGGTGTTCTGGTTGGATGGTGCTTTGACAGCAGCCATGATGGATCCCCCTCTCAAAAATCGACTGTACTTTTAAGCATAGCACAAATGCGGCAGCTGCACAAGAACGCAGAAAACACCACTGCCCCCGCCGCCGGAGGATAGGAGATGTCCGGCAAAGCGAGGGCAGCGGTGCTGTATCAGGATAGAGAGATAGCTTAGTGTTTTTCGCCCTTGGGCAGCAGGCTGGCGCGCTCCAGAGCCGGACGCAGGGCGAGGTACAGGATGACAGCGCACACGGTGGAGGCCACGCTGTTCACGAAGGTGACGCCGCCGGCGATCTTGGAGAGCGCCTGCGCCACGGTGTATTCCTGACCGAAGATGTACACATTGCGGAAGTAGCCCAGGAACGGGTCGGTGACCACGTTCAGCAGCAGGCCGGAACCGGCGGCCGCGATGACCTTGACGAGGTAGCCTGCGCTGTGCTTATCGAGATCGCGCAGCTTGAAGGCCTTGTGGGCCACGGCACCACAGGTGATGCCGATGATGAACTTGAGCACGAAGGTGGTGATGGCATAGCCCGGGTCACCGGCCAGGATGTCGGCCAGGGCCAGACCGATGGCACCGGCCAGACCGCCGGAAACGCCGTCCAGCAGCAGGGCGGTCAGGGCCGTGAAGGTGTTGCCCAGATGGAACGAGGAGCCGCCGTAGAACGGGATGCGGAAGAACA
>ENA-UONX01000221-UONX01000221.1-human-gut-metagenome-genome-assembly--contig:-P74old-NODE-221-length-89764-cov-65.801592_pt1 | contig 89764 bp, 73 predicted proteins | sample MGYA00242466_ERZ724013 | MGnify/ENA metagenome assembly ERZ724013 | reverse complement strand
GGCATCATCATCTATCTGTGCGCATTCTCCATGCTGTTCCGCGGCAAGATCCACGGCCTGCTGTTCAAGAATGCCGACAAGACCAATGTGAACGCAGAGCCTGCTCCGGCCAAGACCGAAACCAAGAAGGAGGGCAAGTGATATGCTGCTTCTGATCAAATATACGCTGCTGTATGGCATCGTGCTGATGCTGGTGGCTCTGGGTGGTATGTTCAGTGAGCACTCCGGCATCATCAACATTGCGCTGGAAGGCATCATGGTCATCGGCGGTGTGGCAGGTGTGCTTACCCTGACCCTGCTGCCCGCCGACATGTCTCCCTTCCTGGTGGTGCTGCTCACCATTCTGGCGGCGGCCCTGGCTGGCATGGTGTACAGCCTGCTGCTGGCCTTTGCCTCCATCAACCTGAAGGCGGACCAGACCATCGGCGGCACAGCCCTGAACCTGCTGGCCACCGCCATTGCCGTGGTCATCGCCAAATACTTCAGCGACAGCGGCAGCGCCAAGCTGAACTATACCAACAAGCCCTTCCTGTTCAGCATCGGCGGGCTGGAGCTCAGCGTCTTTGTTCCGCTGGGCATCATCCTGCTGATCATCAGCTATGTGGTGCTGTACAAGACCCGCTTCGGCCTGCGTCTGCGGGCCTGCGGCGAGCATCCCCAGGCAGCCGACTCGGTGGGCATCAACGTCTACAAGATGCGCTACGCTGGTGTGCTGCTCTCCGGTGCCCTGGGTGCCATTGGCGGCATGGCTTACATCGTGCCCCCGGTGCAGACCTGGAACTTTGAGGTGGGCGTGGCCGGTGCAGGCTTCCTGGCCCTGGCCGTTATGATCTTTGGCCAGTGGAAGCCCTTCCACATCTTTGGCGCGGCCATGTTCTTTGCCGTGTTCAAGAGCCTGGCCAACATTGCAGACTCCACCTTCCTGGCACAGCTGCACTGGTCCAGCAACATCTATAATATGATGCCGTTCGTGGCGTCCATGGTCATTCTGGCCTTCACGTCCAAGAACAGCATGGCACCCAAGGCAGAGGGCATCCCCTACGACAAGGGTTCCCGCTAAGGCCGGACGGTTCCGCAAAACGATACAGGGCGCAGCTGCTTTTCCGGTGGCTGCGCCTTTTGTTTGCTTCCAAAAGCTAAAATTGGACAAATTTTACAGAAAACAGCTTGCCTTTGTCTGGATTTTTGCTATACTGAAATTAGAATGTCGTACTATTTCAATTAGGAGCGTGATACAATGCGCATTTATGATCTGATCGCAAAAAAGCGTGACGGCGGCACCCACGACCGCGCCGAGCTGGAGACCATCGTCAACGGCTACGTCAGCGGCGAAGTGACCGATTACCAGATGGCCGCCTGGATGATGGCCGTCTACCTGCGCGGCATGACCGACGCCGAGACCGCAGAGCTCACCGACGTGATGGCCCACAGCGGCGTGATGGTGGACCTTTCGCCCATCCCGGGCATCAAGGTGGACAAGCACTCCACCGGCGGCGTGGGCGATAAGACCACGCTGGTCATTGCACCCATCGTGGCGGCCTGCGGCGTGAAAATCGCCAAGATGAGCGGCCGTGGCCTGGGCCACACCGGCGGCACCATTGATAAAATGGAGAGCGTGCCCGGCACAAAGACCGCCCTCTCGCAGGAAGAATTCTTTGCCCAGGTGAACAAGATCGGCCTTTCGGTCATCGGCCAGAGCGAGGGCATTGCCATCGCGGATAAAAAGATGTACGCCCTGCGCGACGTCACCGCCACCGTCAGCTGCATCCCGCTCATCGCGTCCAGCATCATGTCCAAGAAGCTGGCCTCCGGTTCGGACGCCATCCTGTTGGATGTGACCACCGGCACTGGCGCGTTCATGAAGACCGTGGACCAGAGCATTGAGCTGGCAAAGCTCATGGTCTCCATCGGCACCCACCACGGCCGCCGCGTGGCCGCCATGATCACCGACATGGACACCCCGCTGGGCCACAACATCGGCAACAGCCTGGAAGTGATGGAGAGCATGGACGTGCTCAAAGGTCACGGCCCGGCCGACCTGACCGAGGTGTGCCTGCAGCTGGCAACGAACATGCTGGTGCTGGCCGATAAGGGCACCCCTGCGGAGTGCCGCGCTATGGCCGAAGCCGTCATTGCGGACGGTTCCGCCTTTGCAAAGTGCAAGGAGATGTTCGCGGCCCAGGGCGGCGACACCCGCGTGCTGGACGACTACAGCCTGTTTGAAAAGCCCGCGGCAAGCTTTGAGCTGCTGGCCGAGCAGGACGGCTACATTGTGGCGAACGACGCCGAGAAGATCGGCTCGGCCAGCGTGCTGCTGGGTGCAGGCCGCCAGAAGAAGGGCGACCCGCTGGACTTTGCCGCCGGCATCACCCTGCACAAAAAGCGCGGTGACTATGTGCACAAGGGCGAGAGCCTTGCCACCTTCTACGGCGCGGCGGATAAGTTTGCCGCAGCCGCCGAGGAGTACCGCAGCGGCCTTGTCTACGGCAGCGAAAAGCCGGAGGAAACCCCGCTGGTGTACGCGCTGGTGACCAAAGACGGCGTGGAACGCTACTGATTTTGAACAAAAAGGTTCCGGGGCCGTCCTGCTCCGGGGCTTTTTTGCATCTTTTGCCAGTTTTTTGTTGCTTATCGTGGAAAAGAGTGGAACTTTGTCTCTTGATGTGATATACTAGATTGCATTCATGCGGTCCCGGCGAAGGGACACGGAAGGAGAAAGGACTTGTTATGAAGATCATTCTGGTGGGCGGCGGCAAGGTCGGCACGGCGCTGGCGCGGCAGCTCAGCGAGGAAGGCCACAATGTGACCATCGTGGACACCAACAAAGCCCGCGTGGAACATTTGACGGAAAGCTACGATGTGCTGGGCATCGTGGGTAACGGTTCTTCCATCACCACGCTGGCGGAAGCGGGCATTGAGGATGCGGACGTGTTCATTGCGGTGACCGGCTCGGACGAGCTGAACCTGCTGTGCTGCATGTTCGCAAAAAAGGCGGGCCACTGCCACGCCATTGCCCGCGTGCGCAACCCGTCCTACAGCCATGAGCTGGACTTTATCAAAAAGCAGATCGGCATCTCGGCCATCATCAACCCGGAAATGGCGGCCGCCAAGGAAATCTCCCATCTGCTGCGGTTCCCGGGGGCCAGCAAGATCGACACCTTTGCGGGCGGGCGCGTGCGCCTGATCAAGTTTGCCCTGAACGGCACCCAGGCGCTGGACGGCGTGGCCATCCGCGAGATCCCCACCCGGCTGAAAAGCGATATCCTGGTGTGCGCGGTGGAGCGCAGCGGCGACGTGATCATCCCCAACGGCAACTTCGTGCTGCGCAGCGGCGACCAGGTCACCTTCCTTGCCACGCAGGAGAACGCCCATGAGTTCTTTCAGCGCATCGGTCTGCCGGTGCGCCCGGTGCGCAACGCCCTCATCGTGGGCGGCGGTGCCATCGCGTTCTACCTGAGCCAGGAACTGCTGGAAAACCACGTCCGCGTGCGCATCGTGGAGCGCGACGCCGACCGCTGCACCGAGCTGGCGGAACAGCTGCCCGGCGCGCAAATTCTGAACGAAGACGGCTCCAACCGCGAGTTCCTGCTCTCCGAGGGTATGGAGTCCACCGAAGCCTTTGTGGCCCTGACCAACATCGACGAGGAGAACGTGCTGCTGACCCTGTTTGCCAAAAAGCACTCTCACGGCAAGCTGGTCACCAAGGTGAACCGTCTGGAGTTCGACGACATTCTGGCCGGGCTGGACCTGGGCAGCGTGGTCTACCCCAAGTACATGACCTGCGATTACATCGTGCAGTATGTGCGCGCACTGCAGAACGAGGCGGGCAGCAACATCAAGACCCTGTACCGCATCCTGGACGACCGCGTGGAAGCGCTGGAGTTCACCGTCCACGAGGAGAGCGCGGCCACCGGTGTGCCGCTGAGCCAGCTGCACCTGAAGAAAAACCTGCTGCTGTGCTGCATCACCCGCGGCGACCGGATCCTGATCCCCCGCGGCGGCGACCAGATCCAGGTGGGCGATAACGTCATCGTGGTCACGCTGGAGCATGGCCTGCACGACCTGCGCGACATCGTGGACCATGCCGCCCAGAACTGACGGAGGCAGGCTATGAATTATGCGATCGTTTTCCGCCTGCTGGGCTATGTGCTCACGATCGAAGGCGCGCTGCTGCTGCTTCCGGCGGCGGCCAGCGGGTTCTACGGCGAGTGGTCTGTGCTGGGCGTGTTCCTGGTCACGGCGGCGGTCAGTGCTGCTGTGGGCTATGCGCTGCGCGGCATCAAACCCCGCAGCAAGGTGTTCTATATGCGCGAGGGCTTTGCTGCCACCTCACTGAGCTGGATCGTCATCTCCATCGTGGGCGCGGTGCCTTTCGTGGTCACCGGCTGCATCCCGAACCCGGTGGATGCCCTGTTTGAGACGGTGTCCGGCTTCACCACCACCGGTGCCAGCATCCTGCCCGCCGTGGAGGATCTGCCCAAGGGCATTCTATTCTGGCGCAGCTTCACCCACTGGATCGGCGGCATGGGTGTTCTGGTGTTCCTGCTTTCGCTGCTGCCGCTGACCGGCGGCTCCCACGTCAACCTGATGAAGGCCGAAAGCCCCGGCCCGCAGGTGGACAAGCTGGTGCCCAAGGTGCAGTCCACGGCCAAAATTCTCTACGGCATCTATTTTGCGCTCACGGTGCTGGAATTCGTGTTCCTGCTGTTTGGCGGCATGCCGGTGTTTGAAAGCCTGCTCACGGCCTTCGGCACGGCGGGCACCGGCGGCTTCGGCTTCAAGAACGACAGCTTCACGAGCTTTTCGCCCTACATCCAGTGGGTCGTTACCATCTTCATGATCCTGTTCGGCGTCAATTTCAACGCCTACTTTCTGCTGTTGCTGCGCAAATTCAACCGCGTCATCAGCGAGGAGGTGCGCGGCTACTTTGTGGTGATCCTGGCAGCGGTGGGTCTCATCACGGCCAACATCTACAGCATCTACAACAACTTTGGCGAAGCGCTGCGTCAGGCAGCCTTTCAGGTGGGCTCCATCATCACGACCACTGGCTTTTCCAGCTGTGACTTTGACCTGTGGCCCACCCTCTCCAAAGAAATTCTGGTGGTGCTCATGTTCATTGGTGCCTGCGCAGGCAGCACCGGCGGCGGCATCAAGGTGAGCCGCCTCCTCATTCTGGGCAAGACCTTGGGCAAGGAGCTCAAGCAGGCACTGCACCCGCAGGTGGTGGCCCCCGTCCGCATGGACGGCAAGCTGCTCAACCACGAGACCATCCGCACCACCAATGTGTTTATGGGCGCGTATTTCTTCATCTTCGTGGTATCCTTCCTGCTCATCAGCCTGGACGGCTTCGACATGGTGACGAACTTCACCGCCATTGCCGCAACCCTGAACAACATCGGCCCCGGCCTTGCACAGGTGGGCCCGATGATGAACTTCGGCAGCTTCACGAACCCGGCAAAGCTGGTCATGATCTTCGACATGCTGGCCGGTCGTCTGGAAATTTTCCCGATGCTGGTGCTGTTCCTGCCGGATACCTGGCGCAAGTTCTAAATAATTTACTGGTCTGTAAGCCGGAAAGCCGTTTTGGTTTTCCGGCTTACTTCTTTCTCGTGAAAAAGAGTTCCAGAAAAATCCGCAGATTTTTCTGGAACTCAAAATAAAAAAGATATTATTCCACTAAAGAAGCCCAGAGCGTCAGCGGAGGGCATTCAAAATCGTTTTATACTTCTACTTTCTCCTGTGCCCGGTACTGCAGCGCTTCCAGCAGAGCGTCTTCGTCCAGCAGCTGCTTGCCGGAAAGGTCCGCCACCGTGCGGGCCACCCGCAGGATGCGGTCGTGGGCGCGGGCGGAAAGGCCCAGTGCATCATAAGACGCCCGCAGCAGCCGCTCGGCGGCGGGGGTCATGCGGCAGATGCGCCGTACCTGCCCGGCAGTGAGCTGGGCGTTGCAGTGGATGCCCTCGAATCCGGGCGCTGCATACCGCTTGGCCTGAATGGCACGGGCCGCCAGAACCTGTTTGCGCAGCTCGGCGCTGCTCTCGGAAGGGGCAGCGGTGTGCAGCTCGTCAAAGGCGATGGGGTCCATCTCCACGCACAGGTCGATGCGGTCCAGCAGCGGGCCGGACACCCGGCTGCGGTACTGCCGCACCGCGCTGGGGGAGCAGGTGCACTGCCGAGTGGGGTGGCCGTAGTAGCCGCACTTGCAGGGGTTCATGGCGGCCACCAGCTGGAACCGGCTGGGATAGGTGGCGCTGCCCGCCGCGCGGCTGACCGTGATCTGGCCGTCCTCCAGCGGCTGGCGAAGCACTTCCAGGCTTTCGCGGGAGAACTCCGGCAGCTCGTCCAGGAACAGCACGCCGCAGTTGGCAAGGCTGCACTCGCCGGGGCGGAACTGTGCCCCGCCGCCTGCCAGCGCGGCCGAACTGGCCGAGTGGTGCGGACTGCGGAAGGGCCGGGCCGACACAAGGCCCCGCCCCTGGGGCAGCTGGCCTGCGATGGAATAAATTTTGGTGGTCTCCACGGCTTCCTCTCGGGTGAGAGGCGGCAGGATGCCGGGCAGGCGCTTTGCCAGCATGGATTTGCCGGTGCCGGGCGCGCCGATGAGCAGCACGTTGTGCCCGCCGGCGGCCGCGATCACCATGGCCCGCCGCGCCAGCGACTGGCCCATGACGTCCGCAAAATCCGGCACCTGGGCCCAGGCGTCTTCGGGGTCAAAGGGGATGACGGCTGCCGGGGCGATGGGCGCGATGCCGCGCAAAGCGTCCACCACTTCCCGGGCCGTGCGGGCAGGGTAGACCGTCATGCCGTCGCCGCAGGCTTCGGCGGCCTCGGCAGCGTTTTCAGCGGGCACATACAGCGCACGGATGCCGCTTTCGGCCGCAGCCAGCGCCATGGGCAGCACGCCGGACACCGGCCGCAGGGTGCCGTCCAGCGCCAGCTCGCCCAGAAAGGCGGTGTCAGAAGGGACTTCCTCGATCTGGCCGCTGGCCGTCAGCAGGGCCAGCAGCAGCGGCAGGTCGTAGACCGGGCCGGTCTTGCGCACATCCGCCGGGGCCAAGTTGACCGTGATGCGCCGGTCCGGGAACTTGAAGCCCAGGTTCTTGATGGCGGCGCGCACCCGGTCTGCACTTTCCCGCACGGCGGAATCCGGCAGACCTACGATGGAAAATGCGGGCAGCCCGCCGGAGACGTCCGCTTCCACAGCCACGGCAAAGCCGCTCAGGCCCCGCAGGCCGAAACTTCTGGTGACAGAATACATGATGCTTTTCCTCATTCCAGCAGATGATGTGTCGGAAAAGAACTGGCAAAAGTGGAAAATATTAGATAAAAACGCCAGACTTCGACACGAAAATATGTTCAAGTTCATTATAGTAAAGGGCAGGAAAGTTGTCAATGTGATAGAGAGGAGAGAGTTTTTTCATGTTCACCAGAGAATACTGCCGTTACATCCGTACATATTCCGAGTTGGACGGCCTGCAGCACGCCCACACATTTATTTATTGCGCTTCTGCCACCCCGCAGGGCGCACTGCTGGAACTGCGCAGCGAACAGGGCGGCCGGGTGGAGCGCCGCACGGCGCTGGCCCGGTGCAGCTTTGCCCGGGCCATGCAGCTGATGCGCTATCTGTGCGAGAACGGCGTGGAGCCGGAGCAGTGGCTGGAAGTGCTGGCCGACGCGGGCGAGGTTTGCCAGCCGCTGCAAAACCCGGCAGCAGAACCGGAATTTGCGGGATTTGCGGGCGAAAATCTGGATTTTTGTGCCATATGCCCGGTTTGAAGGGAAAATCTTGTGGCAGATTACGCAATTGACACGATGGACACAAGAGTTTATATTATAAGTAGGTTTAACCAAACCTGTTCTTTTTGCGTTCTATTTGCGGAAAAATTTACAAAAGGTAAGGTGTGCAAGATGTATTTGGATGAATATAAGCGCTGGCTGGCGGCTGAACTGGAAGACGCCGATCTGAAGCCCGAGCTGGCAAAGATCGAGGGCAACGACGATGAGATCAAGGACCGCTTTGCTGTGGCCCTGAAGTTTGGCACCGCGGGCCTGCGCGGCGTTCTGGGCGCCGGTACCAACCGGATGAACATCTATGTCGTGCGTCAGGCCACCCAGGGTCTGGCAAACTGGGTCAAGACCCAGGGCGGTACCCAGACCGTGGCCATCAGCTACGACAGCCGCCTCAAGAGCGATATCTTTGCCAAGACCGCCGCAGGCGTTCTGGCGGCCAACGGCATCAAGGTGCGCATCTACGATGCTCTGATGCCGGTTCCGGCCCTGAGCTTTGCCACCCGTTACTACAACTGCAACGCAGGCATCATGGTCACCGCTTCCCACAACCCGGCCAAGTACAACGGCTACAAGGCCTACGGCCCGGACGGCTGCCAGATGACCGATGACGCCGCTGCCATCGTTTACGATGAGATCCAGAAGACCGATGTGCTCACCGGCGCAAAGTACATCTCCTTCGCCGAGGGCGTGGAGCAGGGCCTCATCCGCTTTGTGGGCGACGACTGCAAGAAGGCCCTGTATGATGCCATCGAGGCACGTCAGGTGCGCCCGGGCCTGTGCAAGACCGCCGGCCTGAAGCTGGTGTACAGCCCGCTGAACGGTTCCGGTCTGGTGCCGGTCACCCATGTGCTGAACGATATGGGCATCACCGATATCACCATCGTGCCTGAGCAGGAGTACCCCAACGGTTACTTCACCACCTGCTCCTACCCGAACCCTGAAATTTTCGAGGCCCTGAAGCTGGGCCTGAATCTGGCCACCGAGACCGGTGCCGACCTGATGCTGGCCACCGACCCCGATGCCGACCGCGTGGGCATCGCCATGAAGTGCCCGGACGGCAGCTATGAGCTGGTCTCCGGCAACGAGATGGGCGTGCTGCTGCTGGACTACATCTGCGCCGGCCGCATCGAGAAGGGCACCATGCCCAAGAACCCGGTGGCTGTCAAGTCCATCGTGTCCACCCCGCTGGCCGACGCTGTGGCAAAGCACTACGGCGTGGAGATGCGCAATGTGCTGACCGGCTTCAAGTGGATCGGCGATCAGATCGCCAACCTGGAAGCTGCCGGTGAGGTCGATCGCTTCATCTTCGGTTTTGAGGAGAGCTACGGCTACCTGGCTGGTCCCTATGTCCGCGACAAGGATGCCATCATCGGCTCCATGCTCATCTGCGAGATGGCCGCTTACTACCGCAGCATCGGTTCCTCCATCAAGCAGCGTCTGGAAGAGATCTACGCACAGTACGGCCGCTACCTGAACAAGGTGGACAGCTTTGAGTTCCCCGGCCTGACCGGCATGGAGAAGATGGCTTCCATCATGCAGAAACTGCGTGACCAGCCCCTCACCGAGCTGGCCGGCCACAAGGTGGTCAAGGTCACCGACTACAAGAAGCCCGAGGAGACCGGCCTGCCCGCCGCCAATGTGCTGATCTACACGCTGGAAAATGGCGCTACCGTCGTGGTGCGTCCCTCCGGCACTGAGCCGAAGATCAAGACCTACTTCACCACCCTGGGCAAGGACCTGGCTGAAGCACAGGCCCAGAAGGATGCTCTGGCCGCTGCCATCGAGCCCATCCTGAAGTAATTCCCGAAGCAAAACCAAAGCATGACTCATTTGTGCCCCTCTGCCGTGTGCGGAGGGGCATTTTTGCTGTAGATTTTCGGTTGCAGTTTGGGGCGTGATACGCTATAATAAAATATGGCTTATTCTATCCAGCCGCCGGAAAAGTGGAAAACGGCGGTGTGTGATAAGGCAGGTGCAGAAAATGGAAAAGAGAGTATCGGCGGTGCTGGTGGCGGCAGGGTCTTCCACCCGGATGGGCTTTGATAAGCTCAGCTTTGATCTGGGCGGTGAGACGGTGCTGCGCTGCAGCATCCGTGCGTTTGAGCAGTGCCCGCTGGTGACGGAGATCGTTCTGGTGGCGGGCAAAAACCGTGCGTTTGTGGAGCAGCAGGCTGCGGACTGCACAAAGCCCGTGCAGATCGTGCCCGGCGGTGCCACCCGCGCCGAGAGCGCGAAAAATGGCGTTCTGGCGGCAAAAGGGGACATCGTGGCGGTGCACGACGCGGCCCGGCCCTTCGTGAGCCAGCCGGTCATCACGGCGGCATTGGAAGCTGCCGCCCGCAGCGGGGCCGCTGCCCCTGCCGTGCCGGTGAAGGATACCATCAAAACGGCGGTGCGCGGTGACGGCAAGACCGTGCCGGAGGCCTGCCTTGTGCAGACCACGCCCGACCGCAGCACCCTGTATGCGGTGCAGACGCCCCAGTGCTTTGACCGCGCCGAATATCTGGCAGCACTGGGGGAGCTGGACGCTGAGAAGGCCCGGCGCGTCACCGATGATTGCAGCCTGTTCGAGCTGACCGGCCGCGCCGTGCAGCTGACCCAGGGCGATTACGCCAACCTGAAGATCACCACCCGGGAGGACCTGCCCCGCCCGGCACAGAAAGAGGAACCGAAAATGCGCATTGGACACGGTTATGATGTACACCGCCTGGTGGAAGGCCGCAGGCTCATTCTGGGCGGCGTGGACGTCCCGTTCGAGAAGGGGCTGCTGGGCCACTCCGACGCCGATGTGCTGACCCACGCGGTGATGGATGCCGTGCTGGGCGCGGCGGCGCTGGGGGATATCGGCCAGCATTTCCCGGACAATGACCCGGCTTACTCCGGTGCCGACAGCCTCAAGCTGGCCCGCCGCGTGGCCGAAATTTTAAAGGAGCACGGCTGGCGCATTGAAAACATCGACGCAACGCTGCTGTGCCAGCGCCCGAAGCTGGCGCCCCACATCCCGGCCATGCGCCGGAAATTGGCGGATGCCTTCGGCCTGCCGGCGGACGCCGTGAGCGTGAAGGCCACCACCGAGGAACATCTGGGCTTTACCGGCGAAGGCCTGGGCATCGCCGCCCATGCCGTTGCCCTCATCGAAACGCTGTAACGGGAGTGTGCACCAATGACTCTGAATGCGATCATTGCAAATTTCCAGACCTTCAAGATCGTGGATCTGCTTGATATCATCATCATTGCGTTCCTGATCTATCAGGTGCTGGGCATCATCAACCGCACCCGCGCCGGGCAGCTGGCCAAGGGCGCGCTGATCGTGCTGGCCGTTTATCTGGTGGCCAACACTTTGAACATGCGCACCGTCACCTGGCTGCTGAACTCACTGCTGCAGGTGGGCCTGCTGACGCTGGTGGTGCTGTTCCAGCCGGAGATCCGCCGCGCGCTGGAGCGCATGGGCCAGACCGACCAGTGGACGGCAAAGCTGTTCAACGTGAAGGGCCGCTACAACGACCCCAGCCTGAAGGGCGCATGGCGCAGCGCCATCATTGCCATCTGCGACGCGGCCGAGCGCTTCTCGGAGACCAAGACCGGCGCCCTGATCGTGCTGGAACGCCACACGAATCTTTCTGAGATCGTGCGCACCGGTACCCCGGTGAACAGCGCGGTCAATCTGGAAGTGCTGGGCACCATCTTCTACGAGGGCACCCCCCTGCACGACGGTGCCGCCATCATCGAGAACGGCCGCATCAAGGCCGCAGGCTGCGTGCTGCCGCTTTCCAATAATCTGGATCTGGGCAAGGACATGGGCACCCGCCACCGCGCCTGCCTGGGCATTGCCGAAAACTCGGACGCCATCGCCATCGTGGTGAGCGAGGAGACCGGCATCATCTCCATGGCGAAGAACGGCGTGCTGATCCGCCATTTTGACCGCCAGACCCTTTACACCCGCCTGATCGACGAGATGATCCCCAAGGAGACTGCCGCCGAGAAGACGACCGCCAGCGGCTGGAAGGGCCAGCTCAGCCGTCTGTGGAACTGGGCCAGCCAGAAGGAGGACGAGCAGCAATGAGCAACACGCCCAACAAGGCGAACGGCACGAAACAGGCCGTCGCACACAAGAAAAACATTCTGGATGACCGCCGCATCCGGCTGGCACTTTCGATCCTGCTGGCTGTCATTGCGTGGATGGTGGTCACCATCATCGTCCAGCCCGGCACCACCAACACCATCTACAATGTGCCGGTGGATTATTCCTACGATTCCGCAGCCTACACATCCCGCGGCCTGAGCATCGTCAGCGTCGAGGACAAGACCGTGAATCTGAAAATTTCCGGCGACGGCTACACCATCGGCGGGCTGACCGCTTCGGATTTCGTGGTCTACCCGGATTTTTCCAGCGTGCGTGACAGCGGCGAGAAGAACCTGCGCCTGCTGGTGCGCGGGGCCAACGGCCTGCTGAACGGTGTCACCGTGACGATGGAAGGCAGCGACAACACGGTGAATGTGGTGTTCGACGTGGTGGAGGAGAAGACCCTGCCCGTGACCATCACCACCAACTATCTGACCATTGCGGACGGCTACATCCTTTACAGCACCGATGTCTCCAAGGAGACCGTGACCCTGTCCGGCCCCAGCAGCGAGCTGGACAAGGTGGCCACCTGCACCGCCGAGGTGACCTACACCGGCGAGCTGAACGAATCGGTCACGCTGAGCACGCCGCTGCGGTTCTACACCGCCGGAGGCAAGGAAGTGACCTTCGAGTACACCCAGCTGGAGGAAAGCAGTGTGGACGTGACCTTGCAGGTCTACAAGATGGCCACTCTGCCGGTGAATGTGAATTTCATCAATGCACCGAAGGATTTTGACGATTCTGTGCTGGTGTACGCCCTCAGCCGCAAAGAGCTCAAGGTGGCGGGCCCCACGGCAAAGATCGACCAGCTTTCCACCCTGCCCATCGGCAGCATCGACCTTTCTACCTTTGCGCTGAACAAGAGCTACGAGATGCCCATTGAGCTGCCGACGGATATCTACCTGCTGGATAACATCTCCACCATCACGGTCAGCTTCGACTGCTCGAACCTGGAGACCAAGACCATGAACCTGCCCAGCAGCTGCGTGCAGGTGGTGAACCTGCCCTCCACCTATCAGCTCACAGTGGAGACGGACCGGCTCATGAACGTGACCCTCTGCGGCCCGAAGGGCGCGATGGAAACGCTGACGCCGGAGCAGGTCGTGGTGGAGATCGACGCCGAGGATTTCTCGGTGGCCACCGGCCAGCAGAACATCGCCTGCCGGCTGTATGTGCCCTCCAACGGCAAAATTTTTGCGCTGGGCAGCTATGTGCTGCAGTGCCGCATCGACAGCAACTGAAAAGGATAGCATAACAACATGATTCTGGTTCGCAACATCCGTCTGCCGCTCTCCGCCGGGGAACCGCAGGCATTTGAAAAAGCCCTGCACACCGCCCGCATCCCGCGCGGCAGGGTGCAGCACCTGGGCGTGGCAAAGCTCTCGGTGGACGCCCGCCATGGCCAGCCCAAGCTGGTGTACACCGTGGCCGTCACCCTGAAGGACCCGGCAGACGAAGCGGCCTTTGCCGCCCGGGGCGGGGACGTGACCCTGCACGAGAAAGCTGATTTCTCGGTGCAGAACGGCACCCTGCTGCTGGGCCACCGGCCGGTGGTCTGCGGTCTGGGCCCGGCGGGCCTGTTTGCAGCGCTGCTGCTGGCCCGGCAGGGCTATAAGCCCATCGTGCTGGAACGCGGCCCTGCGCTGGACGAGCGTGTGAAGGCTGTGGAGCATTTTTCCGCCACCGGTGAGCTGGACGTGAACGCGAACATCCAGTTTGGCGAGGGCGGTGCGGGCACCTTCTCGGACGGCAAGCTGACCACCCGCATCGGCGACGAGCTGTGCGGCTTTGTCACCGAAGTGTTCCTGCAGCACGGTGCACCGGCAGAGATCGCCTGGAAGCAGAAGCCCCATGTGGGCACCGACCTGCTGCGGGGCGTCATCACCTCCATCCGCAGGGAGATCGAGGCTTTGGGCGGCGAGGTGCACTTCAACACGGCCCTGACCGGCTTTGAACAGAAAAACGGACAGCTGACCGGAATTTTTACCACAAATGGCATCTTCCCCTGTGAAGCGCTGGTGTTCGCGGTGGGCCACTCGGCCCGGGACACCTTCGGGATGCTGATGGACAGCGGCCTGCAGCTGGAGTGCAAGCCCTTCAGCGTGGGATTCCGTGCCGAGCACCTGCAGAGCGAGATCGAAAAGAGCCTGTACCACGAGGCGGCGGGCCACCCGGCACTGCCCCGGGGCGAATACCAGCTCTCCCAGCATGTGGGTGAGCGGTGCGTCTACACCTTCTGCATGTGCCCCGGCGGGCAGGTGGTGGCTTCGGCCAGCGAAGAAGGGCGTGTTGTGACCAATGGCATGAGCTACCACGCCCGCAGCGGCAAAAACGCCAACGCGGCGGTGGTGGTCAGCGTAGGCGGGGCAGATTTTGCCAATGACCCCCGCCGCGCCATCGCCTTTCAGCGGGAGCTGGAAGCAAAAGCCTACGCCGCTGGCCGTGCCGCCGGGGCTTACGCCGCCCCGGCAGAGAACGTGCAAAGCTTTCTGGAAGGGCGCGGGCAGCTGCGCATCGGCAGCGTGCAGCCCACCTACGACCGCGGCGTGACTGCCGCAGACCTGGGCGCACTGCTGCCCGGGGAATTGGCGGACACCCTGCGGGCGGGTCTGCGCGCCTATGAGCGCAAAATTGCAGGCTACACCGCGCCGGACGCCATCCTCACCGGCCTTGAGACCCGCACCAGCAGCCCGGTGCGGCTGAAGCGGGAGGAGAATTTTGAGTGTTCCCAGCTGGCAGGGCTGTACCCCTGCGGCGAGGGTGCGGGATATGCGGGCGGCATCATGAGCGCCGCCGTGGATGGCCTGCGGGTGGCCCGCGCCATCATCAGCCGGTATGCACCGGCAGAAGGGTGAGAAAAATTGATGAACGATCGTGAAAACGATACAATGCAGGAAAACGAGGGCCGCCGGGTGCAGCAGGAGCTGGAAAGCCAGCTGCGCGCCTTTGGCGACACCGTATCGGACGCTTTTGCCCACGGCTTTGAGGGCCGCGGCATGGACATTGGCGACCGGGCCTACGGTGTGGGCAAGGCAGCGGTGCACGCGGCCAATTATGGCATCGGCGAAGCAGCCAAGGCTTTCCGCAGCGGCCGCGACGCCTACTATAAAAACCAGCAGGAGGCCCGCCGGAATGCGGCGGACGGCACTGCTGCGGCAGGCAGCACCGGCATGCCCCAGTGGGCGCGCCAGATGTTCGGCTTCCCGGAGCCGACCCCGGTGGAAAACGTCCGCAGCAGCGCAAAAAAGTACAGAGGTACGGGCATTGCGCTGCTGGCCACCGGCATCACCTTTGCGGTCATCTTCGGCACTGCCGGCATCAGCTGCCTGGCGGTGGCGGAGGCGGCAACGCCGCTGGCAGCGGCTGTGGGAGACGGCGTGGTCTATGCGCTGGGCAGCGGGCTGCTTAGCAGTGCGGGCATGACCGCGCTGGAGATCTGCGGCAATGTGTTTACCGTTGTGGCTCTCGGCTTCTGCTGGATGATCGCCGCCGGGGCCAGCCGCATGAAGGCAGGCAAGAATATGGACCTGTATGCCGACATGGCCGAAGGCATGGACTACAAACAGGGCCTTTCGGTGCAGATGCTGGCCGATCTTGCCCATCAGAAAAAGAAAAAAACGCTGAAACAGCTGCAAAAGTATATCCGCAAGGGCTGGCTGCGCGCCTGGCTGGACGAAAAGACCCAGAAGCTTTACCTGACGGCCGAAGATTACCGCGCCGCGCAGGAAGCTGCTGCCGCACCCAAGGCAGAGCCGCAGCCGGAAAAGCCGGAAGCGGACGAAACACCGCTGAATCTGGAAACCGCCCGCCGCTTTGCCGCCGTGCTGGCGCAGGAAAAGCAGGTCATGCAGGATGCCCAGGGCCGCGAAGAACTGGAGCATATGCAGAAGACCACCACCGCCATCTGCGACTGGCTGGAAGCCCACCCGGAGAGCCTGCCCAAGGCCCGCCGCTTTGCGGAATATTATATCCCCACCACCCTCAAGCTGCTGCACACCTACAACGATGTGCAGGGTCAGAAGGGCGAGAATGCCGAGACCATCCGCCGGGATATCGCGGGCATCCTGCACACCCTCAACCAGGCGTATGACACCCTTTACAACACACTGCTCTCGGATATGGCCATGGATGTCTCCTCGGAGATCGCGGCGCTGCAGGGGATGCTGGCCAACGACGGCCTGACGGGAGGGGACTTTCAATGACCTACCGTGCATGGGAGCTCAAGCCGCTGGACCGCGCGGCCCTGAAGGAGCTGACGCAGGCCATCGCCGAGCAGGCCGTGGAAGAACTGGAACAGCAGGCTATGGAAGAAGAACCCTGGTCTGACGCAAAATACAGCAGCGTGCTTTCCGCCCAGCAGAAGGAGAACGCCCTGCTGGCGGGCATCCTGACCGCCCGGGGCATCACCGACCCTGCCGAAGCCCTCACCCTGCTGGCCGGGGAGGAAGATCTCAGCGACCCGTTTTTGCTGACGGATATGCAAAAAGCCTGCGAGCGCATCTGGCAGGCCATTGATAACGGCGAGACCATCGTGGTCTTTGGCGATTACGACGTGGACGGCGTGACCGCCACGGCCCTGCTCTACCAGCACCTCAAGGGTATGGGGGCCACGGTGAAATGCATGCTGCCCAGCCGCGAGGGCGACGGCTACGGCCTTTCCCGCAACGCCATCCAGTCCATCCACGACAAGGGCTATCAGCTCATCGTGACCGTGGACAACGGCATCTCTGCTGTGGAAGAAGCGGAGTTTGCCGCAGAACTGGGCATCGACCTCATCATCACCGACCACCATCTGCCGCCGGAAACGCTGCCCAAAGCCGTTGCCGTGGTGGACCCCCGCCGGCTGGACGACACCAGCCCCTTCAAGGGCCTGTGCGGCGCGGGTGTGGCTTTTAAGCTGTGCGCCGCGCTGGACGGCTGCCCGCCGGAAGAAATGCTGGATTATTGCGGCGACCTTGCCGCCGTGGGCACTGTGGCCGACGTGATGCCGCTGACCGGCGAGAACCGCACGCTGGTAAAATCCGGCCTGCGCCAGCTGCAGAACACCGACCGCCCGGGCCTGGAAGCCCTGCTGGAAGAAGTGGGCCTTGCGGGCCGCCCCATCACGGCCGAGAACATCAGCTATGCCATCGCGCCCCGCATCAATGCGGCGGGCCGCATGGACAGCGCTGTCACGGCCCTGCAGCTGGTGCTGTGCGAGGACCCGGACCGGGCCGAAGAACTGGCCCACAAGCTGAACGAGATCAACGTCAAGCGGCAGGAAACGGAACTGGAGATCTTCAAGGCCGCGCAGGTGCTGCTGGAACAACAGCCCGAACGGCTGGAAGACCGGGTGATGCTGCTGTGGGGCCGCGACTGGCACCCCGGCGTCATCGGCATCGTGGCGTCCCGGCTGGTGGAGCGCACCGGCCGCCCGGTGATCGTGGTCACAGTGGACGAGCACGGCGAGTGCAAGGGCAGCGGCCGCAGCGTGCCGGGCTTCAACCTGCACGCCTGCATCGGCTCCTGCGCCGACCTGCTCATCCGTTATGGCGGCCACGCCATGGCAGCGGGCCTTTCGGTGCGGGAAGAAAATCTGCCCGAGCTGCGCCGCCGCCTGAACGAGTGGGCCGCCCGGGAATGCCCGGTGCTGCACACCGCCCCGCTGGAATGCGACCTGCCCATCCATCTGGACCGGGTCACGGTGGACAGCGTGCGCCGCATCGACGCGCTGGCCCCCTTCGGGGCCGAGAACCCGACGCCGGTGTTCCTGCTGCAGAGCGCCGTGGTGGATGGAGTCTATCCGGTGTCCGAGGGCAGGCACAGCCGCCTGCGCCTGCGGCAGGGCAATGCCAGCGTATATGCGGTCTGGTTCGGTATGCCGTCGGAACAGCTGCCCTACACCATGGGCGACGTGGTGGATGCCGCGCTGAACCTCTCGGTCTACGAGTCAGCCCGGGGCGCACAGCTTTCCGGCCGCATCCTGGACCTGCACCCGGCGGGCCTTGGCACCAAACTGTCCGAACAGGCGGCACTGGTGGCCGCCCTGCGCCGCGGCACGCCCCTGACGGCCGAACAGAAAACGCTGATCACGCCCGACCGCAGCCACATCATCACGGTGTACCGTGAGCTGCAGGCCCGCCGCTGGCACGCAGAAGACCTGCAGCCGCTGTGCGCGAAGCTGGGCGAAGAAAATACAGGCAAAACGCTGGTGGCGGTCACGGCCCTGGAACAGGTGGGCCTCATTGCCACAGTGGAAAAGGGCGGGGCAAAGTATCTGGAGCTTGTGCCCGCACAGGGCAAGAAAAACCTTGCCGACGCCCCGATCCTGAAATGTTTGGAGGGAATGTAAATGCCAGAGGGAAAGAAAAACGCAGTCCCGGCCCCCGTCCCGGTGCGGGACGAGGACTCCTACTCGGCGAAGACCCATCTGCACCAGCCTGTGCCGGTGCAGGAGACGGCCACCGTCTCGGCCACAGCCCAGCTGGCCGATGCCCCGGAGGGCGCACTGCCTTCTGAGGTGCGGCCCGAGATCGTCACCTGGGACAAGCTGTGCGAGGCCATCAAGGCCAGCGGCCGCTCCTACAATATGGAGATGATCGAAAAGGCCTACAACCTTGCCAACGACGCCCACAAGGGCGTGTGCCGCCGCAGCGGTGAACCTTATATCTGCCACCCGCTGGCCGTGGCACGGCTGGTGCTGGACCTCGGCATGGACACCGAGAGCATCGCCGCCGCCCTGCTGCATGACGTGGTGGAGGACACCCCCACCACCCTGGCCGACCTGACCGCCGCCTTTGGCGAGGAAGTGGCTCTGCTGGTGGACGGTGTGACCAAGCTGACCAAGATCGAATTCTCCAACATCGAAGAACTGCAGGCCGAAAACCTGCGCAAGATGCTGCTGGCCATGAGCCGCGATGTGCGCGTGATGATCATCAAGCTGTGCGACCGGCTGCACAACATGCGCACCGGCGATGCCTGGCCGGAGCAGAAGCGCCGCGACAAGGCCCGCGAGACGATGGAAGTCTATGCACCCATCGCCAACCGCCTGGGCATTTTGAACGTGAAGGAAGAACTGGAAGACCGCAGCCTGCATTACCTCGACCCCGTGGGCTACGAGGAGATCAGCCGGATGCTCAGCGAGCGTGCGGGCGAGGAGTTTTTGACCAAGGTCTCCGGTGTCATCGAGCAGCGTCTGGTGGAAAGCGGTATCGAAGGCGCCACCATCAAGCGCCGGGTCAAGAGCATCTACGGCATCTACCGCAAGACCATCATGCAGAACAAGTCCTTCGATGAAATTTATGATATCTATGCGGTGCGCGTCATTCTGGATACGCTGGCTGAGTGCTACAGCACCCTGGGCCTCATCCACGATATGTACCATCCGCTGCCCAACCGCTTCAAGGATTATATCTCCACCCCGAAGCCCAACGGCTACCAGAGCCTGCACACCACGGTCATCGGCCACGAGGGCATCCCCTTCGAGGTGCAGATCCGCACCCGCAAAATGGACGAGATGGCCGAGTACGGCGTGGCCGCCCACTGGAAGTATAAGGAAGGTCTGGACGGCCACGACAAGCTGGACGAGCGTCTGGCTTGGGTGAGCCAACTGCTGGAAAACCAGCGCGTCAGCGAGGATTCCGGCAACCTGCTGCACGACCTCAAGAGCGACCTGCTGCCCGAGGAAGTGTTCGCCTTCACCCCCAAGGGCGACGTCATCAACCTGCCCACCGGTGCCACCTGCATCGACTTTGCCTACGCCATCCATTCGGCGGTGGGCAACCGCATGGTGGGCTGCAAGGTGAACAACCGCATGGTGCCCATCGACCATGTGGTCTCCACCGGCGAGATCATCGAGGTCATCCTCGGCCCGGCGGACAAGGGCCCCAGCCGCGACTGGCTAAAGATCGTGCGCACCAGCGAGGCCAAGAGCAAAATTCGCAACTGGTTCAAGAAGATGCGCCGCGAGGAAAATATCACGCAGGGCCGCGATGCCCTGGCCCGTGAGCTGCGGCGGGAGATGATCCTCGTTCCGGACGACCAGCTGGATGATTTCATCAACAGCTGCTGCCGCCGTCTGCGCCAGAACAACGCCGAAGAACTGTATGCCGCCATCGGCTACGGCGGCATGACCATCGCCAACTGCCTGCCCAAGCTCAAAGAGGAGTGGCAGAAGCTGAAGGCCGCCGAGGACAAGACCGAAGACGACCTGCCCAAGGTGGACCTGAGCCGGGTGCACGCCACTGACGGCGTGGTGGTGGAAGGCTTCGACAACACCCCCATCAAGTTTGCCAAGTGCTGCAGCCCGCTGCCCGGCGACCCCATCGTGGGCTTCATCACCCGGGGCTTCGGCGTGTCCATCCACAAGCAGAGCTGCGTGAACGCCATCTCCAGCATGAAGGACCCCACCAACGCCCCCCGCTGGGTGAAGGCCTACTGGGCCGACAGCGTCAAGGACAGCTACAAGGCAGGCCTTGAGATCATTGCCCTGAACCGCAACGAGCTGCTGCAGGACGTGCTGGCGGCACTGGCAGATATCCGTGTGCCCATCTATGCCGTGAACGCCCGTCAGGTGGAGAACGGCTGCGCCATGGTCAGCCTGACCATCGGCATCAACAATACCGAGCACCTCAACCGGGTGGTCGCAAGACTTTCCAAGGTGAAGGATGTGCTCAAGGTGACAAGGAGCTAATATATGCGTGCAGTCATTCAGGCCGTTTCTTCGGCCAGTGTGCGGGTGGAAGGCGGCGCGCCCCGCGCCATCGGCCCGGGGCTGATGATTCTGCTGGGCGTCAGGGACACCGACAGCCTGGACATCGTGCCGAAGCTGGCCGACAAATGCGCGGGCCTGCGCATTTTCCCGGACAGCGAGGGCAAGCTGAACCTCAGCGCCCGGGACCTGGGTTATTCGGCGCTGGTGGTGAGCCAGTTCACCCTGTACGGTGACACGAAAAAGGGCTACCGGCCCAGCTTCATCAAGGCCGCCAAGCCGCCGCTCTCCGTAGACGCCTACGAGCTGTTCCTTGCCGAGATGAACCGGCAGGGCCTCAAAGACGTGCAGCACGGTGAGTTCGGCGCAGACATGCAGGTGTCGCTGGTGAACGAAGGCCCCTGCACCATCATCATCGACACCGACGAGTGGAAGAAAAAGGAGTGAGTTCCATGCAGGCTTTTCATATCCCGGGCGAGGCACCGTTGTACACCAATACCTTTCTGCTCATCTCGGACGCAGGCCATGCTGTGGTCATCGACCCGGCGGCAGATGCACAGACCTACGATAAAATTTTGAAGGAGCACCATGTGCCCCTCACCGCCATCCTGTGCACCCACGGCCACTACGACCACGTGGGCAGTGCCAAAGCCCTGCAGGCCGAGTGGAACGCGAAGCTCTACTGCGAAAAGGCTGATCTGGCAGGTGACCGGACGTATCCGCTTTCCGCTGCCGACTGCGGCTATGCGGAAGGGGAGAGCATCGCGGTGGATGAGCTGACCTTCACGGTCTGGCACACGCCCGGCCACACGCCCGGCAGCGTGGTGCTGCTGTGCGGGGAATATCTGTTCTGCGGCGACACCCTGTTCGCGGGCAGCATTGGCCGCACCGACCTCGAGGGCGGAAGCAGTGCCCAGATGGCCGAAAGCCTGCGCAAGCTGGCAAAGCTGCCCATCCCGCGCGAGACGCAGGTGCTGCCCGGCCACGGCGAGTTTTCCACCTTTGGCGACGAGCTGGACAACAATTACTTCATCCGCAGCGCTGTGCGCGGCAACAATGATTTATTTTAAAGAGTGAACAACATGAAGATTTATATTACCGGCCTGCCTTCCGGCTACGAGGTGGAGCATCTGGTGCGCCTGTTTTACCCCATGGCACCGCTCACCCTTACCCCGCCGGAAGCAGCCGAGGACTGCGTCTGGGCCGAAAAAACGCCGGACGGCCTGCACGCACTGGTGCGGCAGGGCGGCAAAAGCGCCGAAAAGTATGCTCCGCTGCCTGCGCCTGTGGAGCAGGGCGGCGAAACGCCGGAATTTTCTCTTGCCAGCCTGACCTACGACCTGCTGCGCCAGTGGACCGGCATCCGCCCGCCCTGGGGCAAGATGACCGGCGTGCGCCCGGTGCGGCTCATCCACGACAAACGTGCCGCAGGCTGGACCGAAGCGGAGATCGACCGCTTTTTCCTCGACCGCTTCGATTGCTCCCAGCAGAAATACCAGATGGCCAAGGCCATTGCCGACCTGCAGGAGCCTATTTTGAAAGTGGGCAGCGAGCCGAAGACCTACAGCCTTTACATCGGCATCCCGTTCTGCCCGTCCCGGTGCAGCTACTGCAGCTTCGTCAGCTGCAACCTGGACCGCGACCGCAAGATGGTGCAGCCCTATGTGGACTGCCTGTGCCGGGAAGTGGAGGAAATTCGAATCCAGGCCGAAAAGGCAGGGCTGACCCTGTGCAGCATCTACATCGGCGGCGGCACGCCTACCAGCCTTTCAGCAGACCAGCTGCGCCAGCTGATGGGCACCGTCCGGGCGAATTTTGACCTTTCCAAGGTCGTAGAATATACGGTGGAAGCAGGCCGCCCGGACTGCACCGACGCCGAAAAGCTGGCGGTCATCAAGGAGTACGGCGCCACCCGCATCTCCATCAACCCCCAGACCTTCTCGGATGAAGTATTGGCCGGTATTGGCCGCAAGCACTCGGCGCAGGACATTCTGGACTGCTATGCCGAGGCCCGCAAGGCCGGCCATGACGACATCAACATGGACCTCATCGCGGGCCTGCCCGGTGACACGGTGGAGAGCTTCGAGCGCAGCCTGCGGCAGGCCATCGCCCTTGACCCGGAGAACATCACCGTCCACACCTTGACCCTCAAGCGGGCTTCCCGCATCGTCATTGAGGACCAGAAGGAGAACGACTACGCCGACGTGGCCGCCATGCTGGAAAAGTGCCATCTGCTGGCCGAGGCGGGCTACCGGCCCTATTACCTCTACCGCCAGAAGAACACCCTGCAGAACCTGGAAAACGTGGGCTGGTGCAAGCCGGGCCACGAAGGATATTACAACATCTATATTATGGAGGAAGTCCAAACCATCCTGTCCGCAGGCGCGGGCGGCAGTACCAAGCTGGTGGCCGACGGCGGTAAGCGGATGCAGCGCATCTTCAATTTCAAGTATCCGAACGAGTATATCCAGCGGTTTGCGGAGGTGCTGGAACGGAAAAAAGGAGTGGCTGATTTTTATGATCACGATCTGGGTCCCGAAACGATTGGTTGAGATCGACCTTTACAATGTGGCGGCCAGAAGCCCCCAGGCGCTGGCAGACCTGAGCGAGCGCAGCTATGCCCAGCGGGTGGATTATGCCGCCCAGAAGATCCAGCTTTCCGGCGCGAAGATCGTCATGCTCACCGGCCCATCGGCCAGCGGCAAGACCACCAGCGCCCACTGCATCGCCAAAGCATTGGAAAAGCGCGGCACCCCGGCCCACGTCATCAGTCTGGACAATTTCTTCAAGGGCGCAGAGTTCTACCCCCGCCTGCCGGACGGCACGCTGGATTACGAAAACCCCGACACGCTGGACCTGCCCCTCATCAAGCAGTGCCTGAGGGAGCTCAGCGAGACCGGCAAGACCGTGCTGCCCATCTACGATTTCGCCGCCGAGAAGCGCTCGGCCGAGGTGGAGCCGGTGGACCTGCAGGGCGGTGTGTGCATCGTGGAGGGTATCCACGCGCTGAACCCCGATTTGACCGGCCTTGTGAAGGGCGACGACATCTACCGGGTGTACGCGGGCCTGCGGGAGGAATACTGCATCGACGGCCGCCGGGTCATCAACACCCAGGACATCCGCCTGTGCCGCCGCACCCTGCGCGACGCCGCCACCCGCGGCCGCAGCCCGGAAAAGACCCTGGCCATGTGGGAGCGTGTGCTGGACGGCGAGACGCGGTATATCAAGGGCTTCAAGACCACGGCGGATTTTTTGCTGGACACTTCCTTCACCTATGAGCTGGGCCTCATCGCAAAGCTGCTGGGCCAGGTGCGCCAGCAGTTCACACTGGAAGGCCACAATGCTGAGCTGTGGGACGAGACGGCCCGCCGCTTTGAGCATGTGATGCCGCTGGAGCTGGCTCTGCTGCCGGAAGACAGTATGCTGCGGGAATTCTACGGCGGCGCGGTGAAGTGACCGGCCAACGTGTGAAAAATGCGAAAAATCTGTTTCCAAATGGGCACGAATCTGTAAAAAGTGCGGCCCGTTCGTTGCAAAGCTGCGCCCTGTGCGCTATAATGAAAACAGCATCCACGGAACACTCGTAAGGAGCACACCGCAGGCATGCTGCTTTCCAAAACGCGGCCTGCGAAGATCGCAATAAGAGAGGTGTCTTTTATGGATTTTAACAAGATCAAGGAAATGGGTCTGGAATACGCCGAAAAGGGCAAGAACGCTGCGCTGGATCTGGCGGAGAAGGGCAAGACCCAGGCGCTGATCGTCAGCGAACAGGGCAAGCTGCTCAAGGCACAGCGTCAGCTGGGCGCACTGGTGTACAGCCTGGCCAAGGGCAAGGAAGAAAACCAGCCGCTGGTGGATAAATACATCGAAATGATCGACAGCATCGAGCAGGAGATCGCCCGCCTGAAGGCAAGCCTGACCCCGGCCGAAGCCGCCGAGGTGGACTATGTCGTCCACGAGGATGTGCCCGCCGAGGAGCCGGAGACCCCTGCCGCCGAGGCACACAAGAGCTGCCCGCAGTGCGGTGCGCCCGTCTCGGACGATGCGCTGTTCTGCAACAAGTGCGGCGCGCAGCTGTAAGCAGCAGCCGGCACGAAGCAAATGCCCGCAGCAGGGCGGCGTCCCGCCAAAGGATGCCGTCCTGTTTTTGTGGAAAGCGCAGAAAACCTTGAAAAATGCGGGGAAATTGCGGCTTTTGCTTGCAAATCCGCAGAAGGTGCGGTACAATTTACAGTATCTTTTGCAAGGGAGATGAAGTCTGTGCTGGACTGGGAACCGCAGCCGCCTTATACGGCTGAGCAGCTGGTGGAAGTGCTCCGCATCCTGCGGGACCCGGAAAACGGCTGCCCCTGGGACAAGGTGCAGACCCATGCTTCCATCCGCAAAAACTTTCTGGAGGAGACCTGCGAAGCGCTGGAAGCCATCGACGCCGACGACCCGGACATGATGCGGGAAGAACTGGGCGATGTGCTGATGCAGGTGGCATTCCATGCCGTCATGGAGGAAGAACGCGGCCGCTTCACCTTTGAGGACGTGTGCCGCGCCGTGTGCGAAAAGCTGGTGTTCCGCCACCCGAACATCTTTGCCTCCTCTGCGGCGGAAAATGCCGGTATAAACGGCTGGGATGCGCTCAAAAATAAGGAAAAGGGCCGCACCACTCTGGCCGACGAGCTGGACACGGTGCCCGCCACCCTGCCTGCTTTGATGCGCGCCCAGAAGCTGCAGAAGCGTGCAGCCCGCAGCGGCGGTGCCCGGCCGGATAAGGCCGAGGCACAGCAGGCGCTGCAAAACGCCGTGGCCGACTGGAACGAAACGTCCAGCGCCGAGGCGGCAGGCCGACTGCTGTTTGCGGCGGCGGATGCCATGCGCCTGGCCGGTGTGGACGCAGAAGAAGCACTGACCTTTGCTTCCAAGCGCTTTTGCGCCGAGCAGAAGACCCAAAGCGGTACTCAGGTCCAGGGACCTGCTCCGATAGAGAAACAAACTGTGAGAGAAAATTGAATCAAAAAATCTGGAGGGTATTCTTATGACGAAAACTGATCTGATCGCGCAGGTTGCTGCAAACACCGAAATGAGCAAGAAGGACGCCGAGCGTGCCGTGGGCGCAATGTTCGAGGCACTGGGCAAGGCCATGGCCGATGGCGAGAAGATCACCATCTCCGGCTTCGGCACCTTCGAGGTCCGCGAGCGCGCCGAGCGCCAGGGCATCAACCCTCGCACCCGTGAGCCCATCACCATCGCTGCTTCCCGCAGCATCGTGTTCAAGCCCGGCAAGTCCCTGAAGGACACTCTGTAAGCTGTACTCATTTTGCCGCCGCTGCCTGCAAGAGGGTGCGGCGGCATTTTTTGTAAGACATTTTCTTGGAAAGAAAGGAAAAAAGACGATGCGTCTGGATAAATATCTGAAGGTGTCGCGCCTGATCAAGCGCCGCACCGTGGCAAACGAGGTGGCCGATGCGGGCCGCATCCTCATCAACGGCAAGACCGCCAAGGCCAGTCAGGCCGTCAAGGCCGGGGACATCATCGAGGTGACCTTCGGCAACCGGCCCATCAAGGTGCGGGTGCTCTCGGACGTGGAGCCCCGCACGAAGGATGTGGCCCGCGAGATGTACGAGATCATGGAGCAGCCCGCCGTGCTGGCGGAAAACCCGCCCCGGGAATAAATTCGGCCCGGCTCTGCATAGGATGCAGCAAACCACCCCAAAGGAGCTGCGCCTATGCCGGAAAAAACAACGAACGCCCCCGCCGCGCCCCACGACCTGATTTTGGAGAGCCGCACCCGCCTGACCATCACCGGCGTGCAGAAGGTGCTGCACTGCAGCGCCGAAAGTGCCGCCATCGAGACGGGCAAGGGCACGCTGCACCTTGCCGGCGCGCAGCTGAACATGACCGAGCTGGACCTGGAAGCCGGGCAGGCAAAGTTCACCGGCCGCATCGACGGGCTGGAGTATACGTCCGGTGCCCCGGCGGGCGGCTTCTGGCACCGGCTGCTGCGATGATCCCGGTGCTGCCGCCCCCGGCGCTGGGGCAGGATATCGCGGCCTGCGCGGTGCTGGGCGGGTGCACCGGCGCGGTGCGGGCGTTTTTCCCGGTGAAAAGCCGCGCCGCCATCCTGCCGGATGTGCTGTGGGTGGGCGCGGTGCTCACCGCCGTGCAGAGCTATGCGGCCGGGGAAAGCTATGCCGGGGTGCTGCGCTGGTACATGGCAGCCGCCGCCTTTGCGGGCGCAGGCGCTGCCGCCTTTGTGCTGGGGGTGCCGCTGCGGGCCGTGGGCCGGGCGGTGCGGCACGCCGCGCGCTGGCCGGGGCATTTTGTCCGGGTGCGGCTGCTGCGGCCCGCCCTTGACCGCCACAAAGAAAACAGACAGGCCCGCAAACGACGCCGGAACGCAAAAAGAACCGCAAAAAATCCCAAAAAGAACTTGCCAAACCGGCAGCGTATGTTGTATAATTCAAACGTATCAAAGTAAGAGTCAAAATGCAATGGGGGCAGAGAGTACGATGGCAGCGCGAGACCGCAGAAAACGCAAGAAGAACGTGGTCTGGAGAACGTTTGTGCGCTTGTTTTTTGTATTGCTGCTGCTGAGCATGCTGGCCGCTTATATCTCCAACCAGGTCACCATCAGCTCCAAACGTGCAGAGCTGGACACGCTGAACGAGCAGATCGCCCAGCAGAAGACCGAGAACGAGGAGATGCAGCGCATCCTCAGCGGCAACGCAGACCAGATCACCGAGTGGGTCGCGCGGGATTCTTACAACTATGCCGCGCCCAATGAGCGCATCTTTGTGGATGTGACCGGCAACTGAGCGGCAAGCATTATTTCGAAAACAAGGAGTATTGAGTTTTGGCAATTGAGGTAGGGAACGTATTTGAAGGCCGCGTTACCGGTGTGAAACCGTTCGGCGCATTTGTGACGCTGCCGGAGGGCCGCGTGGGCATGGTCCATATTTCCGAAGTATCCAACGAGTTCGTGCAGGACATTGCAGCGGTTCTGCATGATGGCGATATCGTCAAGGTGCAGGTCATCAACATTGCACCGGACGGCAAGATCGCGCTTTCCATGAAGCGTCTGCTGCCGCCGCCCCCGCGCCCCGCACGGGAAGGCCGCGGTCCGGCAGGCGGCCCCCGCTCCGGCGGCCCCCGCGAGGGTGGTCACTTTGGTGCCGGACGCGGCGGCAGCGGCCGTCCCCCGCGGGAAGGCGGACGCCCCCCGCGCGACAGCGCCCCCCGTGTGTGGCAGCCCAAGGCTCCCGTCCGCTCGGACAACATGAGCTTTGAGGACATGATGAGCCGCTTCAAGAGCCAGAGCGAGGAAAAAATGGCCGACCTCGACCACGAGACCAACAACCGTCGCGGCGGCGGTTATGCACCCCGCGGACGCGGCGGCCGCCGCTGAGCTTCGCCAGCGCGCACCCGATCTGAATAACAGAACAGACCTGTCTTTGATCGGGCAGGTCTGTTTTTTCGCCAGGACAAAACAAGAAAGGAACTGCAATGCCTGCAAAATTTGAACTGATCGCGCCCTGCTTCTTCGGGTGCGAGTCCACCGCAAAATTCGAGCTGACCCGCATCGGTGCCGAGAACATCCGGGTGGATGACGGCCGCCTGAGCTTTGCCGGCGGTGCCGAGATGATCGCGGCGGCCAACCTCAACCTGCGCACCGTCGAGCGCGTCATGCTGCTGCTGGCCCGCTACAAGGCCGCCACCTTCGACGACCTGTTTGACGGCGTCTACGATATCCCCTGGGAAGAACTGCTGCCCGCCGACGCGGCCTTCCCGGTCACCGGTTCTTCGCTGAACAGCCAGCTGTCCAGTGTGCCCGCCTGCCAGAGCATCATCAAAAAGGCTGTGGTCAAGCGCCTGATGGCCAAGCACCACACTTCGGTGCTGCCCGAGACCGGCGCGGAGTACAAGATCCGCTTCATGCTGCGCAAAGACCAGTGTGAGATCATGCTGGACACCACCGGCGAGGGCCTGCACAAGCGCGGCTACCGCCGCAACGCTATGGAGGCACCCATCCGCGAGACGCTGGCCGCCACCATCGCCGACCTGGGTCGTGTGCGCCGCGACAGTCTGGTAGAGGACCCCTTCTGCGGCAGCGGCACTTTGCTGATCGAAGCCGCCCAGAAAGCCATGAACATCGCACCCGGCCTGAAACGCCGCTTTGCTGCCGAGCGCTACGGCTTCGTGCCCGCTTCCATCTGGGCGGAGCAGCGCCAGAAGGCCCTGGCTGAGTCCAAGCTGGATGTGGGCTTTGAAGCCTTCGGCTATGATATCGACCCTGCCGCCGTGGCACTGGCCAACGCCAACGCCAAGCTGGCCGATGTGGAAAAGCGCTGCCACTTTGAAGTGGCCGATGTGGCCGATTTTGCCGCGAAGCAGGAGGCCATCGTGCTGACCAACCCGCCCTATGGCGAGCGCATGAGCACCATCGAGGGTGCTGCCAAACTGGCCCGCACCCTGGGCCGCCAGATGGAAGCGCATCCCTGCGCGGGCGTGTATGCCATTACCGCCGACATGGATTTTGAGAGCCACTACGGCAAGCGTGCCAACAAGCGCCGCAAGATGTACAACGGCATGATCCCCTGCCAGCTGTACATGTACTACAGCGCACCCAAGTTCGAGCACACCGCAAAGCCCATGCCGAAGTCCGGCTTTGACGGCAAGCGCACCGCGCCGAACCGCTTTGAGAAAAACAAATAATTCACAATTGTTACCTGCCGCACCGGGCTGCACCGGTGCGGCTTTTTTCGTCCGGCCTGAAAAGTACCGGGAAAAGTTAGGACAAACAGGAATGCATCCTGACAGGGAAATGGACGCATGGACAGGAAGTTTTTGCACTTGTGCGGGAAACAAAACGGCAAAGATGAGACAAATTCATCGGGATTTTACACCGGACGGTTGCACCGGAAGGCAAAATGGATTATACTAGCCTTATTATAAACGTCCAGCGGTGCGCCGCAGAAAGGAATCGTGCGTATGGAGGGAAGGATGCGGCCCTATCTGCCCGAACTGACCATCCGGGATTACAACATCTACCTGCAGTATCTGCGGGGCGTGCGGCGGCAGCTCTATGAGGAATATGGCCTTTACGCCTGCCACCTGCTGCGCACCAACGGGGTGCTGTTTGCCATCCTTTCGGACAGTCTGGCCGGGCGTGCAGCCACCTGCCAGCGCAAGCGGGTGCCCGGTACGCTGGTCTGGCGCAGGCTCATGTGCCAGACCCAGGGCATCCGGCAGGCGGCGCAGGTGGAGGTGCTGCTGGGGTGGCACAGCCTGCAGGACCGCAGGTACGACGAGCTGCGGTCCCTCAAGCGCCTGCGCCGCGCAATGGACCGGCTGCTGCTGCGCCGTGCCTACGAGCGCGCCGTGCAGGAGAACCCGGCGCTGGAACGGCTGTTCGGCCAGGAGCGGGAGCAGGCTGTGGTGCAGATGAACCTTAGCGCCAAGAACTACAGCCTGGCCGCCGAGCCCATGAGCAACATCTACGGCGCGCTGTACTCCACCCTTGCCACCGACGACCCCAGCCAGCGCAAGAGCATGCGCTACATCGGCAGCAGCATCGGACGTATCTTTTATCTGCTGGACAAGGCCGAGCGGTTTGAGACGGATAAGCGCAGCGGCCGCTACAACGTGTTCGTGGTCAACGACCTGAAGGGCCAGACCGCCGCCGTGGAGAACGCCCGCCGCCAGGCGCTGGCAGCCGCCAACGACCTGATGCGGGTGTACAGCATGCTGGACATCAAGCTCAACCGCAGTCTGCTGGATAACATCATGCTGCTGGGCCTGCACCACGCGGTGGACCCGCTGGAAGCCGGTGCCGAGCAGGAAAACTGGGAGATCCCATGAAAAAGCAACAACGAAAAAGCTGGGCCATGGCCTACTGCGGCATCGTGGCGGCGCTGTGCGTCGCGCTGATGCTGCTGGGCGCCGTGATCCCCATTGCCATGTTCATCGCGCCCGCCGTTGCGGGCTTTCTCATTGCCACGGTCTGCGTGGAGTGCGGCCGTACCATGGCCCTCACGGCCTATGCGGCGGTGGGCCTGCTGGCGGTGCTCTTTGTGCCGGATAAGGAAGTGGCGCTCATCTTCGTGTTCCTGCTGGGGTATTACCCGCTGGCAAAGCCGTGGTTCGAGCGCATCCGCCCGGCCGCGCTGCGGGTGCTGGCAAAGCTGGCGCTGTGCAACGGCGCGGTGCTGGCCATGTACGGGCTGGTGTTTTTGCTGGTGCCTGCGGGCAGCATCTCGCAGGAGCTGCGGGCCACGGCCACAGCCGCTGCGCTGGCCACGCTGGCCATGGGCAACGTGGCCTTTCTGCTCTACGACCGGGCGCTGCACAACATGCTGCTGATGTACAAACTGGTCTGGCAGCCGAAGCTTCATAAAACATTGGGCTGGCATTGAGCCAGCCTTTGTGCTATAATAAGGCCTCGAAAGGTGGAATGTGGACAATACGGGTGACGCAAAGCGCCGGGCCACGCGGGTGACAGCCGCGAGGGTGACGAGGAGAGGAATCATCGAAAGATTCGGCGGATGTTTCTCCGGCTGAGGGCTAGACCAGCCGCAGAGAAGGGCAAAAAACGGCAGCGATACCGCAACAGATCCCTTCAAAGAAAGCCATACAAGAACATAAACTAATGACAAGAAGCTGGCCGTGGGGCACTGCGCGTTTTGGCGCGGGGCACGGCCGGTATGGAGGTGTTTTGTATGTGCGGCATTGTTGGTTATGTCGGGAAGCGCAGCGCACAGGATGTGCTGCTGGATGGCCTGGAAAAACTGGAATATCGCGGCTATGACTCCGCCGGTGTGGCGCTTGCGCTGGACGGCGGCATCCGAGTGGTGAAGGCGAAAGGCCGCCTGACCGCCCTGCGGGAGCGCTTGGCAGCACAGCAGCTGGCCCAGAGCTTTTGCGGCATCGGCCACACCCGCTGGGCCACCCATGGCGAACCCAGCGATGTGAACAGCCACCCGCATTCCACGCCCCGCGTGAGCATCGTTCACAACGGCATCATTGAAAATTATGGCCTGCTCAAGGAGCGCCTGATCGCAAAAGGCTACACCTTCCAGAGCGAGACCGACACCGAAGTGCTGGTGAAGCTGATCGACAGCTGCTACACCGGCGACCCGCTGCGTGCGCTGCAGCAGGCCCTTGCAAAGGTGCGCGGCAGCTATGCGCTGGCCGTGCTGTTCCGGGACTACCCGGACACCGTGTTCGCCGTCAAGCGCGAGAGCCCGCTGATCGTGGGCTGGGGCGAGGGCGAGAACTTTGTGGCTTCGGATATTCCGGCCCTGCTCAAGTACACCCGCAAGTACAGCGTGCTGGAAGAAGGCGACATGGCTGTCTGCACCGCAGAAGGCATCCGGTTCTACAATGAGTTCGGCGAGCCGGTGGAGCGCGAAGTGCTGACCGCCGACTGGGATATGGAAGCGGCCGAGAAGGGCGGCTACCCGCACTTCATGCTCAAGGAGATCAACGAGCAGCCTGCGGCCATCACGGCCACGGTCAGTCCCCGTGTGGAGGACGGCCTGCCGGTGCTGCGCATCCCGGAGCTGACGGATGAGGTGCTGCGGAACATCGGCGCGGTGCATCTGGTGGCCTGCGGCACGGCCATGCACGCGGGCATGGTGGGCAAGACTGCCATTGAAGCGCTGGCCCGGGTGCCCGCCGAGGTGGACATTGCCAGCGAGTTCCGCTACCGCGACCCCATCCTGCGGCCCAACGATCTGGTCATCATTATCAGCCAGTCCGGCGAGACCAGCGACACGTTGGCAGCTCTCAAGCTGGCCAAGAGCCGGGGCGTGCCGGTGCTGGCCATCGTGAATGTGGTGGGCAGCTCCATTGCCCGGGCGGCAGATTACGTCATGTACACCTATGCCGGGCCGGAGATCGCCGTGGCGTCCACCAAAGCCTATATGGTGCAGATGTGCGTGCTGTACCTCTTTGCACTGCGTCTGGCCTATGCGCGCGGGGAGCTGAGCGAGACCGATACCCGCCGCTACACCGCCGAGCTGCTGCGTGCCCCGGAGGTCATCAAGCCCCGCCTGGCAGACTGCGAACAGATCAAGTACCTCGCCAGCCGCTATGTGAATACCCAGAGCTGCTTCTTCATCGGGCGCGGGTTCGACTACGCCCTCTCGCTGGAGGGCAGCCTGAAGCTGAAGGAGATCAGCTATGTGCACTCGGACGCCTACGCGGCCGGTGAGCTGAAGCACGGCACCATCAGCCTGATCACCGACGGTGTGCCGGTCATCGCGCTGGCCACCCAGAAAAAGGTCTATGAGAAGACCATCTCCAACGCCAAAGAGACCCGCAGCCGCGGGGCGCGGGTGCTGCTGTTCACCACGAAGGACGCTGTGGTGCCGGAGGGTGTGGCCGATGCCGTGGTGCGGCTGGATGAATATGAGGACATCTTCATGCCGCTGCAGCTCATCGTGCCGCTGCAGCTGTTTGCCTACTATATGGCGGTTCTGCGCGGCTGTGACGTGGATAAACCCCGCAACCTGGCAAAGAGCGTGACGGTGGAATAAACCCGCTGAAACGCTCCGCAGGCGGCATAGAACGGAGAAACAAAAAGAGGACATCTTCTGAAGTTCAGAAGATGTCCTCTTTGTATGTCAGGGGAAGATCCGCGGGAAAGGCTTACCAGAACCAGTACCGCTTCTTGAACGCGATGTAGGCCACGCCGATGATCACGACCACCACGCCGCCTGCGATGAAGAAGGTCCAGTTGACGTTGGCGAACTTCAGGTTCTGGTTAGTCAGCAGGTAGCGGCCGGCTGTGTCTGCGGTGATGATGCCGTCGGTGTAGCTGTTCAGGTACTGCCACTTGCCGGAGACCGTGTTGTACAGGTACAGGCGGGAGTAGGTGCTCACGTCCAGATCAATGCGCACCGAGCTGGGGAGGGCGTGGCCCTTGTCCAGCTCAAACTCAATGCCCTGATCGGTCTCGGTGAGGGTGAGCATGGTGTCCAGCTCACTGGTGGTGCTCTTGACGCCGCTGCCTGCGATCTGCATGGTGTAGCCGTCGCCCACGACGCACAGGGTCTTGCCGGTGGTGCGCAGCGCGTTGAGGATGTCACCGGTCACGGTGGGGACCTCAGCCTGGGTGAAGACGATCTCGTTGTCCTCGCTGTCCTGGATGGCCTGGACCACCGGGTCCAGCGTGACGGAATTGTCATCGTCGGTCGGCTCGCTGCTGCCATCCTCCGAGGAAGAAGACGCGGAGCGGTTGACGATGACCGTCACCATGGCGGACGCCGTGCCGTTGGAAACCGTGATGGAGGTGGCACCGGTGCCCACCGCTGTGATCACGCCGGACGGGCTGACCGTGGCGATGCTGCTGTTGGCAGACTTATAGGTGAACTTCTGGGAAGCCGAGGAAGGCGTTGCCTTGGCCGTCAGGGTGCGGGTGGCACCGGGCTTCAGCACCACATAAGAGGGGTCTACGGTAACGACCTGACCGCTGTTGGAACTGGTCGAGGTGGAACCCGTCTCCGTGCTGGGGATGCTGATGACAGTGACCTTCGTGGTGGCCGTCACCGAGCCGCAGGTGGCGGTGATGGTGGCGGTGCCGGGCGCAATGCCGGTGACGCGGCCAAAGTTGTTCACGGTGGCCACCTTTTCATTGGAGGAGGTCAGGGTGACGGTGGCATAGCTGGAAGCGGAGGAAGGCCGCACCTGCAGCTGTGCCGAGACCGAGTTGCCAACATAAATGGTGTTGGAGGAGAGGGAAAGGTCCATCTCGGTGACGATCATGGAAGAATCCATGGAAACGGCGATGGTGTAGGCACAGATCTGGTTGCCGGCGGCTGCGGTGATGCGGGTGGTGCCCACGCCCACAGCCTGCACGACGCCGCTGCTGCTGACCGTCAGGATGGAAGTATCATCCGAAATGTAGACCACCGTGTCCGTGGTGTTGCGGGGGCGCACCGTCGGGGACAGCTGCTGCGAAGAACCCAGCAGCATGTTGGCGGTGTAGCTGCCCGCGTCGATGCTTTCGGCGGGCACATCCTGATTCCACGGCAAGGTGACATTGCTCAGGGCAAGGCCCGTCAGCGGGGAGGCCGCCGAAGCGGAAACGGCGGTGCCGCCCACCAGCAGGCAGAGCACTGCGGCGCAGACTGCCAGTTTTTTTGCGGTTGATTTCATGTTTTGTATACCTCTTTGGGTGGTTTGAAACGGGCTGACAGCGCAGCACCGGGGAAACGCCTTAGCGGAACAGGACGCCCAGAGCTTCCATCGCGTATTCGAAGTAAGTGACCTGGTCGTACTCCACGCGGGCGGTGACGCTCATACCGTTGGAAAGATCCACCTTGTCGCCGCTCTTGCTCACCACATAGGTGGTGTCGGGCTTGATGGTCATCTTGTAGTAGGAGCCGCTGGTGCTGGAGGTCACGTCGCTGTCAATGGAAGTGACCGTACCGGTCAGGGTGCCGTAGGAATACTCGGAAAGGCCGGTGATGGCGATCTTGCACGGGTCGCCCACATGCAGCAGGGGGCGGTCGCTCACGGTGACCATGGCCACGATCTCCAGATCGTCGTTCTCGCTGGCGACGGTGGCCAGTGCGGAGCCGGCGCTGAGCACCATGCCCTCTTTATAAGGGCTGTCCATGTGGATGGTGCCGGAGGTGGGGGCGTAGATGTAGTAATCGTTGGCACCGTTGTTCAGCGAGTCGATCTGCGCCTGGATGTTGTCCACATTGGTCTGTGCGCTGGTGATATTCTGGGAGATGTTCTGCATGGTGGAGTAATACAGCGCTTCCAGCTCGCTCTGGCTCTGCTCCATCAGGGTCTTGATCTGGGTGTCGGAGTAACCGGCAGCCTGGTAGGCCGAAGCATCAAAGGTCTTCTGGGCCACCTGGCTCTTGTAGGTCTCATACTGGTAGTAGTAGGGCTGATCTTCGGGATCGGTCTCGCTGAAGTAGTTGGTATCGTCCTGCACGCACTGCAAGAGCTTTGTGTACTGGTCCAGCTGAGTCTGGTAGATCTTTTCCTGGCTCTCCAGGTTTTCCTGCTGCATATCCAGGTCGGTGCTCTTGATGTGGGCCACGAGGTCGCCCTCGTTCACATAGCTGCCCTCGGAGATATACAGCTCGGTGATGGAGCCGGAATAGCTGGACATGATATAGGTCTTGTTGCTGGCCTGCACAGTGCCGGAGTTCTGGCTCACATAGATGCGGTTGGTCTTGGTGCTCCACACCACCAGAAACGCCATGAACACGCCCACCAGGATGAGAAAAGCGTAGCCGAAGGGCGGCAGCTTTTTCTCCATCATGATGCGGCGATCCTGCAGGTCAGACAGGTTCTGAACATTCATCGTCATAATTACTTGATCTCCATAAAGACATCCACAACGGCGTCGTCATCGTCCTGGCGGACAAAGATGGTGTAAGTGTCGCCGGTGAGGGTCTGCTCGTTTTCAAATGCATGGATCTGCAGTTTGGAAGCTGCCAGCTGGCTCTGGCTCATGGGGCCGCAGTAATGGGCGTAGAGGCAGTTCTTCACGCGCAGCACAGCGTCCATGTGGTAGCCCTGCTCCATCTGGGGGATGAACTGGGTGGCCTGCTGCATGAGGATGAGCTTCATCTGGTGGTCCGGGGTAAAGGTGATGGCCTGCACCAGCGGGCCGATGGGCTGTGCGCCGTTGCTTTTCATGAAGTTCTGCATCTGGGTCAGCACCAGCTGCATGTTGCCCATCTCCGTGGGCTGGACTTCGTGAGACAGAACATTGGTGAGCTTGAGCGTCTTGTTTTCAGCAACTTTGATCTCGTTCATGATAGATACCCCTGTTTCTCAAATTTATTTTTTCGTTGGATATACAAAAGGAAAGCGGCGGCCCTGCCCAATAAAATGTGCCCGGAGGCGGAACGCCCCCGGGCACACCATAGCGAGGCATTGTCACCTGATTTGGCAAGTGCCCTTCCGATGAACATTCCGATCGGATCCGTGTGCTGCCCCTCAGCAGGGAAGCACCGGGGAGCGGGAATGCATCAGTAGGTCATCGACTCGCCGTCGTCGTCTTCTTCCACGACTGCAGCCGCCACCGGCTTGGGGGCCTCTGCCTTCTTGCGGAAGATACCCTGCTGCATGTTCCACAGCTCGTAATACTTGCCTTCCTTGGCCAGCAGCTCGTCGTGGGTGCCGCGCTCCACGATCTTGCCGTGATCCATCACCAGGATCAGGTCACAGTCACGGACGGTGGACAGGCGGTGCGCCACGATCAGCATGGAACGATCTGCAAGCTCGTTGTAGATCATGTTGAAGATCAGGTTTTCGGTCGCGAAGTCCAGATTGCTGGTGGACTCATCCAGAATGTAGAGGTTGGAGTTCTTCAGGAAAGCGCGTGCCAGCGCGATGCGCTGCTTCTCGCCGCCGGAAAGGCCGTTGCCTGCTTCCTCCAGATAGGTATTGTACTGCAGGGGCAGGTGACGGATGAAGTCGTGGGCGTCCGCTTTCTTGGCGGCCTCCTTCACTTCGTCCAGCGTTGCGTCCATGCGGGAAACACGGATGTTGTCGTAGATGGTCTTGCTGAACAGCTCAACGTTCTGCGGCACATAGGAGATAGCGCGGCGCACCGAAGCGTTGGTATACTCGGCCAGGTTCACGCCGTTGATGTCGATCTCGCCATCCTCCGGCTCGTAGTACTTGAGCAGAAGCTTGGTGATGGTGGACTTGCCGCTGCCGCTGCTGCCCACCAGCGCGACCTTCTTGCCGGCCGGGATGGTGAAGCTGATGTGATCCAGCGCCGGGGCGCGGTTGCCGTAGCGGAAGGTGACGTCCTTGAACTCAATGTCGCCCTCGACCTTCGGCAGGTCGGTGCGGTCTTCATCGCCAGCCTGCTCGGAGGGGTAATCCATGATCTCGGTCAGACGCTTCATGGAGATGCTGGCCTCCTGGATCTGCATCTGCAGACCGATCAGGTTGCTCAGCGGGGAAGTGAAGTAAGAGGAAAGGGTGCTGAAGGCCATGAAGCCGCCCAGCGTCATCTCGCCGTTCAGCACCTGGCTGATGCCCACATAGGTGGTCAGCATGCTGAAGCCGGTGGAGATAAAGGAGGAGATCAGGCCCTGGGTGCTGCTGATCTTGCTGGACCGCAGGCTGATCTTCAGGCTCTTGATGTACTCACGCTCGAGGTTGTCCATTTCGGTGTCCTCGTTGGCGTTGCACTTGACGGTCTCGATGCCGCGCAGGCTCTCGATCATCTGACTGTTCAGCGCAGCGGACTGCACCATGGTCTCCTCGTTGATCTTCTTGTAGGGCTGCTTGTAGATCAGCACCAGCAGGATGCTGACCAGCGCCATGAACAGGGAGATGGAGAACAGGGTGGAGTTCATGCGGAACAGGATGACGCCGGTGATGATGGCCATCGAGATATCCATGACCAGGCTCAGCGCGATGCTGGTGAAGATGGATTTGATGGTGTTCGCATCCGAATAACGGGTGGTGATATCACCGGTCTTGCGGGTAGCGAAGAACTTCATGGGCAGCTTGAAGATGTGCCCGAAGTAGCCCAGCATCAGCGGGATGTCGATCTTGATGGACAGATAGATCAGCACCCACTGCCGGACGAAGCCCACCAGCGTGTTCGTGATGCTCACCAGACTGAACACGACGATCAAGGTCACCAACAGGTTGCTTAGTCCGTATGGCAGCACTTCATCCATCAGGATCTTATTGAACATGGACGACGCGATGCCCAGGATCGTGACGATCAGCGAACCCAGGATGGCATACACAAAGAGCTTTTTCTGCGGCAGAAGCAGGTCGATGTACCGCTTCATCATGCCGCCCTTTTCGATCTTGCCGCCCTTGAACTCCGAGGTGGGGTTCAGCAGCAGCAGCACGCCGGTGAAGTTCTTGTAGAACTCGTCCAGGCTGATCTTTTTCAGCTCCGAGGCGGGGTCGCCGATGACGACGTAATCCTTGCACTTGTGCTTTTTGCCGTTCTTTTCGTCTTCCTTGACGGATTCGGCTTCTTTCAGCATGTGCTTGCGGCGCTCGGCGTCATCTTTGATCGTGGTCTTTTTGAAGACGACGACAAAGTGTGCCAGGCCCTGGTCGGTGATGACCTGGGCGATGCAGGGCAGGGAGAAGTCGCTCAGAAAATTCTCGCGGTCCACGCGGACGGCTGCTGTGGTGAAGCCCAGCTCATTCGCGGCCTTCTGCAAACCGACAAGGTTCGTGCCTTTCAGGTCAGTGCCCATCATGTCGCGCAGGCGGGTGATGGTAACTTCCTTTTTGTAATGGAGGCACACCATTGCGAGGCAGGCCGCCGCACAGTCGGTGGCGTCGTGCTGCCGGACGTAGGTATAACGCATAGATGCTTCCTTTGACTATATACAAATTTATTCAAACACAGCAGCTCCGCCGCCCGGGACCGGACAGCGAAAACTGCGGATCTGACCAAGAGAAAATGAGCCGCGCCGTTTTGACAGCAAGAGACCGGTGCCTGTGCTCCGGCCTGCAAAGAACCAGAGCATAGCACCGGTCTGCTGTGATCAAAAGAAGGGAGCGCCTGCCCTTTGATTCCTGTGCAGACTTTTGGAAAAGTGTACACAAATCCCAAAAGCTCATAGGCAGTATACCACAATATGACAGTATCTTCAAGTGGTCAAATTTTAAGAAATCATTAATGTGTGTCTCTTTTGCCGCGCCGGGCCTTGCTTCTGAGGGAACAGAGATATCGCACTGCGGCAGAACGCAAGATGCCGGGTAAAACAAAAGGAGCAATGTCCACAAAGAACATTGCTCCGATGGCGCCTCTTGCCTGACTCGAACAGGCGACACCCTGATTAACAGTCAGGTGCTCTAACCGACTGAGCTAAAGAGGCAGATCACAATTGTGACTGCGAAAAATATTATACCGCAGAACAGAGCCTTTTGCAAGCTTTTTTGCAAAAAAGATGCAGGAAATTGCGGCACAAACAAAAACACCCTGCAGAACGTGGATTCTGCAGGGTGCAAATGCATTTATTTATAAGGTAAGAACGGAAAGGCTTGCGTCAGCTTGTTATTTGAGCTTGCTCTTTGCCTTCATGCGCTGCTCGTGGTTCAGGATCTGCTTGCGGATGCGCAGATTCTCAGGGGTGACCTCCAGCAGCTCATCCTGTGCCAGGAACTCCAGGCAGCCCTCCAGGCTCAGCTTGCTGATGGGGATCAGGCGCAGAGCGTCGTCGGAGCCGGAAGAACGGGTGTTGGTCAGGTGCTTGGTCTTGCAGACGTTCACGTCCACATCCTCGCCGGATGCGGTGTAGCCGATGACCATGCCCTCGTAGACCTTCTCACCAGCGCCCACCAGCAGGGTGCCGCGCTGCTGCGCGTTGAACAGACCGTAGGTGACGGCCTCGCCGGTCTCGAAGCTGACCAGAGAACCGGTGGAGCGGTTGGCGATCATGCCGGCCCAGACGTCATAACCGTCGAAGATCTGGTTGATGATGCCCTCACCGTGGGTATCGGTCAGGAACTGGTTGCGGTAGCCGAACAGGCCGCGGCTGGGCATACGGAACTCCAGACGCACACGGTCGGAACCCAGAGACTCCATCTGCTGCAGGATGGCCTTGCGCTGGCCCAGACCGGTCATGACAGCACCCTGATACTGAGTGGGGACGTCGATGACGACGTGCTCCATAGGCTCGTAGGTCTTGCCGTCGATGACCTTGGTCAGAACGTGCGGGGGAGAGACCTGCAGCTCGTAACCTTCGCGGCGCATGGTCTCGATCAGGATGGACAGGTGCATCTCACCACGGCCCATGACGCGGAAGGAATCGGTGGTGGGAGAATCCTCCACCTTCAGAGCAACGTCCTTCAGCAGCTCTTTCTGCAGGCGGTCACGAATCTGGCGGCTGGTGACGTACTTGCCCTCACGGCCGGCCAGGGGGCTGTCGTTGACGGAGAAGGTCATCTCCACGGTGGGGTCGTTGATCTTCACGAAGGGCAGCGGCTCCACATTGGAGGGGCTGCACAGGGTGTTGCCGATGGTCACATCGGGCAGACCGGAGAAGGCCACGATGTCGCCTGCGGTGATGTTGTCGCAGGGCTGACGGCCGTTGGCCTGGAAGTCGTACAGCTTGGTCAGACGGCCGCGCATCTTCAGGTCGGGGTTGTGCCAGTCGCAGACGACGACTTCCTCGCCCACCTTGGCGATGCCGTTCTGGATGCGGCCGATGCCGATGCGGCCCACGAAGTCGTTGTAGTCCACAGAGGACACCAGCATCTGGAAGGGAGCCTCAGGGTCGCCCTCGGGCGGCTTGATAGTGCTCAGCAGGGTGTCGAACAGGGGGATCAGGTCGGTGCCGGGCACATCCGGGTCCAGGCTGGCGGTGCCGTCGCGGCCGCAGCAGAACAGCATGGGGCAGTCCAGCTGCTCGTCGGTAGCGCCCAGGTCCATCAGCAGGTAGAGCACTTCGTCGATAACTTCCTTGATGCGGGCATCAGGACGGTCGATCTTGTTGATGGCCACCACCAGGCTCAGGTTCTGCTGCAGAGCCTTCTGCAGCACGAAACGGGTCTGGGGCATGCAACCCTCGGCAGCGTCCACCAGCAGCAGAACGCCGTTGACCATCTTCAGCACGCGCTCGACCTCGCCGCCGAAGTCGGCATGGCCCGGGGTATCGACGATGTTGATTTTGACGCCCTTGTAGGTGCAGGAGCAGTTCTTGGCCAGAATGGTGATGCCGCGCTCACGCTCGATGTCGCCGCTGTCCATGACGCGCTCGGCCACGACCTGATTGTCGCGGAACGCACCGCTCTGACGCAGCATGGCGTCCACCAGGGTGGTCTTGCCGTGGTCAACGTGAGCGATAATGGCAACGTTGCGCAAATCGTTACGAACCATAAAATTCAACCTCTCTATTATTAAAACTCATAAAATACGAACGAACGTCATACAATCCTAAGTTTATAACAGAACGGGGTGGTTTGTCAAGATTGTATAAAAATTTTTTCACGCTTTCGGCAAAATGCCTGAGAAAAGCCCCGCGATTTGTGCGGCGTGTACCTTTAAAATATGCTATACTAAAAGCAGAAACCAGACCGGAGGTGTTTTGCATGAAGATCACGTTTTTGGGCGCGAACCATGAGGTCACCGGCAGCTGTACCATGATCGAAGCCGCCGGGCGGCGCTTTCTGATCGACTGCGGCATGGAGCAGGGCAAGGATGTCTACGAGAACCAGCCTATCCCGGTGGCACCGGGCGAGATCGACTGGGTGTTGGTCACCCACGCCCACATCGACCACACCGGTATGCTGCCGCTGCTGGTGCGCAACGGCTTCCGGGGCAAAATTTATGCCACCAACCCCACCGTGGAACTGTGTGGCATCATGCTGCGGGACTCCGCCCACATTCAGGAATTTGAAGCTGAGTGGAAGAACCGCAAGGGCAAGCGCTCCGGCGCGGAACCGGTGGAGCCCATGTACACCGTGCAGGACGCCGAAGCGGCCATGAAGCTGTTCACGGGCGTTGCGTATGAGCGACGGGTGGAGCTTGCCCCGGGCATCGAGATCCGGTTCGTGGATGTGGGCCACCTGCTGGGCTCGGCCAGCATCGAGCTGTGGATCACCGAGGGCGACACCACCACGAAGCTGGTCTTCTCCGGCGATATCGGCAACCTGCACCAGCCCATCATCAAGGACCCGACCTACATTCAGGAAGCGGACTATGTGTTCATGGAGTCTACCTACGGCGACCGCAGCCACGGCCCGCGCCCGGACTATGTGAACGAGCTGGCCAAAATTCTGCAGCGCACCTTCGACCGGGGCGGCAATGTGGTCATCCCCAGCTTTGCGGTGGGCCGCACGCAGGAGATGCTCTACTTCATCCGCGAGATCAAAGAAAAAGGCATTGTCAAGGGGCACGGCAACTTCCCGGTGTACATTGACAGCCCGCTGGCCATCGAAGCAACGCGCATTTTTAAAGATACCGACCCGGACTGCTTTGACGAGGAGACCCTTGCGCTGCTGCAGCAGGGCATCGACCCCATCACTTTCCCGGGGCTGCGGGTCAGCGTGACCAGCGAGGAATCCCGCATGATCAACTCGGACCGCGTGCCGAAGGTCATCCTCTCGGCCAGCGGCATGTGCGAGGCGGGCCGCATCCGCCACCACCTCAAGCACAACCTCTGGCGGCCGGAGTGCACCATCCTGTTCGTGGGCTATCAGGCCGTGGGCACGCTGGGCCGCACCCTGCTGGACGGTGCCACGACGGTCAAGCTGTTCGGCGAGCCCATCGAGGTGCAGGCCGAGTTGTGCCAGCTCACCGGCATGTCCGGCCATGCGGATAAGGAGGGCCTGCTGCGCTGGGTGAACGCCTTTGAACAGAAGCCGAAGCGGGTGTTCGTCATCCACGGCGAGGACGAGGTGGAGAACATTTTCGTGGATACCCTGACCGGCGAGGGCTTTACGGCCTGCGCACCCTACAACGGCGCGCAGTGGGCCATCGGGGCCGAAGGGGCCGTCTGCCTGCAGGAGGGCACGAAAGTCCGCATCGAGCACAAGGTGTCCGAGGGCCAAAGCCGCGCCGCCAGCGTGTTCCAGCGGCTGGTCAGCGCCGGCAAGCGGCTGCTGCGGGTCATCGAGCACAACGAGGGTGGTGCCAACAAGGACCTGGCAAAGTTTGCCGACCAGATCAACGCCCTGTGCGACAAGTGGGACCGATAAAGCAAAACAAAAGCACCGTGACTCCAAAGAGCCACGGTGCTTTTTGCATGGAGCGGGCAATGGGAATCGAACCCACCTCCTCAGCTTGGAAGGCTGATATACTAGCCGATGTACGATGCCCGCATTCACAAGCGGTATTATAGCATGTTCCGGCACAAATGTCCAGCCCGAATTTTGCCGCGCGGCAAAGCGGCGGAAAAACCGGGCAAAACCGCTTTGCTTTTGCGGCGGTGTCTGGTACAATAAGGCGAGATGCAAAAGGAGGGGGACGTGATGGAGACAGAAGTTCAGGCCGTCCGGGCGCAGCTGTTCGGCCTGCAGGATGAGACATACCGGGACTTTCAAAGCGCGCTGATGCCCACCGTGCCAAAAGAAAAAGTCATCGGTGTGCGGACACCGGCCCTGCGCAAGCTGGCAAAACAGCTGGCAGGCACCCCGCAGGCGGAAGCGTTCCTGCAGGCACTGCCGCACGACTACTATGAAGAAAACAACCTTCATGCCTTCCTGATCGAAGCCATCCGGGATTACGGCACAGCGCTGGCCGAGACCGAAAAATTCCTGCCCTATATCGACAACTGGGCCACCTGCGACTGCTTCTGCCCCAAGGTGTTTGCAAAGCACAAGGCTGAACTTCTCCCGCACATCCGCCGCTGGCTGGGCACGGGCGAGACCTACACCATGCGCTATGCCATGGGGATGCTGATGCGGTATTACCTCGACGCGGACTTCCGGCCGGAGTATCTTGCCTGGGTGGCCGGGGTGCACAGGGAGGAATACTACATCAATATGATGCGGGCGTGGTATTTTGCCACCGCACTGGCAAAGCAGCCGGAAGCAACTCTGCCGTGGCTCACGGAAAAGCGGCTGGACGTCTGGACCCACAACAAGACCATCCAGAAAGCCGTGGAAAGCTACCGCATCCCGGACGAAAGGAAGCGGCTGCTGCGGGGCCTGCGCATCCGTTCATAAAAGCTTTGGAATTTCCGCGCAGATTTCCTGTTTACTTTGGACGCGTTTTATTGTAAAATAAGCTATAGTAAAAATGCCGGGGTGTGCCCCGACGGAAGATAAAACAGGTGGTGTTTGGATTATGGCATTGAAATATCAGCGTATTCTGCTTAAGATCAGCGGCGAGGCCCTGGGCGGCGAAAAGGGCATGGGCTTTGACGAGCCCACCATGGATGCGATCTGCGGCGGCGTGAAGAAAGCCCACGATCTGGGCGTGCAGATCGGCATTGTGGTCGGCGGCGGCAACTTCTGGCGCGGCCGTTCCAGCGGCAAGATGGAGCGCACCCTGGCCGACAAGATCGGTATGCTGGCAACCGTGATGAACGCACTGGCTGTCTCCGACAAGCTGGAGCAGCTGGGCGTGCCCACCGAGGTGTTCACCTCCATCACCATGCCGCAGGTGGCACAGCCCTTCACCCGCAAGGACGCCCTGCGCGCCATGGACGAGGGCAAGATCGCCGTGTTCGGCGGCGGCACCGGCAACCCCTTCTTCTCCACCGACACGGCCACAGCCCTGCGTGCGGTCGAGGTGAGCGCCGATGTGATGTTCAAGGCCACCATGGTGGACGGCGTTTATGATAAGGACCCCCACAAGTATCCCGACGCAAAGAAGTACGACACCCTCACCTTTACCAAGGTGCTGGAAGATCAGCTGGCCGTCATGGACGGCACCGCAGCCACCCTGTGCCGCGACAACAAGCTGCCCATCCTTGTGTTCGACCTGGCTGACCCGGACAACATTGCCCGTGCCGTGCAGGGCGAGAATGTGGGCACGCTGGTCTACGAGGGCTAAGCGGACCGCAGCAGACATACATTTTATAGGGCGGCATTCGCAGCCCTGAGATAAAAAGGAACAGGAGACTACCGCAATGAGCAGCAACACCAAGGTTTACGAAGACAAGATGAAAAGCTCCGTCGAGCATCTGGGCCGCGAGCTGGGCGCTGTGCGCGCAGGCCGTGCAAACCCCGCCGTGCTGGATAAGGTGAGCGTGGATTACTACGGTGCCCCCACTCCCATCCAGCAGGTGGCATCCGTGGCCGTTGCCGAGGCCCGCACTCTGACCATCACCCCCTGGGACCGCACCCTGCTGCGCCCCATCAGCAAGGCCATCATGGCCAGCGATGTGGGCATCACCCCCATTGATGACGGCTCCACCATCCGCCTGAACTTCCCGGCTCCCACCGAGGAGCGCCGCAAGCAGCTGGCAAAGGAAGTCTCCAAGCTGGGCGAGGAGGCCAAGGTGGCTGTGCGCAACATCCGCCGCGAGGCCATGGACAAGGCCAAGGCCATGAAGAAGGCCGGCGAGCTCACCGAGGACAGCCAGAAGACCATGGAAGAAGATGTCCAGAAGCTGACCGATAAGTATATCAAGAACATTGACGCTGCCGTGGAAGAAAAACAGAAGGAGATCATGTCCGTCTGATCGGCTGCGGAAAGCTGAAAAGAACGCAAGGTGCCGTGCGCTGGTGGAGGAGTCAAGACTTCTATGGTGCGCGGCACTTTTGTTGAAGGCGGCTGCGGCTGCCGGGAGGAAACAATGGCTCACCCGAAAGAATTTGCCGAGGGGCTTTCCATTGGCATCATCATGGACGGCAACGGCCGCTGGGCGAAGAACCGCGGCCTGCCCCGCACCGCGGGCCACAAACGGGGCGCGGAGGTGTTCAGCGACATCGCGGATTACTGCGATGAGCTGGGCGTTGCGTCGGTGTACTTCTATGCCTTCTCCACCGAGAACTGGAAGCGCCCGCTGGAAGAAGTGAACGCCATCATGCGGCTGTTCGGCGAATATCTGCTGAAAGGCTTTGACTACAAGAACCGCAACATCCGCATCAAGTTTCTGGGCGACCGCACCGTGCTGGACCCGAAGCTGCAGGAACTGATGAATAAGCTGGAAGCGGAGTCTTCGGTCAAGACCGGCATGACCCTGAACATTGCCATCAACTACGGCGGCCGCCCGGAGATCGTGCGGGCCGCGCAGCAGCTGGCGGCAAAGGCCGCGGCAGGGGAGCTGAAGCCGGAGGACATCACCGAGCAGATGCTCAGCGACGCCATGTACACCGCAGGCCAGAAGGACCCGGATTTCATCCTGCGGCCCAGCGGAGAAAAGCGGCTCTCCAACTTCATGCTGTGGCAGGCGGCCTACTCGGAACTGGTGGAAATGGACGTTTTGTGGCCGGATTTCACCCGTGACGACCTGGACGCCGCCATTGAGGAATTCAATCATCGCTCCCGCCGGTTTGGCGGATTGTAATCACCCATTCACTCCTGCGCACGGCGCAGGGACCGGAATGCCCGACTGTTCCTCGGGCTGCGGGACACCGATAGAGGGGCGGCCCTCCGGCAGAGCAAAGGAGAACAAAACCTATGAAAACTCGTATTATTACTGCAATCGTGGGCATCATCGTCCTGATCGGCGTGATGTTCACCTTTGACACCATGATCTTCAATCTGGTCATCGCGGCCATCACCCTGATCGCCATCCACGAAATTTACAATGCCCTCGGCTTTGAAAAGAAGGATTGGCTCATGTATGCGGCCATGGTGCCCTACACGTTGCTGGTCATGTTTTCCAACTACAGCGTCATGCGGCGGCTGGTCATGCCGGTGTCGTTTGTGCTGGTGACCTTCTATGCCATCTATCTGGTGGTGCGCAACGGCACCATCAGCTACCAGAAGGCCAGCGGCCTGCTGGTGTTCTCGGGCATCGTGATCTTCTGTTTCTACTCCTTTATCCTGCTCAAAGAGCGCCTTCCGGTAGAACAGTATGGCTACGACGCCATGTTCTTCATCCTGCTCATCCTGTGCTTTGCCTGGGGCGGCGACACCTGCGCTTATTTTGCAGGCCGCGCCTTCGGCAAGCATAAGCTGTGCCCGGTGGTCAGCCCCAAAAAGACCGTGGAGGGTGCCATTGGCGGCGTGCTGGGCACCATGGTGTTCGGTGTGGTCGCAACGCTGGTTTACTCGGTGGCGGCCGACCGCATGGAGGAGTTCACCCGCACCAACATCGGCGTTTCGCTGTATGTCGTCATTGCGCTGCTGGGCTGTGTGGCGGCGGTGCTGGGCATCTACGGTGACCTGTTTGCCAGCGTAGTCAAGCGCCAGTGCGGCATCAAGGATTACGGCACCATCTTCCCGGGCCACGGCGGCGTGCTGGACCGGTTTGACAGCGTGATGTTCATTGCACCGTTCGTCACCATGGTGATCACGGCGGTGTTCTATTCCTAAAAGGGGGCGCGTGTGATGTCGAAAAAGATCACTCTGCTGGGCTCCACCGGCTCCATCGGCACCCAGAGCCTGGATGTCATCCGGGCCCAGGGGTTTGAGGTGTTCGGTCTGTCGGCCCACAGCCATGTGGAGAAAATTTTGCAGCAGATCGAGGAGTTCCACCCGAAGTATGTCTGTATGACCGACCCGGATGCTGCCCGCAGACTGGACGCAGAGCTGGCCGGCCGCGCCGATGCACCCCGGCTGCTGATCGGACCGGAAGGTCTCAAGCAGCTGGCCGCACTGGACGGCACCGACGTGGTGCTGAACAGCGTGGTGGGCATCGCGGGCCTCGGTGCCAGCCTGTGCGCCATCGAGAACGGCCACGACCTGGCCCTGGCCAACAAGGAGAGCCTTGTCACCGGCGGCCATCTGGTCACCCAGGCTGTGGCGAAGCACGGCGTGCAGCTGCTGCCCGTGGACAGCGAGCACTCGGCCATCTTCCAGTGCCTGCAGGATAAGGAGAGCGCCCCCAGCCTGACCAAGATTCTGCTCACAGCATCCGGCGGCCCCTTCTTTGGCATGAAGACGGAGGAGCTGCGCGGCAAGACCAAGGCAGATGCCCTCAAGCACCCCAACTGGAACATGGGCGCGAAGATCACCATCGACTCCGCTACCCTGATGAACAAGGGTCTGGAGCTCATCGAAGCGGTGTGGCTGTTCGGTCTGCCGCCGGAAAAAATTCAGATCGTGGTGCAGCGCCAGAGCATCGTGCACTCGGCGGTGCAGTTCAGCGACAACTCGGTCATTGCCCAGCTGGGCGTGCCGGATATGCGCATTCCCATCCAGTACGCGCTGACCTACCCCAAGCGGGTGCCGGGCGTGGTGCCGGAGCTGGACTTTGCCGCGCTGAAGGTGCTCACCTTCGACGTGGCCGACGACGAGACCTTCCGCTGCCTGGCCGCCTGCAAAAAGGCCATCCAAAAGGGCGGCCTCGGCCCCTGCGCTGCCAATGGTGCCAACGAAGAAGCCGTCAAGCTGTTTCTGGAAGATAAGATCGGTTTTCTCGATATCGGCCGTCTGGTGGAGGCCGTCGTGGACAGCGACAGCTTTGGCGGCGACTATACTCTCAGCGATGTGTATGAGTGTGACCGCATGGCACGGGAATTTGTGAGAGCACATCTGTAAACTTTAGGAGACGCAATGTCAGTTTTTATCACCCTGATCGCGGCGCTGGTGGTTTTCAGCGCAGTGATCGCCATCCATGAGTTCGGCCACTTTGCGGTGGCAAAGCTCTGCGGCATTCAGGTCAACGAGTTTTCCATCGGCATGGGCCCCACGCTGTGGAAGAAGGTCCACAAGGGCACCCAGTACAGCCTGCGCGCTCTGCCGGTGGGCGGTTTTGTGGCGCTGGAAGGGGAGGAGAGCCCCGAGAGCCGGCAGGCTGAGGATGCCCGCGGCGAGCGAGAAGCAGAGGACGTGAATCCCATCCCGCCCGAGCAGCGCACCGGCATCCCTCTGCCCGAAGCGCCGGTATGGCAGCGGGCACTGGTGATGGCCGCCGGTGCCTTCATGAACTTTGTGCTGGGCTTTGTGGTGCTCATCATTCTGGTGGCGGCGCAGGACGGTGCCATCACCAGCAAGACGGTCTATGCCGTGCAGGACGGTGCCCTCTGCGGCCAGACCGGCCTGCAGGCAGGCGACGAAATTTTAGCCGTGAACGGTCGGCGCTGCTTTGTGGCAAACGACATCCTGTATGAGCTGGTGCGCACCGAAGCCTACCGTGCCGACTTCACCGTGAAGCGGGACGGCCAGAAGGTGGAGCTGCCGGATGTGCAGTTCGATACCTGGCAGGACGAGGACGGCGAGACCCATATGACCCTTGGCTTTACGGTATACGGCATCGAAAAAACACCGCTCAGCGTGTTAAAGAAAGCCTGGAACAGCACCCTGTACTATGGGCGCATCGTGTTCACCTCGCTGGCCGACCTTGTGCGCGGACGCGAGAGCATCAACAATCTGTCCGGCCCGGTGGGTATTGTGACAGCGATCGGTCAGGCCGCCAGCTATGGCTGGCAGGATCTGCTGGAGCTGCTGGCACTGATTACCGTCAACCTTGGCATCCTCAACCTGCTGCCTTTCCCTGCGCTGGATGGCGGCAAGGTGGTATTTTTGGTCATTGAAGGCGTCACCGGCCATGCTGTGCCGGAAAAGCTGCAAAGCCTGCTCACCCTTGCAACCTTTGGGTTGCTGTTCGGGCTGATGCTCTTTGCAACCTACAACGATATCATCCGGCTCGTGACCGGAGCCATGTAACAGAAAGGGGAGCCTTATGCGGCAGAAAAAGCGGGAAGTCAGAATTGGAAACGTGACCATTGGCGGCAGCAACCCCATTGCGGTGCAGACCATGCTGAATGTTCCGGTGGAGGACATCGAGGGCAATGTGGCACAGGCAAAGCGCTGCGAGGCAGCGGGCTGCCAGATTTTGCGCGTGACCTGTCCCAGCCCGGCGGACGCCAGGTGCATCGAAGCGGTCAAGAACGCCGTGAGCATCCCCATCGTGGCGGACATCCACTTTGACTACAAGGCTGCATTAGCCTGCGCGGATGTGGGTGTGGATAAAATTCGCATCAACCCCGGCAATATTGGCGACGACAGCCGCGTGAAGGCAGTGGTGGACGCCTGCCAGCGCAAGAACATCCCCATCCGCATCGGCGTGAACGGCGGCAGCCTGGAAAAGCACATCCTTGCCAAATATGGCGCACCCACGCCGGAAGCCATGGTGGAGAGTGCGCTGTATCATGTGCGCTTGCTGGAAAAGTTCGATTTCAATAATATCGTCATCTCCATCAAGAACTCCAACGTGCCCCGCATGATGGAAGCCTACCGCCAGCTCAGCGCCGTCACGGACTACCCGCTGCATGTGGGCGTGACCGAAGCCGGCACCTACCAGATGGGCCTGCTCAAGAGCGGCATGGGCATTGGTGGGATGCTGCTGGAAGGCATCGGCGATACCATCCGTGTTTCGCTGGCCGCCGAACCGGAAAAGGAAGTGGAAGCCGGTTACAACATCCTGCGTGCCGTGGGCTTCCCGGTGGCAGGGCCGGAGGTCATCACCTGCCCCACCTGCGGCCGCACCCAGTACCCCTGCACCGCCATCGCCAACGAGGTGGAAAAGCGGCTGCAGGGCTACAAAAAATCCATCAAGGTGGCCGTGATGGGCTGCGTGGTCAACGGCCCCGGCGAAGCCCGCGAAGCCGACATCGGCATTGCCGGCGGTAAGGGTGAAGCGGTGCTGTTCCTCCATGGCAAGCCCATCAAAAAGCTGACCGGGGATAACATTCTCGACCAGTTCATGGACGAGATCTATAAACTGTAAACACTGTATTTTCTCTGCTGCCACATCCACAAACCCGGGTGCGGCAGTTTGTGCTGTAAACCATAAAAAGGAGTACCATTTGTGACACCACTCGTTTCCCAGCTCTGGCCGCAGTTCATGGTGGACCCGGCCTTTGCGTCCTGCTTCGGGCAGGTGATCGTGGAGCATGCCCGGATGCTGCGGCAGAGCCAGCAGGTCATCTTCACGCTGCGCAGCGCCGCCCCGCTGGATAAGGGCCTGTGCGCCCGTCTGCTGGCTTCCCTGCAGCCGGACTATGAAGGCTTTGAGCTGAAAATTGAAAACCTGTTCGGCTATGCCATGCTGGACGAAGCTGCCCTGCGGGACCTGATGGAGGAGATGAAGCGGGACGGTGTGCCCATCAACGGTTTTCTGGACCGGTGCACCATCGGCATCACCGGCCAGAAGATCACCATCGGGGTGTGCCACGGCACGAAGTTTCTGCAGGAGATGGGCTTTGAAAAACTGCTGGCTGAGCGCATTGCGGCCCATACCGGCGTCAAGCCGCAGGTGACGCTGCAAAGCGCGGTGAGCGAAGCCGAGCAGCACCAGATGGAAGAAAAGCTGGAGCGCAAGATCGCGCCGCCGGTGGTCAAGTTCGAGAAGAAGAACACCGCCCCGTCCATCAAGGTGGAGGGCCTCGACCTGACCGACAAGCCCGTGACCATTTTCCACGGCAAGATGTTCACCCCCAAGAACCTCACCCCGCTCAAGGACCTGGGCGGCGAGGGCGGCAAGTGCACCATCTGGGGTGATGTGTTCTTCTCCGAGGTGAAGGGCAACTACCGCAAAATTTACACCGTTTCCATCACCGATTATCAGGGCTCCATCAACCTGAAAATTCGCGCGCAGGAAGGCGAGGACTGCTCCAAGTGGGAGTCTCTCGGCAAGGGCACCACCCTCATCGTGCGCGGTGACTGCTCCTACGATAAATACGAGCACGATTATATCGTTTACCCCTACGATGTGCTCATCGTGGAGCGCAAAAAGCGGGAGGATACTGCCCCGGTCAAGCGGGTGGAGCTGCACCTGCACACCAAGCTTTCCAGCATGGACGGCTTCTGCGACCCCGGCGGCATCGTCAAGCTGGCCCACCGCATGGGGCACCCGGCCATTGCCATCACCGACCACGGCGTGTGTCAGGGCTACCCGGAAGCCATGCTGGCGGCGGACGACATCCACAAGACCGACCCGGATTTCAAGCTGATCTACGGGTGCGAAGCCTACTTTGTGGACGACATGGTGCCCTGCGTCTACGGCGTGAAAGACCAGCCGCTGGACGGCGAGTTCTGCGTGTTCGATACTGAGACGACGGGCCTTGACCCCGGCGTGGAGTATATGACCGAGATCGGTGCGGTCATCGTGAAGAACGGGGAAGTGGTGGACGAGTTCGACACCTTTGTCAAGCCCGGCAAGCCCATCACGCCCAAGATCACCGAGCTGACCGGCATCACCAACGAGATGGTGGCCAACGCCCCCAGCGAAAAGGAAGCACTGGAAGCTTTCCTGCAGTTTGCGGGTGACCGCATCCTTGTGGGCCACAATGTCCACTCCTTTGATATGCGTTTTCTGCGGGCCGCCGCGAAGCGCAGCGGCATCTCGCTGGAAGGCACGACCTATATTGACACCCTGACCATGGCACAGGCCATGTACCCCGGCCTGCACAACTACAAGCAGGGCACCATCAACAAGCACCTGGAGCTGCCCGCCTACGAAGCCCACCGCGCCTGTGAGGACTCGGCGGCGCTGGGCCGCATCTTCGGCGTGATGCTGAACGATCTGGCCGAAAAGCAGGTGACGAAGGTCAGCGAGATCAACACGGGTCTCGGCGGCAACCGCGAAGTGCTGAAAAAGAAGTATTATCACCTCATCATTCTGGTCAAGAACCAGATGGGCCTGAAGAACCTGTACAAGATCGTCAGCGAAGCCCACGTGAATTACTTCTTCAAAAAGCCCCGCGTGCCCCGCAGCCTGCTGAACAAGTACCGCGACGGCCTGCTGCTCACCTCGGCCTGCGAAGCAGGTGAGCTGTACCGCGCCATCGTGGACGGCACCAGCTACGACGAACTGAAAAAGATCGCATCCTACTATGATATCCTGGAAATTCAGCCGCTGGGCAACAATGCCTACATGGTGCGCGAGGGCAAGGTGGACAGCGAGGAGGACATCAAGAACTTCAACCGCACGGTTATTAAACTGGGCGAAGACCTGCACAAGCCGGTCATTGCTACCGGCGACGTGCACTTCACCGAGCCGGAAGATGCGGCCTACCGTGCCGTGCTGCAGGCAGGCAACGGCTTCAAGGATGCCGACAACCAGCCGCCGCTGTTCTTCCGCACCACGCAGGACATGCTGGCGCAGTTCTACTATCTGCCCAAGGAGAAAGCCTACGAGGTGGTGGTAAAGAACCCCCGCAAGATCGCTGCCATGATCGACAACACGGTGCGCGCCATCCCGCGCGGCACCTACCCGCCCAGCATCGAGGGCGCAGAGCAGCAATTGCGCGATGCAACGTGGGAACACGCCAAGCGCGACTACGGCGACCCGCTGCCAGAGATCGTGGAAAAGCGTCTGCAGAAAGAGTTGGATTCCATCTGCGGCCACGGCTACGCGGTGCTGTATGTTATTGCGGTCAAGCTGGTGGCCTACTCCAACGCGGGCGGCTATCAGGTGGGCAGCCGTGGTTCGGTCGGCTCGTCGGCTGTGGCCCATTTCTCCGGCATCTCGGAGGTGAACAGCCTGCCGCCCCACTACCGCTGCCCCAAGTGCAAGCACAGCGAGTTCATCACCGACGGCAGCGTGGATGACGGCTTTGACCTGCCGGATAAGAACTGCCCCAACTGCGGCACCCGGATGCTGGTGGACGGCCACGACATCCCCTTCGAGACCTTCCTGGGCTTCTACGGCGACAAGGAGCCCGATATCGACCTGAACTTCTCGGGCGAATATCAGTCCAACGTCCACCGCTACACCGAGGAACTGTTCGGTAAAGCCAACGTGTTCAAGGCCGGTACGGTGTCCGGTATTCAGGACAAAACGGCCTATGGCTACGTCAAAAAGTATCTGGACGAGCGCGGCCGCACCGTGAATCACGCTGAGGAGAACCGCCTGACGCTGGGCTGCACCGGCGTCAAGCGCACCACCGGCCAGCACCCCGGCGGCATGGTCGTCGTGCCGGACACCTACGAAATTTACGATTTCTGCCCCATCCAGCACCCGGCAGACGATGTGGCAGGCGGCCTGCTGACCACCCACTTCGAATTCAAGTATCTGCATGATACGCTGCTCAAGCTGGACGAGCTGGGCCACGATATGCCCACCTTCTACAAATATTTTGAGGAGTACACGGGCATCCCCATCGACAGCATCCCCATGAACGACCCCAAGGTGTACAGTCTGCTCACCAGCCCGGAAGCGCTGGGCGTGACCCCGGAACAGATCGACAGCCAGACCGGTACCTTCGGCATCCCGGAAATGGGCACGAACTTCGTGCGCGGTATGCTGGTGGAAGCCCGGCCCAAGAACTTCTCCGAGCTGATCCAGATCTCGGGCCTGTCCCACGGCACCGACGTGTGGACTGGCAACGCGGATGAGCTGATCCGCAGCGGCACCTGCACCATCGCGGAAGTCATCGGCTGCCGTGACAGCATTATGCTGTACCTGCTGCGCAAGGGTCTGGAACCCAAGATGGCCTTCGACATCATGGAGGCCGTGCGTAAAGGCAAGGTGGCCAAGGGCGGCTTCAAGGACGGCTGGGAAGAAGCCATGCGGGAACACGATGTGCCGGACTGGTACATTGAGAGCTGCCGCAAGATCAAGTATATGTTCCCCAAGGCCCACGCCGTGGCCTACCTGATGAGCGCCATTCGTCTGATGTGGTTCAAAATCTACCGCCCGCCCGAGTTCTACGCGGTGTACTTCACCGTGCGCGGCGACGACATTGACTACGAGGCCGCTGTGGGCGGTGCGGCGGTGGCCCGCGCCCACATGGAGGAGGTCAAGCGCCGCCTGAAGGAAGAAAAGAACGCCAAGGACGAAGATGTGCTGGTCAGCCTGCAGCTGGTCAACGAAATGCTGGCCCGCGGGTTCGAATTCCTGCCCATCGAGCTGGGCAAGAGCCGCGGCTCCAAGTATATCGTGGAGGACGGCAAGGTGCGCCTGCCCTTCTGCGCGCTGAAAGGCCTGGGCGGTGCGGCCGCCGATGCGCTGGAAAAGGCCACCATCCACGGCGAGGAGTATATCTCGGTGGAGGAGCTGCAGCAGGCCTCCGGCGTCGGCAGCAGCATCCTGGACCGCCTGCGCCAGGTGGGCGCTCTGGGCGACCTGCCCGAGAGCAGCCAGGTGAGCTTCTTCTGAGAAATAAAGGCCGTTGCACAGATTTTGTGCAGCGGCCTTTTGTCAGGTCTGGACGATTTTGAATGCCCGCCGCGTGTGCTTTGGGCATTTTCAGCGGAAAGGTATTTTATAATTTCCAAGGCTGGAAGTTCTGCGGAACTTCCAGCCTTGCTTTTTTACTAGAAAAAGAGGCTGCCGCACGGAATACCATGCAGCAGCCTCTTTATAGTTTGCGATAATGCCAGATCAGGGCAGGGGAGTGCTTACTCCACGCTGATCATATAATAATACACGGGCTGGCCGCCGCGGATGTGGCTGACCTCGACGTGGTTCGGGCACTTTGCCTTGACGATCTCGGTCACCTTCTCGGCGTCCTCGTCGCTGACGTCGCAGCCGGAGATGATGGTGACGAAGCTGGAGTCCTTCTTGCACATGCCGCGGGCCAGACGGTAGGTGGCCTTGGTGATGTCGTTGGAGGTGGAGACGATCTTGCCGTTCTCCAGCGCCATGATCTCGCCCTTCTTGATGCGCTTGCCGTCGTACTCGCTGTCGCGGGCAGCGTAGGTGATCAGGCCGGTGGACACCTTATCGGCCGCTGCCATCATGTTGATGGTGTTGGTCTCGGCGTTCACGGAGGGGTCGAAGTTCAGCAGAGCAGTGATGCCCATGGGCACGGTGCGGGTGGGCAGCACGATCACCTGACGGTCGGCCAGCTTCTCGGCCTGCTCGGCAGCCATGATGATGTTCTTGTTGTTGGGCAGCACGAACACGGTCTTGGCGGGCACGCTCTGGATGGCGGCGAGGATGTCCTCGGTGGCGGGGTTCATGGTCTGGCCGCCGGAAACGACAGCGTCGGCTGCCAGGTCGGTGAACACGGCTTTCAGGCCTTCGCCTGCTGCCACGGCCACAAAGCCGTAGTCACGGCTGGGGTCCACAGCGGCGTAGACGAACTCGCTGGCCTGCGCGGGAGCCTTCTCGGCAGAAGCCTGCTTTTCCAGGCTCTTGCCCTGGCGCTGGCGGGCCAGGAACTGCTCGTGCATGTTCTCGATCTTGAAGTTGGTCAGGTAACCGTACTTGATGGCCTCGCTCAGGATCTTGCCGGGGTCGGCGGTGTGGACGTGCAGGTTGATGACATCGTCATCCTCGATGCACACCACGCTGTCGCCGTTGGATTCAGCGAAGGCACGCATCTTTGCGGCGCTGGCGCCCTCGTTCTTGTTGATGAGGAACTGGGTGCAGTAGCCGTTCTTGATGTCCTCCACCTTCATCAGGTCGTCGGTGAAGACGCCCTTGCCGGCGTTCTCGGTGGAGAGCTTGGCCTTGTTGGGGGCGGGCTCGCCGCCTGCCACGATGGGCTCACCATGGAACACCTTGCCCATGCCCTCGAAGATGATCAGGATGCCCTGACCGCCTGCGTCCACGACGCCGGCCTTCTTCAGCACGGGCAGCAGGTTCGGGGTGTCGTCCAGGGCCTTCTGGCCCGCGGTCATCACCACGTCCCACAGGGCGGGCACATCTTCGGCACCGCAGGCAGCGGCTTCCTCGCTGGCCACGCGGGCCACGGTGAGGATGGTGCCCTCGGTGGGCTTCATGACGGCCTTGTAAGCACCCTCGACACCCTTCTTCAGGGCCTCGACGATGTCGGCGGCGTCGGCTTCCTTCTTGCCTTCCAGTGCCTTGGAGAAGCCGCGGAACAGCAGGCTGGTGATAACGCCGGAGTTGCCGCGTGCGCCGCGCAGCATGGCAGAAGCAGCAGTCTTGGCAGCTTCGCCCACGGTGCAGCTGTCGTCCAGAGCTTCCAGCTCACGCACGGAAGCACCCACGGTCATGCCCATGTTGGTGCCGGTGTCGCCGTCCGGGACGGGGAAGACGTTCAGCTCGTCCACGCGGGAGCGCTGATTGTTGATGTTGTTGGCGCCGGAAATAATGGCGTCGCGCAGGATCTTACCAGAAATCATTCTTTATTACTCCTTGTATCTCGCCGGGGAAAAGCGCCCCGGCACTGGGATGAAACGTCAGGCTCAGCCGATCACATCGTCCACCGAGACCACCACGCGGGCGACCTTCAGTCCGGTGGCCTGCTCCACCTCGTCCTTGACGCGGTGGGAGATGCTGCGGGCAGCAGTGGAGATGTTCAGGCCGTAGCTCACGGCGATGTGCAGCTCGATCACCAGACGCCCATCTTCCTGCGTGACACGGACACCTTTTTCCGGGTAATCGGAACCGTGCACCATGCTTCTGACGGCATCGGTCATATCGCGGGGTGCCATTGCGGCAACACCGTAACACTGCTTGGCTGCTTCACCCACCAGGGTCGCAAAGTACCCGGAGGTAAAGCTGACATCCCCCAGAGGGAAACGGGAAGTGATCATAGTCGCTCTGCTCCTTTATGTTAGTTTCGTAAAACACATGCAAGGTCTGGGGTGCCCGGCCGGGCGCGAAAGCACGGCGCTCACCGAGAAATACCCATTCCATTATACAACTTCAAAGCCCGGTTGTACAGTTCTAATTGCTGGCATCGCAGTTTTTTGCGGCATTTTTTGTGCGCGGCGCGGCTTTCGGGCCGTTTCGCGCCGCAAAAGCGGTAAGATACCGGACGCGAGTCGATTTCATCAAACCCGAAAGTATGACGAAAGAAAGCAAACAATCTGTTAAAAAATTATAAAAGGTGGGTGAGAACGCTTTATCTGTCTATGGAAAAGTGCTAAAATGGAACCAAGGATAGGGACTGCGGCGCAGGGTCCCGCTGTGCGGAAAGACTGCGCTGTTTTTTGCGCTGCAAGATCATCACATTTTTAGGAGCTGTTGTCATGAACATTCTGTTTTTCCTTTCTCCCAAGCAGGATCTGATGTACGTTTACGATGATTTCACCCTTCGTCAGACGCTGGAAAAGTGGGAGAACAACCGTTATGCGTCCATCCCGGTGCTGAACCGGCAGGGCAAGTATGTGGGCACCCTGACCGAGGGCGATATCCTCTGGGGGCTGAAAAAGTTCCACGGGCTGGACCTGGAAGCCGCCGAGGACGTGCCCATCTCGGCCTTCCCGCATAAGCGCGACTATAAGGCCGTCACGGTCACCACCAGCATGGACCAGCTGATCGAAGCCGCCATGAACCAGAACTTTGTGCCGGTGGTGGACGACCGGGGCAGCTTCATCGGCATCGTGCGGCGGCAGGCCATCATCCGCTACTGCTACGAGAAGGCCCGCACCGAGCAAAAGCCGCAGAGCCAGCGCCTGTCGGAGTATGCGGCGGTGCACTGAAACGGTATATATTATCATAAATAGGTAACGGGAGCTGCCCTGCACGAAAAACGGTGCAGGGCAGCTTTTTTGCGCAAAACAGCCTGAAAGTCCGTTTTATGGGATGGATTCTGTGCGATAATACGGCCATGGAACGAAAACGCTCCAAAAATCAACACAAAACAGCACAGGAGGGAACAGGAATGAAAGAGTATGAACTGCGTTATGTGGGGAGCCATGTGGAGGTATACACCGGCAATGGGGTGTTCCTGTTCTCGGCGGATACGGTGCGCGAGGCCATGGAAGAACTGGCGGGGTAAGCGCCGCTTAACTGCGGTCGCGTTTGGCACGTTTGTAAAATCAATGTAAAATAATTGAAAAGAAGCCGTCTGCGAAAAGCTTAGAAGCGGAAAAATGTGTAGAAAAAGTGGTTTTCATGTAAAATAAACCTTGTTGTTGCAGGGGAAAAGATGATATAATAACAGCAAGCGCGGCCGCGGCACAAAAACTGTGCACTCCGCCCGGAAGGATGGGCGGGCGGCCCGAACGGCTGCCGGGACAAACCGCTGCAAGGCGTGCCCCGGCGGCTGTGTGCTGTCAAAAAAGCGTTAAACGGAAGATCATCTGCTAGGAGTATCGTTATGGATATCACTCACATCACCTCTTTGCTGGGCGGCATCGCGCTGTTCCTGTACGGCATGTCCATCATGGGTGCCGGTCTGGAAAAGCTGGCGGGCGGCAAAATGCAGGGCGTGCTGCAAAAGCTGACCTCCTCCACCATCAAAGGCGTTATCTTCGGCACCCTTATCACGGGTGTCATTCAGTCCTCGGCCGGCACCGTCGTCATCTGTGTCGGCCTGGTCAACTCCGGGATCATGACCCTGACGCAGTCGGTAGGCGTCATCATGGGTGCAAACATTGGTACCACTGTCACCGGCCAGCTCATCCGCATGGCGGATATCTCCGGCGACAGCCTCTGGCTGACCCTCATTCAGCCCAAGACCTTTGCGCCTGTGGTGGCGTTCATCGGCTGCATTTTTTATGTGTTCCTGCGCAACGCCAAGAAAAAGAACATCGGTCAGATCATGCTGGGCTTCGGCATCCTGTTCACCGGCATGAGCCTGATGGACACCGGCGTGTCGCCCCTGCGCGAGAGCGCCGTGTTCCAGAACCTGTTTGTCACCATGACCAACCCCATCTTGGGCGTTCTGGTGGGCGTGGTGGTCACCGTCATCATCCAGTCTTCTTCGGCTTCGGTGGGCATCCTGCAGGCGCTGTCCAGCACCGGCCTTGTCACCTTCAGCTCGGCCATCCCCATCATTCTGGGTGCCCACATCGGCACGGCTTTTACTCCGCTGCTGACCATCGGCGGCTCCTCCAAGGACGGCAAGCGCGCCGCCCTCATCCACCTGTACTTCAACGTGATCGGCAGCATCGTACTGCTGGCCCTGATCTATGCGGTGCAGTTCACCTTCGGCATCCCCATGTGGCATGACGTGATGAACAAGAGCTCCATCGCAAACATCCACACCCTGTCCAGCGTCTGCGCCATGCTGCTGTTCCTGCCCTGCAGCGGCGTGCTGTCCAAGCTGGCCATGCTCACCGTGCCGGACAACGCCGAGGAAGCCCAGGAGCTGAGCATGCCCGTGCTGGACGAACGCCTGTTCAAGAGCCCGGCCGTGGCCCTGCAGCAGGCCAAGAACGCGGTGGTGAAGATGTCCCGCCGCGCCGCCCGCAACGTGAACCTTGCCGCGCCCATGCTGCTGAAGCTGGACGAAGACACCGTCAGCGCCATCAAGGTGCGCGAGAACCTGATCGACCGCATGGAGGTGGCCATCTCCAACTACCTTATTAAGATGACCGACCAGGAGCTGGGCGACGACGAGAGCCACGAGGTGACCGAACTGCTGAACTTCGTCACCGAGTTCGAGCGCATCGGCGACTATGCCGTGAACATCATGGAAAAGGCCGAGGAGCTGAACGAGAAGGAAGCTTCCTTCAGCGAGAGTGCCCAGAAGGAGCTCAAGCTGCTGGAGCAGGCGCTGGAGCGCATCCTGAACCTGACCAACGACGCCTTTGAAAACGACGACATGCACAAGGCGGCTCAGGTGGAACCGCTGGAGGAGATCATCGACGTGATGGTGGAGCGCCTGCGTGACCAGCACATCCGCCGCCTGAAGGATGGTGTGTGCTCCATCGACACCGGCGTGGTGTTCCTGGACGTGCTGAACAACGCCGAGCGCATCTCGGACCACTGCTCCAACATCGCAGCCCGGCTCATCGGCATGGATGCGGGCGAAGACTACGACTCCCACACCCTCAAGAGCATCATGCACCACAACCCCACCAAAGACTACATGCTGGAGTATGAGGAGTGCCGCAAGGCCTACCTCATCCCGCTGGAATCCATGGAAGCATAAAAAGGTAAATCGACAAAAAAAGCAAAACCCTCCGGCGTGCGTCGGAGGGTTTTGTTTTTTGAAAAAGTATGAGGCAGACAAAATGAGAATACTCAGCGCTGAGCGGCACGCTGCGGGATGATGACCCACTTGTGGTGGGTGTGGAAACCATCCACTTTGGGCGATTTGTTGCACACGCCGGGGTTGGGCGGGCCGCTTTGCAGATCCTTGCTGGTCTGCATCCCGCAGAAATGGCACTGGTAGTGGAGCCGGATCGGTTCGGACATGGGGATCACACTTCCTTCTTCTCACACTGGCTAAGAAACTTTACTCTCTTTGATTATTATACAATTGCATCGTTACGATGTCAATAAAAAATGACAGATTTGACATATAAAGTTAAGGCGCGGCTTACTCCCCCAGGTCTTCCAGCAGCTGGTCCAGCTCCAGCTCGCTGTGCACCCGGATGCCCTGCTTGATGCGCAGCGCGTCGTTTTCCGGCAGCAGGTTCGTGTAGATGCCGGTCACGGTCAGAAGGGCCCCGGCGGTGCCGTCGGCGCTGCAGCGATACACAGCCACCCGGCCACCCTTGTCCTGCAGCAGATACCCCTGGGCCGAAAGCTCCGGCACGGCCTGCGCAGCAAGGCTTTCTTCTGCCGAGGAGGGCGGCGTTTCGCTCCCGGCAGGGGAGGGCAGAGTGAGGCGCGGCAGGGCCATCCAGAACAGGCTGAATGCAATGGTGAACACGCACAGCCCGTAGAACAGGCAGGTGTACAGCTTGCGCATGGGGAAAACACGCTCCTTTCAGGAAAAAGTATGGCCGGAAAAGGGGAAAGGTAAACATTTTTCACATCCGAATGCTGTACTTTGACCGGCAGAATGTGATATACTAACCATAACTGGGACCGTTCCGGACGAAGATTGGTCCTTGCCCGTGTCCGGCGGGCGTGCTATAATATGGTATTGCGTGCAGCAGTGTGCACGCCGCAAACAAACATTCCCAGCGCGTGGCGCTGGATCATCAGCCTGTAATGATAGGAGGCGATTTCTATCTCTGACAATGAGATGAGAAAGATCCGCCGCAGCGGCGAAGAACATTCGGCCGCATCGGCGGGCCGTAGGGTGAACGTGAACAACAGCCGCCGGGAACAGCCCGCGCGGGAACCGGGCGGTGCCAAGCCGCCGAAGGAACCGAAGGAGAAAAAGAACCATCCCATCCTGCGGTTCATCGGCCGCACCATCGCCACCCTGATCTGCCTGGGCGTCATGCTCGGCAGCCTGGTGGCCGTGGGCATGGTGTACTATGTGGTGCAGGCCACCGCCAACGACGGCGACCTGCTGGACCTGGACAACATCCAGCTGAGCCAGTCCAGTGTGGTCATGGCCACCGACCCGGACACCGGTGCCCAGGTGGAGTATGCCACCCTGCGCTCCTCCAACAGCCACCGCGTGTGGGCAGACCTGGAGCAGATCCCCACGAACCTGCAGTATGCGTTCATCTGCACCGAGGACAAGGACTTCTACAATGAGCCCGGCGTCAACTTCAAGCGCACCATCGGTGCCATGGTCAACGAATATCTGCTGCCCATCTACAGCTCGAAGCAGGGCGCTTCCACGCTGGAGCAGCAGCTCATCAAGAACCTGACCGAGGATGACAGCGCCAGCGGCATCGAGGGTGCCCTGCGCAAGCTGCGCGAGATCTACCGCGCCCTGTGCCTGAGCAAGAGCTACTCCAAGGAGACCATCCTGGAAGCTTATCTGAACACCATCAGCTTCACCGGCACCATCCAGGGCGTGCAGACGGCGGCGAACGAGTACTTCAACAAGGATGTCAGCCAGCTGACCCTGTGGGAGTGCGCCACCATCGCCTCCATCACCAAGAACCCCACCAACTATAACCCTTATACGAACCCGGAAAACCTGATCAACCGCCGCAACTTCCTCATGTACAACATGTGGCAGCAGGGCGTCATCAGTGAGGACGAGTACCGCAATGCGGCCGCGCAGCCGCTGGTGCTGGCCGAGGAGGAGGACACCAAGAAGACTTCCTCCGTCACCTCTTACTTCACCGATGCACTGTTCACCGAAGTGGTGCAGGACATCATGGCGAAGGAGAACATCACCGAGTCGGAAGCGCAGAAGCTGCTGTACACCGGCGGTTTCACCATCGAGGCGACGGTGAACACCAAGGTGCAGTCCGCCATGGAGAACCTGATGCTGAACACCGACGATGCCTACTTCCCGGCCGGCTGGCATGAGGAAGAAGTCACCTCCATCTCGGACGACGACATCCAGGTGATGAACGACGACGGCACCCCCAAGACCCGCACCGGCGACGACGGCACGGTGTATTACTACCGCAACGTCCGCACCCAGGCAGCCATGGTCACGCTGGACTATGACGGCAACGTCATCGCCATCGTGGGCGGTCTGGGCGAAAAGACCAAGAGCCTTTCGCTGAACCGCGCCTACAACGTGGAGCGGCAGACCGGTTCTACCATCAAGCCCATCGGTGCCTATGCACTGGGCATCGAGTACGGTCTGGTCAACTGGTCCACCATGCTCAACAACTCCCCCCTGTACCAGAAGCAGGACATGGTCATCCGCGATGAGGACTACTGCCGCAAGAACGGCCTGATGGGCCTGACCGACAAGCAGCTGCGTGCTTACCCCAATGCATGGCGCAGCTGGCCCCGCAACTACGGCGGCAGCTATGGCGACAACAGCGATGTGCCGCTGTGGAACGGTCTGGCCCGCTCGCTGAACACCATTGCCGTCCGCGTGGGCGACCTGGTGGGCGCAAGCAATATCTTCAATTTTGTTTACAACACCCTGCAGCTGGATACGCTGGACCCCACCAACGATGTGGGTCTGGCCCAGATGGTCATGGGCAGCCAGACCCACGGTGTCACCCCGACGGCGCTGGCGGCCGCCTTCCAGATCTTCTATGACGGCGAATACACCACCCCGCACCTGTACACCCGTGTGCTGGACCGCGACGGCAACATCTATCTGGAGAACAACGCCACCAGCTATCAGGCACTGACGCCGGATACCGCCTACGTCATGAACCGCCTGCTGAAGAACGTGCTGTACTCCAGCGTGGGTACTGCCAGCGGCCGCTACCCCAACTCCAACGGCATGGAAGCCTTTGGTAAGACCGGTACCGCCAGCGACGAAAAGGACCTGTGGTTCGTGGGCGGCACGCCGTACTACGTCACCGCTGTGTGGTGGGGCTACGACGCGCCCTATGATATGACCAAGACCCTGGGCAAGCAGCAGGCCAAGACCCGCACCTGTGTCAACGCCTGGAAGGCGCTGATGGAGCAGGCGCAGGCAGACCTGCCCTATAAGGCATTCCCCACGTCCGATGGCGTAGTGGAGCGCCGCTACTGCACCCAGAGCGGTCTGCTGGCCGGTGCCTCCTGCCCGAGCACGGCAGTGGGCTACTACCGCGCCGACGATCTGCCTGATACCTGCAACTACTCTCACGCCAGTGCGGCAGCCGAGACCCCGGCCGACACCGCCGCCCCGGCAGGTGATGCGGCCCCGGCAGGTGATGCGGCCCCGGCAGGTGATGCGGCCCCGGAGCAGACTGTCATCCCGTCGGATACAAGTGCCCTGGATACCGAGTGATTCTGTAGCCTGTGCGCGGACAAAACGGGCAAAAGTCGTACAACTTCGGCGTCTGTCCATAATTCCGGCAAGGAAACACCGCACTTCACAAGCCAAAACTGGATAATCTGCCAAAAACACATCCGGCCTCTTGCAAAGCAAGGGACCGGATGTTATTATATTCACTGCAAGAACACTTGTGTTTGTGAGGTGAACAAGTTGGAACGCCGCTTTTATCTGGTCGATGCGCAGGTCCTGCCCGAAGTTTTCCTGAAGGTGGTCCGTGCCAAAGAACTGCTGGCCAGCGGGGAAGCACGCAGCATTTCCGCTGCCACCCGCGCCGTGGACCTTTCGCGCAGCGCCTTCTATAAGTATAAGGACTGCATCTTTGATTCCGAGAACGGCCGCGAGGTCATCACCGTCATGGCCACCCTGCGGGACGAGACGGGCGCTTTGCAGAGCCTGCTGGCCGGCATCAGCGCCGCAGGTGCAAGTATCGTCACCATCAATCAGTCCACGCCGGAGAACGGTGCTGCACTGGTGGCTGTCACCATCCGCACCGATACCATGCAGATGACCCCGGAGGAACTCACGGAAAAGCTTTCGCGCCAGCACATGGTGGTGGGCGTGCACTGCGGATACAATCTCTGATCGCAGAAATAGGGAAACGAGGGAGAACAACAATGGCTAAAATTGCAATTCTGGGCTTTGGCACGGTGGGCAGCGGTGTCTACGAAGTGCTGTGCCGCAACGCCGCGGGCGTCTCCCGCCGCGCAGGCGAACCGGTGGAGGTCAAGTATATCCTGGACCCGAAGGATTTTTCGAACCACCCGGCAGCCCATCTGTTCGTCAAGAACTTTGACACCATTCTGGAAGACCCGGAGATCAAGGTCGTGGTCGAGACCATCGGCGGCACCCGCTTCGCCTACCCGTATGTGAAGGCCTGCCTGGAGAGCGGCCGCAGTGTGTGCACCTCCAATAAGGAGATGGTGGCCACCTACGGTGCCGAGCTGCTGGCTCTGGCCAAGGAGCATGGCTGCGCTTTCCTGTTCGAGGCTTCGGTGGGCGGCGGCACGCCCATCATCACGCCGATGCACCAGTGCCTGGCGGCCAATGTCATCACCGAGGTGCAAGGCATCGTGAACGGCACCACCAACTTCATGCTCACCAAGATGGTGCGCGAGGGTCTGGGCTTTGACGACGCGCTGAAGATCGCACAGGAGCTGGGCTACGCCGAGACCAAGGACCCCAGCGACGACGTGGACGGCCGCGACGCCTGCCGCAAGATCGCCATCCTGTCCTCGCTGGTCTGCGGCCACCAGATCTACCCTCAGAACATCCCCACCCGCGGCATCCGCGATATCACCACGGCGGACGTGGAAGCGGCCGAGAAGCTGGGCTGCGTCATCAAGCTGATCGCATGGATGAAGCGCGGCAAGGATGGCAGCGTGGCTGCCGGTGTGGAGCCGTGTCTGGTGCCCAAGGCAAACCAGCTGGCCAGCGTGGACGATGTGTTCAATGCAGTGCTGGTCAAGGGCGATATGCTGGGCGACGTGGTGTTCTACGGCAAGGGCGCAGGCAAGCTGCCGACTGCCAGCGCTGTGGTGGCCGACGTGGTGGATGCCCTCAAGCACGGCTCCAAGGTGCACGACAGCCTGTTCTGGCAGACTGCTGAGCCGGTGGAGGGAATGCTCACCGACCCGGCACCCGCCGCATATTATGTGCGTGTAGCGGGCATTGCCCCGGCTGTGGTGGAAGCCATCTACGGTTACGGCAAGGTGGTGGATGAGCGCTACGACGGCTGCGCCTACTTCGTGGAGCGCGCCGACGAGAAGGCGCTGACCGAAGCAGCCCGCAAGGTGGAGGCCGTGGGCGGCAGCGTGAAGCTGGTGCTCAAGCGTCTGCCGGAAGAAAACTGATAACGGAACAAAGAAAGGTGCGGCGGCTATGAAGATCAAGGTTTCTGTCCCGGCCACCAGTGCGAACATCGGCTCCGGCTTCGATGCACTGGGTCTGGCGGTGACGCTGTATAATACGGTCACCTTTGAGGAAAGCGAAGTGCTGGACATCTCGTCTGCAGACGGCACCCGCATCCCGCGCGGCGAGTCGAACCTCGTGTACCGCTCGGCAAAGGGCCTGTTCGAGAAGGTGGGCAAGCAGATCCCGCCCCTGAAGATCACCCAGACGAACCCCATCCCCATGGCGCGCGGGCTGGGTTCTTCCTCGGCCTGCATCATCGCGGGATTGCTGGGCGCGAACCGGATGCTGGGCGATGTGCTCAACACCCAGGAGCTGCTCACGCTGGCTACTTCCATCGAGGGCCACCCGGATAACGTGGCCCCGGCCCTGCTGGGCGGCCTGACCAGCAGCGTCTTTGAGGATGGCAAGGTCTACTCGGTCAAGCGCAACGTGGACGAAACGCTGTGTTTTGCCGCCATCGTGCCGGACTACAAGCTGCTGACCGAAGCGGCTCGTGCAGCCCTGCCGAAGGAAGTTTCGCACAAGGACGCGGTGTATAACCTGTCCCGTGCGGCACTGGTGCCCGCCGCGTTCTGCGAGGGCCGCCACGACCTGCTGGCCATTGCCACCGAGGATAAGCTGCACCAGCCCTACCGTATGCCGCTGATGCCGGGCTCCAAAGAAGTATTTGACATGGCACGGCTGTGCGGTGCCAAGGCGGTTTACGTATCCGGTGCAGGCAGCACCGTGATGGCGGTGGCCGAGAAGGCCGACGCCGAAAAGTTCTATTCCAAGCTGGAAAAAGGTCTGGAGCTGCTGGAAGGTCTGGACGGATGTGAAGCATTTACACTGCTGCGACTGGATGCCGATAACACCGGCGCGACTGTGGAATGATAAATGGGTAAGGGAAGTGCAAGGCTGTGCCAACCGCTTCCGCCCGGTGAGACCCCGTGTGTACGGGGGCAAAAAGAGGAGAGTGACAAGATATGGCGTTGATCGTACAGAAGTTCGGCGGTTCTTCGGTGAAGGACCGTGACCGTATCTTCAACGTGGCGCGCATTGTGGCCAACACCCACAACGCGGGCAATGACGTAGTGGTGGTAGTGTCCGCACAGGGCGACACCACCGATGACCTGATCGCCAAGGCAGGGGAGATCACCCACAACCCTTCGGCGCGTGAAATGGATATGCTGCTGGCCACCGGCGAGCAGATCAGCATTTCGCTGCTGGCCATGGCCCTGAACGAGCTGGGCTGCCATGCCATCAGCCTGACCGGCTGGCAGGCGGGCTTCCGCACCGACCGCGCCTACACTAAGGCACGCATCACCCGCCTGGAGACCGAGCGTATCTCCTCCGAGCTGGAGCGCAACCGTGTGGTGGTGGTGGCAGGCTTCCAGGGGCTGAACAAGCTGGACGATATCACCACCCTGGGCCGCGGCGGCTCCGACACCAGCGCAGTTGCCATTGCAGCCGCCCTGCACGCAGACCGCTGCCAGATCTTCACCGATGTGGAAGGCGTTTACACCGCCGACCCGCGCAAGGTGCGCAACACCCGCAAGCTGGAGGAGATCACCTTCGACGAGATGCTGGAGCTGGCATCTCTGGGCGCACAGGTGCTGAACAACCGCAGCGTTGAGCTGGCAAAGAAGTATAACGTGGAGCTGGAGGTGCTCTCCAGCCTGAACCCCATCCCGGGTACGGTGGTCAAGGAGGTTACAAAGGACATGGAAGGTATGCTGATCAAGGGCGTCGCAAAGGACACCGACGTTGCCGTTATTACGATTCTGAACGTTCCCGATGAGCCGGGCATGAGCTTCAAGATCTTCGGCCTGCTGGCCCAGAAGAACATCAACGTGGACATCATCCTGCAGTCCACCGGCCGCGACGGCAAGAAGGACATCAGCTTCACCTGCTCTGAGGGTGAAGCCGACCTGGCCATGCGCGTGCTGAAGGAGAGCGCACACTTCAAGGATGTCAGCGTGGACACCACCTGCGCCAAGGTCTCCATCGTGGGTGCCGGCATGCAGAGCCACAGCGGTGTTGCTTCCAAGATGTTCGAAGCACTGTCCAACAACAACATCAACATCAAGATGATCTCCACCAGCGAGATCAAGATCTCCTGCATCATCAACCGTGAGGATGCCGACAAGGCTGTCAGCTCCATCCACGACATGCTGTTCGATTGATCTTAAAATAGCCTGAACTGCCGCCGCACTGTTTCTTTTGGAAACGGTGCGGCTTTTTTGTTGCACTTTTTGCGGAAAATTATTATACTGATAGAAAACGGACGAACAGGGCGGGGGAGCAGCATGGAACAGCAGACGACGGCACAAAAACAGATGTCACTGCGCGCAAAGGCCACCGGGTGGCTTGCGGCCATTTTGCTGGTGACCCTGATCTCTATCGGCATTGCCACGGCGGTGGGTCAGTGGACCGTGAAGGCCTTCGACACCCTGCTGGAGGATAACGCTGCCTGCTACGCCGTGCAGGATGCCATCAAAGAGGAGACCCGCGCCTTCGAGCACTATGTGCGGGAGCCCTCGCAGGAGAGCAGTCAGACCTTTGCCGATGCCTGCGCGGCGGCGGAAGAAAGTCTTGCCGCTTTGCCCTTCGACTACGCCAAGATCGGCGAGGACCGCTATGCCCGCACCTGGAGCCTGCGGCAGGGCTATGCGGGCTACCAGAAGGCGCGGGACGCCTTCCTGCAGCTGGCCCCCTCGGCGGAAGACTATGTGGAGCGGATGTACGCTGTGATGGACCAGCAGGACTATCTGGCCGAGTATGCCCTGCGGCTGACCCAGGCCACCCTGGAGCAGGAGAACACCACCTACAGCAGCCATGCCACCCGGCTGCAGCGGCTGCCGTGGCTCTACTTCGGGCTGCTGGCGGCGGCGGTGGCACTGATGCTTCTGCTCATCCGGGTGCTGAACCGGGCCGTGGTGCAGCCGCTGCTGCGGCTGGCGCAGGCATCCCGCAGCATTGCGGGCGGCGACTACACCGGCGCGGACCTGCCGGTGCACAGCGGCGACGAGGTGGGCCAGCTCACCGGCACCTTCAACCGCATGAAGCACGCCATGGCGGAACACCTCTCCACCCTGAACGCCCTGCACCGGGAGGAGGTGCGGAATCTGGCGCTGGAAAAGGACCTGGAACACACCCGGCTGGAAGTGCTGAAAAGCCAGGTGAACCCGCATTTTCTGTTCAACACCCTGAACATGATCTCCTGTATGGCCCGGCTGGAAGATGCGTCCACCACCGACCAGATGATCGTGCACCTGGGCAGCCTGTTCCGGCACAACCTGCGCACCAAGCAGCAGGAAGTGACGCTGGAAGAAGAACTGGACGGGCTGGAAGACTACATCTACCTGCAGCAGATGCGCTTTGATGGGCGCATCACCGTGGAAAAGAAGATCGAAGCCGACCCGGCGGCGGTGCGGCTGCCGTCCTTCACCCTGCAGCCCATCGTGGAAAACGCCTTCTCCCACGGGCTCAAGTCCTGCGAGGAAGGCGGGCGCATCCTGCTGCGGGGCTGGATGCAGGGCCGCACCCTGATCCTCACTGTGGCAGACAACGGCAGGGGCATGACCCCGGCGGAGCTGGACGCCCTGCAGGAAAAGATCGCCCAGAGCGAGCGCACCGGCCGCAGCATCGGGCTGGGCAACATTTCCCGCCGCATTACCATGCTGTACCCGGAGGGCCGGATGCAGGTCTTCAGCCGGGAAGGGCACGGCACGGTGATCCGGTTCGAGATCCCGCAGGAGGACCGAGAGGAGGATGGTTCGCATGAAGTGTAAGCTGCTGGTGGCGGAAGATGAGCTGATCGAGCGCAAGGTGCTGTGCAAGACGCTGCAGAAGTACCTGGGCGACCTTATCACCCTGTATGAAGCGAAGAACGGCCGGGAAGCCATCGAAATTTTTGAGCGGGAAGCCCCGCAGGCGGCCATTCTGGATATCGAGATGCCCGGTGCCAACGGGCTGGAAGTGGCACGCAAAATTCGTGAAACGGATAAGAGCTGTGCCATCCTGTTCCTCACCGGCTATGATAAGTTTGCCTACGCGCGGCAGGCCATCTCGGTGCGGGCGCTGGACTACCTGCTCAAGCCCTACAACGAGCAGGAGCTGGTGTTTGCGGTGGAGGAAGCCATCCATCAGGTGACGGCCCGGCCCACGCGGCCCAGCCGCCCGGCCCCGGCATCCGCCCCGGCCCCGGTGCGCCGGGAGGAAGACGAAGACGTGCGCACCACCATCATCCGGGCCGAGATCGGCAACTTTATCGAGAACCACTACCGGGAGGACATCTCCATGCAGGACGCGGCAGCAGCTCTGCGCTACTCGGACGCTTACTTCTGCAAGCTGTTCAAGCAGTGCTTCAAGGTGAATTTTTCGGCCTACCTGAACGAGTACCGGGTGAAAAAGGCCCAGCAGCTCATCCGGGATTCCCGCCTGAGCCTGAAAGACGTGGGCACGGCGGTGGGCTATGCGGACGCCAACTACTTCACCCGGGTGTTCAAGCGGCTCACCGGGCAGACGCCTTCCGAGTACCGGACGGCAGCAGCGGAGCAGAGCATCCAATAAAATGATTTTGTGCAAAATGACCGGGAACGGGCGGAGAAATCAGCCTGCTCCCGGTTTACTTTTTGCCAGTTTCTTTCGTCCGCACAGCACGAAATTTGTACTTGGATACAACAAAGACAAAATCGTGCTGGCTTTCGCAAAAAATTCCCGTTTCGAAAAAATTCACAGCTTGTTAAAATAAAAACATGAAAGAATGCGAAAAAACGAAAAGAGAGGATGCAATTCATGAAAAGAAGAACGTTTCTGTCGCTGATGGGCGCGGCGGCACTGACAAGCGGCGCGATGCTTACCGGCTGCGGCGCCGGCTCCGATGACGACCGCAAGATCGTGCGCATCGGCCATGTGCAGTCCCAGACCCACCCGGATCACCTGGGCCTGGAAGCGTTTGCCGACCACATCAATGAAAAGCTGGGCGACAAGTACCGCGTGGAGGTCTACCCCAGTGAGCTGCTGGGCTCCCAGACCGAAATGGTGCAGCTGACCCAGACCGGTGCTATCGATTTTGTGGTGGCGTCCACTGCCATCATGGAGACCTTCAGCGCCAAATACCAGATCTTCAACCTGCCTTACCTGTTCTCCAGCGTGGAGGCCTACCACGAGGCCATGGACGACCCCGAGGTGACGGACCCCATCTTCAAGACCACCTCCAAGGCCGGTCTGGAGACGGTGGCCTGGCTGGACGCAGGCACCCGCAATTTCTACACCATCAAGACCCCCATCAACCAGCCCTCCGACCTGAAGGGCCTGAAGATCCGCGTGCAGCAGTCGCCCACCAACGTGGAAATGATGCGTCTGCTGGGCGGCACCGCCACCCCCATGGGCTTCGGCGATGTGTATACCGCCCTGCAGGCCGGCATCCTGGATGGTGCCGAGAACAACGAGCTGGCTCTGACCGACAACGGCCACGGCGATATCTGCAAGTATTACTCCTACGATATGCACCAGATGGTGCCGGACCTGCTGGTGGCGAACTATGCTTTCCTGGAGGGCCTCAGCGACGAGGAGCGCGCCATCTTCAATGAGGGCTTCGAGATCGTCAAGCAGGTCGAGCAGGGCGCCTGGGAGGACGCTGTAGCCGAGGCCAAGGATAAGGCCGAGAACGAGCAGCACGTCAACTTTATTTACCCGGACACTGCACCGTTCCAGGAGGCAATGGCCCCCCTGCACGACTCTGTGCTGGCCGCAAACCCGGAGCTGCAGTCCATTTACGACCTGATCCAGCAGCATAACGCGGCCAACACCGCAGACTGAGGAGGAGCATCATGGAAAAGCTGAGAAATACCCTGAACAAGGTGCTCAACCTGCTGGCAGGCCTGAGCATGACCGTCATGGTGGTGCTGACCACCTATCAGGTCATCGTCCGTTACATCTTCAATTCGCCCTCCACCTGGTCGGAAGAACTGGTGGGTTACCTGTTCGGCTGGAGCACCATGCTGGGCGCGACCATCGTCTCCGGCGAGCGCGGCCACATGAACATCCCCGTGCTGGTGGACCGCTTCAACCCCACCATGCGCAAGGCCTTCCACATCTTTGCCGAGGTCATCGCCTTCATCTTCTCCGCCGCCATTCTGGTGTTCGGCGGCTTCCAGGTGTCCAAGCTGGCCATGGGTCAGCAGACCTCCTCGCTGGGTGTGGCTGTGGGTGTGTTCTACTGGGTCATGCCCGTCTGCGGCGTGATCATCCTGATCTACTCCATCCTCAACATCATCGGCATTGCCAACGGCTCCATCAGTCTGGATACCCCGGAGGATGCAGACTTCGCCAAGGTGGAAGCTGAAATGGCTGCCGAAGCTGATAAAGATAACAAGGAGGACTAAGCTGTGGCAATTCAAGCATTACTCGTTATTCTGGCAGTCCTGCTGGTGCTGCTGTTCCTCGGTGTGCCTATCTCGTACGCCATTGCGGTTTCTTCTCTGACCGCCATCCTCTCGTCCATTGATCTGAACGTTGCCGTGCTGACCGCTGCCCAGCGCACCTTCGTGGGCATGAGCAAGTTCAGCCTGACCGCCATCCCGTTCTTCATCCTGGCGGGCAACATCATGAATCAGGGCGGCATTGCAAAGCGTCTGGTGGACTTCGTCATGGCCATTCTGGGCAAGCTGCCCGGCGCGCTGCTGGTGACCAACATCGGCACCAACGCCCTGTTCGGTGCCATCTCCGGTTCTGCTTCCGCCGCTGCCGCTGCCGTCGGTTCCATGATCCGCGACGGTGCCGAGGAGCAGGGCTATGACCCCGCCGTCACCGCCGCCACCAACGCGGCTTCCTCCTGCTCCGGCCTGCTGATCCCGCCGTCCAACGCCCTGATCACCTATTCTCTGGCTTCCGGCGGCACCTCTGTGGCTGCCCTGTTCATGGCCGGTTACATCCCCGGCATCATCTGGGCCCTGTGCTGCTGCGTGGTGGGCGTGCTGCTGGCCATCAAGCTGGGCTATAAGGGCACCCCGGGCAAGTTCGACTGGAAGAACCTGGGCGTGTGCACCCTGCGCGCCCTGCCCAGCCTTTCGCTGATCATCGTGGTCATCGGCGGCATCATCGGCGGCGTGTTCTCCGCCACTGAGGGCTCGGCCATCGCCGTTGTCTATGCGCTGATCCTGGCTTTCTGCTACCGCTCCATCAACCTCAAGAGCCTGTGGAAGATCATTGTGGACTCTGCCAAGATGTCCGGCATGGTGGTGTTCCTGGTGGGCGTTTCCAACATTCTGGGCTGGGTCATGGCCTTCCTGCAGATCCCGGACGCTGTGGCGGCCGCTCTGCTGAGCCTGACCAGCAACAAGTACATCATCCTGCTCATCATGAACGTGATCCTGCTGGTGTCCGGCACCTTCATGGACGTGACCCCGGCTATCCTGATCTTCACCCCGCTGTTCCTGCCCATCTGCCAGAGCTTTGGCATGAGCACCATCCAGTTCGGTCTGATCCTCGTGTACAACCTGTGCATCGGCAACATCACCCCGCCCGTTGGCAACGCCCTGTTCGTCGGCATCAAGGTGGGCCGCACTTCGCTGTCCAAGGTCATGCCCTACATGCTCATGTACTATGTGGCCATCATCGGCGGCCTGCTGCTGGTCACCTTCATCCCCGCAGTGTCTATCGCACTGCCCCAGGCAATGGACCTGATGTAAAACAGATATCATCCTTTTCTTCTCCGTGGGCGGTGCCTTGCAAAAGGCACCGCCCTTTTCCATACCGCTTGCACAAAGAAGGCAAAATGCGCTATACTACAAGGGAAAAGGGGGAGTGCATCATGCGCAGACGGACATTTCTGGCCGGGGCGGGCCTTGCAGCGCTGCAGCTGGCAGGCTGCGGCACCGCACCGCAGACGGTGCCGGACTACGTGCTGACCTATGCCGACAACCAGCCCTCTGACTATCCAACCACCCAGGGTGCGCAGTATTTCGCCGACCTTGTGCGGGAGCGCACCGGGGGCAAGGTGGTCATTCAGGTAAAGGCCGACGGCGAGTACGGCACCGAGCAGGAGGTATGGCAGCAGCTGGCCATCGGCGGGGTGGACTTTGCCCGGCTTTCGCTGTCCGTCCTCACCGACGATCTGCCCAAGCTGAATGTGCTGATGCTGCCCTACCTCTACCGGGATGCCGGCCACATGTGGCGGGTGCTGGACGGGGACATTGGCGAAGAATTTCTGCAGGCTTTCGCCGAGGGCGGCTGCGTGGGCCTGAGCTGGTACGACGCCGGGGCCCGGTCGTTCTATTCCCGCCAGCCCATCCGCAGCCTTGCGGACCTTGCGGGCAAGACGGTCCGCGTGCAGGATTCGCCGGTCATTCTGGAAATGATCCGGCTGCTGGGCGCGGTGCCGGAAACCACCGCCTACAGCGATGTCTATGCGGCGTTCCAGACGGGGCAGATCGACGCGGCCGAGAACAACTGGCCGGCCTACTATTCCATGGACCACTACAAGGTGGCGCGGTATTACACGCTGGACGAGCACAGCCGCGTGCCGGAGATCCAGCTGGCCAGCGGCAGCACCTGGACGAAGCTGCCGACAGAGTACCGCGAAACGCTGCGGGAGTGCGCGCGGGAGTCAGCGCAGTATGAGCGCGGGCTCTGGGCGCAGGAGGAGACGGCGGCCCGCCAGAAGGCGCTGGACGCCGGCTGCCGCGAGATCGCCCTCTCGGACGAAGAACTGGAGCGCTTCCGCACATTGGTGCAGCCGCTGTATGCACAGTTCTGCGCCGCCTATCTGCCGCTGGTGGAGGAGATCCAGCAGGAGTAAGCCGAAACTTACCCGGACGGGTCGATTTTTGTCCGCGAAGCAAAAACAGCTTTCTTGCAAAAGTAGATAAATTTCACGGGGCAGAAAGGCGGTTTTTTGTTGGCTGCGCGGAGTTTTTTACAAATGCCCTTAATCATATTGACATAGTGGGGAATGGGGTGTAAACTACCAGCAATGGGCCGGAACGGCCCGGAACAAAAACTGCAGGGAGGAAACGGTCATGATGTGTTGTCGCGCAATGTGTTGTTGTTCTGCGAACGCTTCCCGGACCGGCTGCCTTGCAAACGGGCGTGCATTCTGAGCATGTCCCGCAGCGCTGCACAAAGGGTGCAGTCCGAAGGTCGTCAACTGCCTGGAAGCTTGCATAGGGCTTCCGGGCTTTTTGTTTTGGCCTTCGCAGTATCAGGATAACAAGGAGGGGGTCCGGCAATGGACTGGAATGCAATCCAGCAATATTTGCCGCTTTATCAGAAAGCCGCCGTGCTCACCCTGCGGCTGGGCGTCGCAGGCATCATCTTTGCCATCGTCATCGGCCTTGTGTGCGCGGTGATCCAGTATGACAAAATTCCCGTGCTGCGGCAGATCGTGGGGGTGTACATCCAGCTTTCCCGCAACACACCGCTGCTGGTGCAGCTGTTCTTCATCTACTACGGCCTGCCCAAGGTGGGCATCCGTACCAACGCCGAGCTCTGCGGCATCGCGGGTCTGGCCTTCCTGGGCGGCAGCTACATGGCCGAAGCATTCCGCAGCGGCCTGGAAGCCATCGAACCCATCCAGACCGAGAGCGCCTACAGCCTGGGCATGGACCGCTGGCAGGCTATGCGGTACGTCATTCTGCCGCAGGCCATGTCCACCAGTATGCCGGCCTTCATGGCGAACGTCATCTTCCTGCTCAAGGAGACCAGTGTGTTCAGCGCGGTCAGCCTGATGGACCTGATGTTCACGGCCAAGGACCTCATCGGCATGTACTCCAAGACCATCGAGTGCCTGTTTTTGCTGGTGGTGTTCTACCTCATCATTCTGCTGCCGGTGTCCATCGTGGGCAGCCTGATCGAAAGGAGGCTGCGCTATGCTGGATTTGGGTCTTGACGTCCTGTTCAAGGGCAAAAACCTGGCCCGTCTGCTGGGCGGTCTGGGCGTTGCGCTCAAGATCAGTGCCACCTCAGTGCTCATCAGCCTGCCGCTGGGCATCCTGCTGGGCGTGCTGATGACCTTTCGCAGCCCCATCATCAAGGCGATTTTGCGGCTGTATCTGGAGTTTATCCGCATCATGCCGCAGATGGTGCTGCTGTTCCTCGTCTACTTCGGCACCACCCGCGCCTTTGGCTGGAACCTTTCCGGCGAGACGGCATCGGTCATCGTGTTCGTGCTGTGGGGCACCGCCGAGATGAGCGACCTTGTGCGCGGTGCGCTGATCGCCATCCCGAAGCACCAGTACGAAAGCGCTGAAGCGCTGGGCATGAGCCGCGCGCAGGCGTACTGGTACATCATCATCCCGCAGACGGTGCGCCGCCTGATCCCGCTGTCCATCAACCTGATCACCCGCATGATCAAGACCACCAGTCTGGTGCTGATGATCGGCGTGGTGGAGGTGATCAAGGTGGCTCAGCAGATCATCGAAGCCAACCGCACCGCCAGCCCCAACGCCGCTTTCGGCATTTATCTCATGGTTTTCGTGTTATATTTCTTTGCCTGCTGGCCCATCAGCCTGCTGGCAAGCTACCTCGAGAAGAAATGGAAGTGACCGCACATGGCAGAACCTATTTTGACTGTTGAACATCTGATCAAGGCTTATGGTGAGACCCCGGTGCTGGACGACATCAGCTTTGCCGTCAAGCCCGGCGAGGTCATCGTGGTGGTCGGCCCTTCCGGCTGCGGCAAGAGCACCCTGCTGCGCTGTCTGAATGGTCTGGAACCCACCCAGAGCGGCCGCGTCCGGCTGGGCAATGAAACGGTCGCCTACGGCGGCAAGAACCTGACCCAGCTGCGCCAGCGCATCGGCATGGTGTTCCAGAGCTACGAGCTGTTCCCGCACCTGACCGTGCTGGATAACATCCTGCTGGCCCCCACCAAGGTGCAGAAGCGCCCGAAGGACGAGGTGCAGAAGGAAGCCGAAGCCCTGCTGGACCGCGTGGGCCTGCTGGCCAAGAAAAACAGCTACCCCCGCGAGCTTTCCGGCGGCCAGAAGCAGCGCGTGGCCATCGTGCGCGCCCTGTGTATGCACCCGGAGATCCTGCTGTTTGACGAAGTGACCGCCGCCCTCGACCCCGAAATGGTGCGCGAGGTGCTGGACGTGATGCTGGACCTTGCCAAGCAGGGCCGCACCATGATCATCGTCACCCACGAGATGCAGTTCGCCCGCGCCATCGCCAACCGGGTCATCTTCCTGGACGGCGGCAAGATCGTGGAAGAAGCTGCCCCGGCGGACTTCTTCGACCACCCCAAGACCGAGCGCGCGCAGCGCTTCCTGCGCACCTTCACGTTTGATGCTGTGAAATGAGTCACAGATCATATAACGGCTCCGGGGGTTCCGGGGCCATGGGAAAGATTTTGTAAAGGAGAATCCATTATGAAACAGTCCAAAATTTCGCGTCGTACCTTCCTGCTGGGCCTGGGTGCCGTGTCCGCTGCTGCCGCGCTGACCGCATGCGGCGGTTCCTCTGCTTCCACTGCAGCATCTGGCAGTGCTGCTTCTGGCAGCGGCGTCGTGTACCGCACCCTGGACGAGATCAAGGAGTCCGGCACCATCAACATCGGCGTCTTCTCCGATAAGAACCCGTTCGGCTACGTGGACGAGAACGGCGAGTATCAGGGCTATGATATCTACTTCGGCAACCGTCTGGGCGAAGACCTGGGCGTGGAGATCAACTACGTTTCCACCGAGGCTGCCAACCGCATCGAGTACCTGCAGACCGGCAAGGTGGATGTGATCCTGGCAAACTTCACCGTCACCCCCGAGCGCGCTGAGGAAGTGGACTTCGCTCTGCCCTACATGAACGTGGCCCTGGGCGTCATTTCTCCGGACGATGCCGTTGTCACCACCCTGGACAACTGGAACGCCGATGATCAGATGATCGTCATCTCCGGCACCACCGCCGAGACCTACCTGACCAAGGAGTATCCCGACATCCCGCTGCAGAAGTACGATTCCTACGCAACGGCCAAGAATGCACTGGAGAACCGCAACGGCGTGGCATGGGCCAACGACAACACCGAGGTCATCGCTTTTGCAAAGCAGAACCCCGGCTACACCGTGGGCATCCCCTCGCTGGGCAGCGCCGACACCATTGCTCCCGCTGTGAGCCAGGGCAACACCACCGTGCTGGATTGGCTGAACGAGGAGATCAAGGCACTGGGCGAGGAGAACTTCTTCCACAAGGACTATGAGGAGACTCTGGTGGACACCTACGGCCTGGACTACGAGGACGAGCTGGTCGTCGAGGGCGGCGTTGTGGGCGGCTCGGACGATGCCGCTTCCAGCGAGGCTGCTTCTTCCGAGGCTGCTTCTTCCGAGGCTGCTTCTTCCGAGGCTGCTTCCGCATCCGCAGCACAGTAAACCGGAAAATGGTTCAAGGGCAGGCAGGGGCAAAACCTTTGCCTGCCCTTTTTGTGCGCCCGATTGCACCCGGGACACGAACGTGCTATACTGGAAGAAAAAACGACAGGGAGGGACAACGCATGAAATTGACATCCGCAGGCGCAAATAAAATGATCAAAGCATGGAACGAAGACCTGGAGGGGCTGCTGAAAAAAGAAGAAGCGGAAAGCAGAACGACCTATGGAATCAATGAGGAACCGCTGCCCGCAAACTACGACTTTGCTCGGATGCAGCAGCAGATGGATGCGCTGAACCAGAAGATCGCTGTGCTGCGTCATGCAGTGAACGTGTTTAATACCACCACTGTGTTGGAGGGATTTGGGTTTACCATCGACGAGGCACTGGTGCGCATGGCAATGCTGACAAAAAAGAAGCAGCGTCTGGCACGGATGAAGCAGGTGCCGTCGCTGGTGCGCACATCCCCCGGCTATGGCAGCAACACTCCGGAAATGACCTGCCGCAACTACGATGCAGAACAGGTGGAACAGGAGTACCGCCGTGTCAGTGATCAGCTGACGGCTTTGCAGCTGACGCTGGACCGCGCCAATCTGCTTTTGGAATTTGAAGTGGAGCTGGAGGGGTGACCGTGATATTCCGGGGTGAATGCGTTTTTATTTGAATCTGGGAGAGCCATAAGGTTCTGGTACAAGGTTACAAATTTGGGTTGTTTTGTTATTTGATCAAGGTTATGGATAAGGTTAAGGCTTTGATAAAATGCAGCAATGCAATCGCGCGTGCATCTAAAAGCCTCCGTATCGGCTTTTGTCGGTACGGGCGGGGAGGCACGGTTTCAGCCGCATCTAAGAGCAACAGGGCAGGCAGGGGCAAAACCTTTGCCTGCCCTTTTTGTGCGCCCGATTGCACCCGGGGCACGAACGTGCTATACTGGAAGAAAAAACGACAGCTGTCGTGTAAAAGCGAGGGAACCACCAATGAAGCGAGCCTACATCAACGGCATTCTGCTGGACGGCACCCAGCATATGGAACCCCAGGCCCACAAGGTGCTGCTGTGCGAGGACGGCACCATCACCGCGCTGGCGGACGAGGGCACCGATCTGGACGGGTATGAGGTCATCGACCTGCACGGCAATTATGTGATGCCGGGCCTGATCAACCTGCATGTGCACCTGGCGGGCAACGGCAAGCCCAGCGCAAAGCCCCGCGACAATGCAGCGCTGGTGCGCAAGATCCTGAGCAATGCCCTGACCCGGGCGGTGGCCTACCGGCTGGTGTGCAGCTATGCAAAGCTGGAACTGCTGGGCGGCGTGACCACCATCCGCACCGTGGGCGGCATTGCCGATTTTGACACCCGCTGCCGGGACGATGCCGCAGCCGGCAAGCTGCTGGCACCCCGCATCCTTGCCGCCAACGAGGGCATCTCGGTGCCGGGCGGCCACATGGCAGGCTCGGTGGCCGTGGCGGCCCATAACAACGCCGAAGCACTGGCCCAGCTGAAAAAGGCCAGCGGCCAGAAAGTGGACCTTGTCAAGCTGATGATCACCGGCGGCGTGCTGGACGCCACCGAGAAGGGCACCCCCGGCGAGCTGAAAATGCCGCCGGAGATGGTCAAGGCCGTCTGCGACGAGGCCCACAAGCTGGGCTATCCCGTGGCGGCGCACACCGAATCGCCCGAGGGCGTGAAGGTGGCGCTGGAAAACGGCGTGGATTCCATTGAGCACGGCGCAAAAATGGACGAAGAAACGGTGAAATTGTACAAGGAGCGCGGCGCATTCGTGTGCACCACCATCTCTCCGGCGCTGCCCTATGCACTGTTCGATACGGCCGTCTCCGGCGCATCGGAAAAAGACCAGTACAACGGCAAGATCGTCTTTGACGGTGTGGTGGAGAGCGCCAAGACCGCCCTTGCCAACGGCATTCCGGTGGGCCTGGGCAACGATGTGGGCTGCCCGTACATCACCCAGTACGACTTCTGGCGGGAGCTGTGCTATTTCCACAAGTACTGCGGCGTGAGCAACCAGTTTGCCCTCTACACCGCCACCCTGCGCAACGCCCAGCTGGCCGGGGTGGGGGACATCACCGGTTCCATCGAGCCGGGCAAGAGCGCCGATTTCATCGTGACGAAGCGCAATCCGCTGGAAGACTTGCGTGCCCTGCAGCATCTGGAGCTGGTGGTCTGCCGCGGCCATGTGGTCAAAAAGCCGAACCCCAAGCGCAACAAGACGGTGGACGAATTGCTGGACCCGTATCTGGAATAAAAACACAGAAAAAGCCGCTTGCAAGCGTTTGGTTTGCAGGCGGCTTTTGCTTCCGAATATAGAAAGCTCGCCCTTCGGGAGAGCTGCTGAGCGCAGCGAAGCGGAGAGAGCTTTTCACATGCTTGCCATCACGGCCATGATGCTCTGCCAGCTCTTGTTCCGGGCGGCAGGCACGGCAGAACGGCTGCGGCGGGCAGGCGCACTGGTACTGGCCGAAGCGGCCGCGTTCATGGCGGTCAGGGGTACTGTCGGGTGAAAGAACACCGCGGTGTCACCGGCCAGCCACTGGGCCGCAAGGCGTGCTGCCTGCGGGTCTGCCTGCAGGGTGCGGCGCTCGGCACCGGCCAGAAAATCGGCCAGCCAGTAGAGGATGGCTGCCAGCGGCAGGCTGGGTGCGGCGTCCTGGCTCCAATAGGTCCAGCGGGCACCGGTGCCCACAAAGCTTTCCACGGTGATCTGGGCCCCGGTGCGGGCGTCCTGTGGGATGCGGCCCCGATAATCCACGCCGGCACACTGCTGCAGCTCAGAAAGGATGCGCTGGGTGCGGGCCAGGTCCAGCCGGTCCTCGCGGCAGTAGGCGCGGAAATCCGTCTCGTCGATGAGACCGTTGGCGCTGGCGGGGAAGCGGCCCACCAGCTGGCCGTCGGCGTTGTGGCACAGCTGCCAGCCTTTGCGGAACAGCTGGAAGCTCAGGCAGCGGCGGCCCATGGTGGAGTAGCACAGGATGGAGGTGCTCTCGCCGGGCAGCTGCTTGAGCTCCAGGCAGGCATCGTTGCCGCAGGTGTCCTGCAGCTTTACCGTTAAAAGCAGCTGTGCACCGGGGTGCTGGGCTGACATGGCGTTGTGCATGGCATCAAAATAACGATTGGCATCCATGAGCGGTTCCTCCCTGAAAATGAGATACAGCGGTTCGTTGTATAACGAGCAGGCGCTGCGCGAGACGACCCGGTGCACGACAGGCGGCTTACGCAGGAATGTTTTATTGACTGAACATAGTATAGCACATCTCACAACAAAAAACAACTATAAGTTTGCCAAAATTCGAAAAAATTCTGCAAACCGGGGCGGAACGGCTCGAAATATGGTTGTTGAAACATGCGCGCGGTTGTATTTGAACGCAAAACGCCCGCAGACGGAACGGCAAAACCGCTCGCCTGCGGGCGCTATTCTAATAAGGTATCATCAGTCACCCAGTTCACGGATCTCGTTCTGGATCAGCCGTCCGGCGGCGCGGGCCAGCTGGTCCATGCCGCGAATGCGGGCCATGTTCTTGCCGTAAATTTGTGCGGCGGCACCGGCAGAGCTGTCCTCCCCCATGAACACGGCCGAGACCCGGATGCCCATGCGCTGCAGCGCGCGCACCTGCGCGGCGGTGTCGGCCACACCGGCGGCGTCCTCATAGCCGCAGCCGAGGGGATTTTCTGCACTGGGCGGGATGCGGCGGCTGTCGTTGGGGGAAGCATCCGTCAGCACGATGAGCAGGTGCCGGGGTGCCGGGCCGGGCGCGAACTGCAAAAGGTCGCCTGCCGCGCGCAGGGCAAGGCCGTCGCGGTTCCAGCCGGAGGCAAAGTAACGGTTGATGTTCTGCAGGTTTTTGTCTGCAAAGCCCTTGAGCACCCGCAGCACGGTGTAGCCCCGCAGGCTGCTGAAGCTGGACACCCGCACCGGGATGCCGCAGGCCGCAAGGCTTTGGGCCAAGATGCTGCCCTGCGCAGCGATGACCTCCTGACAGTGCAGGCGGGAGGCCGATGCATCCAGCAGAAGGTCCACCGTAAAGGCGGGCTGGTTTTCTTCCTCCGCGCACAAAAACACCCGGTCATCGTTCAAAAGCGGGGCCCGCCAGATGCGCCCGGCGTTTAAGTTGCCGCTGCGGGCCACGCGGGCGTTGGGCTGCTGGTGCACGAGGATGCAGTTGCGAATTTGCTCCGTCAGCCGCAGCACCACGCTGCGGTGCAGCTCCCGGTTTTTGGCGTAATAGGCGCGGTTGCGGTCGGCCTGCAGCTCGGCCTGTTCGGCCAGATGCTTTGCCTCCGGCGTGGGGGCCTGCTCCGGGCTGGGCACACCGGCGCTGAACCACAAATGGCAGCCCAGATGGTCGCCCACGCACAGCTCCTGCTCGGCCTTGCGCAGCCGTTCCGGCGGGTAAATGGAGCGGCCAAAGCAGCTCTCGATGTAGGCGCGGTCCTGCGCGGCGTTTTGCTTTAAGGTGATGTGGGCTTTGCGCTTGTCCACGGCCAGCCCGCCGCCGGCGGCGTCCACAGAATTGGAGTGCTCCACGGTCACCCGGTCGGTCTTGATCATCTGGGTGGGCATGGCCTTTGTGGCAAGCTTTGCCAGCAGGCCGTCCAGGTGCAGATGCAGCGCCGCTTTCTGGTGCACGGTGCCGTCGAACAGGTTGAATTTTGCGTAGACGGCCAAAATCTCGGCCTTCAGCTGGGCCGGTTCGGGTGCGCTTTCGGGGGCAAGGGCCGCCGCAAGGCCGGACTCATAAGGCGTCATCACCGGGTCGGCACGGCCCAGCACACGCCGCCAGCGCGCCGCCTGCATGGTGTAGACCAGCTGGTTTTTCGCCATCCATTCCTGCCGCGAAAGCTTGTACTGAATGGCAAAAAAGTAGTCCGCATGGGCATGGCGCAGCGCTTGGAGCACCGGGCGGCGGGGCAGTTCCAGCCGGTAAGCCGCGTTTTCCAGGTACAGCCAGGTCATGTCGTCCAGCATGGCCTGCCGCATGTCGCCGTCCCATGCATCAAAGATGCTGCGGATGAGCGCATCTCCGTAATATTTGTGGATGAGCCCCACGACGGTGTTCATGTAAAAATCGGTGGTGCCGTCGGTGTAGCGGGCCAGAAACAGCGGCTCAAAGCCATAGGCTCCTGCAGCAGCCCAGACCTGATTGGCCGCGCGCCGCTCCTGGGCGGTGTAGCTCTGGGCTTCCATCAGCCGAACAGCTTTCCGGCGTCCAGCTTCGCCGGGATGCGCGCTGCGATGACGTCCCGGATCAGGCCCTGCTCGTAGGAATCAAAGGCCTTGTTGGTGATGCCCATATCCAGCGCCGCGCCCGCCGGGATGCCGCGCCGGATCAGCCGCAGCGCGTCCAGCATACCGCGCAGGTCCAGCGCTTTTGTGGAAATTTCCGCGCTGTCGCACTTTTTCTGCAGGTCGAGGAACAGCAGCGCGAACTGGTGCACATATTTCGCCGTCAGGTCCGGGAACTGGGCCCGCAGCAGCTTTTCCAGATTGTCCTGGGTGATGGTGGGCATCTGGATGACCACAAAGCGGGAGGTGAGGGCCTCGTTCAGCTCCCGGGTGCCGGCGTAGCCGTAGTTCATGGTGGCGATGAAGCGGGTCTCCTCCGCCAGCGGGATGCGGTCGTAGCCGGGCACGTCGATGGCGCGGCGGAAGTCCAGCACCGCGTGCAGCACGGCCAGCGCTTCGTTTTTGGCCATGTTGATCTCGTCCAGCACGCCGAAGCCGCCGCACTGGGCGCAGCGGTACACCGGGCCGGGGCGGAACACCACCTGCCCGCCTGCAAACGTGTCCATGCCGATGAGGGACGCCGCGTCCATGTTCACATGGAACGAGATGTCCCACGCGGGGCGGCCGAAAGCGGCGGAAAGATTCTCGGCCAGCACATTTTTGCCGGTGGCCTTGCCGCCCGCCAGCAGCAGGTTTTCGCCGCAGAGCAGGGCCGCCAGCGCCTGCTCCCACACCTCTTTGCCGTAGTAGGTGAAGGCAGGGGAAGGGATGCGCGGGCGCAGTTCGGCGGCCAGCGGGTGGGCGGCGCGGTACTGCTGCACCGCTTCCAGCAGGGCAGGGTCAACGCCCTCCTGCCGCAGAGTCTCAAGGAAATCAGACATTTGTACAAACACCTCGATTTTGCCGGTCGGTTTCACATCACTGACCGGCTGTTCAAGCCTATCATAGCACAATCCGGGGCGTTTGTGTAGGGGGCGGGGGAGCAAAGAAACGGAAAATAAAAACCCCGGAGGGCGGTCGGGCTCTCCGGGGGAGGGGCAAACATGCAAAAGGGTCAAAGGGGTGCTCGGCGGTTTTCTTTGCGGCGGTTCAGCACAGCGCCAAGCCCCAGCAGGATGCTGCCGCTCAGGGCGCTGAACAGCACCGCCAGCCGGTTGACGCCGGTCTGCGGCAGAGTGGAAGCCGCAGGAGCAGCCGGGGTGACGGCGGGGGTCTCTGCCGGGGGAACAACGGTGTCAGCCGGGGTCTCGGCAGGCAGGCTGTCGGCCGGGGTCTGCTCCGGGGTGCCGGGCTTCGTCTGGGTGGTCGTGGTCACCAGCGGGGCCGCATCGGTGGTGGAAACACAGCCGTAAGTATAGCGGACGGAGGCTTCGGTGTCCGTCTGCACGGTCTTGTCGCCGTCCAGCGTCACGACCGGGTCTTTCTCGGAGCGATAAGTATAAGTGATCTTGCCGTCCAGCTTTTCCGCTGTTGCATCGGTTTCAGCGGTGGTCTGCTGCCAGGGCTTTACGGTATCGTAGGTACCCGTGCCGGTCTCGGTGGTCGTCTCGGTGGTGGTCTGCTGAAAACCGGCGGTGTAGCTGCCCCGCTGCTGCCAGCCGGAGCCGCTGTAAGCAGCGGTGGAAGCAGTGCGGGCGGTCATGGAGGTGTTCACAGCGTCCGCTTCCGTGGTGATGACAGTCAGCGGGGCAAGATAGGTCTTGATGGTGGACTCGTTCTGTCCCACCACTTCGCCGCTTTCCACCTGCACAAGGTCAGAAATTTTCAGGTCATAACCGCCGTACCAGCTATTCGAATGGTTCCAGCGTGCCTTGGTTGCGTTGGCACATTTGTTGCTGCTGACATCCATATAACCATAGGCGGAAAGCTTGGAATTGTTGAGGTAGACCTGATACCAGACCGTTTCGGGAGTCCCCTTGTTGGCGTCATACCAGGACTGATCTGAAAGGCGGACGACCTGCCGCTGGATGTCTGCATCTGTGACTTCTTTGCCCTGCGCTTTCATAGCAGCCTTGTAGGCAGCAACGGCAGCATCATAGGTGACATAGTGCTGCACAGCACCGTCTGTATCCGTAAGCGCATCGTAGACCACTGTGCCGGTCAATCGGTAGAAAGCACTCTTGGTGGGGTTATTGTTATGCTCTTGGTTTTCAGTACGGGCATATTCATAAAAACCTTGGATGCTATCGGTTTTGTCGAAGCCGATATTTTTGGCAAGACCGGCTACCTTGTTGCTTGCAGGCTTATTGAGCAGATCGTCTACGTTGTAGTTCCATTCCAACTGGAGACCATTGCGGATGATCAGGCAATCGGTTGTTTTCGAGCTGCCGCCTTCATCCGGGAGCAGATGCAGGGTGGAATCGGTGATGAGTTCCAGATGCTGAAGGTAGTCATTGGTTCCACCGGTATAATAGTTTTTGCGCAGCTCGTGGTACATTTCTTCATACTGCGTGCCTACGGTGTCCTCATTGACCCAGACCTTTTTGTTGGAGTCCTTCGCCAGCTTCTCCTGCTCTTTCAGGATTTTCGCCAGCTGATCTTCGTTCATGTTGTTCAGGCTGACGGCGGTGGTGATCTTCTGGATGATGTCCTCTTTCGTACTTGTGGAGGTGATCTCCATATCACCCACCTTCAGCACCTGGTTGGGCTTCAGGCTCTGGCGGATGGCGTCGATCTGATCCCACAGCTTCTGGTAGGCATCGTCCTTGTCATCCTCGGTGCGGGTCTCGGAGAGCGACCAGCTCTCGCGGGTCTCCACGCTGAGGGTCTGCTCCAGCAGGCCGGTGCAGTCGATGGTGTAGATGGTTTGGCCCTTCGTGTAGGTCGCGGTCACCTTGCCGTCCTTCCGGGTCACGGCAAGGTCGGTGGCATCGGCGGTCTTGTCCGCCAGCAGGGCAAGGATCTGATCGTCGGTCAGCTTGTTTTTGTTTTTCAGGGTGATGGTGGTCTTGGTGGTCTTGCCGGAAGCGTCGGTCACCTCGCTGGTGTAGGTATCGCCGTCCTTTTTCAGGCCGGTGTAGGTTTGGCCGTTTTTCACGATGGTGTAGGTGGCGTCGTCGCCCTCGCCTGCGGGCGTGATGGTCCAGCTGCTGCCCTGCTGGACCGTGCCCGGGGTTTCCGTGCTGTCGGCCTTGTCGAACACATCCCACGCAATGCGGGTCAGACCGGTGAAGCTGGTGTCGGTCACGGTATACCCGGCGGCAACCAGCTGCTCCACCGTCATGCCTTTTTCGGCGGCAAGCTGCTTCAGGGCGTAGTCCCGCTTTTCATCGTCGGTCAGGCTGGCACTGCTGTCGTAATGGAAACGGTAGACTTTCGTCTTGCCGTCCACCGTCCGGGTGTATTCGGTCACACGGCCTTCGGCGTCGGTCTTGATGTCAGAAGCACCCTCCGGGGCACCCAGCCCGTCGGTCAGGGGAGAGGCGGCAGTGTTGCCGTCAAGCTGGAAGTAGGGCTTGCCGCTCTCGCTCCTCCATGCAATGACGGCGCCGCCTGCGGTGGCACTGCCGGTGACGGTGTGGGTGCCGGACTCGCCGTTATTGGTCTCACTGGCCGTTTCGGTGACCTGATAGGTCTCGCTGGTCTCGCCGCTGACCGTGACCGCAAAAGTGTAGGTCTTGCCGTCATGCGTATAGGTGTAACTGCCGTTTGCATTAAGGGTGAGCTCAGAGAAAGACACCGTTTCCACGCCGGAGGCCTTGGCGGCAGCGGCGGTCAGGGCATTTTCCAGTGCAGCCTGCTTTGCGGCGGCGGCTGCCTGCTCCGGGGTCTGGCTGCCGTTTGCCAGCTGCTGGCTGCCCAACGTGCCCTTGTCGTTTTCCACCTTGACATGCACCTTCATCTGCTTGCGCAGCAGGGCGGTCTGGTCGGCATCCAGCTTGCAGGTCTCGCCGTCTTTGGTCAGGTAGAGGGCACCGTCCTTGCCAACAGTATAGCCCTTTTCTTCACCGCCCATCAAAGCGGCAAGGTCCTGATTGGAAAGCTCTGCCTGCCCGGCAGTGGTCTCGTCGCCCAGCGTCAGGGTGTAGGTCTTGCGGCCCTTTTGTACCGTGATGGTCTTGCCGTCCTCGCTGCGCTGCGCATCCGGGTCGGCCAGCAGGTCGGCGATGCTCAGGGTGTAGGAGTTCCCGGCACCGTCGGTCAGGGTGGTCTCGGGCGGGTAAGTGTAGTCCTGCTTCACGTCCTCGCGGCCGTGCTGGGTGCTTTTTTCCACCTTGACGATCAGGGTGGTGGTCACGGTCCGGGAAGCGGTGCTGGAATCCACCGTCACGGTGGTCTGCTGCTGGCGGCCGTTGGCGTCGGTGATGGTCTTGGTCAGGGTATAGGTGCCGTCGCCGTTGTCAACGTAGCCTGCGTCGATCAGCTTGGCAATGTCCTGCCCCTCCATGGAGCCGGTCTCGTGGGTGACCTTGGTCAGGGTGAGCTGGCGGGAGTTGCCGTCTTCGGATAGTTCGGATTCGCCCGTCACGATGTAGTTGCCGCCCACCTCGGCACCCTTGCCGGTGCTCCAGTCCACGGTGATGTCCTTCAGCTCCTCGTCGGCATCCAGCTCGTCCTTGGGCGTGGTCTCGGTCTTGCTGGTGGAAGAAGACGCGCTGCCCTCCACGGTGGTGGTGGTCGTGGTGGTGCCCTGGCTCACCGTGGTGGTGGTCTCGGTGACCGAGCCGTCCGGGTTTTCGGTGGTGGTCTTATCCACCACCGTTCCGGCGGGGTCGTAGGTCGTGGAGCTTTCGTCGGTGCGGGTCTCGGTCTTGTCCGCAGTGCCCTTGTCCTTGCCGGTGGCACCGTCCGTCACAGGGCCTTCGGTCGTTTCGGTGGTGGAGCCATCCGGGTTCTGGACGGTTTCGGCAGGCGGGTAGGCGATGGTGTCTTTCGGGCCGAGCACGGGCAGAGGTGTCTGAGCCACTTCCGTGGTGCCGCTCTTTTCGACTGCCGGGTCAGCATCCGCTGCCTTCTTTGCCGGTGCGGTTGTCTCCTTTTCTTCCGGCTGCACGACAGCGTCGTTTTCCGGGACGAGTTCGGGCGTTTCCGCTGCAGCGGACGCAGAGACGGGCTGTGCGGCGGCACATGCCGCAAGAGCAACCGCGGCTGCGGTCAATTTGAACTTCTTATTTGTCACACAAATACCCCCTAATGGATGATAAAAGCATGGCTCTATTCAAAAGGCCAATACTTCTTATTCTATTATACATCATAGGGGGGGGGGGGGGGGTAAAGCGATAATGCGACAAAAAATGCGTTAAATAGCATTTATTTTTTTAGCAGGTGGTTCAAAATTCGGCAAAAAAAACCCCGCAAAAAAAGCCCGGAAGCTCTCGGCAGAAAGGGCTTCCGGGCAGGATTATGAAGGGAGTAATTCCAAACGGGGAATTTGCCGGGCGGGCTCAGTCCACCACGTCCTCGAACTGGCTGTTGTACAGGTCGGCGTAGAAGCCGCCTGCTTCAATGAGCTGGTCGTGGGTGCCCTGTTCCACGATGTCGCCGTCCCGCATCACGAGGATGAGGTCGGCGTCCTTGATGGTGGAAAGGCGGTGGGCGATGACAAAGCTGGTGCGGCCTTCCATCAGGCGGTCCATAGCGGTCTGGATGCGCTGCTCGGTGCGGGTGTCCACACTGCTGGTGGCCTCGTCCAGGATCAGGATGCGGTTATCGGCCAGAATGGTGCGGGCGATGGTGAGCAGCTGCTTCTGGCCCTGGCTGACGTTGGAAGCGTCCTCGTTCAGCTCCATCTGGTAGCCGCCGGGCAGGGTGC
>ENA-UONX01000218-UONX01000218.1-human-gut-metagenome-genome-assembly--contig:-P74old-NODE-218-length-90194-cov-24.498685_pt1 | contig 90194 bp, 80 predicted proteins | sample MGYA00242466_ERZ724013 | MGnify/ENA metagenome assembly ERZ724013 | reverse complement strand
GAGAGGTGCCTGCACGGTTCTGGAGGGAGTCAGTAATGCTGGCTTACCTCATGATCTGGATGTGGATGTGGCAAGGCTGAAGCTGATGAAGGCCGACCACCAGAGCAAGCAGTTCAGGCTGGAAGATCAGCTGCTCAAATACTTCCCACAGGAGGTTGAGCGAGATACACAGCTCATCTCTGGCTTTCAAAAGGACATTGCCACTATTGAGGCGCATCCACTCCCGCAGGAGGATTTCGTGGGCATGACCGTTGGTAACAAGTTCATTATGGACAAAGAAGAAGCGGGAAAGGCCATCCTCGTAGCCTGCAAGGATGCCGCCAAGGGCGCGCCGATCGAGTTTGGCTCTTATCGCGGGCTGCCTATGCGCGTACAGTTTGATTCCTTCATCAACAAATTCGTGCTTACACTGCACGGCGCTGTTTCTCATCCGATGGAGGTTGGCAACGATGCACGAGGCAACATCACCCGTCTGGATAACGCCATCGCACAGATTCCCAAGCGGCTTGCAGCTACAACGGAGCATCTTGCAACCGTCAGACAGCAAATTGAAGCAGCCAAAGCTGAAGCCGGGAAACCCTTCCCGCAAGAGGCCGAGCTGAGAACCAAAAGTGCCCGGCTGGCTGAGCTTGATGCGGAATTGAACATGGATCAGCGGCAGCCATCCGCGCTCTCCCGGCAGGAACGATAAGACCGCACGCGGTTTTCTTAAATGATGGCATTAAGATAGCGTCTTGCTCATCAGGGAAAGGCACTATATAAAAAGGAGAATTCGACTATGGAACCGATTGTAAAGACACCAATTTACCGTGAGTCTGCTACTTATGCCCGTGCGCATGGTGAGCTCGATCAATTTCGGAATTCCCACTGGACCAATATTGCCTGTAAGAATGACATTGAGAATGCCATTGCAAGGCATTTTGACGGAATGCAACTTGACAAGGAAGCCGTAACTGAAGTGCTGGATCAATACGGCAATGAACGCGTTGCCATGGTGCTTGCGGCAACTATTCAGGTGAAGGCCTGGGACGGTCGCTTTTCTACCTTGAACAGGGACTGGGCTTTTTCCATTCCTGTAGCCGATGATCAATCTACCCGTGGTTTTGATCGGCGGGATGAATATGCGGTGACTTCTCATCCTGCTGTGCTGGACGGTTTCATCCGCTTGGTTCGTCAGGAAATAAAGGAGCGTGAACAGGTTGTGGCAAAGGAAACTATGGCAGCAGTCCTTCCAGAAGCAAAGCCGAAGCATAAGCGCGTTGGCATGGATCGTTGAGAAGATGAATGATATGGATGAAAAGAAATACGCGGTGCAGCTGACGGATGCGCAAGAGGTCAAGCTGTTGGAATGCGATTCCGCAAAAGAAATCTTCGACATTGGCAGGGAGGCGATCGGCTGTGAATGGATTGAATTGGTGGAACCGGAGCCGCTTGCACGTGATGGTTTACTCCTGATGATTGATGAGGAAGGCAAGCTGAAAGGCGAACATTGTATCAACTGTATCGCAAGCCACCTGTATGGTTCAGAACATCACGGTGATTCCATTATTGGAGACGCGGTGATTGTGAAATTTTCTGGGGAACGCCTGATGCTTCTGACAGAATCGGAAGCAAAGCAGATTGCCGCCGCGATGGCACAAATTCGAAAGAAGTCTATCGAGAAAATTGCCGATGCTTTTGGCTTACGCCCTGTTTTGAAACAAGAAGCTGAGCGCCAGAACAGACCGCATCGACAGCCTTGCAAAAAGAATTTTCAAGAGCGATAATGAGCATGGAAAAGGAAAAACGGGAGAACAGATTCACCATACGCTTCACCGAATCAGAAACAGCATGTTTGATGGAAAAGATGAAGCAGATTGGGATAGCCAGTACAGCCGCCTATATTCGTTCGATGGCGCTCAATGGTCTCATTCTCCGCGTGGATCTTCCTGAAATTCGTGAGCTGCTCAGGCTGCTTCGCAATATGACCAATAACTTGAATCAGATTGCCAGACGGCTGAACACACACGGTCAAATCTATGAAACGGAGATTGAAGAGCTCCAGCAAAGGCAGACTGAAATGTGGTCGATGATGCGAGCACTTCTCTCTAGGCTGGAAACGACCCAATGAAATGAGGATGCGGATATGCTAAAATGCGCGCTGAAAGTTGCTCTATTCCCGATGCTGTTGCTTGCCCGATTGCTGCTTTGCGTAGCCGCCTTCGTGACTTCTGTCGCGGGAACGGTGAGTGGACTGTCTGTTTCGCTGTTTGCCATGTTGTCGGTCATCGAGTTCATCATTGGCGCTTGGCAAAATGGACTTGCCTTTGCCACGCTGGCGATTCTTGTCAGTCCAATCGGACTTCCCGGTGTTGCAAATCTGATTTTGGAAGGCATCCATCATGTGCTGGGATTCTTGGAGAAACTTCTGACGTAAACGCAATATTCAATATCCTGAACGCTTCTCTTTGAAGAGGCGTTTTTTGCTTATGAGGAGACAATCATGGCCACCACTCGAATTATTCCGATGCACATCAACAAAGGCAAATCTGCTGCCCAATGCTTAAAAGCCCGCATCGGCTATGTCTTAAATCCGAAAAAAACAGAGGATGGGCGCTTTGTTTCTTCCTATGCCTGTGCGCCGGAAACAGCTGACCAGGAATTTTTACTCGGTCGAAACGCCTATATAGCGAACACTGGTCGCAGAATCGGCAATGAAGTGATCGCTTATCAAATCCGGCAGTCTTTTAAGCCCGGAGAAGTTACAGTGGAAGAAGCCAATCAAATCGGCTATGAGCTGGCCACGCAAATACTGCATGGCGATTTCGCCTTTCTTGTTGCCACCCATACGGACCACGCGCACGTTCATAATCATATTGTGTTCAGCGCGGTTTCTCTGAACTGCACACACAAATTCAAAGATGTGCAGCGTTCCGGAAAAACGGTTGCGGCACTTAGCGACAAACTGTGCCGTGAACATCGTCTCTCTGTGATTGAAAATCCGAAAAACAAAACCGTCTCTTATGACAAATGGCAGGGGGAACGCGCTGGTATTAGCGGACGGGACACGATTCGCATGATGATTGACAGCTCCTTACGGATGCATCCGAACGGTTTCGATGCGCTGATGCAGATGCTGGAAGAAGCCGGATGCAGAATCAAGCGCGGAGTACATATAAGCGTGAAACCGCCGCATGGCGAACGCTTTCTGCGGCTTGATTCGCTTGGAGCAGCGTATACAGAATCGGCTTTGCGGAAAGTACTTTTCGGAAACCGTATTCTTATTCCTCGGATACCGAGAAAGCAGTATACCGATAAACAAATTGCGTTGCTGATTGATATTGAAAAGAAACTGCGCAAAGGCAAAGGGCGCGGCTATCAAATCTGGGCTGAGCGGCATAATCTTGACGCAGTTTCCAAATCCGTCATCTATCTGAAAGAAAACAACATTAACTCCTATGAAGAACTGATGAAAATGATTTCTGAGAAGACGGAACTGCGGAATACAATCAGCGGCAGGGTAAAGAGTATCCAAAGCTGTATGCGCTCCATTAGCGAACAGAAAAAAGCAATCACGACATATCGAAGAACCCGCGACATCTATGCGCAGTACCGGACATCTGGCTGTTCCCAAGCGTTCTATCAGGAACACGCGAAAGCAATTGAAGATCACATGTGGGCTGAAAAAGTCTATGCGAATGCAGACGGGAAGCTGCCGACTCTTGCAGAACTGTCAACGGAATATGACCAACTGCTTTCGGAAAAGCGAAAAGATTGGGCAGCCCTTGCTGAGGCAAAAACTGACGTCAGCAATCTGTGGCGTATTAAAACCAACATGGACATCATTGTCCAAGATGATGCTGTCGAAGGAAAACGCGAAGAGCCGCCTAAGCAAATCGAACGTTAATGGAAAAGCCTATGTCCTATCAGCTTCTTGTAACTGCTGATGAGACATAGGCTTATTTTTATTTGCTCTGATTATTCGGAGACCTTCGGATGGCAGAAGCCTAACAACCGCAGCGCTTGCGCTGCATTAATGGGGATTGGGAACTGTGTTCCCAACAAGCAAATGCGTCTTTGGCTGCCAAAGACCCTGCTTGCCACTATCCATCCGTCGAAAAAAATTTTCCCGTCCGACGTAACTTTCCCGTTCAAAACGGCTTCTCGCTACCAGTTATGGTGAGGAGAACAACGTGCGTCCAATACCGTTTTCCAAGAAAGTTGAGGCACAATGATGATGGAACCGAAAAACAATCCGATTTCTGTGGAAATTACAGACCCCAAGCCGATTCAGCAAAACCGCTGCTATACGGTAGATGACCTGATGACAATGCTGGGAATGAGCCGCAAGAGCGTATACGAATTGCTGAAAAGAAGAGAGTTCCGCTGGTTCCAGCTCGGACAGGGCGGCCACTACCGTATCGTGCGAGAGAGCTTTGAGCAGTGGCTGAGCGCAAAGTTGTGAGCGCGTCAAGTCTGTCACCATGGCAAAAACGCAGCATCGACAGCGTGGCGCTCTGCCTGCGTTTCTGCTATGCTTTGAACAGCTGTAATCTTTTGCAGCTAATGGGAGGGAACCGGATGGCTAATGAAAAGAAAAGGACAACCATGTCCGTCCGCGAAATGGGCGATCTGCTCGGATTGAAAAAAACGGATCGCTACTGGCTGGTTCACAAACAGGAATTTCAAGTTATCAACGTGGACGGCAAGATGCGGGTTGATTTAGAGAGCTTTGAGCGCTGGTATGCGAATCAGACACATTACCGCAAAGTGACCGGAGAAGAACCGGGGCGAACTGTTGCCACCGAATCCTATTCGATTCAGGAAGTGGCTGATCTGCTCGGTGTCTGCAAAGCGTCTGCCTATGAGATTCTGATCAATCATGCTATCGAAACGATTACAGTCAACTTTCATAAGCGTGTACCCAAGGCCGCCTTTCAAAAGTGGTATGCGTCCCAGTGCTGGTACCGAACGCCGGAAGATCGTGCGCGAGACCGCCCGATGGAAGAGGCTTCTATCTCAATGCCGGAGTTCGGAAGAATGCTCTGTCTGGATCGGCGCGAAACCTATGTGGTTCTCAGCAAGATTGCTTCCAAACTGGATTTTATCGTCATCGCGGATCGCAAGCGGATTACGAAGGAGAGCTTTGAGCGCTGGTACGCCAGCCAATCCACTTATGTAAAAGTCAGTGACAGACCGTTAGCAGAGCAGAGGCGCATAGTGCGGGAATACGGGCGAAAGCAAGCCGAGAGCCTAATGCCGCGGATAAAAATTCCAATGGATAAAGCGCTGTACACACCGCGCGAGCTGGCTGTTCTCCTAAATGTCACGGAAAAAGAAGTGTACAACATGCTGAAGCGTGAAGAACTTCCCGCACGCAAAATCAGCGGGAGATTTTGGATCAGCCGCGAATCGCTGCAAAGCTATCTGACGGAGAACAACATCATACTGGATGAATGGATGGAGGAATAAAGAATGGCCTCGATTGTTGAACGGAAAGGGAAGTACTGCGTGGTCTATCCCTTTGATACGGAAACCGGCGAGCGCAAGCAGAAGTGGGAAACCTTCAAAACTCTGTCTGAGGCAAAACGGCGCAAGGCTGAGGTGGAGTACCGGCAGGAACTGGGTAATCTGGTTGTGCCCAAATGCAAAACCCTGAACGAATTGTTGAATGAATATGTATCGCTCTACGGCAAAAGCGTCTGGTCAATGGCGATTCACGCCAGCAATACCGGCCTGATTCGCAACTACATTTCGCCTATGCTTGGAGAAATGCAGCTCAATGAGATTACTGCCCGCGTGCTTGAAAAGTATTACGCGACGCTGCTGACCACAAAAGCCGTTGCCCGAATGTGTGATTCGCCCTACAAAAAGACGAAAAACTATGTGGCCATTCCAACCATCCGAAAAATTCACAACTTGCTTCGAAGCGCATTTACACAGGCAGTGAAGTGGGATCTAATGGAGAAAAATCCAGCAACCTATGCAACTGTTCCGAAGCAGGAAGAGAAGAAGCGGGACATTTGGGACGCGCCGACGCTGTTTCACGCAATTGAAATCTGCAAAGACGAGCGGCTGAAGCTCTGCATGAACCTCTCATTTTCCTGTTCGCTTCGTCTGGGGGAGCTGCTGGGTTTGACTTGGGACTGCGTGGATATTTCCGAAGAGGCGATGCTGCGGAACAGAGCTTCGATTTTCATCAACAAAGAATTGCAGCGCGTCCGCAAAGACAGCATGAAAGCGCTGGGCAACAAGGACATCATCGCGGTTTTCCCTGAGAGCACGCAGAAAAACAGCACGGCGCTGGTGCTGAAAAAGCCGAAAACGCCCAGCAGCATTCGCAAAGTTTTTCTGCCCCGAACGGTAGCGGAAATGCTCATCAAGCGCAAAGAAGAGGTGGACGCCATGCGGCTTGCGCTGGGCGATGAATATGCTGATTACAATCTGGTTATCACGGGACGGCTCGGCACGCCCACGGAAGGCGCTCGGATTGAGAAAGCGCTGAACGAGCTGATTACCGCCAACGACCTGCCCAAGGTGGTCTTTCACAGTCTCCGGCATTCCAGCATCACCTACAAGCTGAAGCTCAATGGCGGTGACATCAAGGCTGTGCAGGGGGATTCCGGCCACGCGCAGGCCAAGATGGTTACGGATCAATATTCGCACATTCTGGATGAAAACCGCGTGTCGAACGCACATCTGCTGGAAGAAGCCTTCTACGGGCGACGCGGTTCCGAAGCGAGTATGGTGGCGCATCCTGCCAGCGAGAAGAAAACAGATCCAGTCGTCCAGCAACTCGAAGCGTCCGGCATGGACGCGGCGGCACTTGTTCAGATTCTGAGCAACCCGGAGATGGTCAACATGTTGAAAATGCTGTCGAAGACGCTGGGCGGGAACAAGGAATGACCAAACGTTGATTTGCTCTTCACTAACAGTTACTATCACCATAAAAGGCACAGCCCGTGAATCAAAATGATTCGGCGCTGTGCCTTTTGCTTTGTTAATGAAGAAGTTGATGCGATGTATTTTCGCCAAGCGCGGCGATTCCCGCTTATTCTGCCACATAGGGAACAATGCCCAACTCTTGATGCCTTTACGCCTAAGTTCATCTTCCAGCTGAGCCATGTGGCGCGAAATGGCAGACTGCGAAATATGCAGCAGGTCCGTAGTCTTGTTCCGAGGGAACTTTTGGGGCAGAGGGTGTATCGCTAATTCCGACGCACGCACTTTGCACAGCTAATCTCCGCCATCCAACGCGCTAACGTCACACCCCAAGCCATTAGCCTCTGCCGCATATCCATCCGATGAACCGCGCACTCACCGCGTACCTTCATTCATCCCGCAGAAACGCAGGAAAAACACGGCGTTTCGCCTTCCTTTGTCCTGCACGAATCATCCCTTCCAACGGCGTGAAATTTGACCGCTTCTCAAAATTAGCAGGGAAACGGGCTTCCTCCCCAAATCGCCATTAGCAGGAACGGAAAATCATTAGCAAATTTCTAATCAGCTAATCGGCCGCGTGTGCATTTTCGCACGCTGAACACAAAAAGAATCGCCCATTTCAGCCACGGATTCTCGTCAAATCCATGATTGAAATGGGCGATTTTCTTATCAAATTGGTGATCCCGGCGGGATTCGAACCCACGGCCTGTCGCTTAGGAGGCGACCGCTCTATCCTACTGAGCTACGAGACCAAGTCAGGATTTACAAGGGTTTTCGGCGCTTCGGGGTCCTGTCCCCGACCTCTTTTCGTTAGCAGGAGAGGCATCCTGTTAGCAGAATCTGCTCATTTTGCAATCCGCTCGGACAAGAACCGTTTCCCGCGCATTAGCTGGGATTTCGGCACAAATCCGGCAAAATCCTGCGCCACTCGAACTGTGAGCGAGATTTTGCGTCAGCAGGATGGCTTCCGCACGTAGGTCGCTTAGGAGGCAGTCGCTCTATCCTACTGAGCTATGGGCTCATGTGCCTGAAACCCGGTGATTTCAAGGCTTTCACAAATTGCCGCTGAAGCACGCAATTTTCAGCAGCAAACCTATTATAGCATAATCGGCGGATTCGCGCAAGGGAAAAGCAACTTGCGCGCGAAAAATCGGGGAACTTTTTCCTGCCGGACGCGCGATGAGGAGATCATTCCCCCCTTGATAATACCAAGGCTCTTCGACTTTTACGTCCAAAACTCCGCCGTCAGGACTCATCCGCACACTCCTCCGCCCACTCGTCCATCTCGTCCCACTCCGCGTCATAATACGCTTCCTGTACCCGGTGCGCGTAGTACGTCGCCTGCCACTCAATCCCGCGCGGAGTCAGCGAAACGCGGTTCAGGTACTGGTAGTAGTGCCCCAGCTCGTGCGCCAGCATGAAGATGGTTCCCCATGTGTAATTTTGCAGCGCCCGAAAGTCGCCGTCGTAGTCGTAGCCCCCGGCGACGTCGATGGTGATGCTGTCGTCCGGGTCATCCGGCACAAAGCAGCGCCCGTAGCACAAATCGCCGTCGTTCGCGCGGATTTTCTTCGTGTTCGGGATGTAAACGTTCACCCGAATCGGAAACGGGTAATTCGCCCGCAGCCAGCGGACAAACGTATGCACTTCGCGGCGCAGGAACGGATGCACCTGCGAATGAATCCGGATGCGCAGCCCGTCGCGCATGACGGTTCGGTGCAGCGCCTCCGCCGAGTAGTTTTGCAGATTCCAGAGCTTGTTCATCTTACTCCATCCACCCGATTTCCGCCGCGAACGGATTCACAAAATCGAATGTGTCAAGTGTTGCATCCCGCGAAATCGTTTGCAGCACCACTTCATCCCAGTCATCCCGAACAACATACTGCTCCCCGTCGTAATACGCAAAGAACGAGGACCCGTCCGTCACACGGGTCACAACCCACGCGCCCGCGTCCGTCCACTCCGCCGTGATGTACAGCCACGCAAGGTCATCCAAATCACCCGATTCGGCAAATCCCGGCGTGTCGTATCCAACTGACAGAAAGATAGCATCCCCCTCGTGATAGGTGTCCAGATACGCATTTCCCGGCAGGTTTGAACTGCGCGTGATGGCGTACGTCGCGCTGTCCGCGTCCCACACGGCGGCTTGCAGGTACTTGTTCCCATCCGCGTCCGCCAGCAGGAGCAGCACGCGCAGGCTGCTGATGTCGCCCTGCACCACCGTGTCGCCATTGGTAAGCGATGGGTGAATCTGGTCTCCAAACTGCGGATTGATGACGTTCCCCCACTTCGGGACGATGAGTTCCTCCGCCGTGACCGCGCTGCCCGCCCGGATTTCGAGGGGCACACAGTCATCCACCGTGATAAACGTGCGCCCCTCCGCCGATGCCAGCGGCAAGAGCAGGACGAGCATCAGTAGAATCAGAAAAACCGTTTGCTTGCAGTGACTCATATGCTGCCTCCTTCATGGCACGTCAGATTCCGCCGTGCATCAGCCCGGAATCCAGTAATAATACCAGTCGTTATCCAGCTGCACCCGGTGATACCACGAGGGCACCTCCTCCGTGTCCGGTGCGTAGAGTATCCCCTGCGGAATGCCTCCCAGTGCCCGCCATGCCTGCTCAAAGCAAATGCAGCTGCCCACCTCTTCATAGATTTTCTCAACGCCCATCTCCGTCAGTGCGTCCGACGGCGTGTAAAAGGTCGTATAGCGCACCCGATAGGCATAATCGTCCCTGTCCGCCACGAAGGACTGGTAAGCGGGCTGATTTTGCAGATAGGTGTCCGACACCTTGTTCCGCGCATACGCCATCCCGATTCGTGACCAGAGCAGCCACCCGGCGGCGGTAACAATCACGATGCCCAGAATGATTGTGAGCGCAATCATCAGCCTTTTCATGCCGATACCAAGCGGTTCGCGCAGGTCATTCAAAAACTTCCGAAAGTGTTTCATGCGTTTTCCTTCTTTCTTCGCGTTCGCGTCGCTTGGGTTGTGAGGAATTTTGTTCGCCTTTGATATATTCGCCGTGGGCGTAGGGAGTTCCTGCTCTTGGCAATACTGGGCGGCAGAATTTACAATTGCACCAAAAAGCAGCCGCAGTCCTCCACACAGGAACCGCGGCTGTTTGCATTATAATAATAGGGAATTTCTCTTACGCAATCGGGATTTTCACCGTGTCGCTGCGCTCGCCGTCGCTGATGGAAACCTCCACCGCGCCGCTTTCGCCTGCTTCCACCACCGCCAGTGCTTCGCCGTAGTAGGTGTCGGTTTCCGGCGTTAGGTAGCTGCCCGGATGGAAGGGGCACGCGCTGCCCGCCGCCAGCAGCTTGCCGCCGCTGACCGTGATGTTCACCATGCCGCGTTCCATCGGCTTCAATTCGCCCGCACGGTCGGTGTAGCGGATGCGAATGTAGCACAGGCGGCCGGGTTTCGTTTTCTTTTCCTCCGGCACGGCGCGCAGAACCGTGTCCGCCCCGGCTGTTTGCAGCTTGCAGCGCCCCAGCACGCGGTCAATCGCGTCATAGGACACGGCTTCAAGCGTACCGGATTGGTACGGGATGGTGAATTTCGCCAAGCAGTCGTTCTTCAGCTGCTTTTCCGCCACCTTCTTGCCATTCAGCAGCAGCGCGACCTTCGCTGCGCGCGCGTAGACCTCAATGTGCGCCTTCTTGCCCTCGCAGCCAGCCCAGCTCCACGACGGCATGGCGTCCGTCATCTTCCATGCCGACGGCGAATGCTTCTCGCCGGAGAACATGACCGGGCGAACCGCGATGTACGGCCCGATTTCCTGCTCCAACGCGACGCGGGTGTACAGCGCTTCGCCCAGCGGACGGCCGTTCAGGTCGATGCGCCCCGAACCAGCCGTCGTCCAGCCCAGCCCGCTGAACTGCGTCGCATACGCCTTGTATTCCCACGACCCAACGCCGACTTCACCCAGATAGTCCATCCCCGCCCAGACGAAATCGCCCACCAGACGTGGGTTCTTCTTCGCCTGCTCGCGGAAGCGGTACGCATCGTTGCAGAACGTCTCGCTGCCCAGAATCAGCCGGTTCGGGTACTTCTTCAGGTCGCGCTTGTAGCGGTAGATGCCGTAGTTGTAGCCCGCAATGTCCATGTTGGCAAACGCATCGCGCGTGCGCACGTCACAGCCGTGCAAAGTCGCGCCGCGCTTCATGAACTCGTCGCCCATCAGACCCGCGAGGTCGTTGAAGAACTTGCTGCCGACGGCCTTCTTCTTCTGCGGCTGCACCCCGGCGGCGCGCAGCTTCTCCGCCTTTTCGGCTTCCTTCTTCGCCTTCTCGTCGCTGTACACGCCAAAGCCGATGGAGGACAGGAAGTTGAAGAAGATGTTGATGCCGCAGGTGACTGGGCGGGTATTATCCAGCGAATGCAGGTAGTCCGTCAGCTCGCGGGTGAGCTGGATGCCCTTCTTCTGCGCCGTTTCGCTGACCTCGTTGCCCGTGGAGTACAGGATGACGCACGGGTGGTTGTAGTCCTTGTCCACCATGTCGGCGATGTCCTGCTTCCACCACTTGTCAAAGTACGGCACATAGTCGTATTCCGTTTTGTGGATGTACCAGTGGTCGATGTACTCGTCCATCATCAGCATACCGAGGCGGTCGCACGCGTCCAGCAATGCCTTCGAGCAGGGATTGTGCGCGCTGCGGACGGCATTGTAGCCGTTTTCCTTCAGCAGGCGGACGCGGCGCTCCTCGCCCTGCGCATAGCAGCGCGCGCCGAGGATGCCCTGGTCGTGGTGGATGCACGCGCCCTGCACAATGACGCGCTCGCCGTTGAGCAGGATGCCCTTTTTGCCCCACGAAAGGGTGCGGATACCGAAGGTCTGCAAGTCCTCGTCGCTGCCGAAGCGGACGCGGCAGGTGTAGAGGTTCGGGTGCTCCACGTCCCACAGCTTTGCGTTGGGGACAGTCAGCGTCAGGGTGACTTCGCCCGTCGTGTCCGCGGCGGCGGATGCAGCCTGCTTTTCGCCCGCAAGCACATCCACCGACACGCGCCCCGCGCCGACGGTGCGCACGGCGACTTCGACTGTCGCGGGATTGATGGACACCGTGCGGATGCGAACGCCGTTCAGGGCGATATGCTGCTGCTTGTCCGCCGTCCACAGCACCACCGGGCGATAGATGCCCGCGCCGGAATACCAGCGGCTGTTGGGCTGATCGCTGTTGCGGGCAATCACGCGCAGCTCGTTTTCCTCGTCAAAGCGGACGCGGTCGGTCAAGTCCGCATAGAAATTCGTGTAGCCGTACGGGCGCTCGGCAATCTTCTCGCCGTTCAGGTACACCTCCGCCAGATGGTACACGCCCTCAAATTCCAGCATCAGCGTCTTGTTGCGCAGGGACTTATCCGGCGTAAAGCGGCGGATGTACTCGTAGTCACGCCCCTCATACCAGCCGCCGTTGATGCCGTTTGCGGACAGCTCCGTGCGGGGTTCCGCCTGCATGGCGTCGTGCGGGAGGGTGACGGGGACGAAGTTTTCCTGGCTGTCCAAATGGCGGAAGAGCCAGCCGGTGTTCCAAGCGGTTGCTTTCATCGGGAAAATCATCCTTCCTAATAAATTGTTTTATACTATTTCCAAATGAAAATGCGGTGTCGTATCCTCATTTGGAAATAGTATTCATTGCACGAAAACCCCACCCGAAGCAGGGCGCTCCGGGTGGGGCGGAATACGGGCTTATCCCGCATTCCGAAACGATGAGATTACTCCTTGTGCGAGAACGCCTTGACGGTCACGGTCACGAAGGAAATCAGGTACAGCGCCACGCCAGCCAGTGAGCAGTACAGCGCCACATCCTCCGTTGCGGGGCGGTTGACGGGGATGAACCACACGTCCGCTGCCAGCTTCACGCGGTCCATCGCAAAGAAGGAGATGCAGCCGATCAGCGCAAAGCCGGTCAGCACAATCACGATGTCCTTCAAAGCGGAGGGCTTCTTCATCTTGTCTGCCGCGAAGAGCAGCACAATGGCGGCGACCGTCAGCACGACGGGCCAGATGTTCATCGCCTTGCCCGCCATAAAGCCGGTCAGCGACGTTAGTAGATAAATCACCAGGGCGGCAAGCGCCGTCACCGTGGCGAAAATGCTCGTCTTTTTCATGCCTTTTTGCCTCCCTTGGAAGTTGCCTTGCTCACGACCCAGAACACGAGGCTCAGCGCCGCCAGCGCACCAAAGGCGTATTCGCAGGCGGTGTACGCCACGCGCCACGGGGTCATGACTTCAACCGTGCTGACAACGGTGGTGGACTTCACGCCGTTGAGCATCGCGGAGTTCGCCAGCGCGTACAGGGCATTGTGGATGTCGTTCTTAATCGCCAGCAGCATCGCACGGTCACCAGAGAGCGCTTCCGCGTTCCAGTAATCGACGCTCGCGCCGAAGCCGCAGAAGTTGGTCGTGCCCGCCATCAGGGATTCCTTCGGCGCAGCCTTGAGCGAAACGCCGGTGAAGTCCGTCACGTTGTAGCCGTGGAAGCCCCATTCACCCTGCAGGATGTTGACCATCGTCGCCACGTTTGCGCTCGCGGCCACCGCGCCGTGGCGGTTGTAGGAGGTCATCACGCCGCGCGCACCGGAGGTGTAGGTGTTGTCCTTCGTCGCGTCGCCCTCAAAGGAAGCGGGCTTGCCGTTGCCTTCAAACGCCTGCTGGAGGTTGCGCAGCTCCAGCTCACGCGCCTTCTGTTCGTTCATGAACACGGCGACGCCGGAACGGTTGATTTCCTGATCGTTGAAGCCCATGTGCTTGATGTTGACGAGCGTGCCCTTGCTCTGCGCGCCCTGCACCACCGCGCTGCCGACATAGCCGGACAGAATCGGGTCTTCGGAGTAGTATTCCACGCCGCGGGCGTTGTACGCGTGACGGTGGATGTTCATGCCCGGGCCAATCATAATCGGCAGATCCAGCACGAGGGTAGATTCGCCGAGGATGATTTCGCCGTTTTCAAACGCCAGTTCCTTGTTCCAAGCGTAGGCAAGGTTCACAGGAGAGGGCGCAACGCGCGTGCCGGAGGTGTAATCCGCCGCATCCGCGTAGGGCACGCCCTGATAGCCGCCTTCGTTCAGGTAGTGGGAGTCAGAGCCGCCGGGGCCGTCGTCCGCAGCCTTCTGCGGCATGTTGACGGAAGCGATGCCCTGAATGTTGTGGAACGCATTGGCGGAGAAATCAAGGAATTCCGCGACCGTAACCTTGTTGACCAGCTCTTCCCAGCGCGGGTCATCGTAAGGCGCGTTCTTCATGTCGTTGATGGTGAGCGTAGACGTGGTGTCGCCAAAGACAAGGTCGGACACGTCGTCATCGGTCTTGAGGGTATACAGGTCGTTGTTCAGCAGGCGGGAAACCGTCGCGTTCGCGGTCAGACCGGAATAGGTCTTGGGGAACGTGCCGTTCCAGTCGGCGCGGCTCAGGTAGGTCACCGTGCCGGGCTCAAAGGCGTTGTAATCCATGGCATAGTCGCCTTCGGTCAGCTGGTTGGTGATGGCCGTGCCGTTCTTGCCCACGGCGAAGGTGGTCTTGTCCACATCGCCCGTCCACGTCCACTTGTAGGTCTTTGCCGCGTTGCCGTCAGCGGTCATGCCGTCCGCGACAGTCTTGCCCTGCGCCGCAAGCACGTTGTTCAGCGCGTCATGCGCGTCCGTGCCGATGGCGAAGTAGTAGTCGCCGGGGTCGATGATGTAGGTCTTGGCGCCATTGGCGTCGTAGGAGGCGAGGTTCGCCAGATCAACCTTCATGGTGATGGTCTGGGAGGCGCCGGGCTGCAGCGTGGAAGACTTTTCAAAGTCCATCAGCTGCACAGCGGCCTTTTCCACGCCATTCTGGCGGTCATAGTCGGTGTAAGGCACGCTTGCGTACACTTCCACAACGCTCTTGCCCGCCACGTCGCCGGTGTTCTTCACCGTCACGGTGACGGTCGCGGTCTTCTTGTCATCCGCAATGGTCACGCTGTCCAGCGTCTGCTCGAAGGTGGTGTAGGACAGACCGTAGCCGAAGGGATAGACGACTTCGTTGGCGTAATCCCATGTGCCGTCCTCGGTGGCGACGGTGCCGTCGGCGTTGGCATAGGTGCCAGCCTTGGCTTCCGCGCCGCCGTTGCCCAGCACGATATCGGCATAGCGGGTTTCGTAGTAGCGATAGCCGGCGTAGATGCCTTCCGCCTCAATCAGGTAGGAGTTGACATTCGCGTCCGCCGCGAAGTCCGCCGCGTTCGTCCACGGGATGTTGCCGTAGTTCGCCATCGCGGGCGCGAGGGCGCTGTTCTTCGCCATCACGTCGCCAAGGTGCGCGGAGGGAGAAACGGTGCCGTTGAGCACGTCCGCCACGCCATAGAAGCCGTACGCGCCGGGGAAGCCGATCCAGACGATGGCGTCGATGTCCGGGTCGTCCTTCAGGTTGGCGATTTCCATCGGGTTCGTGGCGTTGACCAGCACGATGACCTTGTCGAAGTTCGCCTTCGCCTCGTTAATCATCGCCATTTCCTCGTCCGAGAGGGAGAGGATGTTGCCGGTAACGGTGCTGACGCCTTCCGCCAGACCGTCCTTGCCGGGATAGTAGCCATTGCCGGCTTCGCTGCCGGGGCGGCCGACGACGACGATTGCCGCGTCGCTGTATTCCGCGTAATCCTTGCGGAAATCAGCGTTCAGGGCGGTCAGCTCGTCCAGCGTCAGTTCGCTCGGGTCATTGTACGCGGTAATCTCGGCATATTCCGGGATGATGCCGCCGCCGAAACGGGGCTTCGTCCACGTCTTATCCGCAAAATACTTCGCATACGCCGCCTGCACGGACGGGTTCAGCTGGAAGCCGCGCTCGGTGAAGCAGTCGAAAATCTGCACGGTCGCGTTGCCGTCGGTAATCGAGCCGCCGGAGGAGCCGTACACGGGCGCGTAGCTGCGCACGCCCAGCATGGTGATTTTCGCATCCTTGCTCAGCGGAAGCGCGTTGCCGTCATTCTTGAGCAGGGCAACCGTTTCCTGCGATTCGCGGACGGCAAACTCCTTCAAGCCCTCGAAGGCTTCCTTGGCCGTCTTAAACTTGGAGACGTACGACCACGCCTCGCCGGTTTCGTCAACTTCGGTCACCGTCAGCTGACTGCGCGTGTTGAAAAACGCATCAACGGATGTACGATACGTCTCCAGAATAGAACCAGCCATCAGCGAGATGGCCAGCAGCAGGGAAAACACAAGCGTTAATCCCCGCCAGAGAGAAGAACGTTTGAACATGGATATCCTCCTTTTACGGAAAATGAATGGAGCAGGGGAACACAAAAGCACCCATCCAAGCGAATTAGACAGGCTGCCCCTGTATTCCAAACTCGGCGTAGATCCCCCTTCGATCACCCGCCGCCTATGTAAATTGTAACACGAAAACAACCGTTTTTGCCATGTCCTTTTTTGCTGGTTTCGTGAATGTTGAATCATTGCTTGACGTATGTTGCGAATCAGTTGATTTTTGTGAATTTTGCTCGAAGGATAACGGATTTTCCGCCGCCAAATATTTCGATGCGCCCGTGCAAATCTTCTTGCAGGGTTCATTTTTCTGTGTTATAATTCTATCATATTATATTATCCGGAAAGGAGCGCGCACCCCTCCATGAAAAAATCGCCCAAATCCGCCAAATTCTTCGTTTCCCACTGGTCAGCCTTCCTCCAGCAGTTCAAGAACCTCCACCTCCGCGGGGATCGCTTCGTCATGCTGACCGTTGCGGGTCTAATCAACGCGTTCGGCGTCAGTGTTTTCCTTTATCCCGTCAATCTTTATGACTCCGGCATTTCCGGCACGGCGATGCTGCTGGCGCAAATCACCCCCGATTGGTGCAGCCTGTCGCTGATTTTGCTGCTGCTCAACGTGCCGCTGTTCCTCTTCGGACTGAAGCGGCAGGGCGTGCAGTTCACCATTTACGCCGTGTATTCCGTGTTCATTTACTCCCTCGGCGCGTGGCTGATTCAGGGGCCTTTGCCGCTTGACGTCAGCATTTCCTCGCCGCTGGCAGGGACAGACCTGCTGCTCTGTGCGCTCTTCGGCGGATTGATTTCGGGCGTCGGCAGCGGGCTTGCCATCCGCGGCGGCGGCGCGATGGACGGCATGGAGGTCATGGCGGTCATTTTCGCCCGCAAGCTCGGCATGACCGTCGGCACGTTCGTCATGAGCTACAACGTCGTGCTGTACATCCTCGCCGGACTGCTCCGTTCCAGCTGGATTCTCCCCCTGTATTCCATTATCGCCTACGCCGTCGGGCTGAAAGTCGTCGATTTTGTAATCGAGGGCATCGACCGCAGCAAAGCGGCGCTGATTGTCACCCGCAACCCGGACGCCATCTGCCGCGCGCTGGGCGAGGCGTTCGGCACAGGCATGACGTGCATCCCGGCGCAGGGCGGTTTTTCGCACGAGGAAATGACGATTGTGTACTTCGTCGTCAACCGCTTCCAAATCAGCCGGATGAAGGACATTGTGCACGACCTTGATGATCGCGCGTACATCACCATCAGCGAGGTGGCGGATGTGTTCAAGCTCAATCAGGACAAGCTGTCGCAGAAGGTGGATAATCAGCCGCTTCTGCCGAGGCGGAGGAAGTAACGCCTTGCTGTCCCCCGGTTGGGGGATTTTGATGTGCTTGTTCGCTGCTTGTGCGGTTCTTTGCGACTATTTGGTGATTGTCGCAGGGGTTTCGCCTCTGCGGAGGCGACAGGGGGCTTTCCGATCGCCCCCTTGACCCCTTCGGCGCGTCCCCTCCCATGTTTCTTGGATTTTATCGAAACTGCTATTTTCGTTTGTTTGCTCTTTCCCCTTCAATTTTATCCCACTAACACACGCGGCGCACAAGTCCTCACCGACCTGCGCGCCGCGTTTCTCTATTCTCCTCACTTTTCCCTGACCCAATAATACTCGAACTTTTCCCCATGGTGTCCCATCACCGGCTTGTCGCTCCGCACGAATCCGCATTCCGTCAGCGTCGCCACACGCGCAACCGCATACGGCGCGGCTTTCGTCATCAGCGTGCGGCAGTTTAGCAGCGCGTACGCATCGGGCAGAAGCGCCTCCATCACTGCCGCCAGCACGTCCGACTTCTCCCACGCGCTGCCGACATCCACGCGCAGGATGCCCATGCCGCTGTACGGGTCGTCCGGTGACTCCCCGCGGCGGCAAAGCTCCACCGTGCCAATGACCTCGCTGCGCAATGCAATCGCCCAGCGCACAAACCAGCCCTGCTCCCACGACGTGCGCCAGAAGTCCATCGCACGGCGCATCTTCTCCGGCGTGTCGTAATAGAAAATGTCACCGTGGCAGTTGTCGCTGTTGAAGAACGGCAGCGCCAGCGGGTCGCCGTAGACGCGCAGAAGCGCCGCTTCATCCTCCGCCGTCACCGGGCGCAGGCGGATTTCGCCCTTCTCCATCGTCGGGATGGATTCGTATACATTCATGCCTTTTTCTCCTTCCGGATGCCCAGCACCAACCATCGAATCCCCGGAATCCGACAGATGACCTCCGCCAAGCCCAGCGTCGCGCCGAAGCCAATCAGCAGCGTGAGCAGATACGTCAGCACCGCCGGGAGCGTCGTCCGCTCGGTCAGCAGAATCGCCGTCAGCAGCAGTACGGGGTAATGCACGACATACAGCGCGTAACTCCGCTGGGTGAAGAAGCGCGACACCGCTCTCTCCTGATGGAGATAATGCCGCGCGTTGCCCAGAATCGCCAGCACCGCCGCCCACAGGTACACATTCGCCCACAGGCTTTGCAGATATGCCGCGTCGGTGAAATTCTGCCCGTTCGTCCACGCGCCGTACGCCGCCGCGCCGATGACCGCCGCCGCCAGCGTCCCCCAGCGCATCCGCTCCACGCGTTCCATCACCGATTCGTGCGCGAACACCGTGTACCCCAGCAGGAACGCCGTCAGGTAAATACCGAGGCGGTAGGTGGTGATGACGGGCATGTTGCCGACCTGCGCCGCACCCCAAATCAGCAGCGCAAAGGCGCAAATCAGCCATGACGGGCACTTTTCGCCGAGGTGGAAAAGGCGGTCGGTCCGGTCAATTTTGCGAATCAGCACCAAAATCGCGCTGAACAAAAACAGCAGCTGCACAAACCACAGCGGCCCGATGCCCGACAGCACCGAAATCGGGTACAGCAAGGGCTTCGGGATGGTGTCCACCGCGCCGCCCATGCGGATATTGAGATACCCCGTCACCCAGTGCAGCACGAACAGCCCCAAGGTGGACGGCACAAGCAGCTTCCGCGCCCGATTGCGCAGGAACGCGCGATTTCCCTGCTGGACAAGTGCGAACCGGGCGCACATGCCCGCCACGACGAACAGCAGCACCATGAACCACGGGTACACCGTGCCGGAAATGGTATCCAGAAACGGCAGGTTTCGCGCATTCGGCACGCCGCCGAAGATGCCGACCCCGTTGAAGAGGTAGCAGACGTGGTAAACAATGACCAGCAGAACCGTCATCCAGCGAATATGGTCAAGATACGCATAGCGGCGCATGGGGATTTTCCTCCTTTATGATAGCATGAATCCGTATTTTTGTGAAAGCGAACACGCACATTTATTCGTCATTGCTCATTGCTCGTTCTTCTGAAATCTGCTCTTCATGCCCTCAAACCCGTCCGTCAGCATCCGGCTGATGAGCGCGTCGTCCCAATTCTGCTGCCCGGACGCGCACAGCACCGCAATGCCGTGGACGTACGCCCACATTTCGATGTGCAGGAGCGTCGCGTCCTCACGGGTGAGGGATAGTTTCGCCATCAGGAAGTCCACCAGCACGGCGATGTTCTCCGCGTCGCCGCTGTGATCCTCCCGGCGGCGGTCGCGCATGTAGAGCAGGTGGAAGAGGTTCGGCTCGTTTTGGGCGAAGCGGATGTACGCCGTGCCGACGGCTTTGTAGGGCGGATCGGCAGAATCGCGGACAAAATCAGCGCTGTAAGCACGGTATTGAGCGTCCGCGGCATCAATTGTGGCGGCCAGCAGGTCGTCCATGCCCGAAAAGGCGCTGAAAATCACCTTGGAGGACGAATGCAGAGTATCGGCAATGGCGCGGGCAGTAACGGCGTCGAAGCCGCGCTCGCGGGTGATGGCAAGGGCAGCGGCGACGATTTGCTCGCGGGTAAATCGGCAGGCGGGCGGCATTGGGCATCTCCTTTCAGCAACGCACGTTGCGCAACGTGTGTTGCTATTGTAGCAAACAAAATCCCCTGTGTCAAGGGTAAGTTTGCAATTTATTCATGTTTTTTCAGCAAAGCGTCACATTTCCTTCATCCTGACGTCATGCAGGTCGGGTAGAATCAATACTGTCAGGCGGGAAGCACAGAAAGGAGGCGCTTATGAAGCTGCTGATGGAACCAATGGTTGTCGCGGCCATCCTGATGAAGGAATTGCCGGATAAACAAGTGGGTTCCGCCGAATCCGCGAAGGACGCTTCTGCTGCACCAGAAGTTTCAGCGCGCATCGCGGCGGAATAAGGATTTCAGCGGACGCGGCGCATCGCCCTCTGCGCCCTGCATGACATGGTTTTCACTCCTTTTCTCCTCCTTTTTCCTTTCCCTTTCCTTCCTTGGGGCGCGGAGTCAGCAACCTCCCGCACCCCGGAGACAGCCCGAATTTCAGCAGATTCGGGCTGTTTTCTGTTGGGGGATTTTTGCGGTCGCTGGCGCGGCGGGGTTCGTTTTATGCGTCTTGATTTTGCATGTCGCAGAGGGTTTCGCGTCTGCGGACGCGACCAAAGGGCATGAAAACAAACGAAGTTTGCGGTCGCCCTTTGGAAACCTTCGGGCTCCCATGTTACTTGATTTTCATTGTTGCTTTTGGGCGCGTCTGCGGACGCGCTTCATTTGCATTCCTCATTCCGCATTTCTCATTGCTAATTTTCCCCCTCTTTCCCCTGTTCCCCTTCACAGAAAAAAGCAAACGTGGTATGATAATCAGACAAACAGGCAAGGGAGGATGGACGGATGGACGAGACGCGCGGGAAGTTCGTGCTGAAAGCCCCGTATCAGCCAAGCGGAGATCAGCCGCAGGCGATTGAGGCGCTGACAAAGGGCGTCAACGCGGGCATGAAGGGGCAAGTGCTGCTGGGCGTGACCGGGTCGGGCAAAACGTTCACGATGGCAAGCGTGATTGCACAGGTGCAGCGCCCGACGCTGGTGATTGCGCACAACAAAACGCTGGCGGCGCAGCTCTGCTCGGAGTTCCGGGCGTTCTTCCCCGACAGCGCGGTGGAATATTTCGTATCCTATTATGATTACTATCAGCCGGAAGCGTATATCGCGTCGTCGGACACCTACATCGAGAAGGACGCCGCCATCAACGAGGAAATCGACCGCCTCCGCCACAGCGCGACGGCAGCGCTTCGGGAGCGGCGGGACGTGATTATCGTCGCGTCGGTCAGCTGCATCTACTCCATGGGCGACCCCAGCGAGTACGAGGGGCAGATGGTGTCCCTTCGGCCGGGCATGGCAATTGGGCGCGACGACCTCATCCGCCAGCTGATTGCCATCCAGTACGACCGCAACGACGTAGAGTTTGAGCGTGGGACGTTCCGCGTGCGCGGCGACGTGCTGGAAATCATCCCCGCGGGCGGCAAGGAGCATGGCCTGCGGATTGAGTTCTTCGGCGACGAAATCGAGTCCATCAGCGAGTTCGAGGTCGTGTCCGGGCACACGCTGGCGTCGCTGGAGCACGCAAGCGTCTATCCCGCGACGCACTACGCGACTGACCAGACGAATCTGCCGGAGAAAATCGCCGTCATCGAGCGCGATTTGAAGGAGCAGGTCGACAAGTTCACAAAGGAGGGCAAACTGCTGGAGGCGGAGCGAATCGTCCAGCGGACGAATTACGACATCGAGATGATGCGCGAAATCGGCTATTGCAGCGGCATCGAGAATTATTCGCGCTACTTCGATGGCAGAAAGCCCGGCGACGCGCCCTATTCCCTGCTGGATTATTTCCCCAAGGGCTTTTTGTGCTTCATCGACGAGAGCCACGTCACCGTGCCGCAGATTCGCGCCATGTACAACGGCGACCGCGCGCGCAAGGAGCAGCTTGTCGAATATGGTTTCCGGCTGCCGTCGGCGTTTGACAATCGTCCGCTGCTGTTCGAGGAATTTGAGCAGCGCATCGGGCAGACGATTTTTGTCTCCGCAACGCCCGGCCCGTATGAAATCAGCCACGCATCCCAGATTGTGGAACAGATTATCCGCCCGACCGGGCTGCTTGACCCCAAAATCATCCTCCGCAAAGCGACCGGTCAGGTGGATGACCTCGTGGGGGAAATCCACCAGGTCGTGGCGAAAAAACAGCGCGTGCTGGTGACGACGCTCACCAAGCGGATGGCGGAGAGCCTGACGGAGTACCTGCAAAGCATGGACATCCGCGTCCGCTACCTGCACAGCGACGTGACGACGATGGATCGCATGGCGCTGATTCGCGGGCTGCGGCTCGGCGAATATGACGTGCTGGTGGGCATCAACCTCCTGCGCGAGGGGCTGGACTTGCCCGAAGTGTCGCTCGTCGCGATTCTCGACGCGGACAAGGAAGGTTTCCTGCGCTCGGAAACGTCGCTCGTGCAGACCATCGGGCGCGCCGCGCGAAATGTCGATGGTCGGGTGATTATGTACGCCGATGTGATGACGGACAGCCTGATGCGCGCCATCAGCGAAACCAACCGCCGCCGCGCGATTCAGGAAGAGTACAACCGCGTGCACGGCATCACGCCGGAGTCGGTGCGCAACGCGGTGCATCAGGTGCTGGAGATTACGAAGAAGGCGGAAGAAAGCGCGCCCGCCGCGATGAGCGAGGACGAGCGGAACGCGCTGATGAAGCAGGTGGAAGACCAGATGCTGTCGGCGGCGAAGGCGCTGGACTTCGAGCAGGCGGCGAAGCTCCGCGACCAGCTGCTGGAACTCAAGGGGGAAAAGCCCCAGGCGGAGCAGATTCAAAAGAAGCGGAGAAGGACACGCGAAAGCACCAGACACCACTAAGTTTGGAAAAAAAACCAAGCCGGGCAGCCCAAAAAGGGTCAAGGGACAATGTCCCTTGCAGGGTGCAGGGACAGCGTCCCTGCTGGGGTTTGGGGCAACGCCCCAACTGTTCCTCGTCCAGCCAACTCAAAAGGAAAATTCAAGCGCGGCAGCCTTGGTCGCAGGCAGCGAAGCGTCCCTGCGCAGTAACTTTGCGCGTCCGCAGACGCGCCCCCAAGCCGCTCTTTCCAACAACCGTGCTGTGTCGCGCCAAATGGGCGCGACCGCCCCGTATGCCGCCAGTCAAAACCTCACGTTTATTCTCCCAAATTGCTCATTCCTCATTGCGAATTATCCCGGAGGTGTCCCATGCCCACCAAACGCCTTCTCCCCCTGCTGCTCCTTCCCTTCGTGCTGCTGACGGCAGCGCTGTGCCTCGCCGTCCTCCTCGGCGGGCAGGATTTCGTCCACGCGCTGCTCAACGTGGCGGTGCTGCCGTGATGCGCCCAAATCGCGCTGATTCGGCGCTTTCGCAGTATTTTTGCTCTCTCCTGACTGCCGTGCTGCTGCTCGTTTCGCTGCTGTGCGGGCTGATTTTCTTCGCCACCACGCGCACGTTCGCCGCGTCCGTCCTGTCATCCAGCGAAAAAGAAAGTCAGCACAAAACCGAGTGGAACGCCACGCAGATTCAGGCGGATTTTGCCCTCTCCGACGCTGCGCTTGCCCCCCTGTCCGGCGCTTGCGCGGCGTATCAGGCGGAACTTGCGGTTTATTGGCACGACTTCTTCCGCACCGATGCGGAGGAACTGCCCGCCGCTCCCGCCCCCCTCGATGAGCGCGAAATGGTCGCCCTTGTCATGGCGGATGAAGGCTTCCAAGCCCGCGTGGATGCGGATTTTCGCCGCGCCACCGCCCGCGACGAGGTCGTTTACCCCCTCTCGCAGCTTGTCCAGCGATATTCCTTCCCCATCCGGCAGAGCCTGATGGAATTCCTCGGCGGACTGGCAGCACAGAAATGCAGCCTCCCACGTCTGCTCCACGCGGTCGAAATCAGCGGCGCGGTCTGTCTGCTGGCGGCGATTCTGCTCCTGCTTTGCTGCCGCCGCGTCCGCGTCGGCGCAACGCTCACCGCCACAGGCCTCGCCGCGCTGCTGCTGCTGCTCCCTGCGCTGCTGCTCAACCTGCCGGGGCTGCTCCACCCGCTCTCGTCCATCGCGCAGGCGCAAGTCACCCGCGCATTGCTGCTGCTCGGCGGCGCACAGGCGGTTTTCGCCTTGGTGACGCTGCTGCCGGGCATCCTGCTGCTTCGGAGGGCACACGCATGATGCAGAAGAACACCATCACCGTCACGTCGGATAAAATTACCCAGCCGTTAACATTCGCATTTGCCGCGGATTTCCACAACGGCGATGCGGATGAGGCGCTTTCGCTCATGCGGGGCTGCGACGCGATTCTCATCGGCGGCGACCTTGTCAACCGCCACAGCCGCCACGGATGGCGCAACGCCGCGCGCTTCCTCAATCTCGCGCCGCGCGTCGCCCCCACGTTCTACAACCTCGGCAACCACGAGCGGCTGCTGCCCGACATCGCGGAATACCTTCCTTTGCTGCAGAAAAGCGACGTTACCGTACTGGACGACTGCTTTGTGGACTTCCGCGGCATCACCCTCGGCGGGGTCAGCAGTGCGCGGAAAATGCCTGGAATGCCGCCCGTTCGCGCGCAAATGGACGCAAAAAAGCCGTTCCTGCAAGCCATGGCGGCGCGGGACGGGTTCAAGCTGCTGCTCTGCCACCACCCGGAGTATTTCGCGCCGCTGGTGCAGGGGCTGGACATTGACCTGACGCTCGCGGGGCACGCGCACGGCGGTCAGGTACGCCTTGGCACGCAGGGAATTTACTCGCCGGGTCAGGGATTTTTCCCGAAATTGACGAGCGGGTTTTATTTTGATGACAAACTGTTCATCAGCCGCGGCATGACGAACTCCGCCTGTGCGCCGCGCCTGTGGTGTCCGTGCGAGCTGGTGATGGTACGGCTGCTGCCCAATCGCGCTATATGAATAGGAAACGATTTTTCCTGCCCGCTGGAAGAATCCCATTCGCTGAATCGTTGTATGGTTATCCACAGTTTCTCCCCAATTTCCGATTCACGAAGGAGGTTTCCGCATGAAAAAACTGCTTTGGGTGCTGATTTTGCTGCTTCTCCCGCTGACCGCCTTGGCGGAAGATGCCGAAAGTCACCGCGACGGCGCGTTCTTCTACCAGATTGCGGATGGCGAAGCGATTCTGACTGGCTGCGACTGGGACGCGATGCAGGCGGATTCACTGTATATGTTCGCTGACCCGCCGGTTTCGCTGGAGATTCCGGCGACGCTGGGCGGCTATCCCGTCACGGCGATTGGCGGCTGGTTGTTCAGCTCGCTGGACGTCTGCCCCGTGGACGCGCCGTTCGAGGTTGTGTTCCCCGAAGGGCTTCGCGCGCTGGATGCCGACACCTTCGCCGAATGCTTCTACGCGGTGAAAGTCACCCTGCCCGCGACGCTGGAAATCATCCCGGAGGGCTGTTTCGGCCGGATTCCCGCCGAAATCGACTTTCCGAACGGCAATCCGCGCTATTCCTGCGAAAACGGTTTTCTGATTGACAATACTACGCAGACGCTGCTGTACACCGCGCCGTCGAGCCACGGCACCGCGCTGCCCGCCGTCCGCCGCCTTGGCGACTGGTCGCTTGCCAACTGGCTCTGGTACGACGATGATGACCCCATTCTGCCCGACACGCTGGAAAGCGTTGGCAGCCACATCTTCTATGACTGCTGCGTGACCCGCGTCACCTTTCCCGACGGCGTCACCGAACTGTCGCCCTACACCTTCCACAGCACCGATTTGCAGGAAGTTCACCTGCCCGCGTCGCTGCGGGAAATCCCAGATTTCTGCTTCTGGAACTGCCAATTGACCGCACTGACCATCCCCGACGGCGTGACCCACATCGGCGCACACGCGTTTGACGGGTTCACGGGCGAAATCATTGGGGCCGTCACCCTCCCCGCATCGGTGGAATTTGTGGGCTATCGCGCCTTCCCGGACGAATGCGACGTGACGGCTTTGAACCCGCAGGTTCATTTTGAAACAGCTGCGGAGTATGCCCTCTATTCAGATGGGCTGTTCGACTACGAGCTTTCGTCGCGCGGCGCGGTTCTGCTCGACTGTTCCCGCTTCTTTAACCAGCCAGAAGTCCCCGACGTGCTGGAGATTCCGTCAGAATTGGGCGGAACTCCTGTCGTGGCAATTGCGGCGAATGCGTTGAACACATCTGAATCCTGTGCCGATAGCCTTTTGTTCGGCATTGTGCTGCCAGAGGGCGTTCAGCGTGTGGAAGCAGATGCGTTTCAATGCTGTCACGCAGCAACGCAGATTTCCTTTCCCTCCACGCTAACAATGCTCGCGGAAGGCAGTTTTTTTCACGTCTACGCGGAAATCGACTTCCCGAACGGCAACCCGCGCTATTCCTGCGAAAACGGCTTCCTGATTGACCGCGACACGCAGACGCTGCTGTACGCCGCGCCGTCCAGTCAGGGGCAGCCGATTCCCGCCGTCCGTCGCTTGGGCGATTCCGCGCTGGATAACTGGAAACCTGCGGGTAACGAAATCCGCCTGCCGGACACGCTGGAATCCATCGGTCCTTACGCCTTGGACGGGCAGTACACGGGCGATTTTTCCCCGCTGGCGGCGCTGATTCTCCCCGACGGCGTCCGCGAACTGTCCGATTGCAGCATTTACGGCTGCTGGGAGATTCAGCTGCTGCGCTTCCCGGCAACGCTGACGGAAATTCCCGCCTACTGCGTCGCAAACTGCGGGCTGGGCGCGGTGGAAATCCCGGAGGGCGTGACGCGCATCGGAGAATTTGCCTTCTACTACTACGATTGGGAGCAGACGGAATTGTCCGCCGTCACCCTGCCCGCGTCGGTGGAATTTGTGGGCTTCCGCGCCTTCCCGGACGAATGCGAAATCACCGCGCTAAACCCCGACACGCACTTTGAAACAGAGGAAGAAATCAATCAGCGGAATCCCGATTGGGCGTATCGCATCCCCTAACAATCAAGAAAGGTCGTTTTCCGCATGAACGAACTCGATTCGCTTCTTCGCGCCGCCGGGCGCATGATGCTTGACTACCAGTCCCCGAAGGTGTTCAGCAAGGGGCATCACGCCGATTTCGTCACCGAGGCGGACATCGCGGTGCAGTCCTATCTCGTCGATGCGCTGCAAAGGGCGTATCCGCACGCAAAGTTCCTCGCCGAGGAGGAGGATCGGCACGTCCTCACCGACGCGCTGACCTTCATCATCGACCCCATCGACGGCACGACGAACTACTTCCGCCGCCGCCGCTGCTCGATGATTTCCATCGGCGCGGTGGAAAATAAACTTCCAGTTTTCGGCGGACTGTACGACCCGTACTTGGACGAAATGTACCTCGCGGAACGCGGCAAGGGCGCGACCTGCAACGGCGAGCGCATCCGCGTGTCGGACACACCGATGGACAAGGCGCTGATTGGCTTCGGCTCTGCGCCGTACTACGAGGAGTTGTTTTCGCTGACCGGGCGGACAGTTTCGACCCTGCTGCCGAAAATCGCCGATGTGCGCCGGACGGGCAGCGCCTGCCGGGAACTGTGCGACGTGGCGCGCGGCATCAGCGATGGGCACTTCGAGTGGCGGCTCCAGCCGTGGGACTACTGCGCGGGAACACTGCTGATTGAGGAAGCTGGCGGGCGCTGCGGCGACATCCGCGGCGGAAGCGTCGTCTACGACCGCCCGATGGCGCACATGGCGGCGAACGCGCGCATTTTCGATAATCTGCGCGAAGTGCTGCAATCAGCGGATTGCGAAAATCCCGATTCTATGGTATAATCAGGGTACCAACCTGAAAAGGAGCGACTGACATGATTCCGACCCCGCACATTACCGCCAAGGAAGGCGATTTCGCCCGCACTGTCCTCATGCCCGGCGACCCGCTGCGCTCGAAGTTCATTGCGGACAACTACCTCGAAAACGCCGTGCTGGTCAACAACACGCGCGGCGCGCAGGGCTACACTGGCACCTACAAGGGCAAGCGCGTGTCCGTGATGGCGTCCGGCATGGGCATGCCCTCCATCGGCATTTACTCCTATGAGTTGTTTAAGTTCTACGGTGTGGAAAATATAATCCGCGTCGGCACGGCGGGGATGCTCAGCCAGAAGCTGAAAGTGCGCGACATCGTGCTGGGCATGAGCGCGTACACGAACAGCAATTTCGGTCAGCAGTACGGTTTCCGCGGGAACGTCGCGCCGTGCTGTTCCTATGAGCTGCTTTCTGCCGCGATGGAAGCGGCCAAGAAGCTCGGCGTGACCCCCGTGCCGGGTGCGCTGTACTCGTCGGATATTTTCTATGACGAGTCGCAGCCGTCGCCGGGGCAGGTGCTGCAAGGCTTGGGCGTGCTGGCGGTGGAGATGGAAGCGGCGGCGCTGTACCTGAACGCGGCGCGGCTGGGCAAGAATGCGCTGACCATCTGCACCATTTCCGACAATCCCTTCACGGGCGAGGAGCTGGATGCCGAAGCGCGGCAGAACACCTTCACGCAGATGATGGAGATTGCGCTGGAAATTGCGTAAAATCCGCATACAAAAAACCGGCAGGGCGAAATTGCTCTGCCGGTTTTTTTGATACTGCTGATATTACCCGCTGATTACACCGCGCCCTGCGCCATCATCGCGTCGGCAACCTTCAGGAAGCCCGCAATGTTCGCACCCGCGACGTAATCGCCTTCCTTGGCGTACTCGTGCGCCGCCAAATCCACCTTGGCGAAGATGTTCACCATGATGTCCTTCAGCTTCGCGTCCACTTCCTCGAACGTCCAGCTCAGGCGCTGGCTGTTCTGGCTCATTTCCAGCGCGGAAACCGCCACGCCGCCCGCGTTGGCAGCCTTCGCCGGGGCAAAGAGCACGCCCGCCTGCTGGAACGCCGCGGTGGCTTCCAGCGTCGAGGGCATGTTCGCGCCTTCGCCGACTGCTTCCACGCCGTTGGCAATCAGCGCCTTGGCGGATGCTTCGTTGATTTCGTTCTGCGTTGCGCAGGGCAGGGCAATCTGGCAGGGAATCGTCCAGATGCCGGAGCAGCCCTCGGTGTAGGTCGCGGTCGGAACCGCCTTGACATACTCCTTGATGCGCTTGCGCTCCACTTCCTTCAGCTGCTTGACCACATCCAGCTTAATGCCGTCGGGGTCGTAGATGTAGCCGTTGGAATCGCTCATGGCGACGACCTTCGCGCCCATCTCGGTAATCTTCTGCACCGCGTAGATGGCGACGTTGCCCGAACCGGACACGACGACCGTCTTGCCCGCAATGGCCTTGCCGTTGCGCTCCATCATCGCCTGCGTGAAGTAGCACAGGCCGTAGCCGGTGGCCTCCTTGCGCGCGAGGCTGCCGCCCCACGTCAGACCCTTGCCGGTCAGCACGCCTTCATACAGCCCGGTGATGCGCTTGTACTGGCCGTACAGGTAGCCGATTTCGCGTGCGCCGACGCCAATATCGCCCGCCGGCACGTCGGTGTCCTTGCCGATGTAGCGGTACAGCTCAGTCATGAAGGACTGGCAGAAGCGCTGCACTTCGTTGTCGCTCTTGCCCTTGGGGTCGAAGTCGGAGCCGCCTTTGCCGCCGCCGATGGGCAGACCGGTCAGGCTGTTCTTCAAAATCTGCTCAAAGCCGAGGAACTTCAAAATCGACTGGTTGACGCTGGGATGCAGGCGCAGACCGCCCTTGTACGGGCCAATCGCGCTGTTGAACTGCACACGGTAGCCGCGGTTGACCTGCACTTTGCCCTGATCGTCCATCCACGGCACACGGAAGGTGATGATGCGCTCCGGCTCCACGAAGCGTTCGAGCAGTCCCGCCGCTTCATACTTCTCTTCGTTCCGTTCGATAACGGGCTTAAGGGTCGTCAAAATTTCGGTCGCTGCCTGAATGAATTCCGGCTCGTGGGCATAGCGAACCTTCAAATCGTCAAGAACGCGCTGGCAATAATTCGCCATGATGCAGGACTCCTTTCAAATCATAAACATGCTGATTTATCGGCGCAGAACCCGCCGATGCGGAGTCCCGACGCCCTTGTCGAGAGGCGATACTTTCGCCTTTCACGTTTTTCATCATACACCATGCAGGCGCATATGGCAAGGGCTTTTGCTGCACTAATTATGTTTTTCTGGATGACAGCAGCGGCGATTTTGCATTTTCGCCGTTTTTTTTGCCCCTTGACAGGAAAAAACGGGTGTGATACCATGTGTTCATGCAAGAAAAACGCGGAGGTGAACGTCCGCGAATGAAGGAGGTATCCACTTTTCATGAACACACAGGTTTTGCAAGGGCTGCTCGTGCCCTTTCTCGGCACAACGCTGGGCGCGGCGCTGGTTTTCTTCCTCAAACGCGACTTGCCTGAAAAGGTGCAGAAGGGCTTGAGCGGTTTCGCGGCGGGCGTGATGGTTGCGGCAAGCATATGGAGCCTGCTGATTCCGGCGCTGGAAGGCGCGGCGGACTTGGGCGCATGGTCGTTCCTGCCCGCGACGATCGGGTTCTGGCTGGGGATTCTCTTCCTGCTGCTGCTGGATCGGCTCGTCCCCCACGTCCACCTGGACGGCGAACAGGAGGGGCTGCGCGCGTCGCTCCCCCGGTCGATGATGGTTGCGCTCGCCGTCGCGCTGCATAATCTGCCGGAGGGCATGGCGGTCGGCGTGGTCTACGCGGGCAGTATGCAGCCGGAGCAGGTCGGCAGCGTATCTTTCGCCAGCGCGTTCGCCCTTGCCGTCGGCATCGCCCTGCAAAACGTGCCCGAAGGCGCGATTGTCGCCATGCCCCTGCGTCAGGCGGGCATGAGCCGCGTAAAGGCGTTCACGCTGGGGATGCTTTCCGGCGCGGTTGAGCCGCTGGGCGCGCTGCTGACCATCGGGCTGGCGGCGGTTTTCGCCCCGATGATGCCCGTGATGCTGTCCTTCGCCGCGGGCGCGATGCTCTACGTCGTCGTCGAGGAGCTTGTGCCGGAGATGGCGCAGGGCACGCACACCAATGTTGGCACGGTGCTGTTCGCCGTCGGATTTTCGCTGATGATGGCGATGGATTACGTCCTATAAAGGAGAATTAACATGAAACGAATTTTGCCGCTTCTGCTGATTTTGCTGCTGATTTTAACGGGCTGTTCCGCCAAGAATGCGGACTCCCCCGCCGCCGACGCGCCGACGGACACGCCCCTGACCGGCACATCCTACGTCCAAATCGACGTGAAGGACTACGGCACGATTGTCGCGGAGCTGTACGCCGACACCGCACCCATCACCGTCGCGAACTTCCTTTCCCTCGTGGACAGCGGCTTCTACGACGGCTTGACCTTCCACCGCATCATTTCCGGCTTCATGATTCAGGGCGGCGACCCGAACGGCAACGGCACGGGCGGTTCAAGCCAGCGGATCAAGGGCGAATTCAGCGCCAACGGCGTGCAGAACGACCTAAAACACACGCGCGGTGTCCTGTCGATGGCGCGGTCAAGCGCGATGGACAGCGCCAGCAGCCAGTTCTTCATCATGCACGCGGATGCGCCGCATCTGGACGGGCAGTACGCCGCGTTCGGCAAGGTCATCAGCGGGATGGAGGTTGTGGACGCGATTTGCGAGCATACGCCGGTGACGGATCGGAATGGGACGGTCGCCAAGGCGAATCAGCCGGTGATTGAACGGATTATCCGGGTGGAAAAACCAGAGGAATAAGGGAAAAGGAAATGCCCCGACAGCGCAAAAAACTGCCGGGGCATTTGTTGTATGGGAAGCGCAACCAAGCCGGGGCACGAAAAACGGGTCAAGGGGCAATGCCCCTTGCAGGGTCAAGGGACAGCGTCCCTTGTGGGGTTTGGGGCAACGCCCCAACTGTTCCTCGTCAAACCAATTCAAAAGGAACAGCCCACAAAGGTGCAGGCAGCGAAGCGTCCCTGCCAGTAACTTCGCGCGTCCTCAGACGCGCCCCCCAAGCCGCTCTACCCAACAACTGTGCTGTGTCGCGCCAAATGGGCGCGACCAAGTTGCTGGTCTTGCGACCATAGCCGCTCTTTCCCGAAGCGCGGGGATTTCGCCTCTGCGGAGGCGAGTCGGGGGCTTTGCGATCGCCCCCGACACCCCTTCGCAGCGCACTCCCATGTTACTTGACTTTTATCGTGGCTTTTTTAATTATGGCGCTGCTTTTTCCCAAACATCGGAATTTCAGCCCGCAAGGCGTTTCTTTGCTCACGCTTCCGCCTGTTCCTGCGCCAGCGTGTCAATCACCGCTTCGGAGGCATTCGGGTAGAACGCCGCCGCGCCCAGCTGGTCGGTCAGACCGACTTTCTGGAAGAAGCCCGCGACGTTCTCATGCACGCCGCAAATCGAGACGGTCACGCCCTTCTGCGCAATCAGCGCGCACACCTCCATCAGCGTCTGCACGCCGGAGATGTCGGTCGCGGACACGCCGCGCAGGGAGAGAATCAGGTGCTCACAGCCGGTAAAATCCACTGAAAGCAGCTTCCGTTTCAAATCCGCGCAGTTCGCGAAGAACAGCGAGCCGTTCACATAGCTGACGAGGATGCTCTTTGCGCGGGATTCATCCACCGGCTTGCCCATGCGGTGCAGGCGCTCCAGACGCACCTTGTCCACCGGCTCGGTTTCGATGGTCAGGCGCGCGGCGTTCCAGACGAACATCAGCAGCGCGGTCACAATGCCGATGACGATGGCGACGGTCAGGTCAAAGACAACGGTGGACACCATCGTAATCAGGAACTGCGCCACGCCCGTCCACACCTTGCGGCTGAAAATCGTCTTGATGCCGTGCCACTCGTTCATGCGCCACGCCGTCACCATCAGCACACCCGCCAGCGCGCTCAGCGGCAGGCGGCTCATCACGCCGCCCAGCAGCACCATCGCCAGCAGCAGCACCAGCGAATGCACAACGCCGGTCACGCGGGTCTGCTCGCCGGACTTGATGGCGACGGACGTGCGGGCAATCGCCGCCGTTGCGGGCACGCCGCCGAAAAACGGCAGCAGGATGTTGCCCGCGCCCTGCGCAATCAGCTCACGATCCGCGTCGAAGGCTTCGTCCTTCATGCGGGACGCGCTCGCGCCGCACAGCAGCGACTCAATCATGCCCAGCATGGCGATGGAGACAATCGGGCTGACGAGGTTTTGGAGCATGTCGAGATTGACCGCGCCGAGGTTCAGGCGGTTGTCCAGCATCAGGCTTTTCGGGATGTCCCCCACCTTCGCCAGCGAATCGAAACCCGCAATTTCGGTCACGATGGTCGCCAGAATAATCGCCAGCAGCGACCCCGGCACCTTCGCGTTCAGCTTCTTCGGCCAGAAAACCATGAACAGCACCACCAGCAAACCGATGGCGACCGCCTGCCAGTTGGGGGTAAATCCGACGCTGGTGTAGCTCCACAGCTTTTCCAGCGCGCTTGTGCCGACGGAGTGCGTGCCGAAGAAGTTGTCCACCTGCCCCAAGGCGATGATAATCGCGATGCCGCTGGTGAAGCCCATGACGACGCTGGTCGGGATGAAGTTGACGAGCTTGCCGAGGCGGAAGATGCCCGCCAGCAGGATGATCACGCCCGCCGCAAGCGACGCGATGAACACGCCCTGCAAGCCGTACTGGGCGACGATGCCGATGAGGATGGCGCTCATGGCCCCGGTCGGGCCGCTGATTTGGAAGGACGCGCCGCCAAGCAGCCCGATGACAAGTCCGCCGATGATGGCGGTGACAAGCCCCGCGGCGGCGTCCGCGCCGGAGGACACGCCGAATGCGAGGGCAAGCGGCAGCGCCACCGCCGCTACCGTGATGCCGCTCAGGATGTCCTTGAGGAGTTTGCCGGCGTTGTAGCCGGAGAATTCGTGTCTCAGGTCGGTAATGTACTTTTTGAGCATTTTTGCTTTCCTTACTTCCTCTATCTCTCCAACAATGTTGACTTTTCTTCCAAACTGGTCTTTGTCGCAATTCCAGAGGGCTTTCCGATCGCCCTCTGGACTCCTTCGGCGTCTCCCATGTTTATTGGTTTCACGCGAAAGTTTTTATACTATTTCCAAATGAAAATGCGCCAAGATGCGCGGCGAATTTTTCGTTCTGGCTAACGGGAACGAAATGCAGCGTAGCAGCGCTACGCTAAATGGAGTGAGCGGACGCCAGAACGAAAAAGGCGCAAGCAGATGGCGCAGTTGAATCTGGAAATAGTATTAGTTCGTGTGCTGATGACCAGTCTGGACAAAAAGAAACCTATCCCACCATTGAATTTGTGAGTACCCTGCCCCGAAAAAAGGGCAAAAAAACGTCCGGCGCTGAAACACGGTTTCAACATCGGACGAATTTGCGCTATGAAACGCTTGGGCGACAATTACGCCTTGGCGATTTCCACGAGCTTGGTGAAAGCAGCTGCATCGTTCACAGCCAGATCCGCAAGAATCTTGCGGTTGACGGTGATGTTGTGCTTCTTCAGACCATTGATGAACGTGGAATAGCTCATGCCGTTCAGGCGAGCAGCGGCGTTGATACGGGTGATCCACAGGGAGCGGAAATCACGCTTGCGCAGCTTGCGGCCCTTGAAGGCATAGCGCAGGGAACGAGCAACCTGTTCGGACGCGGCGCGGTACTGCTTGGACTTTGCACCCCAGTAGCCCTTAGCCAGCTTCATGACCTTGCGGCGCTTCTTCAGAGCGTTCACAGATCTCTTAATACGTGCCATTGTGAGTATCCTCCTTGCCAGCGAATGGGCTTAATTACTTGTAGGGCAGCAGCTTGTGGATGGTCTTGGCTTCCGCCGCGTTGTCCACAATGCCGTCAGCGCGCAGGTGACGGGTGCGCTTGGTGGTCTTGAGGCGAACCTGATGGTTGGCGTTCATCTGCTTATGCTTCACGATACCGGTCTTGGTAAAGGAAAAGCGCTTGGCAGCACCACGGTGAGACTTCTGCTTAGGCATGGTGTAGTCCTCCTTCCAATGCTGATAAAACGGGGCGCAGGCAAGCTGCGATAGCCGTTTTATTCCTGTTCTTGATTCCCCTTGGTGTTTTCGCGGGCAGCCTTCTTTTCAGCGAAGGAAGCCTTTGCCGCCTTGGGGGCCAGGATCATAATCATATGACGGCCGTCCATCATGGGACGGCGCTCCACCGAGCTGACCTCGGCGCAGCGGGCCGCGAAGTCCTGCATGACCTTCATGCCGATTTCGCTATGGGTGATCTGGCGGCCACGGAAACGGATGGACACCTTCACCTTATCGCCACCCTGAAGGAACTTCTGCGCCATTTTCGCCTTCGTGAGAACGTCGTTCTCCTCGATGGTGGCGGACAGCTGAACCTCCTTGGTTTCGACGACCCGCTGATTCTTCCGGTTTTCGCGTTCGCGCCGCGACTGTTCGTAGCGGTACTTGTCATAGTCCAGCAGTTTGCACACCGGCGGTTTTGCCGTGGGCTGGATTTTGGCGAGGTCGAGGCCGCGCTCTTCCGCCAGCTCCATCGCCTTGGCTGTTGGCATGACGCCGAGCTGTTCGCCGTTTTCGTCAATCAGGCGGACTTCCCGGTCGCGGATTTCCTCATTGATCATCAGATCGAGTGCTATGTCCATACACCTCCCAATTTTCGTTGAAGCCAGCGTTTTCTGCTCCATACCACAGAAAAAGCGGCGGGTGACTCCACCCGTCGCTGACATGCACTTTGCGCCTTTTTCGGCGGTCAATCCGCCTGAAAGGGAAAAAGCCTGTGAACCCGGCAGCATACGCCGCGCAAGGTGAGAGACGGGCAAGCCTCTGCTTCAAACGTGGATATTGTAGCACATGGAAAGCGGTTTGTCAAGGGGGATTGGGCGGATTTTTTGCGTGAAGCCGGAGTTTTTTCCACGAAAAGAGGCGCAGACCGCCCGCTGGGGAAGTCTGCGCCCACTGATTTTACTCGGTGTACGGCGTGCCGTGCGGGATGCCCTGCTTCTCCGCCCACTGCCACGCGTAGCTGCCGACGCTGGCAAAGATGACGACATCCGGCGTGTTCTCGAACGCGTCCTCCGCGATGTAGGACACGGAGTCCGGCAGGGTGATGCACTTCAGGTTCGCGCAGTCCGCGAAGGCGCGCGTGCCAATGACCTGCAGTCCATCCGGCGCAACGACCGACTGAATCGTGCTGTTGCCCACGAACGCCTCGTCATCCACATAGAACGTCGATGCGGGCAGCTTCACCTGCGGCAGCCCGATGCCCGTGAACTGCTCGGTGATGAAGCCCTGAACCGCCATTTGCGGCGCATCTGCAAAGAGTGTCCATTCGCCGCTGACATAGGCAACCAGCGCACTATCAGGCCATTCGTAGGGATGTTCCGGCATCCAATAGGTGTACTTCATCTCGGAGCCATCGAACCATGTCCAGTTCAAGCCATCCGAAGAACAAGCCCCCAGCCATGCATAGTCGATGTTGCCGCTGCCCAGCAGGACACGCACGGCTTCCGTGTCAGCATTACTGCGAATCGTTGCAAGCGTCTGATTCACAGCATCGTTGCTTTCCCCCATGTCAACCGCCATGCTGAGCGCATCGCTCCAAGACATCGGGCCATCATAGAGTTTGTACGTTTTCCCGTTCACTGAATAAGACCGCACATGCGCTGCTTCCTGTCTCACGTCAAAATAGCCTTCGCCGGCTTTAATCCAGCCGCAGCACTCGTATCCTCCATCGAAGTAGCGCTGACCATAAATCGGAATCCACTGCTGACCTTCCGCATCCGTGTAAGTGAACAATTCACCATGCCAGAACTTTGCGCCCGCAGTCAGCGTAAATACCGTTGCTGCCGAATCGAACGGCGTAACCTTTGCGACGATTCTGCTTCCGCTCCTAACCTCGGCATAATGCTGTTCCGTTGCAGAAATAAACGTAACCGATGGATACATCGTGATTGATCCGCTGGACGAATATTCATCATTCAGGTCAACGTACCCGATTTCTGTGCCAAAATTGTCTGCCGCAGCCGCCCAGAAGTGACCGCTGTTATCGCGATATGTGTTGTTAAATTCCAGCTGGAAATAGTCGTCCGCCGTATACGCCGCCACAATATTGCTGTCAATGTCCTGCGCTTGGTAAACGTACACCACGCAGCCCTGACTCGGAACATAACCATACCAGAACTGTTCCACGCGTTCCTGTCTCTGCGTATAGTCCGGATCGCTCTCGATGCACCAGCCGTAGACGTACGAACCATCGGACTGCTGATAGCGCGCAAACGCCCATGTGTCGCCAAACTTCGGCTCGGTGACAGTGTGGTTGAGGTCAAGTTCAACCGTATCATTCGTCGGAATCTTTGTGACAATGTTTGTTGTCGGATAAGAGTTGGCGAAAGAGCGAATATTCACACCATTTTTCCAAACAACCTTATACTTCCACCAGTCGTTGCCGCTCGGTGCGCGCATCGGGCGAATCACCGACTGGTCGCTGATGTCGCAGTAGACTACCTCATCATCGTTCAGCTGCACCGGCGCATACCAGTACGTCTTGCTGTTCACGACTGCCTTGGTCACATGCAGCAGGTCAATTTGCAATTCCGTCCCTGCAAAAATCGTTCCATAGAGGTTGCTGCTGCTGTACGTCGGGGTTGTGCGCAGTTCGATGCTCTTCTGCGTTTCGTAGGGATACCACTCGCGCGTGACGGGCAGATTGCTGTCTACATACACGTCGAAGCTCGTCTTGACAGCGGTTGCGCGCGTGCGCTTGCCGTCCGCAATCGCGTAAACCGTGATGGTCGCCGTACCACTGCCAACAGCCGTCAACAGCCCTGTGTTGCGGTCAACCTTGACGATTTCAGGTGCACTGCTCACCCAGTAAAGTCCGGTAAAGTCTTTGTCTTTTGCAACAGACGAGGTTTTGCGGCTGCCATACGCTGCGCCATAGCTGTTGTTCGCACCGTAGAAGCGGTAAATGTCCCCCTGCGGATTCCAAATCGCGTTGGAAGGCGTGACAGAAGGCGTAATTTTCTGCTGTTCATCAAGCGCCATCAGAATGGTTGTGCCGTCCGAAATCGTGCCATATGCGTCCGAATACAGCGAAATGCCCGTGATTGCCGACACGCTCTTCAGGCTGGAAACTTTGCTCCAATCCGGATGGAAGAAGCCAAGGATGCCATAATTCTGCGTATAGTTGGAGAAGGACGTGGGCACGCCCGCTGCGTAGTTGTAGTTTTTGCTTTCCGAGCAGCGGAGACCGCTCCAGTTACCGCTGACGAAATTCACCTTTTTCGTGCTCGTGTTGACAGAAGTCACGATGCCCACATGCTGCCAGCCCGTTTTGATGGCTGTGCCCGCCTTGGAGGTGTACTCATTCAGCACCACGATATCGCCGACCTGCGGTGTATAGAGGCCGTGACCATACGTCAGCACATCCGTATTGTAGCGCGTCTGGTATTTGGAATACCCAGAGTACGCCGAATACGTCGACGGATTCAGCATTGGGTGGAAGGATGACGTTGCAGGCGCAAAATCCGCCGCACCTGCCGAGTCCGGAATGACGCTCGTGCTGATGCCAAGCTGACGGGCGATAACCGACACAAACGCCGCACACCAAGCAGTGTTGCTGAAGAACGGCGTATCGCTTGCACCCGCTGTTTTGTAGATTTCCTGTGCGTAAGCCGCTTCCGTCTTCGCAAACAGCATCGCCGCCTGTGCGAACTGTTTCCCCTTATCCGTCGCCGCCAGTGCCTTCCCCTCCCCCAGCGGCGTCCAGCCAAACATCAGCGCCGCCGCAATCAGCAGTGCTGACAGGATTCGTTTGCTTCCATTGAGCCAGCTCGTTTTCATGGTTTCTCTCCTCCCCTATTCGTCCGGCTACACCCATTGCTGCGGACAGCATCCACCAGAGGCGCTGCACCGATGCTGTTCATATGTAAATTATACCTGACAAAAATCAACATGTCAAGAGTGACCAGCATAAATATGGCAATTTAGCGGATAAATTGGCAGGTTTCGTTCGCGCGGCATGCCATAGCACTATGTAACCTGTTTTTCTTTGTTGTTACACGGTTTTCTTACACATAAAATAACGCTGTTTTTTTGAACCGCAAGTATATCGTTTTCGGCTAAAAACAGACGCGAATGGACAGGGCCTTTTGTGAAAAGCCGCCGCCATCTTTCCTGAAATTTCCTGAAAGTTTTCGGAATCACGCGGAATACCGAAAGAATTTCGGAAAACCGATGTAACTTCGTTTCAATTAACCCATGTGTGTGGTATGATGAGTGCATCAGATGACACCGAAACGTACATCAAAGCGCATCGGGGCTGCTGATGGGGTTTCCCCTCCCCCTCATAATGGGAAATTTCAAGCAACAAAGGAGGCTGCAAGGGATGGCTCGGAAGTACATGAAAATTGCCATGGTCGGACAGAAGCGCGTACCGTCCCATGATGGCGGCATCGAGGTTGTGGTGGGCGAACTGGCCAAGCGCATGGTGGCGCAGGGGCATTCCGTGACGTGCTATAACCGAACCGACAAGCAGCAGCCGCAGCCCGAAAATTTCAACGGCATCAGCCTGAAGTACGTACCGACCATCCAGAAGAAGGGGCTGGCGGCGGTTTCCGCAAGTTTCTTCGGCTGCCTTTGCGCGGCGTTTGGCAATTATGACGTGGTGCATGTGCACGCGGAAGGGCCGGCGCTGTTCTGCTGGCTGCCGAAGCTGATGGGCAAGCGCGTTATCGTAACGGTACACGGGCTGGACTGGACGCGCGCGAAATGGCAAAACGGCATTGCGTCCAAGTGCATCAGGCTGGGCGAAAAGATGGCGGTGCGCTACGCGGATGAGCTGATTGTGCTGAGCCACGGCATGCAGCAGTATTTTGCGGACACCTATGGGCGCGAGACGCTGTTGATTCCCAACGGCGTGCCGAGCTACCAGCCGTGCGCGCCGGAGCTGATTCGCCAGTACGGGCTGGAAAAGGACAACTACATCCTCTATCTGGGACGCATCGTGCCGGAAAAGGGCGAACACTACCTGATTGAGGCGTACAAGCATCTGCCGACGGACAAGAAGCTGGTCATTGCGGGCGGCGCGTCCGACTCGCAGGAGTATTTCGACGAGCTGCGCGAAATGGCAAAGGACGACGACCGCGTGATATTCCCCGGCTTTGTGCAGGGGCAGCTGCTGGCGGAATTGTACAGCAACGCTTACACCTACGTCCTGCCCAGCGACGTCGAGGGGATGCCCCTTTCGCTGATGGAGGCGATGAGCTACGGCTGCTGCGTGCTGACAAGCGACATCGACGAGTGCGCCTCCGTCGTTCAGGAGCACGGCGTGACCTTCCGCCGCGGCGATATCGACGATTTGCGCGCAAAGCTGGCGGATTTGCTGGCGAATCCGGCGAAGGTGGCAAAGTACAAGGCGGAAGCGCCGGATTACATCTGCCATTTGCACAACTGGGACACGGTGACGCAGCGGACGCTGGCGGTCTATCGCGGGGCTGTGCCGCAGGAAGAGCCGCATCGGGATTTGCTGCCGGCAGCGCTGGCGGCTGAGCTGGCAAAGCGCGAGTCGCTTGTGCGCGGCAAATAAAAAATCAGCATATATAAAGGAAGCGACTGCGACGGGCGCTTCCTTTTTTCGTGCATCCGCGCCTCCCCGGCTTGCTTTTTTGGCGATTGTGCTGTACAATAGGAAGATGGATGAGCCTACACAAGGAGGTGAGGACAGCATGTACGGCAAAGCCAAAGTCGGCAAGCCCGATTGGTACATGATGGGCGCTTGTATCGTATTCGCTTTGACATTCAGCCTGCGCAGCGTGCCGCTGGCGGTGCTTCTGCTGCTGTTCATGCCCTTTTCGCTGCTCTCCCTCACGGGGGAACTGCCCCTGCCGACCCGCAACGCGCCAATCTGCCAGACATTGCTCTGCATCAGCATCCCGCTGCTCGTCATCGGCGCATTTTCCTCTCTGCTGCTCCTCCTGCCGAAGCTGCTCATTCCGTCCGCCTGCGTCTGGCTCTTCGGCGGCGCGCTGATGCTGTTCCTGCCGCCCGGCGCCTTCCGCAAATCGCGCATGGCAATGTATTGGGCGGTGATTTGCTTCGCCGCCGTCGTCGCGCTGCTGATAATGCTCCTTCAGCGCTATCAGGCGTACGGCGACCTGTATGAGGGCTTGTCCTATGACATCCTGCGTGTCATGATGAACGCGCGGACGCGCCCGCAGGTGCTGTATTCCGCGTATGTGTCCGGGTTGGCGGCGCTGGATGCAAAACGCACGGCGGCGCTGGAAAGTCTCGCGGCGCTGACGGGCGGAAACGTGCTGCCGTGGCTTTCCGAGGATGTACTGCAGCAGCTGGAATGGAGCCTGCGCGCAACGATTGAGAGAACGCTGCCATCCATCATGCCTGACCTGCTGGTCAAAGGGATTATGGCGTTCTCGCTGGGGATGCTGTTGTGCTGGCGCAAATTTCCCGATGCGGAGGACACGCCGACCACCGACCGCTGGTTCATGCCCACCCCGCTGGGCATCAGCATGGCGGTGCTGCTGCTTCTGAGTGCGGCGCAGCTGTTTACAACGAACGCGACAGTTGCGCTGGCGGCTTCGCTGCTGGGCAGTGTGGCGTTCTGGAGCTTCGCGGTGCAGGGCGTTTCGGCGCAGAATTTCGCCATGATACGCGCGGGTGCAACGCGCGGCCGCCGCTGGTTCCTAACCATCCTGATGGTGCTGTTCGTGCCGATTCTGCCGATGTTCGCGGGCTGCGTCGACCAAATCCGCGACCCGCGCGGACTGCGCGACGACCGCCATCGAAAAGACGATGATTTTTCTGATTTTTAAGATTTAAGGAGGATACAGATTATGAAGGTTATTTTGCTGGAAGATGTGAAGGGTGTCGGCAAGAAAGATCAGATTGTGAATGCGGCGGATGGCTACGCGCGCAACTTCCTGTTCCCCAAGAAGCTGGCGGTGGAAGCGACCCCCGGCGCGATGAAGGGCGTTGAGAAAATGCGCAAGGCGGAAGCCGAACGCGAAGCCCAGCGCCGCGCCGACGCGACGGCACAGGCGGACGCCCTGCGCGGCAAGGTCATCAGCATGTCGGTGAAGTGCGGCGCGCAGGGGCGGCTGTACGGCTCGATTACGAGCGCGGAAGTTGCCGAGCAGCTGAAGGCGCAGCACGGCGTTGCGGTGGACAAGCGCGACATCAAGTGCGAGAACATCCGCGCCGTCGGCGATGTGGAGATTGAGGTTCGCCTGTACAAGGACATCTCCGCGAAGATGGTTGTGCATGTGGAAGCGGCGGCGGTGAAGTAAGGCAGTCACCGCCGGGGGGCTGTCCCCGGTCTGCCGGAAGGTTTTCTTCCTACTATAATGGATTTTGTTTGCAGCAGGGGTTTCGCCTCTGCGGAGGCGAGGAGGGGGCTTTCCGATCGCCCCCTCCACCCCTTCGGGTGCACACTCTCATACTTGATTTTTACCGAAACTTGTTATAGTTTGTGAACCTTCCGTTTTCCCCAACTAACACAATCCAACCAGTAACATGGGCATGCACGCGAAGGAGTCCAGAGGGCGACCGCGGACTTCGTCCGTTTTCATTGCCCTCTGGAAGCTGCACGCGAAACCTGTATGCAGAGGTCACCAACTCAATCGCGCGAAAGGGAGTCCAGAGGGTCGAAGACCCTTTGGCGGGTCAAGGGCAGCGCCCTTGAAAGAGGTTTATGTCAGAATTTCGTGGCGTGACGCCGCCCAATAGCGTCGAAGCGGAGCAGTCCGTGCTGGGCGCGATGATGCAGGATGAAAACGCGGTGCTGCAGGCAGCGGAAGCCTTGTCCACCGACGATTTCTATCAGCCGGCGCACCGCGAAATCTTCGAGGCGATGGTTGCCCTGCACCATCAGCAGCGCCCAATTGACCTCGTGACCGTCGATGCGGAGCTGACCCGCCGTGGGACGCTGGAAGGCATCGGCGGCACGGAGTACCTCATGCGGCTGATGAGCTTCGTGCCGACGACCGCGAACGTCAAGGCGTACATCACCTTGGTAGCCGAAAAGTCCACCCTGCGCAAGCTCATCAAGGCATCGCAGGAGATTTCGCAGGAGTGTTACAGCCAGCAGAATCCCCTGCAGGAGACGCTCGGACACGCGGAAAAGGCGATTTTCGACATCGTGATGAACCGCGCATCCGGCGAGAGCCTCGTCCACGTCCGCGACGTGCTGTACAACACCTACGCCAACATCGAGGAGCTGGCGAAGCTCAAGGGGCGCGTCTCCGGCGTGCCGACCGGCTTCACCCTGCTGGACAACATGCTCACCGGTCTGCACGGCGGCGAACTCATCATCATCGGCGCGCGCCCGTCCATGGGCAAAACGTCCTTCGCGATGAACATCGCCGCCCACGCCGCACTCTACGCGAACAAAAGCGTCGCCGTGTTCTCGCTGGAAATGCCGCGCGAGCAGATTGCCCTGCGTATGCTCTGTTCCGACGCGCGCGTCAACATGCAGAGTGTCCGCCAAGGCACCCTGCGTGAAGAGGACTGGATAAAGCTGGCGAAATCCATCGGTCCCATGTCGAACTCCCCTGTTTACATTGACGATACGGCGGGCATCACGCCAACGCAGCTCCGTTCTCGCTGCCGCCGCCTGATGATGGACAAGGGGCTTGACCTCATCATCGTGGACTATCTGGGTCTTATGCACGCCGACGGCAAGACCGAGAACCGTCAGCTGGAGGTGAGTGAAATCAGCCGTCAGCTGAAGGCGATTGCGCTGGAGCTGAAAGTGCCGCTGATTGCCTGCGCGCAGCTCTCCCGTGCATCGACGACGCGCGACAACAAGCGCCCCGCGCTGTCCGATCTGCGCGACTCCGGCTCCATCGAGCAGGACGCGGACGTCGTCATGTTCATCCACCGCGAGGGCTACTACGACCCCGAAACGGCGGACAAGAACGTGGGTGAAATCATCATTGCGAAGCAGAGAAACGGCCCGCTGGGCACGGTGAAGGTCGCGTGGCTGAGCGAATACACGACGTACACGGATTTGCCGCCCTCGGCGATGGGGGGAGAGAACGGCGGGGATGCGCCTTTCTGACTTGCTGCATCTTGCTATGCCAAGCTGTTTTCTCTTTCCAAACAGTGCTTTGGCATAGTACCAGAGGGCTTTCCGATCGCCCTCTGGACTCCTTCGGCAGTCCACTTCTGCATACTTGTTTTTTATCGCAAGTTATTTAGTTTGTGAACCTGAAAATCCGACTACTAACGACTATGAGGATTCCAAAATCCTCAACTATTTTCATCCATCGGAGGAAAATCACCCATGACAGTCAATCAGCTGGAAACCAACGCCCGCTTCGTCGGGTTTCTGCTTGTTCGCTCTGCGGATGCGCGGACGGATAAGAAGGGCGGCTCGTACCTCGACCTCACCCTCGCGGATAAAACGGGCGACATCAACTGCAAATACTGGGACTGGAATCAGCTGATGGACGTGCCCAAGCAAGGCTCGGTCATCAAAGTGCAGGGGCTGGTGCAGGAGTACAACAGCCGCAAGCAGCTCCGTATTGAGCGGATGCGCGCCGCCTTGCCGCAGGACGAGGTGGACATGGCACAGCTGGTCGCGTGCGCGCCCGAAAAGCCCGAAGTGATGCGCAAGGACATCGAGGACACGATTGATGCCTTCCAGTCCGAGGGACTGAAGAAAATCGTGCGCGAGATGCTTCGGCTGACGGGCGACAAGCTGGAATGGTTTCCGGCGGCGCAGCGGCTGCACCACGCGGAACGCTCCGGTCTGCTCCACCACACGACGAGTATGCTGAATCTGGCGCGGCACGTCGTGGCGGCGTACCCGTTCCTGAACGCGGAGCTGCTCTACGCGGGCGTTATCCTGCACGACCTGTGCAAGACGACGGAAATGATCAGCGACGAAACGGGCAGCGTGAGCGATTATTCCGCGGACGGGCTGCTGATTGGGCATTTGGTGCGCGGCGTGGCGCGGATTGAGGAAGCGGCGAAGAACGTGGGCGTATCCGGGGAAATTGTGCTGCTGCTGGAGCACATGGTGCTCTCGCATCACAGCATCCCGGAATACGGCAGCCCGAAGGCGCCGATGTTCCCCGAAGCGGAGGTGCTCGCGCGCATCGACGATTTGGACGCGAAGATGAACGAAATGCAGGGGATTCTCTCGCGCGTGCCGGAGGGTGCGTTCTCGGAGAAGGTCTGGAGCCTTGACCGGCGGATCTATCACCCGAAGTATCAGGAGATTGATGGGGCGGAATGACGTCATCCACATTCTTTTGCAAGAAAACGGGTGTTTCAATCGTTTTTGAATTAAGGCACCACCTCATTTGTACGGTGTTACCTTAGGATAACAACCATAAGGAGGGAATCACGATGAAAAAGGGCTTTCGGACAGTGCTTCTGCTGAGCGCGTGCCTCGTTCTGCTGGCGGGCTGCGCATCTGAACCGAAGACGCAGTATAACGTCAATACGCAGGGGGCGGCAAACACATCCAGCACAAATACCGCCGGCAGCAGCCTTCCGGCGGATTACGACCCCGCGTCCGAGGAGGACGACTACACGGGCGACGCTGCCAGCACGCCGGAGGAAATTCATCTGCCGACGCTCGTCACGCCTCCCCCCACGAATACGCCCATTCCGGTCATTTCCGGGCAGTATTCCGGCGCGACGCCCGTCGTGATTGACCCCATCGACAAGCCGACCCCCACGCCCCTGCCGGCGCTGTCCTTCACCTACCAGACCTACACCGCGTCGAACCTGAATCTGACGTTTGAAGGCCCGGCTGGCTGGGTGGTGGATACGTCCGAGGCGAACAGCTACAAACTCCAGAGTCCCGACTGGGCGACGGGCTACGCGGCGACCCTCGTCATCCGCGCAAACAGCACGAGCATTGAGTACAACACCGATTCGCTGACGACGGAAGTCAAGTCTATGCTGACGAACCTCCGCAACGCGAATTACCCCAAGTTCAGCCCGTCGAACACGGCGACGCGCAAGGGGCTGTTTCTCGGCGCAACGGGCGTATACGCCAATTACACCGCGACGCTGGATGGCAATCTGGAAATCGCGGGGCGCATTGCGGCGGTTTACAAGAACAACGTGCTCTACACCGTCCACATCACCTACCCGGCGGGGTACACCGACACCTACAAGACAAATGTCTACGACAAACTGCGCGACACGCTGAAAGTGATTACGGCACAATAAAATGGCGATTTCAGAGCGAGAAAAGACGGCGGTTCGCCTGTTTGCATCTGGGGTGAACTGCGCTCAGGCGGTGCTGATGACCTATGCGGACATTGCGGGGCTGACGCAGGAGCAGGCTGCGCGGGTCGCCTGCGGGCTGGGCGGCGGCATCGGGCGGCTGCGCGACAACTGCGGCGCGTTTTCCTCGGCGGTGATGCTCTGCGCCGCGCTGGAAGGGGCAGATGGCGCGAAGCCGGAGCACCGTCCGCAGACGTACGCGCGGGTGCAGCGCGTCTACCGGGAGTTCATCGCCCGAAACGGCAGCATCTGCTGTGCGGAGCTGTTAGGGCGCGAGAAGAAGCCGGAATCCCCTACCCCGGATGCGCGGACGAACGCGTATTACAGCAGCCGGCCATGCGCAAAAATCATCCGCATGACCTGCAAAATCATTGATGAAATGCTGGCGGAAAATGCCGCCGGGCAGGAGGACTAATTGAAGGCACTCATACTTTCCACAGCCACGGGCGGCGGACACAACACGGCGGCGCACGCGGTGCTGGAAGCGCTGACGGAGCGCGGCGTGGAATGCCGATTTGAGGATTGCGTGGCATTCGGCGGGCAGAAGCTGTCCGCCACCGTGTCGAACGTCTACGTCAAATTTGTACAGGCGGCGCCGGATGCCTTCGGGCGGCTGTACCGCTTCGCCAAGGCCATCAGCACGCCGCGCATCAAGTCCCCCGTCTACCTCTTCAACGCCGCCTATGCGCGCAAGATGGAGCAGCTGCTGACCGATTACGCGCCGGATTTGATTGTATGCACCCACATGTTCGGCGGGCAGAGCGTCACCTACCTCCGCCGCCACGACCTGTGGAACGGCTTGTTCGCCATGGTCATGACCGACTACACGATTCATCCTTTCGTTGAGGACATCGAGTGCGATGTGATGTTCACCTGCAAGGCGGCGATGCCCTCCGCCAAGCGGCTGGCGCTGCCCAAAAGTGCTTATGAATTCACAGGCATTCCGGTGTCCCTCTCCTGCCGTCCCTGCACGGACAAGCGCGCCGCGAAGGAGGCCGTCGGGCTTGACCCGGAGCGCCCCGAAGTCGTCCTTGTCGGCGGCAGCATGGGCGCGGGCAATCTGCCGGAGATGATTGCGCGGATTCTGCCCGTGTTGGGCGAAAACGGCCATCTGACCGTCGTCTGCGGCTCGAACATGGATGCGCTGCGCCGGGCGACCGAAGCCTACGGCAGCGACCCACGCGTGTCCCTGCGCGCGCAGGTGACGCCGCTGACGCCCCTGATTGCCGCCGCGGATGTGCTGGTCACGAAATCCGGCGGGCTGACCTCCACCGAGGCAATGACCATCGGCACGGCGATTGTCGTCGCACACCCGATTGCGGGGTGCGAAACGGAAAACGCCCGCTTCATGGAGGACAACGCGCTGGCGCTCTGGGCGCACACGGACGACGAGTTGACTGCGAAAGTGGCGGATTTGCTGCGTCACCCGGAAAAGCGCGCCGAAATGATTGCCAAGCAGCACGAGAAGATTGACCCCGACTGTGCGCGGAAAATCGCCGACATTCTGATTCGTCGGACGAACGAAATGATGGGGAGAAAAACGCCTGATGCGTGAAAAAATGGAGCTGCGGACGAAAAAATCCGCCGTGATTTTGACCGCGTGCGCCCCGGTTGCGCTGTCCGTGCTGCCCGTGCTTGCAATCAGCCTGCTGCTCCTGCCGCCCTCCTTCACCCTGATGATTCTGGGGCTGATGATTGCGGTGTGCGGCCTGACGATGGCGTTCTACATTCCCAGCTATCTGGGCAGCTATGCCTTCCAGCCCGCGACGAACCTGCACGGCGCGCGGATTGTGGCGAATTTGGGTCGCGCGAACACCTACGAGGTCAGCGGCGTATCCGCGCAGGACATTCTGATCAAGCAGACGTTCATTGAAAAGCGTCTGCGCGTCTGCCACATTCGCGTCAGGGGCACGGCGTACTACTTCCGCGGCGTCCCGGAGATGGAGAAGGTGCAGGCATGGGTGACGGCGAACTTCCCGGAGAAGTCGAAGGTGGAGCAGCGGATGGAGAACAAGGGCAGCAAGCAGAAAAAGCGGAAAAAGTAAAAAGTAAAGCAAAAGGTCGCTCCTCATGGTGGGAACGACCTTTTTTGTTCTTTACGGAATCTTGGGGGAAACAAACAAAGGCTTAGGCAAAGCACAAAAATCCGCACGCGGAAGGAGCATGAAAGCGAGACCAACTCAATCGCGAAAAGGGGTCAAGGGGGGACTTCGTCCCTTTTCGTCTGCCCCTTGCAGGGTCAAGGGACAGCGTCCCTTGTGGGGTTTGGGGCAACGCCCCAACTGTTGGTCGGGGCTCAACTCAAAGGAAGAAGTCAACAAAAGGCGCAGGCAGCGAAGCGTCCCTGCCAGTAACTTTGCGCGTCCGCAGACGCGCCCCCAAGCTGCTCTTCCCCCAAGATTCCGTGAAGAACCAAAGTAAAGGCAAAGCAAAAGGTCGCTCCTCATGGTGGGAACGACCTTTTTTACTGCTTACAGCTTGTTGATTTTCTCGATAAACGCCGTCACATTCCGCTCCGGCGTCGCCCACGAGGTGCACACGCGCAGCGCGACATGGCTCTCGTCCACACGCTCCTGAAATTCCAGCGCGAAATCCTCCTCCAGCGCCTCCACCTGCTCATCGGAGAAAATCGGGAAGAGCTGGTTCGTCGGGGAATCGACATGCAGCGGAATCCCCTTTTCCAGCAGCGCGGTGCGGATGCGCATCGCCTGCTTGACCGCCTTCTGCCCCAGCTGGAAGTACAGCCCGTCCGCCATCAGCGCGCTGAACTGCACGCCCAGCAGCCAGCCCTTTGCCAGCAGACCGCCCTGATGCTTCATCATGTGGCGGAAATGCTTCTTCAGCGCCGGATGGTTGATGACAATCGCTTCGCCAAAGAGCGCGCCCATCTTCGTGCCGCCGACGGTGAACACGTCGCACATCTCGGCGATATCCGCCGCGGTCAGGTCGCCGGTCGGGGCAGCAAGCGCATAGCCCAGCCGCGCGCCGTCGATGAAGAGGTACAATCCCAGTTTCTGGCAGGTCAGGTAAATATCACGCAGCTGCGCGCGGTTGTAGACCGTGCCCAGCTCGGTGGACATGGAGATGTAGACCATTGCAGGCTTCGCGACATGCTCATTGTCATCCAGCATTGCCGCCGCCACGCTGATTTGGCTCGCGCTGATGCGCCCGTCGCGGCTTTGGAGGGCAATGCACTTATGCCCCGTGCCTTCCACCGCGCCCGTTTCGTGGACGTTGATATGCCCCGTGTCAGCGCAGAGGACGGCTTCATACGGGCGAAGCGCCGCGGCAATCACGGTCATGTTTGCCTGCGTGCCGCCGACGAGGAAATGCACGTCCGCATCCGGGCAGGCAAACGCCTTACGCACGGCGTCAGCGGCTTCGGCGCAGTGGGTGTCCGTGCCGTAGCCGGGGTTCTGTTCGAGGTTCATTTCATTCAGGCGCAGGAGAATCGAAGGGTGGCAGCCCTCGGAGTAATCGTTGTTCAGGCGAATCATCATGGTCTTCCTTTCTTGACACATTCCCACCCATTATAGCGCATTTATGGGGGAGAAGTCAAGAATCTGCGCAATCTGTCACAGGGCGTGCACATTTTCCGGTTCTTCACGGAATCTTGGGGGAAGAGCAGCTTGAGGGCGCGTCTGCGGACGCGCAAAGTTACTGGCAGGGACGCTTCGCTGCCTGCGCCTTTGTTGAGTGCGTTTGAGATGCTGGTCGCCCGCGGAACAGTTGGGGCGTTGCCCCAAACCCCACAAGGGACGCTGTCCCTTGACCCTGCAAGGGGCAGACGAAAAGGGACGAAGTCCCCCCTTGACCCCTTTTCGCGATTGAGTTGGTCGCGCTTTCATACTCCTTCCGCGTGTAGCTTTTTGGCGCTTCGCCTAAGCCCTTGTTTGCTCCCCACCTTTCCGTGAAGAACCAATTTTTTTCCTCCACCATCCCCCGAAATATTTTTTCTCCACCGGGAACAAAATCCATCCGTCAGCCGTTCTATGGGTGTAAAGGAAAACGGAGGGAGCGGAAGGCTCAGCCGACCGCCCGAATGGAGGGATTTCATTATGAAACGCTTCTTATCATTGGTTCTGGCAATGCTGATTGCCATCACGATGCTGATTATCCCCGCGAGTGCGGAGAATTACGCGACGGCAGTCGTTAAGGGCGGATGGCTGCGGCTGCGCGCGGAGGCTTCCGCGTCCTCCGAAACGATTTCCGCCTACTTCACCGGCACGCAGGTGACCATCATCGGCACATCCGGCGAATGGTACTATGTCCTCACGCCGGATGGACATTACGGCTTTATGAACAGCAACTACCTGACTGTGACGGGCAGCAGCAGCGGCTCGACCACCACCGAAAGCACGGCGTATATCTACGCGGCGAACGGCAAGCCCGTCCGGATGCGCTCCGGCCCGTCCACCGACTACGGCGTCATCGCGTCCTACAGCGTGGGCACGCAGGTAAAGGTACTCATCAGCGGCGCGGACTGGAGCAAAATTCGCGTTGGCACGCGCACGGGCTATATAATGTCGAAGTTCCTGTCGGTAACGAACATCACCCCGTCCACGCCGTCCAGCTCGTACACCGCGTATGTAACCGCCAGCAACGGCAAGCCGGTGCGGATGCGCACGGGCGCGGGCACGAATTACAGCGTCATCAGCACATACAGCGTCGGCACGCAGGTGACGGTGCTGGAGTACGGCAAGACGTGGTGCAGAATCCGCGTCAACGGCTACACCGGCTATATGATGACCAAGTTCCTGACGACCACCCAGCCGACGGTCATCAGCAGTGCAGCGCTGAACAAGAACACGGTCTGGCCCGGCGAAACCCTGACCGTGACCACGAATCCGGCAAACATTAGCGTCTCCTATGAATGGCTGAACGACGCGGGCGCGCGCCTTGGCACTGGCAGCACCTACACCGTCAAGACCAGCGACACAGGCCGCCGCATCCGCGTCCGCGTGACCGGCAAGAACGGCACAACCGGCTCTGTCGTCAGCGGCTGGGCGGCTGTGCAGGGCAACGGCACAGTCGGCACCGTCTATCAGCTCAAGGCCCTCACCCTGAACACCACCAATGCCGTCGTCGGCACGACCCTGACCGCGACGATTGCTCCGTCCGGCGCGACCGCGAACATCTACTGGTATCTCGACAATGGCACTTATCTGGGCTACGGCAGCAGCTACACCGTGCAGCCCAACGCGCTCGGCCGCCGCATCTTCGCCTACGCCGAGGGCACCAACAGCACCACCGGCACGGCGACCAGCGCCTACACGGACACCGTGACCGCCGGCGCAACCCCGTCCATCGTGCTGAGCAGCGTGACCCTCTACAACTACTCCCCGACCGTCGGCACGGTGCTGACGGCGACCATTGCCCCTGCGAACGCAACCGCCACCATCCTCTGGTATCGTGACGACAACGTCTACCTCGGCACGGGCACGACCTACACCGTCACCGCGACGGACGCGGGGCATCGCATCTACGCTTGGGCACAGGGCACGGGCAGCACGAGCGGCAACGTCACCAGCCCCTACTCGCAGCAGGTGACGGCGGGCACGAGTTACCGCATCGACAGCGTGACGCTGAACATCCTGAATCCCATCGTCGGGCAGACGCTTGTGGCAAGTGTCGCCCCCTATGGCGCGACCGCGACCATCACTTGGTATCGCGATGATGACAAGATTCTGTCCTACGGCGCCACCTACACCGTGCAGCCGGACGACATTGGGCACTCGATGTACGTCTGGGCGGAAGGCACGGGCAACACCACCGGCAGCGCGACCAGCAGGATTACCAGCGAAGTGAAGGCGAACTAAGCGACAATATTCGCCCCGAACCTCTCCCGCATCGGGGGGAAGTCCGGGGCGAAACTGTATTCCGCTTTCGACTGAATGTTATGGATCTATACGCTTTTTCGCGAAGAAATCGCGCATGACTTCAGCGCATTCATCCGCCAGCACGCCCGCGCGCCAAGCGGTAACGCCGGATAGCGCCGCATCCCCCGGCAAATCGTACACGCTGCCGCAGCACCCCTGCCGGGCGTCCGCCGCCCCGTAGACGCAGGCGCTGAGCTGGCTCATCACCATTGCGCCCGCGCACATCGGGCAGGGTTCAAGGGTGACGTAGAGCGTGCAGCCGCGCAGCCGCCATGTGCCGAGTTTCTCCGCGCCCCTGCGCATACAGAGGATTTCAGCGTGCGCAGTCGGGTCATGCTGATTTTCGCGCAGGTTATGGGCGCGGCAGATTTCCTGTCCGTCGCGGACAAGCACCGCCCCAACGGGGATTTCGCCCTCTGCCGCGGCAAGGCGGGCTTCTTGGAGCGCAAGGCGCATCCAAACTTCGTCGTTTTGCATAATTCCTCTTTTACTCGTGCTTGGTTTTGATTGTTGCTTGGAGGGAACGGGAAAATCCCCCCATGAAGGATTTCGCCCTTCCTTTGTCGAATCCCTTCTTTGCCCCAAAATTCTTTGGACAGGAGGTTTCCTGATGAAACGATTGCTTGCCGCCCTGCTGGCGTTGATGATGCTGCTGACAATGACATCCTGCGCCGCGCCGGATGCGGCGCAGACGGATGATAAGCTGACGCTCGTGGCGTTCAACGTCGGCAAGGCAGATGCGCTGCTGCTCACATCGGGCGACACGGCTTACCTCATCGACACCGGAACGGAGGACAGCTGGGCGGATTTGTCCCGCGCGCTGGAAGCCCTCGGCGTAACGCACCTGACCGGCGTGATTGTGACGCACATGGACAAAGACCACTACGGCGGCGCAAAGCAGCTTGCCGAAAGCGACATTGCCATCGACGGGTGGTACGCGTCCTGGGCGTGGGAGAAGGAGAAGTGGAAGAAGCATCCCGTGGTGAAGGCGGCGGCGGTACGCGGCGAGGAAATCACCCTGCTTCAGCCGGGCGACACGCTCTCTGATGGCCTGCTGACGGTCATTGGCCCGATTCAGGAGCGCGAGGAAAGCGAGAACGACAATTCGCTGGTGCTGGTTGCATCGGGCGGCGGCGGCAAAATGCTGCTGACCGGGGACATGGAGTACGACGAGGAGAACGACCTGCTGGCAGCAGGGGTGATTCCATCGTGCGAGGTGCTGAAGGTGGGGCATCATGGGCGCGACGATGCAACCTCAGCGGCGCTGGTGGCGGCGGTGCAGCCGAAAGTGGCGGTCATCAGCACAAGCAGCGTGATTCTGCCGGAATCCCCCGCGAAAAGGGTGCTGCGTGTGCTGTCGAGCGCCGGCGCACAGATTGTGCAGACGCAGCAGGCGGAAATCGGCGTGCGAGTGACCCTCAGCGGCGGAAACGTGACGGTGGAGTTTCTCAACAACTGACGCGGCAAGTCCACAAAATGGTTCTTCACGGAATCTTGGGGGAAAAGCAGCTTGGGGGCGCTCCTGTGGGAGCGCAAAGTTACTGGCAGGGACGCTTCGCTGCCTGCGCCTTTGTTGGCGGCTTCCTTGAGATTGGTCGGGCGAGGAACAGTTGGGGCGTTGCCCCAAACCCCACAAGGGACGCTGTCCCTTGACCCTGCAAGGGGCAATTGCCCCTTGACCCCTTTTCGCGATTGAGTTGGTCGCGCTTTCATGCTCCTTCCGCGTGCAGCTTTTTTTGGCGCTTCGCCTAAGCCCTTGTTTGCTCCCCCAAGATTCCGTGAAGAACCCACAAAAATCCCCCGACTCTACGCGAATCGGGGGATTTTGCTGTATTGGGAATTAGTCGTTCAGGATGTCCTTGTTAATCGTGGCGTTGGCATCCTTCACCCACTGCGCCACCACTTCGTCGCGCACGGTGCTCTGCTTGCTGCTCAGCAAGGAGGAGGAAATGGTGTCGTGCACCGTCTCCATGTCCACCGCGCCTTCCACCACGTCGGAGGTGTACTGGATGATGTAGTAGCCGTAGCTGCCTTCAATCTTGTCGGAGTAATCGCCGACGTTTTGCAGCGCCATCGCGCCCTCGACAAAGGCAGCGTCAAACTGCGTGAAGCCCTCGCAGACCGGATAGCCGGTTGCCGCGTTCACCGCGCCCGCCTTCATGCCGGGGTCGTCGTTGTGGGCTTCCGCCAGCGTGTCCCAGTCCTGACCTTCCGCCAGCGCCGCCAGCACTTCGTCCGCTTCGGGGGTGATGTTCGCCAGCGCCTTCGCCTTCGCGTCCGCCAGCTGCTGCTCAAGGAACGCGCGCTTCGCCTTCGCTTCGGCAATCGTCACAGCCGTCGCAGCCACCGTCTCGTCGAGGCCTTCCTCGAACGCGGACACGGAGCTTTCAACCTCCACGGTCGCGGTGGGCGTTTCGGTGGCGGGCTTGAGCGTCACAGTGACCTGATTCGCCAGCTCGTCCATGTTCGCCACGCCCAGCTTCGCCATCACGTTGGCGGCGTTGTTCTGCTCGGTAATCACGTTGTCCAGCGCGGTCTGGATGTTGGACACCAGCGCGGAATCTTCGTCGCTGTACTTAATCAGAATCTGCTTGACGTTGCGGTAGCCCGCCGGGCGATAGTAGACCGTCGTGCCGTTGAGCACCGCCTTGCCATACGCGGACAGGTCGGATTCGTAGGAGGTCTTCGCCGCTTCAACCTTGCTGTTGAAGTCCGCGACGATTTCGTCCTCCGTCACGGTCACGTCCTTCACCGCGTAATCTTCCGCCTTGGTGATGAGCAGGGATTCGGTCATGCCCTTGCGGACAACTTCCTCCGTGTAGCCGAGTTCATCCAGCTTGGCGTTGATTTCCTCCAGCTGCGTTTCGAGGTCAAGGGAGAACTCGGTCGCCGCGCTCTGGCGCAGAGAATCCAGCTGAGACGCGGTATTCTCTTCAATCTTCGTCTTTTCTTCGTCCGTCAGCTGGTCAAGCCCCAGCTCCTTCGCCTTCGCCAGCAGCACAGAACGCTCGACAAGGCTGTTAAGCACGTTGTCGGTGAGGCTGTTCATTACGTCCGCATTGGTGCTGTCGAAAGACAGGCCGTACCTGGAATACAGGGCGGTCATATAGTTGACCTGATTCTGAATCTGCGCCTGCACCTGTGCCTTGGTATAGGTATCATCACCCACGCGGATGACCACGCGCGCGGCATCGACCGCTTCGTCCTTGACAATCAGCGAGCAGCCGCTGAGAATCATCGTGAGCACCAGCAGCAGTGCCAGCAGAGCCTTTTTCTGCATAAACTTATTCTCTCCCATCTCTATACATTTCATTGAGGGGGTACTTTCCTTATTATAGCGCAAGTCAGCGCGAATGACAAGCAAATCCGCCGGAAAAGGTGTTAAAATTTTTTGAATTTCGGTGGGGCGGAAAAAGGGATAAACACGCGGAAGGATTATGGTAAAGAGGTCAACTCAATCGCGCGAAGGGGTCAAGGGGCAATTGCCCCTTGCAGGGTCAAGGGACAGCGTCCCTTGTGGGGTTTGGGGCAACGCCCCAACTGTTGCTTCGTTAAACCAGCTCAAAGAGAAAAGTCAAGTCGGGGAGACGAGCGCTGAACAGCGAAGCGCTTTCAGCGCAGCGGTTGTAACTTTGCGCGTCCGCAGACGCGCCCCAAGCCGCTTGCCTGACCAACTGCGCGACCAGCCAGTCTGTTTCCCACGCAAAAAGCGCTGCGGCATCAGCCATGCGCAGCGCATTTCATCCCCTTATGCCCGCTCCCTTGCCTTCGTGCAGCGGCTGACCAGTATGCCGATTTCATACAGCCCGCACATCGGCAGACCCAGCGCCAGCTGCGACACCACATCCGGGGGCGTCAAAATCGCCGCGAGGACGAAAATCGCCAGAATGACATACTTCCGCTTGCTGCGGAGCATGTCGGGCGTCGTCAGCCCAACGCGCGTCGTCAGGTACAGCACCACCGGCAGCTGGAACGCAACCCCGAACGGCACGAGGAAGCCGAACAGGAAGCTGACGTACTTGTCAATGGACAGCATCGGCGTCGCCAGCGAATCGCCCGCAACGAGGAAGAAATCCACCGCCAGAGAATACACGGCGAAATAGCAGAACACAACGCCCGTCAGGAACAGCAGCAGCGCCAGCACGAACAGCAGGCGGAACTTCCGCTTCTCCTGCGGGTACAGCGCGGGTTTGATGAACCCCCAAATCTCCCAGATGACAACGGGACTGGCGATAATCATGCCCGCCAGCAGCGCCACCTTGAACTTCGTCACCAGCGCCTCGGACATGGTGGTGAAAATCACCTGAATCCCGCGCGCCTGAATGGGGGCGAGAATCTGCGCCATCAGCGGGTCAATCGCCAGATAAAAGACGAGGACGAAGCCGATCAGCACCGCCGCGGCGGATATGAGCAGCACTTTGCGCAGCGCCATCAGGTGCGACAGCATGGATTCGCCCGCTTCCTTCAGGCCATCGGAGGACTCTCCGTCGGAGGATTCTTCGTCGGGCGTCTCATTCGGGCGCTTGTCTTCCGTCTCCTCGGCAGGGGTCGTCTGCTTCTGCTTCATGTTTCGTCCTTTTTGTCCTCTTTGGACTTTTCCTCCGCCTTGTCGTCCTTCACTTCATTCTTGAAGTCCTTGATGCTCTTGCCCAGCGCCTTGCCGACGCCCGCCAGCTTGCCGCCGCCGAACAGCACCAGCGCCAATACGACAATCAGGATGATTTCCGTGGTTCCCAGACGCATGTTTGTGTCCTCCCTCAGTTCGATTTCGTGTCCTTGTCAAACTTTTCCGCGCTGTCCTGCACGGATTTTTTCGCCTCGCGCAATTCCGCGGAGACATCGCCCTGCTTCACGGCGTCCTTGACGTCGTGCTGAACATCGCGAACTTCCTTCTCCAGCTCGTCCCAGCCGGATTCCTTCTTGATTTCGTTCAGCAGGCGGCGCGATTTTTTCACCGTGCGCCCCAGCCAGCGGGCAACCTTGGGCAAATCCTTCGGCCCGACCACCAGAAAGGCGACCAGCAGCACCAGCAGCAGTTCCGAAAAACCAATGTTGAACATGGCTTGATGACCTCCTTTCGGCGCTTATGACCGATGAAAGAAAGGGAGGGCGTGCCGGGCAGCGCCCATGCAAGCCCTCCCAATGTGATACGAAATGCAGCGGATTACTTGCCGACCTTGCTCAGCGCGTCTTCCACAGCCGCCATGATGGCCTTGCTGGAGATGGTTGCGTTCGTCGCCGCGTCAACATTCGTGGACTGCGCTTCGATAATCTTGCCCGGCACGGTGTCGTAGGCGGGATTGCACACGCCGGCGGTGTCGCTGTGGGACAGGATGTCGATCTTAGCGATCTTGTCGCCGTCCATCGTGACCTTCACGCGGAGGGTGCCGCCGAAGGACTGCGCTTCGCCGATGTACTCGTTGGGCGCGAGGGTTTCTTCCTCCGCCACGGGAGAAGCGACCGGCAGCTCCGCGAAGCCGAAGTGCGCGTTCAGCAGCTCAACCGTACGGCGCGCCACGTCGCCGCTCAGGCCGCCGCAGCGGCGCTTGCGGATGATATCGCCGCGCTCGACGTTCGCAGCCGTCATGAACTTGGTGATGGAGTCAATGCAGTTGACGCTGGGCGCCACCGTCTGCACGGGGGCAGCCGCTTCAGGCTGGTAAATCGGCAGATTGGTGGAGCAGTACCACGCGAACAGATCCTTGGTCAGCTGGCGGGAATCCGCAGACGCGCAGACCAGACCAATCATTGCCACCGCGCCGCCGAGCGCGCCGCACAGCGTGCCGCAGGTGTAGCCTTCCTTGCCGTTGGCGAACATCTCTTCCGGGATGACGGTATAGGGATAGCCGACCTTCTCGCGCAGGGCAACCAGAATCGCCTTGGCGACGCCGAAGCAGCAGCCGTTCTCGAAATAGCCTTCATAGGCAAGCTTCTCGACGTATGCCGGATCCAGTTCGACATAGGGATAGGGGTACGCGGGGACTTCCTGACCGTCCTCCGCCTGTGCCTTCAGCAGTCCGGGAACGCTGCCGACAACCGCGGCGCTGCCCAGCAGGGCGGCGCTCTTCTTCAGAAATTCACGACGAGTCTGCATCTGAATAACCTCTTTTTCGTTATACACGACGGGATGGGATTGTCAAGACTTCAACAAAATCTCGGCGTAGAATATGCCGTCGTTTCTTTGTGAGGTTTGACAACTGCACCTTCATTTTCTTGTGATTATGAGGAAAAAGAAAAGAAGAATGCAGCGCGGGCTTCACGTGCGGTCAGTCCATCCGAACCGCCAGCACCGCCATATCCTCCCGACCGGGCAGCGTGAGCACGACACGCCCGCTTACGCCCGTTTGCAGCGTCTCGCGGGTCATATTCCATGTGTCCAGCGCCTCGACCCGGTATCTATGCGCCGGCGGCAGCTTGATGATTTGCTCCCGAGCGGTTTGCTGACCGTAATACCACAGATAAGCGTCCTCCGCGCAGTGCGCCGCCCAGAGATGCTCCCCGCAAAGCAGCATGTGCCGGTCGGGCGGAGCCATTCGCGACAGGCTGGCAAGGAAGGGGCGAATCCAGTCGGGACGCTGCGCTTCGTCCTGCTGCTCGGCCTCCTCCCATACGCTTTCCAGAGGCGACAGGAAGCCCGGAAGCGCCTCGATGACGCGGCGCAGAAACGCGATGCGCTTCGGGCTTTCGCCCTTCAGGACGCCGCCGCGTGCCCACCACAGCACGTCGTCCGGCGACAAAAAGGTTTCGCCGTGCGTGCAGGCGCCGCCGCCGACATAGCAGCGCCAGAAGCGCCGAACCATCTCCTGACCGGATATGCTTCCCCAGATATGCGGCAGGTCGCCTTCGTAGCAGCATTCATCGATGACGACGGGCTTGCCGTATTCGCGCAGATAACGAGGAATTTCCGTCAGCGCCCGAGTCTGGATGGAGGCATGGGTCACGTCTTTTCTTTTGAAGTCCCAGAAGCAGAAGCAATTATGGCAGGACAGCAGGTGATGATACGGATCGCAGGAGGCGACAAAGGCTTCGAGCGCCTCCCAGTCCGCAAGCGTTTTCTTCGGCATACACAGGTCGTATTCATTGGCCAGCGACCACCAGATTTCCGGCATGGCGGACAGGCGGCGGAGCAGATAGTCTAAATAACGGAAATTATCCGCCTGCGGCATGGCGGCAAAGCCCCAGCGGTCATAGGGGTGGAAGAGAATCAGGTCGAGCTGAATGCCCAGCGCGGCGATGCGGCGAAGGATGCGTTCCAGACGCTGATAGAAGGCGATGCTTGGACGCGATGTGTCCCACGAGCCATCCTCGCGGCGCGCAAAGGCGTACAGCGGCGGCTTATTGTGGTTGTAGTCGTAATCCTTGGGAAAAACGCACAGGCGGAGCTTATTGAAGGGCGCGGCGGCAAGGGATTGCAGCGTTTGCTCCACCAGCGCGTCGTCCTGCGAGATAAGCGCATAGACAGTTGTGCCGAAGGGAATATAAGGCGCGCCGTCCGCAAAGGCAAAGTGCGTGCCGACGGCGCGGACGATTCCGTGCGCCTCCGGGGAGGAGGCTTCGCAGACAATTTCGCCCTCCGCCGTGACCGCGCCGCGGACTTGATAGCGATAAACGCCGGCATATTGCGGCAGGAAGCGCACGACATAAACGCCCCGCCCGTCGCTTTCCCCGTCATAGAAGCCCTTGACCGTCAAGGACTCCTGCGCGCAGGAGAAGGTGGCCGTCAGGTCGATCTGCGCCCACGCGTCCGGCAAGACCTCTCCGCCGAAGCGCAATTCAAACGTTTCATACTGTTTCATGTTCATGTGTTTTTCCCCTCTGCCTTTCGTTGAGCCATACACCACGCGAAGCCGTCCGCACAGCGCTTCTCTGCGTCTTGAAAGTGATTTCCAACGTTCCATTGCAGCGTATGCCGCACGCCCCGCTCGCTGAGCCGTGCGTCCTCCCGTCGGATGGCGTCGCCGACGCTCGCAAGCACGGGATTGCGGCTCTTTTCCTCCCGGTCGCCCAAGCTGAGGTAGACGACGCGGCTGCGAAGCGCGTGCTGATCCGCATATGCGCGCCAGCCGGGAAACCAGACGGAGGGCGATACCGCGGCGACGGCTGCGAAATCATCCACCTGCGCCGCGCTCCACAGGCTGAACAGCCCCGCCAGCGAATATCCGCCGAGGATGACGGGCGCATCCGGCGAAATCGCGTACTTTGCGCGCACTTCCGGCATCAGGCGCGACCGCAGCCACGCGAGCGTATCCGCCGCGCCGTGCCCGAAGGCTTCCCTGCCGAACACAGGCGGCGCGTCCCACGGGGACAAATCCACATTCCACGCTTCCACCGGAAACGCAACGTGCAGGAAGCTCCGCGTCGTCTGCGCGGCAAGCAGCGGCATTTCCTGCGAAAGCGTGTTCCGCGCGTCAATAGGCTGAAGCAGCACAAAATCCGGCTGATTGCGCAGGGTGACAAGGCAGCGTTTCTCCGCCAGCGCTTCGGCGGCAGGGAGCAAATCCGGCATATCCGCACGACCTTTCCGTTGGATTGCATCCAGTATACCAGATTCGCCCGAAAAGCACAAGTGATACTAATTCGATTCTAAAACATGGCATCGAGCATAGCAGATTTTTCGTTCTGGCAAAGCTGAGTGAAGCGAGGCGTACTGGAGGTACGCGCGAGCGGAACGATGCAAAGCCATGGCGGAAAAGATGCTGTGCGAATGACATGGTTTATACTATTTCCAAATGAGAATGCGCCAAGATGCGAAGCGAATTTTTCGCGCTGGCTAACGCGAATGAAACGCAGCGTAGCAGCGCTACGCTAAGTGGAATGAGCGGACGCAAGCGCGGAAAAGGCGCGAGCAGATGGCGCAGGTGAATTTGGAAATAGTATTAGATGAGAATTAGTATAAACACGAAAATTCCGCAAAGCAAGAGGAGTTCCGGGCATTGACGGCGAATTATCCCATGTTTACAAAAAAGGAGGCTTTTTATGTCCACTGCACCGCGCCGCCCCGACCTCGCAAATGAACCCGTCGGGCGGCTGATGCTGCGCCTGTCGATTCCCACCATCACCGCGCAGCTCGTCAATATGCTCTATAACCTTGTCGACCGCATCTACATCAGCTACATTCCCGACGTGGGCACGCTCGCGCTGACGGGGCTGGGCGTCTGCCTGCCGATTATCCTGCTGGTTTCGGCGTTCGCGGCGCTGTGCGCATCCAGCGGCGCGCCGCTTGCGTCCATCGCGATGGGGCAGCGGAACAACGAGAAGGCGGAGGGAATTTTGGGCAGCTGCACGGCGCTGCTGCTGTGCGTTTCGGCAGTGCTGACGGTTGTGCTGTCCTGCTTTTACACGCCGATTCTGCTGGCGTTCGGCGCAACAGAGGATGCCCTGCCCTACGCCCAGCGCTACATTGCCATTTACAGCCTCGGCACGGTGTTCGTGCAGCTTTCTCTCGGCTTGAACCCGTTCATCACCGCGCAGGGCTTCTCCAAGGCGGGGATGCTGACGGTGCTGATTGGCGCGGTGCTGAACACGCTGCTTGACCCGCTGTTCATCTTCGTTTTCCACATGGATGTGCAGGGCGCGGCGCTGGCGACGGTGATTTCACAGGCCGTGAGCGCGGCGTTCGTCCTGCGCTTCCTGACGGGCAGGCAGACGATACTGCACCTGAAGCGCCGTCTGCTGCGGCTGAACTGGAAGCTGCTTGCGCCGTGCGTGGCGCTGGGACTTGCGCCGTTCATTATGCAGAGCACGGAGAGCCTTGTGTCCGTGTGCTTCAACACATCGCTGCGCGCGGCGGGCGGCACGCTGGCCGTCGGCACGATGACCATCTGCTCCACGCTGATGCAGTTTGCGCTGCTGCCCTTGCAGGGGCTTTCGCAGGGCGCGCAGCCGATTATCTCCTTCAACTACGGTGCAAAGCGCCCGGAGCGGGTGAAAGCCGCGTTCCGGATACTGCTGATTTCGTGCTTGGCGTTCTCGGCGGTGCTGGGGCTGACGTGCATCTTTGCGCCGCAGATTTTTGTCTATCTGCTGACCCCGGACGCAGCGCTGCGGGAGTACGCAATTCCATGCGTGCGCCTATACATGGCGGGCGTGACGATTTTCGGCGCGCAGATTGCGTGTCAGCAGACGTTTGTGGCGCTGGGGAATGCGAAGTGCAGCCTATTTCTGGCGTGCCTGCGCAAGCTGATTCTGCTGATTCCGCTGGTGTATCTGCTGCCGCTGTTCATTCCGGACACGGTGTTTGCGATTTTCCTCGCCGAACCGATTGCGGATGTTTTGGCGGTGCTGTGCACGGTGACGCTGTTTATGCATGTGTTTAGGAAGACAATGCGCGGCATTGCGGCGTGATGGCACTTTCAGGCACTGCTTGCCTGTTGTGCAGGGATTTCGCTCCTGCGGGAGCGACCAAAGGGCTTTGCGATCGCCCTTTGGAAACCTTCGCAGTGCACACTCCCATACTTGACTTTTAGCGCACCTAAAAAGGCGCGTCTGCAAATTGCGGACGCGCTTTTCATTGCTCATTGCTGAAGCCGTCCCACCTGCCGGAGCGTGCGGCGCAGGGCGATAATGCCGACGGCGGTCAGGACGTAGAATATCATCAAATACGCCGGGAAAATGCCCATGCCGAGCAGCTGTCCCAGCACGCCGCAGAGGGCGGGGGCGGCAATGGTGCCGATGGACGCGAAGGTCATCTGCATCCCCATAACCGACTGGCTGACGTCCTTGCCGAAGTGCAGGGGGGTCATGTAGTTGAAATTCGGGTACAGCGGGCCGACGCCCAAACCCGTCATCAGCAGCGCCGCCATCGTCAGGACGTTGTTGCCGGAAACAAGCAGCGTCGTCTGCGACACGCCGAGGATGCCCATCGAGATAAAGATAATCTGCCACGGGGTCAGCTTCTTCGCCGCAACGCCGGAGAGGAAGCGCCCCAGTGCCATGCCGAGGTAGAAGTACATCGTCGCGCGCGCCGCCAAATTTGCGGGCATGTGCTTCGCTTCCACCATGTACGTTGCGCTCCAGCCGCCGCAGATGACCTCAATCGCGCAGAAGGTCAGGAAGAGCAGGCAGGTCATCAGCGCGCCCGGAATCCGCAGCGTCTGCGAAATCGGCAGGACTTTCATCTTCTTTTCCGCCTGAATGGACTCTTCGCCATGCGCCTTTTTCCATAAGGGCAGCGCCAGCAGGAGGATGCTGCCGATAAGCGCCTGAATCAGGCTTGCCGTGCGGTAGCCGCCGCGCCAGCCGACCGCGCTGTTAATGACGACGGACATGATGTACGGGCTGACCATCACACCAACGCCATAAAAGCAGTGCAGGAAGGACATGACGGTCGCGTTATAGTGGATGGAAACATAATTATTCAGCGCCGAATCAACGCAGCCTGCGCCCAGCCCAAGCGGAATCGCCATCAGGCACATGAACCAGAAGCTGCCCGAAAAGGAGAAGCCGAGCAGGGCGGCGGCGGTCAAAAGCGTTGAGAACGCGGTCACTTTGCCCGTGCCGAGGTGGGAGATGATGCGGGCGCTGTTCATGCTGGAGGTCATCGTCGCGAGGGAGCAGAGGATGCTCACGGCGCTCTGGGACGCAAGCGGCACACCGAGTTCGCGGTAGAGGACGGGCCACGCCGTGCCGAGCAGCGAATCCGGCACGCCAAGGCTGATGAAGGAAAGATAAATCACGACAAGAAGCAAGGTCGCCATCAGGCAAAATCCTCCGAAAAATGTGGATGCTTCGGCATTTTAGCACAGTCGGCGGCGTTTTGCAAGCATATTCTGATACGAAAAAACGCACCGCCGCGGGGACGATGCGCTTTGCAGGATTTCCGCTTTACTTTTCGCAGTAGACCAGCGCATCCACGGTCGTGGGCGTGAGGCCTTCGCGGCAGAAGTACATGAGAATATCCTCGTAAATGTACAGCCGAACGGTGATGGTGCTGCCCGGATGCACGCCGATGCCGCTCACCACTTCCGTGTTGATGAACAGCAATTCGCCGTTCTGGTCGTAGAGCGCCGCCACCATCTCGTAGTCGTAGAGGATTTCGTCGGTCGTGTTGGTGAAGGTGACATCCACATAGTTGTCATCTTCTTCGTCCGGCTCAAAGTGGATTTTCGCTTCCGACGTGAGCTTTTCGTACTCCTCGCCGTTATCGACCGCCCTGATGGAGAACTTGCAGTCCGCAACTTCGGCGGTGTCCAGCGCATCGTCATAGATGTTCTCGCAGACGTACGCGTATTCGCCGGGTTCAAGGTACACTTCGTCGGGTGCGGTGCTCACATAGTTTTCGGTCAGGATAATGTTGCCCTCCGCGTCAGAAGCGACGATATTCCCCTTATAATCAACGTAACCGGCAGCATCGCCCGTGTTCTGCACCTTCGCGAAGAAGAAGCCGCGGCCGTCGTCCTCCATGTTGATGAAGCGCTGTTCCACCACGGTGATTTTCGCTTCAGGGGCAGCCTCTTCCGCGAAAGCCGCCGTCATCAGGAGCGCGGAACAGAGTATCAGGAGCATTGCGATAAAGCGTTTCATGATTTTCATCCTCCACCCATATTGATGCGTCCATTATAGCACAGTGCGCATTCTGCGTCAACAGGCGCCCCTTGACAAACCGCGCCTTTTGCGCTATGATACACCTGTGCGAGGTGATCAGGCGATCGCGTGCCAGCAATGGTATGAGGAAAGTCCGAGCACCACAGGGCAGGATGCCGGCTAACGGCCGGTGGAGGCGACTCCAAGGAGAGTGCAACAGAGATATACCGCCGCATTTCGGTGCGGTAAGGATGGAAAGGCGAGGTAAGAGCTCACCCACGGCTTGGCGACTTGTCCGTGCTGTAAACCCCATCTGGTGCAAGATGCGTATGAGGACACATGCGGCTGCCCGTCGCGTCCTCGGCATCGCTTGAGCCTGCGCGGCAACGTCAGGTCTGGATAGATGATCGTCCCTCGACAGAACTCGGCTTACGGTCACGCTCGCATTTTTTTTTCGCATGATTTTCGCCCCGGAAGCTGCTGATGCTTCCGGGGCGAATTTGGTATATGGCAAATGTGCAAAAGAGGGGTCAGGTAAGTCGGAGGATGTTGGCTATCCTCCGACTGGGTTTTGTTTGCGCTGATAGGGGCGGGCAGGCTATGTGGTCGCGCCCATTTGGCGCGACACTGCACAGTGGGTCGATAAAGCAGCTTGGGGGCGCGTCTGAGGACGCGCGAAGTTACTGGCAGGGACGCTTCGCTGCCTGCGCCTTGTTGACTTCTTCCTTTGAGTAGGTTTGACGCGGAACGGTTGGGGCGTTGCCCCAAACCCCACAAGGGACGCTGTCCCTTGACCCTGCAAGGGGGGAATCCCCCCCTTGACCCCTTTTCGCGATTGAGTTGGTCGCTTTTTCCTACTTCTTCCGCGTGTTTATCCTCTTTTTTTTGACCTTATTTCTTCTTCATTAAGTATTCCCTCTTGAAATACCCATCCAGATTCCCATATTCACTCACTGTAATCTGCCCGATATGCATCCGTCGCATAATCGCCCGCAAAATGCAGATTCCATGCACCACAATATCCGCGCGGTTCGGCTGCAATCCCGGCAGCTGCTTGCGCTGCTCCAGCGTCATATCCGCCAGCTGCCGCTCAAAGCGCGCCACATCCGCCTCCGTCAGCACCGTGCCGTGCATGTAGGTTCTATCCGTCCAGTAAATGCCCTTCACCATCGCGGCGAGCGTCGTGAACGTGCCGCCCGTGCCGCGCCAGCTGCCCGGCATCGACAGCACAGGGTAATCCAGCAGCTTGTCTGTCAGAATGTCGGCGGCAATCTGCTCCACCGCGTCCAAATCGCCGTGGTCGCGAATCGGAATCCGCTGGAACAGGCGCACCGCCCCCATTTGGCAGGAGAAGGAGCAGCGGATGTTCATCCCCTGCCCGATGATGATTTCGGTTGAGCCGCCGCCGATGTCGATGACGCCGGAATCGCCGCCGTCCGTCGCGCCGAAGAAGGACAGCGCGGCCTCCTCATCGCCGGAGCAGATTTCGAGCGTCAAGCCGGTTTCGGCTTTGAGCAGCGCCGCGAAATCCGCGTTGTTGGCGGCGTCGCGCGTGGCGCTGGTGGCAAAGAGATGCACTTTTTCCGCGCCTTGACTGCGGGCGGAATCCGCCATGCGTTTGACCGCCGCGCAGGAGGACGCCATTGCCTCCCGCGACAAGTTGCCTGCTTCGTCAAGCCCGGCGAACAGGCGCGTGCCGGCGCGGTCGCGGCTGATGCGGCGGATCTCCCCGTCGGCTGCTTCCGCCACAAGCATCCTCACCGAATTGGAGCCGATCCCGATGACTGCTGCCCTCATGGTTCACCTCTCCTGTCTTTCTGGTTTACAATATGTGTAACGAAAAAGGGACTTGCAGACGCAAAGTCCCCCTTTAATCCCGAAATTCATCCAGCAGCGCGTTCCATTCCGCCTCGGTGTAGCCCCGCAGCACATCCATGCTGGCAAAGTGGAAGTGGATTTCGCCGTCGCGGACATAGCCGAAGTCATTGCGCGCGGTTTCCTCAATGTACGCATCCGTCGCAACATACGTCAGTTCTTCGCGCAAGTCCCGATTTTTCTGATCCAGCGCCGCATACTGCTGCTGCAGCTGCTCATTGCGCGTCGAGAGCGCGTCAAGCCGCTGCCGCGACTGCGCCATCACGACATAGAAGATGATGCCCAACACCACCAGCAGGATGACAACCGCCTTCCAACGCACCAGCCTGTGCCCCAACGCCCTCACTCCTTTTCTCCAGAATCGGAAGTGTTCTTTTCCTTATCTATTCGCTATGATTTTGCATATTCCTGCCTGTCGGAAAACTTTTTTTCAGCCGTTTTCCAATCCAGCGGAGGATGCGCCGGATGCCTGTTTCCCACAGCACTGCGCCGAGCAGCAGCCCCAGCAGCGCGTACAGCCGCAGCCCTTCCCCGCTATGGATGAGGACGAGGAGCGCCAGAAACGTCAGCATCAGCGCGCAGAGCACATCCGCCGCGTCGGACAGGCCATGCCGATGCCGCCACTCGCCGCCGAGGGTCAGCGCCAAGGCGAATGCCGCGCCGAGCAGCACCATCCGCAGGAACGTTTCCGCCTGTCCCTGCTGCGCGAACAGCACCTCCAGCGTCATCCGATGGCACGGCGGAGGAAGCCGCCCCTGCGCCGCGCGCGCCCCTGTTCATACTGCACGCCGTCGATATCGCCATCCACAAGCAGCTTGCCCTCTTCCAGCTGCAAGGCGGAGACATGCAGCCCGCTGCCGGTCAGCGTCAGCCGCCCACCCCATGTTTCCAGCACGACCGCCGTTTCATCGAAGCGGTCAACCTCCTTGACACCGGTGAGAACCGCCTTTTTGCGATTCTCGATAACCAGTCCGCAGGGCTTCTGCGGCACTGTCGGCTCTTTCACTGTGCGCTCCCCCCTCTCCTGCTGTCAGGGTATGCGCGGCAATTGCCGATTATGCCGGATTTTCCTTCTGCCACTCGCGCAGGATGCTTTCAAGGTTCGCAAGCCACAAATCAACGTGCGTGCAGTCCCACAGCACCGTTTCCGCCACCTGACACTGCACGACGAACAGCCCCTGATAATCTTTTCTTTCGGCGCATTCGTCCATCAGGCGGCGCAGTTCATCCGGCTGATTCGTGTGCGCCATGACGTCGTTCAGGTGGTCGATGCACCCCCGAAGAAGTTCGGGGATGGTCATGTCAAAGTCGCTTTGGCGCATGATACCTTCCAGCTTCTTCAAGTGCTGCACGGCTTCCTCCGGCGGATTTCCGATTTCGTACTGTTCCATCAGCCAGAACCAGATTTCCGCCATCTGCGACCACTCATCCAGCGTCTGTCCGCCGGTAAAGACGGTCATTCCCTTATCCGCCGCAAAATCCGCGCAGGCATGAATCGCCAGCATCGGCACGCGCCCGGCGTGTTCATGCAGGTACAGCCAGTCTTCGCTCTGGAAGGGCGTTTCGCCATCATAATGGAAGCACGCCGTCCACAATCCGCTGGGCTGGCGCGCAATGTCAAAGCGGCAGGTGCGGTTATCCGCGTCGCCATAGGTATAGCGCGCGACCATGCCATAGTAGAATCCGCTCTCCTCGCTGCCCAGCTCCTCCGCGTGCTGTTTGACCTGCTGGCGCAGCTCCTCCAGCGAATACGGCGGGCGATCATCCGGGATTTCCAGCCAATCGCAGTTTGCGAGCAATGTACGGCAGACAGCCGCCATGTCCTCTTCGCTGCCGATGGCGACGACCCTTGCCCGATGCAATTCCTTCATTGAGATACCTCCCCAGAGGCTCTGCCTCTGGACTCCGGCAGGGACGCTGTCCCTGCACCCTGCAAGGGAGTTCCTCCCTTGACCCTTTCGCGCGATTGAGTTGGTGACTTCTTCATACAACTTCCGCGTGTTTATGCAGGATTTCGCTCCTGCGGGAGCGACAAGGGGGCAATGGAAACAGACGAAGTCTGCGGTCGCCCTCTGGACTGCTTCGCATCCCCATCTAAGTTTGTTGGATGTTATCGCTGCTTTTTAGTTAGTGTGCCTTTCGTACCCCCAAGCAGCATAACCGTACTGTTGCTTTAGGGCGACGGGCGAAGGGGTCAAGGGGGCGAGCGCAAAGCCCCCTTGTCGCCGCCGCAGCGGCGAAATCTTTAGAACATGCACACCTGACTGGTTTCGCTCAAACCCTCCAGCGAACCGTGCGTCCGCAGCAGCTCAATGACCGCGCTGGAAATGCGCGTGCGCTCCTTCAAGTCCTCCACCGACATGAACGGGCCGCGCTCGCGCTCACGCACGATGTTGATGGCAGCCGATTCGCCCAGTCCTCCCAAGGACGTGAACGGACACCGCAGCCCCGTTTCGCCCTCCATCTTGAATTTCTTCAGATCGCTCTTGTACAGGTCGCACGGCAGGAACTTGAAGCCGCGCATGTTCATCTCCAGCACCAGTTCAAGGCTCGTCACGGCTTCCTTGTCCTTCGCGGACGCCTTCGGGTCAGCCTTAATCTGCTTGATTTTCTCGCGAATCGTCGCGGGGTCAATCAGCATCGTCATCGCGTCGAAGCCGTCGCCGCGCACGGTGAAGTACGCACAATAATATGCCAGCGGACGATGCACCTTATACCACGCCACGCGCAGCGCCATCGTCACATACGCCACGGCGTGCCCCTTGGGGAACATGTACTTGATTTTCTTGCACGAATCCATGAACCACTGCGGAACGTGCTGTTCAATCATCGCCTGTTCCATTTCAGGCTTCAGGCCGCGCCCTTTACGGACGCTCTCCATCGTCGTGAACGCCATCTTCGGCGCAACGCCCTTGTCAATCAGGTAGTTCATGATGTCGTCACGGCAGCAGACGCACTCGCTCAATTTCGCCGTACCGTTTGCAATCAGTTCCTGCGCGTTGCCCAGCCACACGTCCGTGCCGTGGGACAGGCCGGAAATGCGCAGCAGCTCCTCCATCGTCGTCGGCTTCGTCTCATCAAGCATCCCGCGCACGAACGATGTGCCGAATTCCGGCACGCCGAACGTACCCGTCAGGCAGCCGATATCCTCCGGCGTCACGCCCAGCGCCTTGGGCGACGAAAACAGGCTTCGCACGTCCGGGTCATCCAGCGGAACATCCTTGTAGCCGATGCCCGTCAATTCCTCCAGCATGTGCAAAACCGTCGGGTCGTCGTGACCGAGGCAGTCCAGCTTAACCAGAATGTCGTGCATGGAGTTGAAGTCAAAGTGGGTGGTGGTAAAGTCGGAATTGAGGTCATCGGCGGGGTGCTGCACGGCGGTGAACTGGTAGATTTCGTACTCCTTCGGCACGACGACCATGCCGCCGGGGTGCTGACCCGTCGTCTTTTTCACGCCTTCGCAGCCCGCCGCCAGACGCTCCTTCTCCGTGTTGCCGACTTGCAATCCGCGCTCCTCGAAGTACTTCGACACATAACCATATGCCGTTTTTTCCGCCAGACCCGTAATCGTACCCGCGCGGAAAACGTGGTCATGCCCGAACAGCTCCTCGACGTTATGGAACGCGCGGTTTTGATATTCGCCGGAGAAGTTCAGGTCAATATCAGGCACCTTGTCGCCCTCAAAGCCAAGGAACACCTCGAACGGGATGTCGAAGCCGTCCTTCACGAGCTTCTGACCGCAGATTGGGCAGTCCTTGTCCGGCAGGTCAACGCCGACTTTGTATTGGCTCTTGTCCACGTCGAAAAAGCCCTTGCGGCAATGGGTGCAGCGGTAATGCGGCGGAAGCGCGTTGACCTCCGTGATGCCGCACATGCGCGCAACGAGGCTCGAACCGACCGAACCGCGGCTGCCGACAAGATATCCGTCCGCGTTGGACTTGCTGACCAGCCGCTGGGCAATGTTGTACAGCGTCGCGAAGCCATAGCCGATGATGGATTTTAACTCCTTGTTCAGCCGGTTCACGACGATTTCGGGCAGCTCATCGCCGTAGAGCTCCTTCGCCGTGCCCCACGTCATATTTTGAATGTTGTCCGCCGCGTCCTCCCAGAATGGCTGGAAAGTGTCCTCGCCCTTGGGGTGCTTGGGGAACAATTGCAGCTTATCCACCTGATCCGCAATCTTCCGCGGATTGTCGATGACGACCTCGTGGCACTTTTCCGCGCCAAGGTAGGCAAATTCCTCCAGCATCTCGTTCGTCGTCTTGAAGTACAGCGGCGGCTGCATGTCGGCATCATCGTAGCCCATGCCCGCCTGAATAATGGAGCGGTTGATGGCGTTGTGCGGGTCAAGGAAGTGCACATCCCCCGTCGCGACGACCGGCTTGCCCAGCTCGTCGCCCAGCCGGACGATTTTGCGGTTGATGTCCCGCAGCGCCTCGTCGTCCGCCACGCGCCCCTCGCGCACCAGAAACGCGTTGTTGCCCACGGGCTGGATTTCCAGATAGTCATACCACGACGCGATTTCCTTGATTTTCTCCCACGGCTCATTTTCCAGCACCGCGCGGTAGAGTTCGCCCGCCTCGCACGCGCTGCCGATAATCAGCCCTTCGCGGTAGCGGTCAATCATGAAACGCGGCATATGCGGGCGGCGGCGGAAGTAGTCCAGATGCCCGATAGACACCAGTCGGTTGAGGTTGACCAGCCCCTCCTGACTTTTCACCAGCAGAATGACATGGTAGCTTTCGCCGATGGCGCCGCCTTTAAGCGTGTTCAGGTCGCTGAGTTTGGTGAACCCGTGCTCTTCCTTGGCGATTTTGAACATCTTCGCCAGACAGTACGCCGTCGCGGTTGCGTCGTGGACGGCGCGGTGGGCATTTTTGAGGCTCACGCTCAGCGCCTTGCAGACGCTCTTGAGTTTGAACGACTTCAGTTCCGGCAGCAGCTTGCGCGACAGGGACAGCGTATCCAGAATCGGCGCGTTGAACTCGCGCCCCAGCCGCCGCAGCTCCGCTTTGAGCAGCTTGCCGTCAAACGCGGCATTGTGGGCGGCAATCGCGGCATCGCCGATGAAATCCATCAGCTTCGGGATAGCGGTCTCCGCCGTTTCCTTATCCGCCAGCATCATGTCCGTAATGCCTGTGATTTCGGTGATTTTCGGCCGCAGGGGGATTTTGGGGTTCACCAGAATCGACAGCGTATCCACCAGCGTGCCGCCGGTCATTTTCACCGCGCCGATTTCAATCACGCGGTCTTTCAGCGTGTCCAGCCCGGTGGATTCAAAGTCCAGCACGACGATGGTATCATCAATCGAGCGGTCGTCTTCATCGGTGACGACCTGCGTTTCGTCGATAAGGTAGCCCTCGCAGCCCGGAATCAGCTTAATCGGCTGCTTTTTGACGGCATTGAACGCTGCCGGGAACGCCTGCACCACGCCGTGGTCGGTAATCGCGACGGCGGGATGCCCCCACTCGATGGCGCGCTTGATGAGGTCACCCGCCGGGGTCAGCGCGTCCATGGTGGACATGTTGGTGTGCATGTGCAGCTCGATGCGCTTTTCCTCCGCCGTGTCCTCGCGCCTGATGCGCTCCATCGGCACCATATCGCGGATGGAAATCGACAATTCGTGCGCGAAGTTATCGTACATGCACTCGCCGCGCACCTTGACGTTCAGCCCCACCTTGATTTGGTTGACTTTGTCCATCACCGCCTGACGTTCCTCTTCAGTAATCGGCGGCGGCGGCGCGTCGTCGTCCTTCTTCTTGCCGAAGGGCAGGCGGCGGTAGCGCATGAACGCCTTGCAGAGGATGGACGACGTATAGTCGGTGATGGCGAAGGTGACGAGCAGCAGTTCGCCGCCCTTGAGTTCCTTCGTTTCCAGCTTGAAAATGTCGCCCTGCACGACGACCAGCCCCGCGTCGCTTGCCAGCTCCTTCATTTCCATCGGCGGATCGGCAATTGCGCGCCCCATAATCGGCTTGCCGATGGCGTGGTCGGTCATCACGGGCAGCATCGGGTCGCGCTCCGGCATGGTCTGCTCCGGCTTCTTCTCGCGCGGCGCGGACGGCTTGCGCTCCTTGTGCTCCTTCGCGGGCTTGGCGTCCCCCTGCGTCATCGCGGCGATTTGCTCCGGCGTGTAGGTGACGGTCTGCTCGCGCAATCTCTCTTCGCGGATTTCCGCCAGCCGCTTCTCCTGGTCGCCCGCGACGGTCAGTTCCACCATCACCTCGGCGGAAAAAATGTCCTTCACCGCCTGTGACAGGCGCGCCGCGACGTTCTGCCGCCCCATATATTCCAGGCTGAACGCGTCGGGGAAGGTCAACGTGATGCGCTTGCCGTCGCACCGCCAGTCGATTTGGCTCATCCAGCTGGCGGACGCGGGATAATTGCGGCGCAGGAAGTCGGTCAGCACCTGCTTATACGCGCTGATGTTCTCCAGAAAATCGTCCTTCAGTCCCGGCGACACGACGCGCAGCGCCAGCGGCTTTTGCGGGAAAACGCGCCGCAGAAGCGCTTCCAGCTTCAGGAACGATGCTTCCTCCACCAGCACATTTGACTCAAACGTGATGTACACCTTGCCCTGCGACTGCACATACACCACGCGCGGCGCATGGAGCTGCCCCTTGAGCTGCGGCAGCGCGGCATACACTTGCGCGAGCAATTCATCGTAACTCATGCTGCTTCCTCCTTCCCTATAACGACGACGAGCCAAGGGGGGGACTTCGTCCCATCTCATCTCCCCCTTGACCCCACCAGAGGGTCATTGACCCTCTGGACTCCCTTTCGCGCGATTTAGTTGTGCGCGATTCCATGCTGTGTCCGCGTGTTTATCCGACCTCATCCGTCGCTGCGGCGACACCTTCCCCATAGGGGAAGGCAGGGATGGCTGCGCGCGCCCAAAACCTTCCCCTTTGGGGAAGGTGGCTGAGCGAAGCGAAGTCGGATGAGGTCGTCCCCGCTTTTCCGCCGGAAAAAGCGTCATTTCCCCGCTTTTTCCGCCGCAATCTTCCGTGCCAGCTCAATCAGGCGGTCAGCCAGATTCTCCTCGACCACCATCGGCTCCTGCCCCTTGACGAACAGTACGCCGCCGCGCTTGCCGCCCGCCATGCCAATGTCCGCTTCGCGCGCTTCGCCGGGGCCGTTCACCACGCAGCCCATCACCGCCACCTTCAGCGGCACTTGAATGTCCGAAAGCTCCTTCTCCACGCGCGCGGCAATGCCCGCCACGTCGATGCACGTCCGCCCGCACGTCGGGCAGGACACCAGCTGCACGCCGTGCGTCCGCAGGTTCAGCGCGCGCAGGATGTCCCACGCCGCCTTTGCTTCCGGCACGGGGTCGCCCGTCAGGCTGACGCGAATCGTGTTGCCGATGCCCTCCGCCAGCAGCGCGCCGATGCCAATCGCGCTCTTGATCGTCCCCTGCCCCGGCAGACCCGCTTCGGTCACGCCGACGTGCAGCGGATAATCACAGCGCTTCGCCGCCAGCTCATAGGCGGCAATCGTCAGGCGCACATCCGACGCCTTCATGGACAGCACAATGTCCTCGAAGCCAACTTTCTCCAGCATCCGCGCGTGATTCAGCGCGCTTTCCACCAGCCCCTCGGCGCACGGCTGCCCGTACTTCGCCAGAATATCCTTCTCAATCGACCCGGTGTTCACGCCGATGCGAATCGGGATGTGGTGCGCCTTTGCCGCCGCCGCCAGTTCCCGGACGTGCGCTTCGCCGCCGATGTTGCCGGGGTTGATGCGCAGCTTATGGATGCCGTTTTCCGCCGCGGCAATGGCAAGGCGGTGGTTGAAGTGGATATCCGCCACCAGCGGCACGGGCGAACCGTCCACCAGCGTGCGGACGGCGCGGGCGCAATCCTCGTCGTACACGCTGACGCGCACGATGTCGCAGCCCGCTTTCGCCAAGGCGCGAATCTGCCCAAGCGTCGCCTGTGCATCGCGCGTGTCGGTGTTCGTCATGGACTGCACCCAGACCGGGTTGTGTCCGCCCAGCGTCAAGTCGCCGACGCGAACCATTCTCGTTTCGTACATATCATTCACCTCAGTGTCCCATCAGGGTCCAAACGTCCTTAAATACCAGCAGAATCATCAACCCGAAGAGCAGCGCCATGCCAATCAGGTTGACGATGGCTTCCTTCTTCTGCGGCAGCGGCTTGCGGCGGATGGCTTCCACCAGCAGGAACAGGAACCGCGCGCCGTCCAGCCCCGGAATCGGCAGCAGGTTCATGATGCCCAGGTTGATGGAGATGACGACCAGCGCGTTGATGAACGCCGCGAAGCCGTAGGTGCTGACCTGCTCACTGACCGCCGCGACTGTGCCGACGAGGCCGCCGACTTCATTCAGCCTCGCGCCCGTCGTGACCATATCGCGCAGTGCCTGCCCGATGATTGTCGCGGCGTTGACGCACACGCTCCAGCTGTCCCGCACAGCCTCCCCGAACGACACGGGCAGCATCTCGCCCGACGCAACCGCGCTGACGTGGATGCCCATGCGGTAGCGCCCGGTTTCCGCATCATAGAACGGGGTGAGGGTGATTTCGGTGCGCTCACCGTCGCGGCGGATGCCCAGCACCATCGCGTCGCCCTGCGAGGCGTTAATCAGCTCCGTCAACGACTGCGACGCGTTTTCAGGATTCGGCGCTGTGCCGTTGACGTCGAGGATGATGTCGCCCGCCTGAAGCCCCGCGGTGTACGCTGGGCCGCCCTGCTCCACGTCCGCGACGAGGGCTTCCGTGCCCGTCACACCGCCAATCCAGAAGTACAGCACCAGCACCACCAGCGGCAGCAGGAAGTTCATGCCCGGCCCCATCAGCACCGACAGCATCCGCTTCCAAACCGGCTGCTTGCCGAACGCGCGCGGGTCGTTCGTGGCTTTGCCCTCCACATCGTCCTCGCCGTAGAACGCGCAGTACCCGCCCAGCGGAATGCACCGCAGCGCGAATTTCGTCCCGGACTTTCCCGTCCATCCGACGATTTTCGGCCCAAAGCCAATCGCGAACTCCATGACCTCTATCCCCGTCATGCGCGCGAAGATGTAATGCCCAAATTCATGCACCGTAATCAGGATTCCCAGCAGCAGCAGCGCCACCAGCACCGAAACAACTGTCATAGCTTTCCTTTCTGATAGAGGGGAGGCGCAAGGGGCTTTGCCCCTTGACCCCACCAGAGGCTTTGCCTCTGGACTCCACAAGGGACTTCGTCCCTTGACCCTTTCGCGCGATTGAGTTGAGCGCTCTTTCATGCTATATGCGCGTGTTTATCCACAGGATAACCACACGATCCACGTTTCCCGAAGTAACAAAAAAGTTCAAGAAACATGGAGGGCGACGAGCGAAGAGGTCAAGGGGGCGACCGCAGACTTCGCCTGTTTTCATTGCCCCCTTGTCGCTCCCGCAGGAGCGAAACCCCTGCCCCACAATCGCACAAGCAAGATAAAAATAAAATTTCCAATCGCAGAAGCGAATCTTCTTGAATTGCTGAAAACTCACTTGAGCTTTTCAGCAATTTCTTTCGCCACGCGGCGCGCTTCCAAATCCGCATGGAAAATATCCTCCAGCGTATCCGCCGGCATCGCTCCGCACGCTTCCAGCGTCCCTTCCACAATGCGGCTGATTGCCCCAAACGGAATCTCGTCCCGCAGGAACGCCGCCACCGCCATTTCGTTCGCGCCGTTCAAAATCGTGCACGCCGCGCCGCCCGCGTTCAGGCACTCCCCCGCCAGCCGAAGCGCCGGGAAGCGCACCGGGTCGCCGGGTTCAAACGTCAGCGTGCCGATGGAGAACAAGTCCAGCGGCTTGCTGCCCGTCGGAATGCGCCGCGGGTACGTCATCGCATACGCAATCGGCACGCGCATATCCGGCACGCCCAGCTGCGCCAGCACCGCGCCGTCCGCAAATTCCACCGCCGAATGCACGATGCTCTGCGGATGCACCACCACCTGAATCTTCTCCGGCGGCATGTCGAACAGCCAGTGCGCCTCGATAATTTCCAGCGCCTTGTTGAACATGCTCGCCGAGTCGATGGTGATTTTCGCGCCCATTGACCAGTTCGGGTGCTTGAGCGTCTGCGCGCGCGTCGCGTTCTGCATCTGTTCGCGCGTCCAAGTGCGGAACGGCCCGCCGGACGCGGTCAGCAGCAGGCGCACGGGCTGATTGCCCCCTGCACCCTGCAAGCACTGGAAAATGGCGGAATGTTCGCTGTCCACGGGCAAAATCGGCTTGCCGATGCGCTTCGCCGCGTCCATCACCAAGTGGCCGCCCGTCACCAGCGCTTCCTTGTTCGCCAGCAGCACCTGCCGATTCGCGCCCAGCGCGTCCATCACGCTTTGCAGCCCGGCGATGCCGACCACGCTGACGAGCACCATGTCCGCCGGCACTTCCGCCGCCGCAGCGCGCAGTGCCTCTTCGCCCATGACCCAGCGGCAGAAGCGCACATCCTCCGGGATTTCGCTCATCGGGATGGGTTCGGTCAGACCCGCGACTTCCGGCCGGAACTCCCGCACCTGCTCGAACAGCTTCTCCCGGCTGCTCCGTGCCGTCAGCGCGACGACGCGGAACTCCTCCGGATGCAGGCGCACAAGTTCCAGCGCCTGTGTACCAATCGACCCCGTAGACCCCAGAATGGCGATGGTTTGCATGTCGATTCGCCCTCCTACATCAGTAACGGACTTGGGGCGCTGCCCCGAACCCTGCAAGGGGCAAAGGAAATGGGACGAAGTCCCCCCCCTTGACCCTTTTTCGCGATTGAGTTGCGCGCACTTCCATACTATTTCCGCGTGTTTATTGGCAGATTAGATGCCCGCCATCAGGCGATAGCACAGCATCAGCACCGCCATGAACAGCACGCTGTCCAGACGGTCGAGCATTCCGCCATGACCCGGAAACAGGTTCGAGAAGTCCTTCATCCCGCAATGGCGCTTGACCAGCGAAAAGAACAAATCGCCCATTTCCCCGACAACGCCGCCCAGAATGCCCAAAATCAGGTACACATACCACGCGGGCAGCAGCGGACGCGCATCCCCCGCCACGAGGTATGCCACAACGCCAATCAAAATCGACGTGAGCAGCGCGCCGACTACTCCGCCAATCGCGCCGGAAATCGTCTTGTTCGGGCTAACGGTGGGGCAGAGTTTCGGCCCCTTGACCGCCTTGCCGACCCACATTGCAAACGCGTCTGCCATGCAGGGAATGCCAATCATGAGTGTTATCAGGGTGACTTGCAGCGCTTTCGGCTCAATGTGCGTGAACGAAATCGCGCTCATGCCGGGCAGGGCAACCGTCAGCATCGGCAGCATACTCAGCACGGCGTCATCCAGCTTCGGTTCGGAGCGGAAAATGACGCAGATCATCGTCATCAGGCAGATGGCCATAATGACCGGCAGAATCATTTTCGTGCCGATAAGCAGCGTCAGCGGAATTGAGACAATCATGCCGACCCACGTCGGCCACGCGACAGGGCGGTGTCCCGCCTGTGCGAGCGCGTGAAACTCTTCCTGCACGCCGAAGCAAATCAGCACCAGCACGATCAGCGCCATGACCCAGCCGCCCACCGCAATCATCAGCGCTGCGCCGGCGGCCATAATCAGTCCCACGATCGTCTTTTGCCTCATGGTTCTTTCCCCCTCATGTTTTCCTTGAACTTCCTTGAAATCTGATGATAGCATACGCCTATGAATGCAATATGAACACTTTTCCGCCAAATGTTCAGCATTTACGAAAGGCGTTTGCCGAACCGCCGCTCACGGCCGCCGAACGCAGCAAGCGCTTCGTCGTAATCCGCGACCGTGAAATCCGGCCACAGCACCGTCGGGAACTCAAATTCCGCGTAGGCACACTGCCAGAGCAGGAAGTTGCTCAAGCGCATTTCCCCGCTCGTGCGAATCATCAGGTCAACATCCGGCTGACCGGCGGTATACAGGCGCTGTGCGACCGTCTCTTCGCTGATTTCATCCGGATTCAGCCGCCCCTGCGCCGCTTCCTGCGCCATCAGCCGCGCCGCGCGGGTCAGCTCCGCCCGTCCGCCGTAGTTGAGCGCGATATTCAGGTGCAGCCCGGTGTTTTTCGCTGTCCGTCGCTCCGCCTCTATCAGCGTGTCGCGCTGCTTTTCCGGCAGCGCCGCCTTGTCGCCCAGAATCAGGATACGGACATTCTTCTCGTCCAATTCATCAATTTCGGACGCAAAGAAATCCAAAATCAGCTGCATCAGCGCGCCGACTTCCTCCTTCGAGCGCTTCCAGTTCTCCGTCGAGAAGGCGTAGATGCTCAGCGCCTCAATCTTCAGGTCGTCGGTATGGCGGATGATTTCGCGCAGGGTTTCCGTGCCCTGCCGATGCCCCATCGCCACGTTCAGCCGATGCTGTTTCGCCCAGCGGCCGTTGCCGTCCATGATGATGGCGACGTGGCGAGGCAGCTTCTGGAAGTCCTCGCGGGTCATTTTGCGGTGATGATGATGCGCATGATGCCCCGAAAGTTTCCGGAACCATTGCGACACGCGGTTTGCCATGATTTTCTCCTTGTCTAATCCTATTTCCAAATGAGAATGCGCCGCGAATTTTTCATTCTGGCTAACGTGAATGAAACGCAGCGTAGCAACGCTACGCTAAGTGGAATGAACGGACGCCAGAATAGAAAAGGCGCAAGCAGATGGCGCAGTTGAATCTGGAAATAGGATACTAAAAAGGAAATGCGCAGACTTCCGCCGGGAAGGCCGCGCATCGCCTTGATTTCATTGCACTACGGGGGACAGTTCGTCCTCAAAGCGGCTGACCGTCAGGACGCCTTCTTTTGCGCGGATGACCCGAATCGTCCCCTGCTCACGCCCTTTCGGCGGCAGCGTCATCACGATTTCCGGCTCTACGCCCTGCGCCCTGCATTCCGCCAATGCGTCCTCAAGGCGCATCCCCAGCACATTCGGCATGTTCACCATCGAGGGATTAGACCTCCATGATTTCCTTTTCCTTCGCCGTGCAAATGCCGTCAATGTCCTTGATCGCCTTGTCGGTAATCTTCTGGGCATCGTCCTCTGCCTTGCGCTGCTCGTCCTCGGTGATGAGGGAATCCTTCTTGAGCTTCTTAATCTGTTCCACGGCGTCGCGGCGGATGGAGCGCACAGCCACCTTCGCACCCTCAGCGCTCTTGCGCGCCATCTTCGTCAGTTCCTTGCGGCGCTCTTCGTTCAGATCCGGGAAAACCAGACGAACCACTTCGCCGTCGTTGGTCGGGTTCAGCCCCAAATCGCTCTTCTGAATCGCCTTCTCAATCGCGGAAATCATCTTCTTTTCCCACGGCTTGATGACGATCATGCGCGCTTCCGGCACGTTGATGTTGCCAATCTGCGGCAGGGGCGTGGGCGTGCCGTAGTAATCCACCATGATGCGGTCCAGCAGGCGCGGATTCGCACGGCCCGCGCGCAGGCTCGTCATTTCGTTCTGATACACGGCGACGCTCTTGGACATCTTCTCCTTGGAAGCATCCAGAATTTCCTTCACAGTCATGTTTCATAACCTCCTTTTTTCGGGGGACAAATTCCATTTCTATTGTACTGTTTTTTCTCTCAAAAGGCAAGTGCTTTTTTCAAGGGAGTTCCTCCCTTGACCCTTCCGCGCGATTGAGTTGGTCGCACTCTCATGCAGTTTCCGCGTGTTTATCCAAGAATGGGGAGACGCAGGGGGCGTTGCCCCTTAAACCCCACCAGAGGCTCTGCCTCTGGACTCCGCGAAGGGTCTTCGACCCTCTCGACACCCTTCTCGCGATTGAGTTGGTCACACTCTCATACAGTTTCCGCGTGTTTATCCGCGAAAATAGTTACAATTACCAAACTGTAACATGGGAGTGCAGCCGAAGGAGTCCAGAGGGCGATCGGAAAGCCCTCTGGAAGCCGGTCAAAAGCCCACTATGCCAATGAAATCAACTATGCTACGCGGGGACACCAAAGCGCTGGCTCATCCGCTTAGGGATGAACGAACGTCCCCATATCGCTGCCTTCCAGCACCGAAATCAAATTTTCCGGCACATCCAGCCCAAACACGCGCACCATCGGCACATGATTCTCCGCGCACAGCGCAAACGCCGCCGCATCCATCACCTTCAAGCCCTTCTGCAGCGCCTCCTGATAGGTAATGTCCTTAATCAGCGTCGCGTTCGGGTCTTTGTGCGGGTCAGCGGTGTACACACCGTCGATGTTCTTCGCCATCAGGATGGCATCCACCTGCATTTCGATTGCCCGCAGCGCGACCGCCGTGTCGGTGGAGAAGAACGGATTGCCCGACCCTGCCGCGAACAGCACCACGCGCCCCTCGGACAAATAGCGCCGCGCGGTCATGGCGTTGAACGGCTCGCAGAAGCGGTTCATATCCACGGCGGACATCACCACGGCATCCACGCCCGCCTGACGCAGCGCGTCCGCCATGCACAGGCAGTTGATAACCGTGCCGAGCATCCCCATCTGGTCAGCGGTAACGGCATCCATGTTCGCCGCCGGGCCCTGACGGCCGCGCCAGATATTCCCCGCGCCGATGACAATGCCAATCTGCGTGCCCATATCCGCCATTTTGCGGATGACGGCGGCGGCACGATGCACCTGATCGAAATCAAACAGGTCGCTGCCCGTTTTCAGCGCCTCGCCGGAGAGTTTGAGCAGTACACGTTTGTAGACAGCCATGAAATTTCCTCCTCAGTTGTCATCCCTCAAGCGGCAAAGGTCGCCGCGTTCGGCATTTTTCCACGTTCTATTTTACTCCTTCAAACGCTTTTTGGCAAGAGGGTGCAGGAAAACAAGGCAATCATGAATGCAGAAAATAGGATAGAAAAAAGGAAGACCGCAGGAATTTCTCCCGCAGTCTCCCCATATTTATGCGGATAGAGACGCAATTACGCCTTCTTCATCGCAGCGATTTCCGCCGCGAGGTCGTCCTTGCGCTTCTCGATGCCTTCGCCGCGCTCGAAGCGGACGTAGCGCACGATGTCCAGCGTGGTGCCAGCCGCCTTGGCGGTTTCGTTCATCAGAGAGGTGATGGTCTTGTCGCCATCCTTGACGAACTGCTGGTCAAGCAGGCACACTTCCTTGTAGTACTTTTCGATCTGACCTGCGACGATGCGGTCAACGATCTTTTCGGGCTTGCCGGATTCAATCGCCTTCGCGCGCTGAATTTCGGCTTCCTTCGCCAGCTTGTCGGCATCCACTTCTTCGCGGCGGACAGCTTCCGGCTTGGCAGCCGCAATCTGCAGGCACACGTCGTGGGCAAATTCCTTCACAAGGTCGGAATTCTTGCCGACTTCATCGGTCGCAACTTCGACCATAACGCCGACCTTGCCGCCCATGTGGATGTAGGAAGACACAACGCCTTCGGTCTCATAGCGGGCGAAACGGCGGACGGTGATCTTCTCGCCGATGGCGACGGTCGCGTCAGAAACCATGTCTTCGATGGTCTTGGACTCATCGTCAACGAACTTCTGCTTCATCAGCTCGTCGAGGTCAGCCGGGTTCGCCAGCGCGACGTGCTTCGCAACAGCGTTCGCGAAATTCTTGAAGTTGTCGGTGTTGGCAACGAAGTCAGTTTCGCAGTTGACTTCCACCAGCGCGCCGGTGCAGCCGCAGGGCGTCATGTACGCCACAACAGCGCCTTCCGCCGCGATACGGCCAGCCTTCTTGGCGGCCTGCGCAAGTCCCTTTTCGCGCAGCCAGTCAATGGCCTTGTCCATGTCGCCGTCGGATTCAACAAGCGCCTTCTTGCAGTCCATCATGCCCGCGTTGGTACGCTCGCGGAGCTCCTTGACCAGAGCAGCAGTGATATTCGCCATAAGGTTCATCCTCCAAATCTTTTTCGATGTTGAAACGGGTTTGCGAGGGATTACGCCTCGGTCTTTTCCACGGGCGCTTCTTCAGCGGACTGCTCGCCCTGCTTGCCTTCCAGCACAGCGTCAGCCATCTTGCCGGCGATCAGCTTGACCGCGCGGATGGCGTCGTCGTTGCCGGGGATGACGTAGTCGATTTCGTCCGGGTCGCAGTTGGTGTCAACGATCGCAACGATCGGGATGTTCAGGATGCGGGCTTCGGTCACAGCGATGTGTTCCTTGCGCGGGTCAACAACGAACAGCGCGCCGGGCAGCTTCTTCATTTCGCGGATGCCGCCGATGTTCTGCTCGAGCTTTTCGCGCTCCGCCTTCAGCTGGATGACTTCCTTCTTGGGCAGCAGGTCGAACTGGCCGGACTGCTCCATCTTGTCGATGTCGTTCAGGCGGCGGATACGGGTCTGGATGGTGCGGAAGTTGGTCAGCATGCCGCCCAGCCAGCGGTTGTTGACATAGTACATGTTGCAGCGCTTCGCTTCGGACTCGATGGATTCCTGCGCCTGCTTCTTCGTGCCGACGAACAGGATCGTCTTGCCCTGCATGGCGGTGTCGCGGACGAACGCGTACGCTTCGTCGATCTTGCGAACGGTCTTCTGCAGGTCGATGATGTAGATGCCGTTGCGCTCGGTGAAGATGTACTGCGCCATCTTCGGGTTCCAGCGGCGGGTCTGATGACCAAAGTGGACGCCAGCTTCGAGGAGCTGCTTCATGGAAATGACTGCCATAGTTGTTTTCCTCCTTGTTTTTCGGGCTGCCTCGCTTGATTGCGGGCTATGCCTTCAACCACCCTCTGCCCCTTTGCGGCGACTCACTGCATCCGCAGCACAAGGACCGCAGGACAAAGGTGCGTAGTCTTGCTGATTATACCACAAGTACGCCTGTTTTTCAACTGTTTTTTCGGGATGAGGCAAATTTTTTGCAGGATTTTATGCTCGATGCTTGGTGAACAGCTCCTTCACCACCGCGTAGCTCATCTTCGGTCTCCGATACTCGTCCACCACGCCCTTGTTGTTGTGCGTTTTCGGGCGGTGCATCGCCCATTCCTCCGTCACGCGGCAATCCGCGAACTGCCACAGGAACACACCGCTGCACGCCGGGTTCTTAAGCACCGCCTCCACCTGATCGCGCAGAATTGTGCACTGCCGCTCCTCCGACCACTTCGATTCGCCCAGCGGGTCATGGTAGCCGTAAATCCCGCCCGCGCCGATTTCGCTGATGATGACGGGCTTCCCTGCCCCGCCGTGCTCGTGGATTTCCTTGAGTTTCTGCGCCAGGCTCTCCGCCACGGGCGTGTTGTGATACCACTGCGGATAGATGTTCACGCTCACCACGTCGCTGTCGCCATAGACAAGGCTGCCGGGGCGCTCCAAGAGCGCGGCGGTCATCGGGCGGGACGCGTCCAAGTCGTGCAGAAGCGCATAGACTTCGCGATAGCAGTCCGCGCCGTAATCACAGTTGTCCGCGCACTCGTTCAGGCATCCCCAAATGAAAATGGACGGGTGATTGCGGTGCTGGGCAACCATTTCGCGCACGCACTGCCTTGTCTGCGGCATGAAGTTCGGGTTGCGCATTTGCTCTTCCTGCAAGCCGCGCGCGTGCGCCTCCTCCCACACCAGCAGCCCCATTTCATCGCAGAGGTCGAGGAATCGTGGGTCATTGGGGTAGTGGCAGGTGCGCACGCAGTTGCAGCCCATGTCCTTCATCATCAGGATGTCCTGCGCCATGGCCTGCAGCGGCACCGCGCAGCCGAACGCGCCGTACTCCTCGTGGCGGTTGAAGCCCATCAGGCGGAGCTTCTCGCCGTTGAGCAGCAAATCCATTCCGGAAATGCTGATTTTGCGGAAGCCGACGCGGTCAATGAGATCATCCAGCACTTGATTTTCTTCGCGGATTTCAGCGCGGAGGGCGTAAAGTGCGGGCGTGTCGGGCGTCCACGCGGTCACATCCGCATAATGCGCATCGGGAATGCGGATGATGGCGGTGCTATCCGCCGGGATGTGCGCGGTTTGGGTGAACGTCTGCCCGGCAAGGGTGAGGGTGACATCCGCCGATGCGTCTTCATCCGCCAGATTGCGGATGTTTGCGGAAATATCCGCCGTCCAGCCGTCCGCCGCGTGCTTCGTCGTGATTCCGACGCGCTCCACAAACACGTCCGGCAGCTGCTCAATGACAACCGGGCGCGTGATGCCGCCATAAGAATAGTAGTCATTCGGAACGTGCAGGGCGGAATCCTCCCCGAAACGGTTGTCCACCTCGACGGTCAGCGTATGTTCGCCTTCCGGCAGGCGGCGCACGACTGTCTCAAACGCGGTGAACGCGCCGTAGTGCCGGGCGATTTCATTGCCATCCAGCAGGACGCGTGCGCGGAAGGACACGCCGCCGAAGGACAGGCGGATATTGCCCCCGCAGCGAATGCGGGTCGTGTAGTGCGCGCGCCCGCGGTAGTTGTGGAGCGCAGGGACAAGCTCCCATGCGCTGGGGACGGGCAGCCGCGCGGGGACGGGTGCGGTGGTGTCGAGGGCAGCAAAGTCCCACAGCGTCGGGACGGGAACGGCGCGGCGGATTTGATGGGCGGCGAATGTGCGGTCAGACATAGGGCTTCCTTTCTTCCTGCCGATGGCGGGAAAGGCGATTTTCTGGTTGTATTATAGGCGAAAATGGACAAAAAGGCAAGGGAAACGGGGGATGAAAGTAAATTGAAAGCGCGCAGCCTGCGGAGAGGATGCGCGCTTTGTGCAGCGTTCATTAATATGGTATTACGTTCCGAGCAGTATTGTTTCCGCATAGGAAGAAAGTTGGATGTTCGCGAAGTCGTCGGATTCGGCGGAGAGCAGCATCATGTTGGTAATCCGCCAGTTTGGGATGGCAGTGACCGCCGCATCCGTCAGCGGAACCGCTTCTGCGCCATTATTCAGGATGGCATACGCCGCATTGGCATCCGTATCCGCCGTGTCTGGGGACACCAGCAGCACAATTCGCACCATTTCTGGGAAAATCAGCTCCACTTCGCCGTAGCTGCTTGTCTCCCACGCATCCTCGCCCTTGGGGCTGGTGTGGAGCGTTCGCGCGTGCGTCACCATCTGCGCAGGGCAGTTTTCTGCAATCAGCGCATTCAGCAATTCTTGAATCGGCATTTCCGTGCGCGCCGTTCTGCTGATTTTCAGCGCCCAGTCATATTCCGTCGTTACCGCGTCCGCCTCCGGCTGTGTCGCCTGTTTGGGCGCATTCAGCCACAATGCCAGCGCCGCCAGCAGAAACATTCCTGCAATCAGCAGTATTGCCCTGCGCTTTGTCATCCGAATTCTCCTGTCTTTCGCGTGTATCTCACTTCAAGAACCCGCTGATAATCTGCTCTTCCGCTTCCTGCTCGGTCAGCCCAAGCGTCATCAGCTTGATAATCTGCTCGCCCGCAATCTTGCCGATGGCGGCTTCGTGAATCAGCGCGGCGTCGAGGTCATCCGCTTCGAGCTGCGGCACGGCAAGAATTTTCGCGTGATCCATGATAATCGCGTCGCACTCCGTGTGGCCGGAACAGGCGGCCTGCCCGACAAGGCGGCTGTCGAACTTCTGCCACGAGTTGTCCTTGGCAACCGAGCGGCTCACGACATCCGCGCTGCTGCCCGCGCCCTTCATTGTCACGACGTAGATGCTTTCCGCCTTCTGGTCGCCGTGCGTCATCAGCCGTTCGCGGACGACAAGGCGCGCACCGGCTTCCAGCTCCGCCGTCGTTGTACGGATGGTGCTGTCCACGCCGCGGATCTGCACCATTTCCATCTCCATGCTGCTGCCCTGCGCCAGATGCACCTCCGTGCCGGGATTCAGCAGGCGCTTGCCCGTGCCGTCGCCCGAACCGTAGTGCTTCTCGACGTAGCGGACGTGCGCGTTTTTCTCCACAAAGAAGCGGTGCAAGCCGTCGTGCTGGGAATCCTGCGAACCGCAGTTGTCGATGCCGCAGCCCGCGACAATCAGCACATCGCTGCCCTCGCCGATGTAGAAGTCGTTGTAGACCATTTCCTTCAGGCCGCTTTCGCTCAGCACGACCGGAATGTGCACGCTCTCGTTGACCGTGCCGGGCTTGATGCGGATGTCGATGCCGGACACATCCGTCTTGGACTCGATGCTGATGTTCGCCGTCGTCTGGCGCGATGCCAAATGCCCATTCGCGCGGATGTTGTACGCGCCCTCCGGCACGCCGTGCAAATCCGCCACTTCTTCCAGAAGTCTGCGCTGAACAGCCGTAATCTTCTCGCTCATCAGCAGTTGCCCTCCTTCCCGGTGGTCTTCTCCAATTGTGCGCACGCGCTGACGGCGGACGGCGTGCCCAGCAGCGTCGGCAGAATTTCCGCGCGGCTGCCGTGGCTGACGATTTTCCCTTCCGCCAGCACAATGATTTCATCCGCAATGTTCAGAATGCGCTCCTGATGGCTGATGACGAGGATGGTGCGGTCGCTGCGCACCTGCCGCATCCGCTCAAAAACGCTGATGAGGTTCTGGAAGCTCCACAGGTCGATGCCCGCTTCCGGCTCGTCAAACACGGACAGCTGCGTGCCGCGGGTGAGCACCGTTGCAATCTCAATGCGCTTGAGTTCGCCACCGGACAGGCTGCCGTTTACCTCACGGTTTACATAATCCCGCGCGCAAAGCCCCACTTCGGACAAAATCGCGCACGCTTCGCTGACCGACAGGCGCTTGCCCGACGCAATCCGCAGCAAATCCAGCACGGTGATGCCCTTGAAGCGCACGGGCTGCTGGAAGGCGTAGCTGACGCCGAGTTTGGCGCGGTCGGTGATAGACAGGTCGGTCATGTCCGTGCCGTCGAGCAGAATTTTGCCTGCCGTCGGCTTCTCGATGCCGGCAATCATCTTCGCCAGCGTCGATTTTCCGCCGCCGTTCGGCCCGGTGATGACCACAAAACGCCCGCTGTCCACCGTCAGCGTAATATCATGGAGGATTTCCTTTCCCGCCGCCTCATTCGTGACGGCAAAGGACAAATGCTGGATGTCTAACATGAAAGCACCTCAACCGCGGGCATTCCCGCCATTTGTCTGATTGATTTTTCCCCGGTTTGCGCATTTCCATACGCAGCCAGTGTCCATGATAGCAGTTTGCGGGGGGCATGTCAACCGATTTTCGTCAAAATCCGGCGAAATATAGGGGTTTACCGCAAGTCCGGCACGTCTGTCCAGTCGCGCGCCAGCATCCGCTCGTACTCCTCCTCCGTAATCGGCAGAATCGTGCCGTGCTTAAAGCCGTAGGGAAAATGGAAAGCCTCATCTGCGCGGGTGAAAACGCCCTTCGTCAGGTCATCCGACACGAACGGAACGTACCCCTGTCCCGCGCAGCCCGCGCCGTAGAAATCCGCAAACAGGCACCAGCGGCCGTCGGCGAGTTTGACAGCGGTCGGCGCTTCGTACATGCCCTTCGTCTGCGCACCCATCGAATCATCGAAGCCTTCCACGCGCTCGAATTTTCCATTCACATGGTCGCTGACGAGCAGCAGCAAGTTGTCCGGGTTCGGGCTGCTTTTCACAAAAAGGTAGAATTTGCCCTTCTCCTCGTACATGGCGGAGTCGATGATGCTGCTGTCCGGCTTGCGGTAAATCAATTCCGGTTCGCTGTAATGGACGAAATCTTTTGTCCGACTGCCGTAAATCGCCATATTCCCGAAGTTGTTGCAGCGGTGCTTCGACGACCAGTGCACGAGATATTCGCCATGCTCGCTGTCAAAAATCACGTCAGGCGCCCAGACGCAGCCCATGTCGTCCGTGCCGAAGCGCACCATTTCCTCCTCCGACCAATGCACGAGGTCATCGGACACCCAATGCGCCAAATCTCTGCTGCCGTTTAGCCCGATATTCCGCCATGAGTGCTGATATTGGTTGCGCATCCCGTAGGACAGGCTGAGGTCAGTCGCGAAAATGTGGAATTTTCCGGATGTGTGGTCACGGATGATGGTCATATCGCGCACGCCGCGGTCACCATAGTATGCCCAGAGGACAGGATGTCCGCCGTTGAGCGCCTGCCAGTGGAATCCGTCGCGACTGATGGCGAAGTGCACCTGTTCGCCGTCAGGGGATGTTTTCTCCCGAAAATGAACGAAAAGATAATGCTGCATGTTCAACCTCCTTGCGGCATGTTTCCATAAAAATTCGCGATGGCGCACCGATTTTCCTGCTGATTCTGCATATTTCGGCGAATTTTTGTCTGCTTTTCTGCATCATCCGCCTGCACGCGAAAAAAGCCTGCCGCAATCCGCTTGCAGCAGGCTCTTCGTTATGCAATTGTCGGGGTTGACCTATATGTTTCAAGGCTCAGACAGCATGGACTGGGCAGGCGGCTCGCACCGCCCACGGGGAGCGTTAGGAAGCTCTGATGAAATGAGGTGGTCAGATGGTGGATGAATTTTTCGTCAGATGCAATTGACAAAATCGAAGGTTTACTGGAGGTAAATCGAGATTTTGTCAAGCAGCAGATGGCGGAAAAGACATTCGCCAGATGACTGCCGAATAAGTCAGAGATTCCTCAGTTTTCCGGCTCCAATAAGCCCAGTTTTCCGTCTTTGCGCTGATACAACACGTTGATTTCCTCGGTTTCGGCGTTGACGAACGCGAAGAAGCTGTGTCCCAGCATTTCCATCTGAACAGCGGCGTCCTCTACAGACATCGGACGCACGGGGAAGGTCTTGTGGCGAACGATTTCCGGCACGCTCTCTTCCGCCGCAGCGTCCTCATCCTCGATAAATTCCAGCTCATTGCTGGCGAAAGCATCGTCGCGGATGCGCTTGTCGAGCTTCGAGCGGTGGCGGTGAATCTGACGTTCCATCTTCGCCAGCGCCTGATCAATGGCGAGGAAGAGGTTTTCGGGCTCAGAGGCCTCCGAGCGGAGGATAACGCCATTGCCCATGGGGACGGTGATTTCGACGGTGCGAATATCGCGCTTGGGTTCCTTGCTCAGCCGAACCTGCATTTCCGTATCGGGCAGGAGATAGCGGCCCATGCGCTCCGTCTTTTTCTCAATGCGGCGGGTCACATGGGGAGAAACCGTCATATTCTTCGCATAAATCGTCAACTTCATAAAATCAGTTGCTCCTTTCGCAGTTGATAATTCCTGCGGAAGCACATGGACACTTGTCAGCGCTTCCGCTGATTCTGATGCGCCATCGGCATCACGTCCTTTCTCTGTCCTTGTGTTTATATATTTCGACGCTCCCTCGAAAATTCCTGCTGCTTTTGCAAAAAAATTTTTCTTTTTTGACCAGAAGCCGCAAGGGGCTTCGCCCCTTGACCCCACCAAAGGGTCTTCGACCCTCTGGACTCCCTTTCGCGCGATTGAGTTGGTGACAACTGCACACTATGCCCGCGTGCTGATCCGTCATCCGTTCCCCCACGCTCCGTCTTTTCCATTGTAACATGAGAGGCGAAGGCGAAGGCGTCCAGAGGGCGACCGCAGACTTCGTCTGTTTCCATTGCCCTCTGGAACCCGCGGAAAAGACCAATATCATAGGAAAAGACAGCCGCATCCCCTGCGCCCAATCGTTCGCGCGGGGATTTTCTCTTTTTTCCCCCCAATGACAAAAAAGCGCCCTTGACTCTCGCGAATCAAGGGCTAATAGGAATCCGGCAGCGACTTATCCTCCCGGGCCGTGTCCAGCCAAGTACTTTCAGCACTGGAGAGCTTAACTTCTGTGTTCGGGATGGGAACAGGTGGAACCTCTCCGTCATTGCCACCGGAAATGGTAGCTATTTTATTGCTTCGCCTTTCTCTTCTTGCTTTCATTTTACTTACTTGCGTTTGAAAGAGAAGGGTCGAAGTTGAAAGGGGGTGAAACCCCCTCTGCACCCTGACAACTGCACATCGAATGATTCTTCAGACCGTTCCAATTAGTTCTCAGTTTTCTGTTTCAGATTTGCTTTCGCTTGACTT